>Ga0307423_1000452_pt1 | contig 27711 bp, 24 predicted proteins | sample SalMarWE160310MG_FD_202154 | JGI IMG/M metagenome (GOLD analysis project Ga0307423, IMG submission 202154) | Salt marsh sediment microbial communities from the Plum Island Ecosystem LTER, Massachusetts, United States - WE1603-10 | ecosystem: Environmental > Aquatic > Marine > Intertidal zone >... | reverse complement strand
AAAATGGTACGTTTTGCCGTAATCACATGTTTTGCAGTCGTCTTTTATGTCTTGACCATACGGGCAATCTTTCAAGTCAGCCATACTTTTCACCTCATTGCATGAATTATGATTGGTAGCCCGGGAGAGATTCGAACTCTCGTCGAGGGCTCCAGAGGCCCCTATGCTTGACCGCTACACCACCGGGCTCCAGTCTACTCCATCAAACACGGGATTCTCCGTAATTAACTTTAGCGTTGCGTCATTCGCCGTTCTTTTCCTTAAGCGCGTCTCGGACGCAGTGGCAGGCTTGAAACCACAGGATTCCAGTCGCCGCAACTCCACAGCGTGTCCACTAGGGGTTTTCGCTTTGGGCGTAACGCGTTTATTTTTATGTGCTTCACTGGATTCTGCAGGTAATCCTTCCGTTTCATCAAAATCACCGTCTGGTTCATTCTTTTCTTATAGAGTGTTGAAAAAGTCCTTTTTTATATTTCGTTTAAAGCTGGAAAATGCGGGGTCCCCTGACGTTTGAACTCAACATGTTTAGTTTATGAAGCTGACGCCCCATGTTTTCATGAAGCAGTTTTGACTAACATTAACCGGCTGAGCAACCAAAGTTTCCACGGGACAAAATTACCTGATAAGCAATAAGGAGGTTCGCGGCAAAAAATAATAAAGCGCGCAGGTGCCATAATAAGGGAGAGTGAAGAAAAAGAATGTCTTCAGCATCCGTCGCTGTTGTTTCAGCTATGATAATCACGTTGGTGGTGCCTTTGGCTATTCTCTACGCTGGCAAGTTTCTATCCGTGAGGTTTTCCGCTTACAAGAAATTTTTTGGGGCGGGTTTAATTACCGTTGGTCTTCTTGAGATAGTGGGGTTCTTTCAATTTTCCATAACGATTAATGATGTCACTTACCTGATACCGCAGCATCTGAAAATTATTATTTTAGTTCAAGGGTTCATGACGCTGCTTGTTGGGCTAGCTACATTTTATTCTAAACCGCCTAAAACAATGACTGCAATCCAGAAAATGCATTGAAAGAGGCTTAAATCTCAGTTTATAGAATGTTGTCAAATGGGTTTCTCGCGTAAATGGAAAATCAAGCGGACCGTTCTTCAGTGAAGTTTCTAGTGTTTGCGTTTCTTGGAGTAGACAAGTAGAAGACCGACAAACACAGCAACAACAATCAATAAAGCTAAACCAGTATAGGAACCGAAATTTGGGTCTGAGCTTAGAGTGGATTCTGGTGAAGGAGCGGGAGACGGTGATGCAGTTCCAGTGTTAACAATGAAGTTAGCATTTGCAGAATAAGGGTCTATGTTTGCGTGGTGAATTGTTTCATTAATAAAATAACCCGCGAAAACCTTTATGCTGTGCTGTCCAGTGGTCAGCCAAGGCAGCTCTACCTGCCCTCTAAGGGTAGTCTCAATGTAGGGTACACTGGTGTCATCTGTTATGTTTTCTTCTTTGGCAATCTGAACATCTTCAATTTTAACACTTGACTGCAAGTCTTGTCCATCTAGACTGTAGAAGTAAAAGTATAAAGGGGGAACGTTCCAATGCGTTTTTACGGTGAAATTCAAAAAGAGCGTTTCTGTGTAATGTATCGTATTTTGTGGAGACTGTATTGTTATGTTACAGTAATGACCTTTCATGAAATTTGGGTTTGCATCTGTCAAGCTAACCATTTGAGTTCCAACTAACAATGAGGATAAAAGAGCCCAGGTTACTGTTAGTTCTAATATTGTTTTCTTCATAACAGTACCACATAGTATACGTTAAACTAACCTTTAGCTTTTGTTATGACCCTGCATTTTTTCAGTAAAGTTTTCTCTAAGCTCCAAAATTGCTCCATAGTGGTCTTTTTCCAAGTTTTTAGTGAAAGTGACCTAATGCCTCAAGGAGTGTTTGCTAAAAGCAAAATTGCCTTAAATACTTGATTCACTATACTATAATTGTAATAGATAGACTTCTGGTAGCGAATATTTACAGAGCGTATCAAATTATTGTCTATTTTATTGCAAATATTGATGTATCAAATGGGAGAGATTGGATCATGCAGGTAGCTTCAGGAACTCTTTATGCAACGCAACAAAGCATTATTGCAAAACTCTCAGCAATTGGCGCTACTTCAAGAGAAAAAGCTGTAACTGCCCAAGAAGCCAATTTAGATATGCAGGAAAAAAACTGGTTAAATTACATCGCTGGCGGTTTGTTTGCTATAGTGAAAAAGACAAAAGACAAGCGATATTACCTTACAACTTAATTCTAACATAGAATTAAATATTAATATAGAGTGAAGTTCTGTCCCAGCTACCTTACTGCTGTTTTATTTGACCAAAGTTTTCTCTACGTTCCAAAACTGTTAGTCAACGGAGCATTGCTGTTGGGTTTGCTGAGGGCTCTGGACAGAATCGAATAAAGGAGAAAGAAATGACATTTTTTTCGGGAGGGGAATATCATTATCTTAATCCAGAGCCCTTCAGCTCACACTAACCTCTAACTCATGGAATAAATCGTTTTTTGTAAAGATTTTTTGACTCAAAAAAATTTGACAAACAAAAAACAAAGGCAAAGTTTTCTAGACGGCTTCAAAACCTTCAATGGTCAAAGATCCAAGGTTAAATTTGAAAATGGCGGGTCCGCTGGGATTTGAACCCAGGACTTTCAGCTTAGAAGGCTGACGCGCTATCCGTGTTGTCTAAGCGTCATCGTGTGGCGCCTAGCCAATTATCCGTGCTGCGCCACGGACCCTTTTTCAAATAAAGATGACAGGTTTGTCTTAAGGGTATCTGTCTGGGAAAGAATGTAAAAATTATGCGATGACAATTTTTTCGGAACGCGTTCCGACAGAGGAAAGTGTAGAATCCTCTAAGCTCTTAAGAATAAAAACAAAAAAAGAAAGGGTAGAGAGTTCTGTCTTGTTTTGCTTATCGCTTTCTAAGCATAAGCACGATCACTGCTACACCTGCGATGATTGCTATGATTATGCCGATTGTTGCTGGCAGGAAGTATGTGTCAGCCATTGATGGTGCTGGAGGTGTCGGTGTCGGAGATGCTTGAGGTGCTTCTGCAACGTTTATGAAGGTTTCAGCGTACGAGCCATAGTAAGAGTTAGAGCCTTCGAACGTGGCGATGATAGTGTATGTTCCAGGAACGTCTGGTGTGAACGCACAAGCGTAGTTGCCGCTTGCGTCGCTGGTTGCGTTGCCGATTTCGTAGAAGTTGCCGTTAGGATCCAATGTTTCCAGCTTGACTGGAACGCCAGTTGCGTCTTTTGGCATTCCTTGGTCCATGAACAGGTATTCCATCCATGCTTCCATGCTTTTGTCAGATATCGCTGGAGTTCCTTTGAGTGGTACGGCCAAGTTTCCGTTTATGTCGCGGCTGCCAGAGTCAGAATCGTCAGTGACTGTGCCTGTGATTAATACGTTGTCTCCGTAGACTGAAACTTCGGGTGCTGCTGAAACTGTTGTAGCGCTATCGCCTTTACCGTAGCAGTATATGCGGTTGTCGTACGCGTTAAGGCTTACAATGAAGCCGTCGGCGACAACTGCGCCGCTGCCTGGTCCCATGCCCATGCCCCAGTTGTTGATTTTCCATAGTTCAACTCCGTTTGAAGCGTTGACGCAGCGTAGGTATGAACCACGCCATAACGGTTGAGTTGGCGAGTGTTCACTTGAGGTCAGGTAGATTTTGCCGTCAGCAATGCATGCGATGCCGATTGGGTAGTTGCCGTAGGGAGATTCGTAGCCGTACTGAGCAGCAGTGTAGTTCCATAAGAGGTCTCCAGACTGTATATCATAGGCGTATAGTACTCCGCCGTAGCCGCATGATAAGAGCATGCCTTCGTAGATGTTGCTGGACATTCCGTAGAAAGCCATTTGGGTTTCAGGGTTCGCTGTCTTCCACATTAACTGCATTGTGTCTAGGCTGTAGCACCACCAGTTTCTCGACAGTGACTCCGAAAATAGGAAGACGCCGTCTTGTATGTCTACTTTTGGTCCGGTCATTGATCCGCTGGTGAAGATGTTGAATGATGAAGCCGATGTGTATGTGGTTTCTGGTGGTGTGAATTGTCTGTTCCACAATTTTGCTCCGACAGTCTTAGGATTGTCTTGTGTGCCAGGGTCTAGGTTCAAAGCCCACAGATTGCCCTGAACGACATCCATGCCAGGTGTGTTTACTCCTGCTGATCCGCCGATTATCTGGTCGCCTTCATTAACAGCGTAGATGGTGCCAGAGATGTCAGCTGGTATTGAAACGTTCAGTGAGTAGCCGTTGTTGCCGTCGAATGTGGCATTTAGTATGGGTCTCCACATCCAGTAGTCGTTGCTTGCAAAGGATGGCTTGTACCATATTGCTTGGCTTGTGTTCCATATCTGCAGGTAGTTGTTAGGATTCGAAGAGTTTCCGTAGTTCTGAATGTGGTAGGCTGTTATGCTTCCGTCGTTGCCGTAGACTTGTGAGTAGTCAGCAAAGAAGCCGCCGCCGCCAGTTACCCAGCTGGGGACATTGGTTATGCTGCAGATGTAGTTACCACTGTAAGCGTCGAACATCATCCAATCACCAGCTGCCGCCGGACCAAAAATTGAGCCCGCCGGTTTGCTCCATAAGTATGGGAAGCCTCCGTGCTGGTTAGGTGACTCATAGTTGTATATCTGACCAAATGCCAGTGCTCCGCCTGTTATAGCTCCTGCTGAAGCGAAGCCTCCACCTACTCCAGTTACGGGACCGGTGGTGTTACGGAAGTACATTGTTTCACCAGTGTACAAGTCGAGGCAGTACCAGCCTTCTCTTGGGTATGATTGAACGTTGTAGTAGATTCTGCCGTCAAGAACTATTGGTGGAACGAAACCTAGACCTTCATAGTGTGCAGTTTCGTAGCCCGTGTCGCCGTATCGTTGATCCATTATGCCTCCAGACCACATAGGAGCTGCCCATAGTACGTGAGCGCTCTCTGGTCCTGTGCCATAACCGAAGTTGGTAGTTGGGCCAACCATTTGGGCTGAGCCAGCTAGCCAGTTTCCAGCAAGCACATTCCAGTTTCTGCTCATATCGTTTATTGGCCGCGTCCAGAACGTTGATGGAAGAGGAGCCTCAGACCAAACCGGTATTGGTTCCTCTTGCACCACCATTTCTATCGGATCACTTTGGCTGGATTCATAGGTATCACCCATATTATTGTATCCTGAGCTGAAAGGACCAAAGTTAGGCGGTAACCCGTTGGGGGTGCCGTCAATTACTTTGCCCTCCATTTTGGCTACAATGGTGTACGTACCCACTTCGGTGGGCGTGTATGATTGCCATGAGCCTCCCACAGGATCAGAGGTGAGGTCTGTTATTTTTTCGACTTCACCATTTGGGTGAGTTATGTCCAACTCAAAGGTCCATCTGTCTCCGTAAGTACCTTGTGCTGTCGGCGGTACTGCGTTGCACCAGAAGACAATAGTCGTGCCTTGGTTTACGCCTATAACGCTGTTTGTAACAGAGGCGTATGTCCACGTAGGGACACTCCATGCGGGGTCATGCGCGCTAGCAGCAGGTAAAGCAACTAATGTGACAGTTAGTGCCAGTAACAAAGCAATTGTAGCAGATGTTCTATATTTTGGCAATTGCATTTTTCTTTTCTCCTAATATTCGATGAAATATAGGCAAACTAATAGGCGCTATTTAACTCTTTACAATAAACGGGACAGAGTTGTAACCGTTGCAAATATACCAGAAATATGAACCGCACTGACCAAAATGCGCGTCTATGTACAATGTTAATCAAAAGAATGTTTGTCGTAGGTAAAGTCTTATTTAAGCGTTGGATAGCTTACTGGCTGTATGACAAAGACGAAGGCTTTAGCTCTGTTTTCTGGCGGTTTAGACAGCATCCTCGCCATTAAGCTGATTCTTAACCAAGGCATTGAGGTTGTTGCCTTGAACTTTGCTAGCCCTTTTTGCCTCTGCGAAAAAGGCGGTTGTGACGTAAGTGAAGACGCAGGGAAGCTGGGTGTGCCACTTAAGGTCGTGAACGCCGACGATGAATACTTGAAAATGGTGCGGAAGCCCAAGCATGGCTATGGAAAGAACATGAACCCGTGCATTGACTGCCGAATATTCATTGTTAAAAAGGCGAAGAAATGCGCTGAAGAAGTGGGTGCTTCTTTCATCTTCACAGGCGAGGTTCTCGATGAAAGGCCCATGTCGCAGCATTTCAAAGCCATGAAGCTAATTGAGGAAGAGGCGGGCTTGAAAGGTGAAATTTTGAGGCCGTTGTCTGCGCGGTTGCTGCCTGAAACGGTTGTTGAGAGGAAAGGTTTAGTTGACAGAAAGAAGCTGTTAAGTATTCGGGGCAGGTCAAGGAAGCCGCAGATTAAACTTGCTGAGGAATTCAACGTAAAGGATTATCCTGGTCCGGCAGGCGGGTGCTTGCTCACGTATAAGGAGTACGCGGATAAGCTGAGAGACCTTTTCCAGCATAAGAAACGCTGCTCCATGGCGGATGTGGCTTTGCTGAAGGTTGGCCGGCACTTCAGATTTGGCGGAAACAAGATTATCGTCGGGAGGAACGAGGCGGAAAACAAGCTTTTAACCGTTAAGAGGAGACGTAGCGACTATTACTTTGAAGTTCCTGATGTAGGCAGCCCGATAACGGTTCTTCAGGGAGCCAAAACCGAAAAAGCAGTCAGGGCGGCAGCGGCGTTAACTGCGTTCTATTCAGACGCGAAAAGTGGCGAAGTAAAGGTTAACTTTGGCAGAGAAAAACTGGATAGATCTGTTACCGTGTCAGTTCTTGCTCGCGATGAAGTGGAGAGGCTTCGTGTTGGTAATTAAACGGGGCTTTTTTGGGGTTTTCTGCACCTTTGGTTCATGGGGCTTTTTTAGGGTTCAGAAAAATATTTTAATGCACAGTGAGACATCAATAGTTGAGGAATTTACATGCCGACAGCGTTTGTGTTGATAAACACCGAGATAGGTTCCGAGTCAGATGTGCTTAAGGAGCTTAAAAAAGTCGAAGGCGTCGAGGAAGCTTCTGCGGTCTACGGAGTTTATGATATAGTTGCACGAGTTAAGGCAGACACTATGGACAAGCTGAAAGAGATAGTAACTTGGCGCATCCGCAGGCTTGACAAAGTGAGATCTACGCTGACAATGATTGTCGTAGAAGAACGATAGAGCCGCTAAAATTTCCCTTTCTTTTGTTCTCGCTTAACAGAACGGTTGGTTAGCCAGCTAGCCGCTTAAAAAGCTCTTGTTGTCAATTTAACACAATCACACATGTTTAAAGAGCGCCAAGCGGAGTTTACTTTAGGTGATGGTGTGGAAGAATTGAAGTGCCCTTGGTGTGGCAGCAATTTTCATAACGCGAAAGAGTTGGATATTCACGCCAGAAACCATTATTGCAAAGAGATAACCGCTTAAGTTCTTTTTCCTTAAAAATCGAAAACTAAGCGCCGCTTTTATGCAAATGTGGTTTGCCCGTCAAATGTGACTGTGCGCATGCAGTCACATACTTTTAAATTTTTTAATGCTGAAATGAAGCTGTGCGTCGTCGAGGTAGTGGGATGTTGGGAGAAGTCTTCAAAGTCAAAGTTGAGTTCTACACAGTGAGGCGAGCTGCATTAGTAACTCCTACTATAATTGGATGCGCACAGTTTTTTGCCGGTTGGATTATGGGGTTTGGAAACCCACCATATCTTTTTACATTCCCCTTGAGCGAGAGAGCACCCGAGCCTCTTAATCCAACCACCACAACATGAATGGAGCGTTTTAAAATGCCTATGGCTTATGTCCTGTTAAACACTGAGATAGGGTCTGAACTCAACGTGTTAGAGGCCTTAAAGAAGGTGGAAGGCGTAGAAGAAGCGCATAACCTGTGGGGCGTCTACGACATAATTGCCAGCGTGAAAGCAGACACGATGGATGAATTGTCTTTTATCATAACCAAGAAAATCGAGGAAATCGGAAAAGTCAACGCTAAACTGACCATGATTATCACGGAAACCCAAATGGCGCCAATTTTTTTCGAAACCGCGGCTGTTCAAAGCAACTGATTTACACGTAATATTTTTTATTGCGCGCAACCTTTCTTTTACAGCCGGAGCGAACGGTTGCAGTTGATGAATCAACAAGTAATGCACATTGGATTGGATGATACTGATTCTACGAGGAAAGGTTGCACAACCTACGTCACAGCCCTTCTTGTGGAGGAGTTGGAAAGGCTGGGCGTCAGGTTTCTGGATTATCCCAGTCTGGTGAGGCTTAACCCTAATGTGCCGTGGAAGACACGAGGCAACGGCGCCTTGTGCCTTAGAATCAAGCATGCCTCGGGGCTTGAAGGCAAAATAAAAGAAGTTGCCATAGGCTTGGTTGAGGAGCATTCTGACTTGGCGTTTAGGGGCACAGACCCGGGAATAGTTTTTTTCCAGAACGAGACGATTCCCGAGGAGATTAAGGATTTCGCTAAAAACGCCGTTACGGGCATCGTAACTTTGAAAGAGGCTACACGGCTTGTCACGAAGTTTGGGGGTGAAGCTTTAGGCTTTAAGAGTTGCAGGGGCATAATCGGCGCTTTGGCGGCGGTTGGCGGAACCCTTGAGGAAGATTACACGTACGAGTTAATCGCGTATCGGGTTCCAGAAAACTTTGGTGTAAAGCGAAAGGTGGATGAGGCGTCTATTTTTGAAATGGACAGGTTGACGAGGCCGTACACGTTTAACAACGTGGATTCGGAGAAGGGCAGAGTGGTTATCACGCCGCGGGGTCCAGACCCCATATTGTTTGGGATAAGAGGCGAAACCGCTGAAACCGTCCAGAAAGCCTTCGGATTGGTTAAGCCGTTGGAGCCCGTGGGCAGGTGGCTGATTTTCCGCTCGAATCAGGGCACCGACGCGCACCTCACACGGGTCGCAGCATTAAATCAGGTGGTGCCGTACAGCTCGGTTGTTGCTGAGGGGGTGGTTTCGCGGGAGCCGCGGATTGTTCCTTTGCGGCACGTGGTTTTTTCTGTTAAGGACGCGACTAGCGAGGTTGACTGCGCCGCTTACGAGCCGACGGGTGCTCTTCGCAAGGTCGCGAGGACACTCATGGTAGGTGACCGCTTAGAAGTCTATGGCGCGGTGCGGAAGCCTTCAGCGGGCAGGCGTTTGACGATAAATCTTGAAAAAATCAGGGTTCTGACGGTTGCGCCGAGGTTTATGCTGGAAAATCCTGTTTGCCCTGAATGTGGGAGGCGGTTGGAGTCTATGGGTAAAGGTCAAGGCTTTCGCTGCAAGAAGTGTGGCAAAAGATTCCCTGACGCCCGAAAGGTGCGGGTTGCGGTAAAGAGGGAACTGGAGCCTAGGCTGTATGTGACTTCGACGAGGTCGCAGAGGCATTTGACCAAGCCGTTGAGGCGTTACGGGCTGGAAAAACATGGTGCAGAAGCAGAGGCTATGATTGAGAACTGGCATTCTCCTTAGGCGGGGTCAGTTGACGTGTATTTGTGTTGAACAGTTTTTGGGAAACGCATTTAAGGTATGCGTGCCTTAGCATCGGACGGTGGGCTGCTTGAGTGAAGTCTTAACGCCTGTTGTTTATGAGCTTGGGCTAGGCACCGTCGGCGGCTTTGTGGTCGGTTTCGCCCTGAAGAAAATCGCCAAAATCTTCCTTATCGTGATAGGAATCTTCGTGGCTGCTCTATCTCGGGGCAAGCGACATTATAAACATTAACTTTGGCGCGTTGTGGAGTGCGGTCGGCGGCTGGCTTGGTGGGGCTGGGCAGGCGGCTTCGTGGCTTGTCGGTTTGATCGCGATTATCCCGTTCATCGGAAGCTTCACTGTTGGTTTTTTCCTCGGGTTTAAGATAGGTTAGCGAAACTCCAGAAAGTTTCCAGGTGAGCGCTTGCGTTTCTTGAAGTAGACCACAAAGCCAACACTAGCCAAAACGATTGCTAAAGCTACCGAAGCGATGAGTAGTGCTGGTAAACCTGATGACGTCTCTGTCCCATCCGTATCCTGCGGTGTTGTATCTTCTATCGCAAGCGGTGGGATTGAAGGCAACTCTAAAGGAGCGAACTTAATTGGATTTGAAAGCGGATGACTGTCTTGGTTTTTGTCAGCAATAAAATACGGTGCGGACGCATAGTCGCTCCAGTAATTGCCTGATATGCCGTTATCCCATGCGTTAGGGGATAGGCTATTAAAAACGTCATTAACAGTTGCTTGAGCGCCGCCATGGTTGTTCTCGATGAAATTGTTATGGTATACTAGGTTGTTCTCGGCAGGACCTTGAAATCGGATACCCTCATTATTGTTATAAGCTATCATGTTTCCTGTAATAATGTTTCCTTTGCCATCATAGGTCCAAATTCCACGGTTATTTTTTGAAATATAATTATCCATAATCGTGCAGTTATTTCTGAACCCTAATCCCACTCCTTGGAACGCAGAAGTTATTGGACCATTTGATGTTATGTTATTTCGGGCAACGATGCAATTTGAATCGACTGAAATTCCAGAGGCTGCGTTTTCAAAAACAAAATTGTCCGTTATTGTGCAGTTTGTTGGGTTACCAGATATACCTGCACCTTGATTTTTAATTATCTGATTATTAGTAATTACATCGTTAGAAATGAGGTATCTATGATAAATGCCTGAGCCTAGGTTAGCCTTCATTAAATTTTGAGATACTATGTTACCTTGGGATTCATATTCTTCAATTCCATGATTTGGATTATTTGTTATGTGGTTGCCTGTAATGTTGTTGTTGTTTGACCACCAAATAGAAATACCTCTCCAGTAATTGTTGGTTATGTTGTTTCCACTTATTTTGGAATTGTTTGTGTAATATAGTGTTAGACCCACTCCGTGACCAGCGAGGTTCAAGTTCTGGACCTTGATGCCGTCGCACTTCTTCAGTATCACCAATCCAGCGTTCTGAGGAACGGTTATGTTATGCTTGTCAACCCAGTAGATGATAGGTTTGCCGTTTACAATGTTTGAAATATCGACGTTGTTGTCGCCATCGTCTTGGTCCCAAAAGTCGTATTGGTTCCCGTCTATCTTGTTGTTTCTAAAAGTGTTGCCTGAACCAGAAAACGTTATTCCATGGACGTTGTTTGCAACGTAGTTGTCGAGGATGTTGCAGTTTGAAACCCCAAAATAGAATGATATGCCATTATAATTGTCTGTTATACTGCACGCTTGGATTGTACAATTCGTTGTATAGATTGGATTCGTTTGACCTGAATACCAATCAGGAGCATAGTGACTGAATCTGATGCCGTGACCAAAGTTTCTGATGTTCAAGTTTCTTATTGCAACCGCGTTTCTATCTTGGAGCCAAACGCCAATTGACTCACCTTTTCCTTGAAGAGTGTGCCCTGCGCCATCAAGCACTATGCTATCACGCTCGATGACGATGGTGCCATTAACGTCTTCAGTGAGGGTGTAAAGGTCGCCATCTCGGCGAAGGTTAGGAACATCATAGGTTCCGTTGCCGAAGATTCGATATCCTACAGGCGCTTGCTCTGGCGCTATGTACGGGTCCGCTCTACCTAAGTGGATAACTATTGCTCCAGCTGTTGCAGTGAATAGAAGTGCCGTAATAAGAGTCATAGTAACAGCTGTTTTTCTTAATTTCAGCATTGTTATTACATGAGTTTTCGGTTTGATAAAAGGGTTCTTATCAAGATTTCTTGACTCAAACTTTCTTGAAGTTAAAGATTTCTCGACCAAGCCCCATTGCCCGTTGCACCACGCGAAACCAGCACGACAACAGCAAGGAGCAAGAGATAAGGGCAAGTTTAACGTATTGTAGTATGGGGTTAGAATGCGCAAGCCAGCGGCACTGCTGTTGAATCTCGCCTTAATCGCGTCAACTACAGCGCCATTTTTGTCTGTCAAAGCTAATCCCATAGAGTTTCCTCCGACCGAGATGATTCCTGTACCTGAGGGAGTTTACGTCACCATCAACGTCGCATCACCAACAGAGAATGCAGTATACCACACTGGAACAATAAACGTAAATTTTTATGCCACAATTGACGGCCCGGCTTCACTTTCGATGGGTGTGCATATAATCAGCACTTATCAGGGAGATTGGATGCAAGAAAGTGCATGGTGTCCGTTTCCTCCTGGCTTTGATTTTGCAGAAGGATATATGCGCCCTTCCATGCAGCGAAACTTCACCATCAATGATATACCATTTGGCGAGCATATGTTGAACATTACAGTATCGGGGTTGGGCGGATATTGGGAAAATGGAACTGAATATCTTTTCAACACCCAAAAAACAGTGTCAGTAAGATTCGCAATACCTACAAATCCAACCATTACGTTTACATCGCTTCAGAACGCTACATTCGAAACTTCGTCTGTTCCTTTAAACTTCACCGTTGACTATCCAGTGACAGAAATGTCGTTCTGCCTCGACGGACAAGAACCCATGTCTATAAGCGGAAACACGACGCTGACCGATTTAGCTAACGGTCAACACAACGTTACTGTTTCCGCTACAAGCAAGTATGGCTATTCTGGACTATCTGAAGCGCTCTTTTTTAATGTTAACGCTCCAGAGTTTCCAGTTGTGCCCTTTATTGCTGTCTCCGCTGTCGTCGTTGTGTCAGCTGTTGCTGGTGTGATGGTCTACTTCAAGAAGCGCAAACGTTGAGTCGGCAACCGCCGTTAGAGAACTGATTCGTGCCCCACCACACTGTAAAAATTTGATTGTTTATGGATAATTTAGGTTTTGCATGAACGCATCCTGTTTGATGGGTGATTTAGGGAAGGTGAAGTTTCAGGGAGGCAGCTTAAACGTGGTATGGGCTATTCCTTACGCCCGACTCATCGGAAACCCGAGCATATTTGCCGCCTAATAGGATCCTAATAGCCAATCAACGCAGAAAACCATAGAGGGGTAGGTCCCTATTGACGCCAAAAACGCCCAATAGCATGCAGAAAAACGGAACACGGCGGTTCCCAGCTCCTTTTCCATCAGAAAACATCTTCAAGTACGATTAAAACCGCAATAGCAAAAAGCACCAAATAAAACAGGTGCGGCAGCACCAACAGGAAGGGAACGTGTATCGGGTAACCCACAAATGTTGGCAGCAAAACCGTGAAAATTGGTACCGTTAAAACAAGATTTATTTTGCGTTTCTTAAAAAAAACGTGTATATCACGGGTTTTGAACATGACCACGGTGGCTATGACAAATATCGTGAATTCAAGTACAACGTTTATTGGGCTATTTATGCTGATGTAGGGAAAACCCAGTTCAGGCAACCCGAATTCCCGGGTGGATAACGGCCATAACAGTTGGATTTGGCCACCAATAAAAAAATCCCCTATCAGAGAATGCGAAGCTAACGCTGCGAAGTAGGGCGTTGCTTTTTTGCGGTAGATGATGAAGACAGGGATGAAAACTAGTATGGCTACTATTATGGAGTGTGTTGGACCTCGATGTATATTGGACCCGAAGAGAAACTGGAAGATTATGTCGATGTCAGGTAATATGGAAAGAACCAAGACTAATGGTATGTTGAAGTTTACTTTGAGGAGTTTTCCGGATGCTTTGGCTAGCAGGTAAGCTATCCCCATGTGACCAACGGCAAACGAAGTTTTTTTCCTCCTTGGAAACGAAACATTTGGTTCGCTGATTATAAAGCTATAGGTTCATGGTCTATTTTGAGGGCGCATACCAGTTGTGCTGGCGCGTTGGCTGAATTGCTGTTGACATTGGGCTGGGGCTTGGGCGCGTTTTGGTGGGGTCGGGAGAATTTTTTTGCTGTATTAGTTCGACAGTTTTGTCCTTTTTGTTTTGGGTTGAGGCGGATTTCTGCTTTCCGCGTGTATGAGTTGTAGATGTGTTGTTCTCAACAACAATAACGTTTATTAACACTTGAGACATCGGATTCAAGACAGAAAAGGGCGAGAAAAAAATGGCAACACCAAAACTTTCAGCAGGACTAATAATAGCACTTGCGGCCTCAGCCGTATTCTTAACCCTAGTAACCGCAGGCATAATCGCCACGCAAACCGTGGCATCAAACGGAGTAGTATCAACAGTAAACGTAGGCGTCTACTCAAACAGCCAATGCAACCAAAACTGCACATCACTCGCATGGGGAACACTATCCCCAGGCGACTCAACCACCAAAACAGTGTACGTAAAAAACGCGGGCACAACCCCAATCACGCTCAGCATGACAACAGCAAACTGGACGCCGACAAACGCCAATGACTACCTGACTCTAACCTGGAACAAACAAAACATACTCTTAAACCCTGGAGACTCAACTCCTGCAACCTTAACGCTGACGGTAGATTCAGACACAGGCAGCCTCTCAAGCTTCAGCTTCAACATAGTCATATCAGGAGCAGAATAAACAATCCTCAACATTTCTTTTAATTTTTTGTAGCCCAAGCTTCTCCAACAAAGATAAGCCCTTAGACGCCTGAAGCGTAAACAGTAATATCAAAACCAAAATCAGTAACGCTGTTATCAACAAGAAAATCAATAAAATCTTTCGATGAAGCAACATTCAAACTGAGAGTAACCAAAAGCGGCTCTTGATCAGCACCCGAACTCAGTATCGTCCCGTTGTAATCCCAAGAAATAGAAAAGTAATGATCTATCCCTTTCGGCACCCAATTGGTCACATTCAACCCAAGTTCCACATCAACATTACTGTTGCTCAACACGTAAAACGACGCGTTTTTAGTAGCCCCCAACGTAAGTTCACCCCAATCTAGGTAGATGTTTCCAGAATCCGCCGTTATAACGTCTCCACCGTAAATTTCTAAACCTCTAACGTGTATCGTTCCCCTAGCTGGGATGGTGCGGTCTTCGTCGTCATTGTTGTTTGGATTAGCATTATTACCTATCCATGAGCTATCAGGAAATTGAACAGTAGAGTAATTAATACAACAACAGCGATCAAAAGAAGTAGTTTCCTGGAACGATAAAGAAAACGCAGCACCCTAAAAGCCAACGGTTTCAGCATATCAATTATGCTTTGAGCGGTCCAACGGCCTCGAAAATGAAAATGGAACCTATCAGCCTTCTGAATTGCCTTCACTCTTCCCTTCTCAAGACGTAAACTGGTTAGAAGTATTTAGACATATTTATTAATTGTTCGAATCATCGCCTTTTTTTATTAACGCGGTTTTTCGCTGTTTGCAATAGTTATGATAGCAGTCAGCGGAGCAGCCTTTCTAGTTTACTTCAAACGGAATCATAAACAGCCGAAAACAAGAACAACATCAAAAGCCACTATCCACTGCAGTAAGGCAAGTGTTAATCTGCCAATGCTTTGGCGAAATTCCAAATTTTGTCACTTACAAAATGAACGTTCTTGACAATGGCACCCTGCTTGGTGTTCCGAGCGGTTTCCGCGTCATAAAGGCTCTCGCCCACGGCAAGCGGTTTTCCATGCTTTACGTCCATAACTAGAACCAACGCGCCCTTGTCGAATTCGCCGTCAACCCTGACGATTCCAGGCGCCATAATATCCGCACCGTTGCACACGTAAGGAACCGCTCCCATGTCCACCACGATTTTCGGCGCCTGCGAAGTGAAATCTTGGAAAAGCAGCGTTGGCAGAAGAGCCTCTCCAGCTTTGAAGAATAACGGTTTGCCGTTTACCAGATAAATTTTGCCGACATCCGCTTCGACAACTTCAACGTTTGTCTTTGAACCAAAAGCGGCGTCCAAGTTAATTTTCAGTCGTTCAGAAATCTCGTTTAGAAGCTGCTTAGCCTGTTTTGATTTCAATGCGTATCTTCGGTATTTCGTGGGCATGATAAACCTTCCCTGACACTTCTGACTATTCGATGTAGATCGCAGGTTGACCTGGAATAGCCAACGCCGCCCGCTTTCTAGGGTCATAAAGCGCCCCATCCTCTTCGCCGTAAACAGAAACTTTGGCGCTGAACCTTTCCTCTAAAAAGTCGATGGCGCTTTCGATAAATTCTTTTTCGCCGGCAAGATCAACGGTTGCGAGCCGCCTTTTTCTTTCAACCGGCAACTTGCTTAAAGCTTTCAACACTTTTGGAACGAAGCCGGCAATCGCCTTCATGTTCTCTCTTAAAGTTGAGTCTTTGGCGAACTCCTTCATAACCTCACCCACTTTGACGTCGCCTTCAACCGCCCTCGCCACTAAATTGCGGTACACTTTCCACTTCCAACCAGCAGCCGAGTAATAGCAGATCCTCGAAGGCGCAATTTTCGTGGCTTTCAAGACGTTCAACGTGTCATCAACCAAGTCGATTAGCATGTTCTCCCGCTCTTCCGCAAGCGCATCCACCACAGCCTCGTTAAGCTGCGGCCACTCAGCCAAAGAAATGAACCTGTCTTTTCCCGCTGCACTCCATAATTCCTCGCACACGTAAGGAGCAAAAGGCGCCAGAAGCCTAAGCCACACCTCCAAAGCCTCACAAACCGCCTTTGCCTCAGTTTTCCCTTTCCTGCGAGCGTACCAGCGAAAGTCATTCCACACTTCAAACAATGCAACCTCCACGGCTGTTCTTGTTTTCATCTCCTCAAGATTTTGAGTGACATCCGCGATGCGCTGCTGCAGCCTGCTGAGCAGCCACTTCTCCATGTGCCCTGCCTCGTCACTGTTAGCGGTCTCAACTATGCCCAAAGCAAGGTTGCTTAAAGCCTGCAGTTTACTTTGAATGTCCGCGGCGTTCTCGCCTCTCCAGTCAGGATCATCCATACCCTCGGCGCCCAACAGAAGCGCGCACCGCGTGGCGTCAGCACCATACCGCTCCACGGCGTTCTTCATGGTCACGAAATTACCCTTCGACTTGTGCATCTGCTTCCCCGCAATCATGAGCATGCCGTTCACGCCCATGGCGCGTGGCCACTGCTCTCGCGGGAACAACGCAGCATGATGGAATATGCAGAAAGTCAGGTGGTTCGGTACAAGTTCTTTTGCGGACACTCGGAGGTCAAAGGGGTACCAGTACAGAAATTCCTCCCGCATCTCCCTCAAAAGTTCCATGCTTAATCCTGAAGCTTTGCTGAGCGCGTCTTCGCTGCCTTTGCCGTAAAAGATGTAGTCGAAAATCTCATGCGTAAGCGCTTCAGGTTTGATGTCGTGCTGGCGTACGTGCTTGTTTATGGTGTAGAACGCCATGTAGATGGTGGAGTCGCTGAGGGTTTCGATGATCCAGCCTTTTCCCCACGGCAACGGCGTTCCGAACCCGGTGGTTCTGGCGCAAGCCCACTCCTTCAGCCAGTCGATAACCGCTATGAACCACTGTCTTGCAGAGTCAGGGTAAATCTTCATCTGCGCCACAGTTTCTTTTGCTTTCTGTTTCCACGCCTGGTCCGAGTAGTTTAGGAACCACTGATCAGAAAGTATCTTAACTATGCACTGGGTCATGCAACGACAAACCACGGGGTCAGGTAGGTCGTACATGCTGTCCGCCACGCCGAGCTTTCTGAAATCATCAATAAGAACGTCCTTGACTTCACGCACCGTTTTTCCAGCGTAAGGTCCACAGTTCTCTTTGAGCACTCCTCCGTGGAATTCTTTCTTGTACAAAGCTTTCGTGGCTTCGTCGGCGCGTGGGTCATTCTGGTCTCTTATGCCCATCTGCTCGACAATTTCAACTGCTGGCCACTCACCGAAGCCTTCAACCTTGATTATCGAAATCGGCTTGATCCGCTTCACCACCTCGGGGTTAACGCCGAAATCCTTGAGCACTTCGGGTTTTTCCTGCAAGTCCTTAAGCGCAAGCCAGTCATAAGGAGCGTGGGCAGGCACACTGTAGACCACACCTGTGGCTTGTTTCGGATCCACAAACCAGCCAGGCAGTATTGGAAACTTGGCTTTTGTAATTGGGTTTTCAAAGGTTTTCCCAATTAGCTCTTTGCCTTTGAACACGCGTTTTACGGTTACCTTGCGTTCCTGCTCTTTGAGTTTTTCCGCAGCTTCCTGACTTACTATCCAAGGTTCCCCGTTAACTTCAGCTTCCACGTACGCGGCGTCAGGGTTTATCCACATGTTGGTTATGCCGTAGATTGTTTCAGGCCTAAACGTTGCCGCGGGCAAGAAGGTTTTGTCGTCCAGCTTGTACTTTATGAGGGTGTACTCTTCAGGTGTGACGCCTTCCCCTACTTGGCGGTCGTGGTCGCCTGTGGGGCTTTGATCCTTCGGACACCACACAACAGGGTGCGTGCCTCTTGTGACATAGCCTTTCTCTTTCAGGCGCGTGTACTGCCACTCAATAAACTTCTGGTAAGTTGGAAAAATCGTGTTGAACTCACGCCGCCAGTCAATCGAGAAGCCTATGCGCTTCGCAACCATTCGCCCCTCGTTGGTGTAGTACTGAGCCATGTAAAGGGGGTCAACAAACCGCTTCAGCTCCTCTTCGGGCACGCCGTCAACTTCCCGTAAAACGCGTATGAACGCCTCGTCGCCCTTCGCCACCCGCGCGCTCGCACCCAAAAGCGGCTGACCCGTCCAGTGCCAAGCCCAAGGCCAAAGCACGTTGTAGCCTTGCATGCGCTTAAAACGCGCGTAAACGTCAACTCGCGTTGCGGTGAACGTGTGTCCCACGTGCAAGGGACCGTTCATGTATGGATAAGGAAACGTGACAAAAATTTTCTTTCTTTTCGGGTCGGGCTCAGCCTCGAATATGTGGGCGGCTTCCCATTTTTTCTGCCATTTCTCCTCAATTTGCTTCGTCTGGCTCATGAAACTGTTGAATTAAGCCGTAGGCTATTAAGAGTTTTGCTTCCCACAACGAAAACAACTCCGCCCTCCGAACCCACACGCTGTATGTAGCAAAAAAGAACGTAAAACGCTTTTCGTTTTGCATAATAGTCTTTAATTAACCTAAAAGAACAAATACAAAACAAGACATAAAACAGCAAAGATGTCATCAGGAATGTTTCAAATAGGGATTGTCGGAGCCGGACCTGCGGGATCTGCTTGTGCACAAATTTTAGGAGAAGCTGGCGTCAAGGTGGCTATTTTTGATCATTCGCACCCGCGGGAAAAACCATGTGGAGGATTCATCGAAGACAGGGTAGTTGAAGAATTTGACATCCCAAAAATGCTCTTGGAAAATGAGGTAAAATGGAATTTAGCCGAGAGATTCGGATTACGCACCAATTTTCTTTTTGAGCCTTCCCAGTTCTTGGTGTCGAGAAAAAATTTTGATCAATACTTGCTTCAAAGGGCGTTGAAAAATAGAAGCGTGACTTTTTTCAACGAGAAAGTAACTGAAGTGAAAAAAAATAGTGAAAACTGGACTCTGAGCACGAACCTCGGGAGAAGCATAGATGTAAAGTTGCTTGTAGGCGCTGACGGCTGTCCTTCACTTATAAGGAAGTATGTTTACAAACCCTTCCCTCAAAAATTTTTAGCTGTAACGGCGGGTTATGATTTTTCCTGTTCAAACGAATATATAGAAAAAAATTTCGCCAAAAACAGTGTGGAAGTCTATTATTCCCGGCGGTACGTCCAAAAAGGAGGCTTCATATGGATTTTCCCCAAAAAAGCCAAAGTAAATGTAGGCATAGGAAGTCGAGAAACAGGAAACAAACTAAAACAAACATTGGACAGTTTTATCGCCTTGCATCCTGCTGGAAAACGGTTGAGAAACTTAGAAGGCTCTTTTTTCGCGCACTTAATTCCCGCAGTTTGGAAGAAAAGTTTTTTTAATTTGCCCTGTACAAGCAACAGTTGGGCGTTAATCGGAGACGCAGCTGGACATGTAAACCCAATAGGCGGTTTAGGCATTTATTATGCTATGAAGGGTGGTCAGCTATGTGGCAGGGCTTTCTTGGACGGAGACATCCCTCTTTTTGATCAATATTGGCGAAAAGATTACGGTGACGAATTGTATAATGCCGCGGGTAACGTCTCAAAATTTTATAGCAATGCAGGATTAGCATTGTGGCTTCCATTTGTATTCAGAAATTTCTTGGCAAAAACAGGCCATCGCCTTTTCGCCCTTCAATAAGCCTTTAGACTAAATCCTGTTAGCCTTAAATAGAACAAATAATAAAACAAAAATTATGAGTTCTGAAAAGGAAACAGAAAGACCTAACAGGTTTGTCGAAATCCTAAAGAAAAGAAGTGAAAAGGGTCTTAAATTCGCAAGAAGGTCAATTTTATCTGAGAAAATTGAGAGCGAGCTGGCACAAGAAGCTCTTGAATATTATACATCAAATTGGGAAATTTTCGTACATCCCGGCTTGTTTTCGTTAGCTTGCGAAGCGGTAGGTGGCAACCCCGACGACGCAATATCGTTTCAGGCAGTTTTGTCCATGTTAACCGCCAGTTTTGATATACATGATGATTTAATTGACGGGTCGAAGAAAAAGCAGGGGAAGCTAACCGTTTTTGGAAAATTCGGAAAAGGCATGACCGTGCTTTTAGGTGATGCATTTTTGATAAAAGGCTTCACTTTGCTTTTTGAGCTAAATGACAAGATGCCAAGAGACAAGATAAAAAGAGTTGTTGAGACGCTTGAAACCCTTCTCTTTAAACTTGGAAGTGCACACGCCCTAGAACAGAGTCTAAAGGGAAGAATGGACATCACGCTGGAAGAGTACAAGAAGGTCTTGGAATTAAAAGCTTCAAGCGTTGAGGCAGACATGAGGTTAGGCGCCATAATCGGCGGCGGATCACTTAAAGAAGCTGAATCTTTAGCTAAATACGGGAAAAATCTGGGGATGTTGATGACTTTAAGAGAGGAGTTTGTTGACGTATTTGAGCCAGGAGAACTATATCAGCGGATGAAGAATGAATATCTGCCGATACCTGTTCTTTGCGCATTTCAAAACTCAAAGGCAAAAAAAATTATCCTGGAGATTCTTTCACAAAAGCATGTGACAAAACAGCAGTTAGAGAAAATTTGTGACGTTGCCTTCAAAACAAAAGAAGTAGCGGAACTGCGAAATTATCTAAAGCGTACAGTGAATGAAGCATCTAGCTTCATCTCAAATCTTAAAGAGTCACCCGTAAAGTTGTTACTAACAAGCATGGCATTAGCTATGTTAGAAGACCTGTGATTTTAACAGAATTTATGGCCCATATCGCACTGGGACCTTTTTCTTCGCCATTACTCCTTCCTCTATCCGTATACCTGTACAACATTACTACTTAAATTTAACTGTTGAACACCGCTACAGATTTGCGAAACATAAAGATTTTATCTAAATTGGACTTGTTTTGAAATAAAGGCTAAGTCTCCAAAATGAAGCTAAGAGCTACGTGGATTCATCCTAAAATTGAGTGGAACAAATTCATTCCCGCTTTCATTCTTGTAGTCAACAGCTTTTCATGGTACAGTTTTATGTCTGTTGTTTTCACCAGTGTAGTGACTAATCTCCAAATGGCTCTCGCGGAAACTTGGGGATTGTTTGGCGGTTTTTATGCGGGGATTGCTGTTTCCGCAATTCTAGGCCATTATATGTTTAGAAAGTCAAGAAATGCCCTTCTGCTATTATGGATTTTTCTCGGCATTATTGCCTCGATGCTGTTTAACTTAATTGAAACAGGCAGTTATTCAGTTGCTCTTGCCGTATCATTGTTTCAAGGAATTTCAATAGGGCTGGGTCTTCCTTCAGCTCTTGCCTATTTTGCCGACTTGACACGTTTTGAAACTCGCGGGCGCCTAGGAGGCATAACATATGGAGTTTCAGCGATAGCAATGTTTGTTCTCCTTTATTCGTGGAGTTTGCTTGGTTCTTCCGTGTCACTTTTTGTGCTTCCAATTTGGCGAGGTCTTGGTTTGGTGTTATTCATGCTTTTTATGAGGAAAGTGAGCTTTGAAAGCTCCCAAGGTGATCCTTCAAATTCGTCTATTCTACGCGACCGGAGGCTTATTCTTTATCTCATTCCATGGGTCCTGTTTTGTCTAGTAAACTGGATTGAAGCACCCATAGTTGAGACAATTTTTGGTGATTTTTACAGCTTTGTAATTTCTGCAGAGTTCGCAATCAGCGCAATCTTCGCGTTGATAGGCGGCATATTTGCTGATTTGGTAGGTAGGAAACGAGGGATAATAGCCGGCTTTATACTGCTGGGTACCGAATATGCCGCACTAAGTCTAGTGCCAGAAATGCTTTTTTCCCATTACCTCTACCTGATTCTTGACGGTGTTTCTTGGGGAATGTTTTCGGTTATTTTTTTCATGGTGTTATGGGGCGATTTAGCTGAAAGCAATAGAAAGGAAAAATATTATGTTATAGGCGGATTGCCTTATCTTTTATCGAACTTTTTATCAGTACTGGTTGAGCCCTTCATTGGAAGTATCAACGTGAACACCGCGTTTTCTATTGCTAGCTTTTTCCTTTTCTTGGCCGTTCTGCCGTTGATGTATGCTCCTGAGACTTTACCTGATAAAATCATGAAGAAACGCGAACTGGAAAATTACCTCGAGAAAGCCCGGAAAGAAGCCACAAAGGCTCAAGAAAAAGAAGATGAGAACAGCCAAGGAAAAGACGCGGATGATGGAGTAGAAATCGAGGCTAACAAAGATATAGACGAAATTTTGAAGCAGGCAGAAAAATACTATTAAGCCGCTTTGCGCTCATTAGCGAGCATGTTCTTCCACGTAGTCCTGACGTCTGAATGCAATTTGCAGTGCAGGTACTGCTTCGGCGAGTCCTTGGAGGATTTTGATGAAGACTTTTCAGGAATTGACGTGGACTATTCTTTGCCGAAAAAAGCTAATTACGACTTCTCGCTGTTAGCCCAGCTTTGCAAACATGACCCTGATTGCGTTTTGACTTTCTACGGCGGCGAACCTCTGCTCTGTGCGAATGAAATCCGCCAGATAATGGACTTAGCGAAGCCGCGGCACTTTATGATTCAGACAAACGGCTTGCTCTTGGACCGCTTGGAGCCTGAATACGTTAACCGTTTTCACACGATTCTGGTTTCCTTGGACGGCGACGAAGAGTTAACAGATTATTACAGGGGAAAAGGCACCTTCAGAAAAGTCATAGAAAACGTGAAGCGGATAGCGCATAAAGGTTTCAGAGGCGAACTGATTGCGAGAATGACGGTGATGGAACAGACCGACATCTACAAGCAGGTCAGGCGGCTCTTGAGCAACAAGGAATTCAAGTTCTCTTCGGTTCACTGGCAGCTCAACGCGGGTTTCTGGGGAAACGACTACGCAAGACGCAATTTTAAGCGCTGGAGCGAAACCAGTTACATTCCAGGCGTCGCGCGGCTCGCCCAGTTCTGGGTTGACCAAATGGAAACTCAGGGAACAGTTCTCAGGCTTTATCCACTGTTAGGAGTTGCCCACTCGCTTTTGCACAATGAATCCAGCCTTCTCCGCTGCGGAGGCGGATGGATAAACTACGCCATCCAAACCGACGGCTACATAATACCGTGCCCCACTATGTGGGGAATGAAAAAATACTATTCAGGCCACATAGCCCAGACAAATCCGCTTGAGCCGAAAAAAATCTTCGTGGGCGCACCCTGCACCGAATGTGACGTTCTATGTGTCTGCGGCGGCCGTTGCCTCTACGCGAACGTAACCAACCGTTGGAACAAAGAAGCTTACGCCGAAGTTTGCTGTACTGTGAAAGGTCTGATAAACGCGATGAAGACGAAGTTGCCCCGCATTAACAAGCTGATTGATGAAGGAAAAGTCCAGCTGAACGATTTTGAGTTCATGAAGTACAACGGGTGCGAGATAATCCCTTGAGTTTTGGAATAATCCGTTGCATCTTTTGTTCTTATTTTCGTTTTCTCAAAAGATTATGTCCTTTAATCTTAACGTAGTGCTCGAAACCCACTTCCATTACAAGCATGCCGCGTTCATTGGGTGATTTTTGGAAAAACTTTTTATACATGGTTGGATTATCCACCTAAGCTAGGGAGCTGAGGAGATTACTCAGGAAAAAAACAATCGTAGCGCTTTTGGCTCCAACAGTTATAGTTATCTTAGTGATTGGGGTCTACGTGGTTTTTCAGCAACAACAGCCTCAAAAGTCCCCGCCGCCGTCTGATGTGGGCTGGTCACCTACATTCCGTCAGAATTTTGCTCGCACAGGTTGCTCAATTTCAACGGGGCCGCTCACTAATCAGACTCTGTGGATCTACTCAACGCAAATGACTATAGAGTATCCTTCGCCTGCGGTTGTTGATGGCGTAGCTTATTTCGGCTCAAATGATGGCAGACTATGTGCGGTTGACGCGGGAACGGGCAACAAAATGTGGAGCTTCCAGACCGGTAATAGAGTGGAGTCTTCTTGCACGGTTGCAGAAGGCGTTGTCTATTTTGGATCAGATGACGGCAACGTGTACGCCTTAGATGCAGCAACAGGAAGCGAAATATGGAGTTTCACCACCGGAGGGGATGTGTATTCTGCTCCTGCTGTTGTCGATGGTGTGGTGTATGTCGGATCAAACGACGACAACTTATATGCCTTAGACGCAGCAATGGGCAACAAAATATGGAGTTTCGAGACGAGTAATTCTGTGTGGTCTTCTCCAGCAGTCGTTAACGGAGTGATCTACGTTAACTCACATGATACTGCCTACGCTTTGAACACGGCAACGAGAAAACAAATATGGAACTTCCAAACTTTGGGTCCGATATATTCTTCCTCCGCTGTTGTTAACGGCAAAGTCTACTTTGGCTCAGGCAACACTGTTTATGCTTTGGACGCTGCAAGTGGCGAAAAGATATGGAATTACACCACCAGCGGTCGTGTGGAGTCTTCTCCAGCAGTTGCCAACAACGTGGTGTTTATTGGTTCAGATGACCACAACGTCTATGCTTTCGATGCCGCAAAAGGTAATAAAATATGGAACTACACAACGGGCAACGAGGTGAATGGAAGTCCCATCGTTGCTAATGGCGTAGTTTACATTGGCTCAAAGGATAACAACGTCTATGCTTTAGACTCCTCAACGGGCAGCGAAATATGGAGGTATACAACCGAAAACCACGTAGAATCAACTCCTTCCATTGCTAATGGCGTACTTTACATTGGTTCAAACGACGGCAAAGTGTATGCCGTAGGTTCCATTGCAGCGCCTTAAATGTCGCTAGTAATAGAAAAGGTTTCGTTGGACACGAGAAAATCGTAAATACGAACCGATATACCCCATTCGACCACTTTTGTGCAAGTACGCAACAAAAAAGAAGAGGAGGATGCAACATATTTTTCGTTTGCTTTTCAGGTGAGTGTAGGCGGAGGCTGCCTTTCAAGGCATAACGAGTCTTTTTCCCTGCATAAAGCGTAAGGAAGAGCGACTAGAATTATTGGCGTCATGACCACCGCCGAAGCGATAAGTGCCGAATACAAGTCCAGCGTAATCAATCCAGAGATAAGCAGAACGTACTGCACGATGAGGCCTGTGCTGAATCTTACGCTAAGTCCCAAACCCAGAAGCAGCGAGTGTTTTCTTCCCAACATCTTCCGAAACAGCAAGTACGCACCAGACAGTTTTGCGCCGAGTGTAGAGACCAATATAACCGCTATGAGGATGGGGTAAACAAGAATTGAGGCGAAGGACATGCTTGCGCCCACGCTTAGGAAGAACATGGGCGACAAGACAATGTATCCTAAGAAGTTTACGACTTTTTCGTCGCTTCGGAAGTTTTCTGTAGGCAACAAGCTTCGGGCGACGATGCCCCCGAAAATGGCGCTGATAGCAGCTAGGCTTTCGAAAACGAAACTGCCGACAACCACGAAAGAGAAGAATATGAGCATGATTATGAGGGGGCGAATAAACCCGAAGTTAACGTTGTTACTCAATAAATGTTTTATTTTCGACGCGATTTTCACCAAAATGAGGGTGAGAATGAAAATGCCGATTAAATCCAACACCACGAAGGTGGGGTCTGGGAAACCTTGAATGTGAAGGGTGGGGAGGAATATTGGTAGGAACGGAATCATTATCAGAGTCAACACTTCCAAGATGTCATCTAAGGTCCCTATGCCGAGGGTGAGTTGCCCAAATTTAGTTCTAAGCAGGCTGAATTTTGCCAAGATGGGTAAAAGAACGGCTTCTCCGACAGTGGCGAAGGAGAGAGCTACCACAATGGCTACCAGTGGAGAGTTACCTACTTGCGTGGGGAACAGGAAGAACAGAAGGGTCCCAACTATGGTGGCTTCAAGAGTTACGATAAGGATGGCGCCTTTAAGAATTTGTTTTCCGAAGCGTTTCATCTGTCCGATTTCCAGGTTAAAGCCTATCATGAAAAGCAGGAACAGCATGCCCATCGTGGATAACACGTTGAACGTTTCATCTTGGAGTGTCCCCTGAAAAAGGCCGAATGAAGAGAAAATGATGCCTAAGAACAAAGCTGAGAACATCCAGGGCATCCTCAGATATTTCTCCAGTAAGAACCCTAGGCCCAGCGAGAAAGCGAAGGTTACGGCTATCAAAAGAAAAACATAGTCCACTGCTATGGACCTCCGCGCTGCAGGGCTAAATGAAGTGGGTTAGTTTTCGTTTGTTGTGCCCTCTAATTATTCTCCAAAAAGTGTACTGGTGGCACTTAAAACTTTTCTGTTGCAGCTTAGTTGTGAGCGCTAAGGTTGATCTTTAATTTTGTTTTTTATCGTTGAGTGCCATGTGATGCGGTAATCTTTGACAGCATGGATTCGCTGAAAATCCATTTTTCTTCAATTTCGTCTGCTGGTTTGGGATGGACTAGAATGGTTACGGTTATTTTGGTTCCTTTTCCATTTTTGCTTTCTAAGGACAGGTTGCCGCCGTGCGCCTCGGCTATGCGTTTGCAGATGGGCAAGCCGAAGCCCATGCCTTTCGCCTTAGTTGTGAACAACGGAACTCCCCGTTTGAGTGTGTGTAGAGTTTTTTCTGTCATCCCTGTTCCGGTGTCTTTGAAGGTTATTTTTAACATGCCTTTGGCTTCTTTGCTTTTTATTGCCAGGGTTCCGCCTTCAGGCATGGCGTCAACCGCGTTTTTGATTAGATTAACGAAGACTCGGCACATTTGTTCCGTGTCGGCTTTAATCTTGGGCTTGTCTGCGGTGGCGTCTACTATCTTTATTTTTTCTGGAATTTCAAGTGACGCCAGCGCTTTTTTCAGCATTGCTTTCGGAGTGGTCTCGGTAAGCTCCAAGTTTAGTTCTCGCGAGTATTCCAGCAGGTCATTTACGATTTTGTTGGAGTAGTTAATCGCGTTTTCAATGCTTTCCAGCATCTCCTTTCCTTTGTTGCCTATTTCTGAGCAGTGTTTAGTTTTCAAATAGTAGGCGGCGCCTTTGATTCCCGTTAACAGGTTACGCAGGTCATGCCCCACCATGGCGGCTAATTCGCCTATGGCGGCAAGGCGCTCGGACTTGACAAGTTTCTCCTGAGTCTGCTTCAGCTGCTTCGTTCTTTTCGACACCAGCTTTTCCAGTTTTTGCGAGTACTCAGCCAGTCTATTTTGCATGCGTTTTCTTTCGGTTATATTAACCGCGAGTTCTAAAGCGGCTATTATCTTGCCTTTTTCGTCTTTAATTGGGGTGACAATTAGTTCTATCCAGAATCGGTTACCTTTGTCATCTAAGTTAGAGTATTCGTGAATGTCAAGGGGAACGCCTGTCTCAAAAATTTTTTTACGCCGCAATTAGGGCAAACGTCGATGAGCTTGTTAAATGTTGAATAGCACTTCTTGCCTTCGCAGTTGCCATTTATTTGTTTCATTAATTTGTTAGCCCAAAGTATGTGATAGTCTTTGCTGATAGTTGCAAATCCGGCGCCGATGTTTTCGGTGACGGCTTCAAGCATGTTCCGTTCCT
>Ga0307423_1000451_pt1 | contig 27778 bp, 25 predicted proteins | sample SalMarWE160310MG_FD_202154 | JGI IMG/M metagenome (GOLD analysis project Ga0307423, IMG submission 202154) | Salt marsh sediment microbial communities from the Plum Island Ecosystem LTER, Massachusetts, United States - WE1603-10 | ecosystem: Environmental > Aquatic > Marine > Intertidal zone >... | reverse complement strand
TCGACGACCCGGTCGTCGATCTCGTCCGTGAGGCAACGGATGGCGAGGGCGTTGATGTGCTGCTCGAGATGTCAGGCGCACCATCGGCAATCGACCAGGGCTTTTCGCTGCTCAAACCGGGTGGCGAGGTGGCGCTGCTTGGTGTCGCACCGGGACCCTTTGAGTTTGATTGGAACCACCACATCGTCTTTAAGGCGGCGCGCGTACTCGGCATCAGCGGCCGCCGCTTGTGGCAGACCTGGTACCAGGGGCGCGGCCTGATCCGCTCCGGTGCGGTTGACCTTTCACCGCTTGTGACCCATCACTTCAAACTGGAAGAGTTTGACCAGGCCTTCGCCACAATGTCATCTGGAGAATCCGGAAAGGTAATGCTCACACCGTAAGGAGGGCAAGATGGGTGCACCGCAAGAACGATCGCCAATGAGCATCGAGCGTATCCTGCTGATCGTGGTGAGCGTCCTGCTCGTCATCGCCATCATCTTCATCGCCGTTTCACAGCTGACGAAAGGTTCAGACAATGAGGCGCAGGAACCTGCCGCTGGCGAGCAGCCAGTCGCAGCCGCGACGCTGCCGCCGGCGGCCCCAACGGAAGCGCCGAGTGCGGCTCCGACGGAAGAGCCCCTTGCGGCTGTCCCCGAAGTCAGCCCGACCTCCGGAGTCCAGCGGCTGACGATTGACCCAACACCGACACCCTTTTCGGTCAGCAGCGATGATCCGCGCGCCATTCTCAACCTGGCCAATCCCTTCTACACCGACTACTTCAACGACCCCAAGACCTGGTATACCTACGGAACGGATAAAACCAGCGGCAAAGCGGAGTACAAGATCGAGGACGGTAAGCTCATCGGCACAGACTTCGACGCCGAGGACAAAAGCCTGTATTGGTCGTACACGTCAGCGCAATCCGGCAGAGTGTATGTTGAGATCAGTGCTACAAATGGGGACTGCGCCGCACGCGATGCGGTCGGCCTGGTGCTACGTGTGCAAGCCGATAAAACTCCAAGCGGGTACGGCATGGAAGTGTCGTGCGACGGTTCCTACCGCTTCATCCGCTTTCGCGAGGCCGGGCGGCCGACCGCCACGCTGATCGACTGGACCCCCTCCGGAGCGATCCAGCAGGGCTTGGGAGCCGTCAATCGGCTCGGAATCTGGGGTTACGATGGCAACTTTTACCTGTTCATCAACAACACGATGATCGATCACTTTTATGACAACGGTATGCCGGAGGGCTATAGCTACGGCTATTTCGCGATCTATGTCCGGTCGCAGGTGACCTACCCTCTATCAGCGAGCTTTGACGATTTCGCGTACTGGAATCTTCCATTCATCCCATGACTCGGATTCGTCTGGCCACAATCCTTCTCATATCGCTTTTCTTGATCGGTTGTACGCGCAGAGCACCTGTTGAGGAGCCGCTTCCCGCAACACAGGGGACGGCGGCTCCTCTGGCGCTGCTCCCCAGCGCCACCCGTCCACCCAGCGCGACACCGCTCATCACGCCCAGCGCCACCGCGACGGAGACCGGCACGCCCGGGCCAACCGAAGCGCCACCGGCTCCTGAGCTCGATCCAGAGGACCCGCGCTACGGACTTAATCTGGCCGCGCCTAATTACCTCGATGCCTTCAACTCCAACCTGACCTGGGTCGGACCAAATTTTGAAGGAGCCTCCAATGTCTGGTCCGACGGCCGCCTGCGGGCAATAGATTACCTGGCCGATACCTACCTGTGGTGGAGCACAACCATCCCTGACATCGACGCCGGCAATATTTATGTCGAGGTGACCGTCGAGTCCGAGGACTGCGTTGGCAAGGATGCGTACGGCCTGGCGCTGCGGGTTGAGCCTGATCAACGCAACAGCGGCTACCTGCTTGAATTTTCCTGCGACGGAGCCTTCCGCATTCGCAAACTGATCGGCGGTGCGCTAGTCGTACTTCAGGATTGGACCCCTGCCGGTGCGATTCACTCAGGCTCGCAGGCGACAAATGTGATGGGCTTCCAGGCTTTTGGCAGTGAACTTTCCGCCTTCGCCAACGGGGGCTTGCTGGCTACTGTGGAAGACACGAGTTTCTACAGCGGAAATTACGGGCTGTATGCCAACGCTGCCAGTACACCCGGGCTGACGGTCTTCTTCGACGACTTCAAGCTCTGGTACGTCAACCGCTGATCCGGCTCTCCAGGACACCTGAACACTTCGCAGCGCGTCTTGCACCGGTGTATTCTTCGGGTTAGCATCGAAACGGACCCGGCATCCAGCAGGCGGCACATCAGAAGCATGACTCACCGTACTCGGTTTACTTCCTGGTCTCGATCAGCTCTCAAGCGAGTTAAACAGGCGGCCATTCTGCTGCCGCTGCTGCTGGCCTCCTGCCTGGCAAGCTCTCCACCACCCCTGCCATCCCCCAGCGCGACCCCACCAGCGGCCACACCGACCTTTGATTTCCCGACACTCGTTCCAAGCGTGACCTTCACGCCGCCGCCATCGCCTACGGCCACGGTCGACATTATGGCCGGGTTGGGATCAGCTATCTTCGATGATAACTTTTCCAGCGATCGCGGCTGGCAGTTTCAAATCTTCGGTGCTGGCGGCGCGGGATTGATCGATGGCCGCTATAGCCTATCCGTGCGTGAACCATTCTCGATCGCCATCGCCAGCAGCCCGGCAGATTGGACCCAGAATGGCTACCTCGAAGTTGCCGCACAGGCGGTATTGTGCTCGGGCAATGACGAATACGGCCTTGTTTTTCGTGCCAACGGGCAGGGAGAGTATTACCGCTTTTCTTTGAACTGTACGGGCGAAGCGCGCCTTTCCCGTATCACCGTCGATGGGGAACACGTACTCATTCCAAATACGGCGACGAATTCAGTCTTCCCCGGGCTGCTGGTTGATAACCACCTGGGAGTATTATTCGAAGGTGAAAATTTCAAGCTCTTCATCAATGGCAGCGAAGTCCTCAGCGCCCATGATCGGGTTCTGCAAACCGGAGGCACGGGGTTGTTCGTTCGCACCCGCCAATCAGGCCAGACCACTGCGTTGTTCGATGAATTCATACTCCGCCCCTCAAGTCCGGCACCTACAGCAACCGCCGCCCCACCGTCCTGATGACCAAGAAGAAGCGTCCCTTCCGTAACCGTCTTAACGATCTCTCCCCGAAGGAGTGGATCAAGTTCCAGAAATCATGGTTTGCGCACAATCCACCACCGCGGCGCAAGGACGTGCTGCGCCACCCGGCGAAATTTCCTGAAACGTTAGCCCAGGAGTTTATCGAGTTCTTCACCAAGCGCGGTGAATTCGTGCTCGATCCGATGGTCGGCACAGGATCTACGTTGATCGCCTGCATGCGCAGCGGCCGTCATGGGATCGGGATCGAGCTCAACCTTGCATATGCCTCGATTGCATCCGAATTGGTCAAGCTCGAACGTTCTGCTCTTGGGGAGCAAGCTGAAAACCTGCAGATCGAGGTGCGTCAGGCTGATGCCGCGCAGATCGAGTTGATCGACCTGCCGAGAATCGACTACGTCATTACCTCACCACCATACTGGGATATGCTCCATGCACGCGGGGCCGAGACCCAGCGCCGGCGGCGGGCCGAGTCAGAACTGGACGTGACCTACTCCGAAAATCCTGCTGATCTCGGCAACATTCGCGATTACGATGAATTCCTTGATCGGCTTGTCTTCATCTACGCTGGTTTGCGTCCTCATCTACGGCCGAGTGCCTATCTGACGATCATTGTAAAGAACGTTAAGAAGGGGGGCCGGATCTATCCCCTCGCCTGGGATCTTGCACGTCGCCTGGATGGTATATTTACGCTCAAAGATGAGCGAATCTGGATCCAGGACAACATTCCACTTGCCCCTTACGGCATGGGCAGTGCCTGGGTCAGCAACATCCACCATCATTACTGTCTTCAATTCCGTTTCGAACCCTGAAGCGACAGATGGGGTTCAAAGTTGCGCACTACCGCCACTCTGGGTATGCTTGGCATCCAGCACTGCAATCCAACCAACGGCAGGTTAACCTTATGTATCTGGCGATCGAAGGTGTGATCGGTGTCGGGAAAACATCACTCGCTCGTCTGCTTGCGCCTGAGTTCGAGGCCCGGCTCGTCCTCGAAGTCTTCGAGGAAAATCCCTTCCTGAGTAATTTCTACAGCGATCGGGAGCGGTACGCGTTTCAAACCCAGATTTTCTTCCTGCTCAGCCGCTATCGCCAGCAGTGTGAAACCATCCCTGATGCCCTCGCAATTGGAAACCTGATCGCTGACTACACCTTTGAGAAAGATGCGCTCTTCGCTCGGCTTAATCTCCAGAATGACGAGCTCGAAACTTACACCCAGGTCCATGAAGCGCTGGCTGAACGCATCCACCGCCCGGATTTGATCATCTACCTGCGGGTGGATACGGACATCGCCATGCAGCGAATTGCGACCCGGGACCGGTCTTACGAGCGCAATATGGATCGCGAATATATCGACCAAGTGAACAGGGCTTACGAAGGTTTCTTCGGCGACCGAGATCCAGAAAAGGTCCTGACGATCGACAGCAACCAGCTAGATTTCGTCGCACGGCCCGAAGATCTGGCGCACATCGTCCAGCGCGTGAGGGCTGTCCTTGGGATCCCGCCATACCAATCGACTTTTCCGATGGATAAAGAAGTACACAGGTGAAGATCGAACGCCAGCTCTTGATCGACCTGGGCAAACGCGAGACCGAGCGGCGTGCGGCGGAGGCTGATATTGTCTCCGGATACCTGATCGGCAGCGTGGCGAGGGGTGAGCCGCAGATCGGAGGAACAGCAGACATTGACCTGGTGTTGATCCACGACCATAAACCTGCCGCCAAGCGTGAAGTCGTCCATCTTTCTCCTGAAGTGCATCTCGATATCGCCCATCACGACCGTGAGCTCTACTCCCGCCCAAGTGAGCTGCGCATTCACCGCTGGATTGGACCAGCGATGTGCGAACCGATCTTCCTCTTTGACCCCGAACACTTTTTTGAATGGGCACAGGCAGGTGCACGAGGCCAGTTCTTTCGCGCCGACCACATGTACGCTCGGGCGCAGGGCTTTCTACGCCAGGCTCGGAGCGCGAGTTCAATCCTGCCTGTCACCGGACGCTGGATAAAAATCTACTTAAAGGCGGTCATGGAAGCCGCTAACTCGGTCGCCTGCCTGACAGGCTTTCCGGTTGCCGGACGGCGGGTCATACTCGAGCTGGAGGCTGCGGCGCGCGAATTAGAATGCGAACATCTGGCCGATAACTTTCTTAGTCTGCTCGGCGCTGGAGCGCTCCAGTCTTGGTCAACACCTGAGCTGCTATCTTCCTGGGCCCGGGCCTTTGATGCTGCAGCACAGCATGATCACCACGCTCTGCTTACCCCGCCACGCCGGGAGTACTACCTTTCCGCTTTTCAGGTGCTGGCTGAGGAACACCAGACACAGGCTCTCATCTGGCATTTGTTGAGAACCTGGGAAACGTCAATCCACACGCTCGAATCGCTGGGCATAGAGCCCGAATTCAAGCCAGCCTGGGAATCACTGCTGGATGAATTGCGGCTTTCATCCGAATGGCATGCGCATCGTCAGGATCAACTTATGGAATTCCTTGAAAAGAACCAGCGCTGGATCGAACACTGGGCTGAGAGGCATGGGGCATGAGCGATAGGATAAAAGGCGACACCGTTAAGCACTTTGTGGCGGTTGCCGGCAATATCGGCGTCGGAAAATCCACGCTGGTCGACCTGTTAGCGAAGCGGCTGGGTTGGGCTCCATTCTATGAGCCTGTTGGAGAGAATCCCTACCTGGCCGATTTCTACGGGGATATGACGGCCTGGTCCTTCCATTCCCAGATTTTCTTTCTCACTCGCCGGCTGCTCTCCCACCGCCAACTCCTTGATCATCCCACTTCGGCGATCCAGGACCGCAGCGTCTATGAAGACGCCGAAATCTTCGCTCATAATCTCTATCTCCAGGGCCATATGGCTGATCGTGACTACAACACCTATCGCGAGCTCTACCAGGTGCTGACGCGCTTCCTGCCGCCACCGGATCTTGTAATCTACCTGCGGGCATCGGTCAATACACTGCAGGGAAGGATCGAACAGCGCGGGCGCGATTACGAGCGCCAGATCCAGCCAGACTATCTTCAGCGGCTGAATGAGCTCTATAACGCCTGGACTGAGAACTTCAAACTGTGCCCGATCCTTACCGTGCCAGCCGACGACCTGGATTACGTCGCCTACGGCAGCCATCTTGATCTGATTGTGGGCAAGGTCGACGAGAAACTAGCGGGAAAGGAGGAGGTTGTGTTTGAAGCGGAGGAGGTTGCCCGCGTAAACGGGAGTACAGCTCAAAGCTGAGCAGCTGCAGATCGAGAAGCGCTGGCAAGCAGCGCCCGATCGCAACCGGTTTTCCGAACGTACTGCCAGAATGCAGAGCAAGCCCGCCTATCGGCGGGCCTGCTCCTAGAGGGTTGTTTCCTATGCCCAGCCTTGATTCTTCATGAATTTCGTGAGAACCGGCAGCTCGGTGTAATGACCCTGGTACGAATCGTACGCGGGCCAAAGCGTCACCAACCAGAGCAGCGGCGCACAAATAGCGCCGATTCCGAGGGTTAAAGGTACGATCACCGCAATCACAATCCAGATTGCAACGTTCAGCATGATCGATTGAACCGCGTGGTAGCGCAGGAACGGGACATTCTTCTTCTCTTCAGAAAGAAGAACGATGAGCGGAAGAATTGGAATGGGATAACCGATCGCCGCCCATAACTTATCGTCACTGCTGATCTGTGGCTGCTCTTCCATGAAAAAACCTCCCAGGTAACTCGGATGTGGAATATTTGTGGAACGATTCGGGCTGTCAAAGCGTGTTCAGAGCATATCACGCGCTTCTCGTCCCTTTTCCTTCCTAGCTTTATAACACCAATTTGAAGGAAACGATGTGAGCCATTGTTTGCCCGCACACCACCGTTCCTGTACAATCGAGGTGTTCGCGTCGAATGTCGGTGCTCGACATTCTCGCCGCCATTGGAGTGAGCCCGATGAACGTCATCAAGGTCTCGTCCGAATCGCGCACTTCGGCTGTCGCCGGCGCGGTTGCCGGAGTCGTTCGCGAACATGGACGTGCGGAGGTGCAAGCAATCGGTGCCGGGGCGGTCAACCAGGCTGTCAAAGCTGTCGCCATCGCCCGGGGATATCTGCAGGAGGATGGAATAGAAGTTGTCTGCCTGCCCGAGTTCACCTCCGTCGACATCAGCGGTAAGGAGCGCACCGCAATCAAACTAGTCGTTGAGCCTCGGTAAGCACAAACCCCGCTGGGTTCGAATCTCCGGCGGGAATGCTACACTCGCAATAACCCACCGCAGGATAGTGCATAACGGCAGGTTAGGTCTTGCCGGGTTCACCCCACTTCTGATCCCAATTTCGGGACATCCAGGAGCCAGGTTTCAAGCGCCAGCCGGACATTGACATTGCGCTCGATAGCCGCCCGGGTTGCCTCCGCTTCCTGTAGAACATGGGTAATTACCGGCGTTTCGAGTTCCCCCGCCAGCCGCCGAATATCATCTACCCGGTCGATATTACGCAGATTGACCTTGTCTGCATGGAAGCTGCTGAGCATGGCGTCCCGCCACAGGCTTGACCAATGATCCAGGGCTTCCAGGGCAGCCTGGCGCTGTGCCTCGGTGTCCTTCTTCTCAAGCATCGCTTCAAGATACTGAAAGCGTCCGGCCCGGGTGCTCTGGACAAGCTCCATTAACTCATCCAGGAGCTGCGCTCTGCGGTCAAGCATAGTCTGGTCTTCGAAATGACGGATAGCCCATCCCGGCCGCCCATCGGCCAGGCTCGCAAACAGGCTGGCATTCTGCGCTGTGGCGCCTCGATCCTGCAATGCAGTCTGAACTTCCGTCTCGCTCACCTGTCGCAGTGGGATGACCTCACAGCGTGAGACAATGGTTGGCAGCAGCGCTTCCTTTGATCGTGCAGTTAGAATGAGGACGACCTGCGACGCGGGTTCTTCCAGTGTTTTCAGAAGAGCATTTGCGGCATTCTCGTTCGCCTCGTGGAAGCGGAGCAGAAGGGCAACACGCAACTTGCCCTCAAAGGGGGCAAGGGCAAGCTGGCGCGAGAGCTCACGAATCTGCTCAACCTTCAGTTGGCCACCGATCGTTTCGGATTGAATAACATGAAGGTCCGGGTACTCACCAGATTGGATCAGCCGGCATGCCCGGCACTCCCCGCAACGCTCTCCTATTTCTGGTGGATTCGTGCAGCACAGCGCCTGTGTCAACCGAAGCCCAAGAGTGCGTTTGCCTAAGCCATCTGCACCGGTAATCAAGTAGGCATGCTGGATTCGCGAGCGGCGGATATGCTCGCACAGCAGATCAACCGCCCACTCATGGCCAATCATGTCCCAAGTCATGTCGCTCATTGTACCCATCCTGGCTGGACCTGACCAATTCCATTAGGCAGCGAACCCATTCTTTAATCCTCATCCTTGACTGCTTCTCGATCTGTCCGGTATAACTCGGGCTATGTCGGACTCTCAACCAAGCTTTTCCATTGGCCCGATCCCTGTTTACGGTGATCTGATTCTGGCGCCGATGGACGGCTTTTCAGATCTTCCCTTCCGGTCGATATGCCGGGAACATGGCTCAGCGATCAGCTATACGGCGTTCGTCGGCGCGATCGAACTTCTTGCTGAAGTCGAGGCGGCCTGGCATGAACTGCGGTACCTGCCGGACGAAAGGCCAGTCATATTCCAGCTTTTCGACAGCGATGAGGACCGTCTGCTGCAAGCTGCCCAGGAGTTGATGGCACTCGAACCCGATGCCATTGATATCAATATGGGCTGCTCGGTTCGCAAGGTATCAGGGCGCGGTGCTGGGGCCGGTTTGCTGCGCGATCCCTCCAAAGTCGAGAGGATTCTGTCCCGCCTTGTGAAATCCCTCCCCGTGCCTGTCAGCGCGAAAATTCGGCTCGGCTGGGACGAGGACGAACGCAACTATCTTCAAGTTGCGCGCGCAGTCGAAGCTTCGGGTGCATCTCTGCTGGCTGTCCACGGCCGGACGCGCGCCCAGGCTTACTCCGGCCGGGCAGATTGGGACGCGATCGCAGAGATCAAGGCTAATGTCAGCCTGCCGGTGCTCGGCAACGGTGATGTGCGTACAATCATAGACATCGAAAGCATCAAGGCACACACTGCGTGTGACGGGGTTATGATCGGAAGAGGCGCGATAGGCAACCCCTGGATCTTCCAGCGTAAGACACGCCAGCAGGTTACCCAGATGGAGTTGTCCCGGGTCATTGAAACTCACCTGGCACGCATGCTTGATTTTCACGGACTTGAAACCGGCATGCTCCGCTTCCGCAAGCACCTGAAGCGCTACCTGGCCCCTTTGAATATCCCTCCAGAGCGAATGACCCAACTTTTACGTCGCAAGGACCCCGCTGAGCTTCGTTCGGATCTCAGGTCGCTCGGCCTGCTGGTCTCAATTGATATCCTGCAACCCGTTCCAGAAGGACTGCCACCGGTGCTCGCCAACTGAATTCAAGTTTAGATCGACTCTCCAGCCCGGTGCGCCTGGCGCAAGCTGGGTATAATCGCGAATGAGATTGGAGGCCGACCTTGCCAAGTTCACTTCTCAACCGCCCGCCGTTGCTCAACATTCGACGCAATCACGCACTCGAACATGCGACCATTCATCTCCTAAGCCAGCACTATCCGAACCGGACCTTCGTGGGTCGTTCTGACATGCGCGGCTTTTTCCTCTATGGCCAGGTAGATACTGATTCTCTCTCGGAACATATCTCGCGGGCTTTACAGCGTTTGCAGCAAGGTGAACGCTCACTCGCCATTCACCCCAACTGCGGGACGAACCTGGTCACCTCCGGCTTGCTGGCCGGCAGTGCCGCTTACCTGGCCTTCCTGGGAAGCGAAAAGGACGGCTGGCTCAAGCGCATCGAACGACTGCCGCTCGCAATCCTGTCCACACTTATCGCGCTGATCATCGCTCAACCGCTTGGTAGATCAGCGCAGGAACATCTGACGACGGAGGGGAATCCCGGCTCTTTGCAAGTGCGCAAGGTTGAGCGTTTCGAGAAGTCTGGCATGATCGTGCACCGCGTTCTCACAAGCCTGTAGATGGCAGACGCCACGCCAGTACTGTACCTGCTCTACGGGGACGATCTCTTCGCGATGGAAGATTTTCTCGGCATGCTGCGCGGCAAGCTCGGGGATGGGACTACTGCTTCAATGAACACCCAGCAGTTCGATGCCCGCAAGCTGGATCTTGACCTGCTCTTCCAGGCTTGTGCCCAGGTCCCCTTTCTATCCGACCGGCGGTTAATCATCCTGGAACATGCCGAGGCACTCCCACAAAAAAAAGACTTCCAGACCGAATTCCAACCCTTGCTGGAAGACCTGCACGAGAGCGCTGCCCTGGTCTGTCTGGAACATCTTTCCCGGCCACGCCGGTCACGAGATGAATGGCGGCACACCAGCCTGCGGGAGTGGGCGGAAAATAACCCCGACCGCTGCTACCTGCGCCTGTTTGCCCACCCGCGTGGTGCGGAATTCACCCGCTGGATCCTGAGCCGGGCTGAAGAATTCGGAGGGGGTTTTGAACTCGAGGCAGGTCAACTGCTCGGTAATTGGGTCGCGGAGGATCCTTACCTTGCGGATCAAGAGATTCGAAAGCTGCTTGATTACGTTGACCGGCAGCGACCGGTATCAGCCGCTGATGTTGAAGAGTTGACCCCTTTCCGTGGCGAGGGGAACATCTTCGATTTTGTGGATGCTCTCGGCGAACGCCAGGCTCAGTCAGCACAGCTCCATCTTGCGCGCGTGCTGCAGGACTCGGATGTGCGCTATGCCTTCGCGATGATTATCCGCCAGTTCCGGCTGTTGATCCTCGCCCGGGAAGCCCTTGATCTCGGCACAGACCCAGCGCAGGTGCTTTCGTTACCGCCATTTATCGTCCAGCGGATTTTAAACCAGGCCAGGACTTTCTCTCCTTCCGATCTCGACCGCATCTATCATGAATTGCTGCGCATCGATTTGGATGTCAAGTCAAGCCAAGCTGACTTGAATGTCGCTCTGGACAGCTTGATCGGCGCGCTCACCCTGGCCTGAAGCAAAGGCAGCCGCCCCCTTCGACTGCCTTATGCCTGGCTACAGCCCATTGATTGCGGATGCACCGCGCACTTGAATGAATATCGTTTCACCGCCCGACGCATTGATAAGCTGCCTGCCTTTGATAGGTCCCGTCTGCCCCTACGCAGTCTGAAAGCCTCGATCCTCAACACCGAGCCAGAAGTAGTTTGGCAGAACCGCGTTGCTCGAACAGACCCTTAACCCTTCCTGAGCGGCCTGCTCCTCCTGCTCCATCGTCAGTGGATGGACCATGCACAGGTTCGGCCTTGCACCGTACTTCCGCTGGTAATACTCGGCCGCCCGGCTGATACGCGCAGCCAGCGAACGCGTTTGATCCTCATCGAACCAGAGCATCCCGACTTTCATCTTGCTCAACCTCCTGCACCAAGCATCTGCTCCAGACGCCAGACTCCGCGTTCAAGCTCATGCGAGATGCGGCACTTCAAACCTTGTTTCGTCTGCAGCACATAGAACTCCTTGCGCAGCCCTGGCATGCTGCGTTCGTGCGCCCTCGGAGAGGTATGCTCGATATGCTGCACACTATAGCGTCGTCCGCGCCAGGTGAATTCCTGCGGTATTGCACCCATCACGGTGCGGTGGACGCGAATTCGCTCTTCAGCCCTTACCGATCCCATCCTGCTTCGACACCTTTCTCATACCCGACCTAACGCAATCCAGACCGGACAAGGCGGACCGCCGAATCAAGCTCGCTGGCGCTCATCCAGGCCGCGTCGGCCTGGACGGATTCCGCTCCACAGCGAATATGGAAACTGCCCCGCCGTTCCTCCGTGTATCCTTCGATCCACGCGGCGCTCGTGGACGCTCGCGCGAGCAGTCCTCTTCCAGCGACCGCCTCACGTGCTGCTGCAAAGAGGTGGATTGCGGAACGTGGGCCATCAACAAGGATCGATTCCAGCAGCTGATCCAGCTTTGCGCCGAGCCGATCACGCAACCGGTCCATGTCGTCGACAAAGAGCACCAGGTGCGGTAGATAGATGCCGGCCCGCATTCGCCGCTCCATCTCCTCGACCAACCACTGCAGGAGCTCCTCAGCGTACTCGGCGTTGGTGGCAACATCGGTCAGCGTATGCGGTAGAGAATCAAGGTGCGTTAGCTCGCGGCCGCTCAGGTCAATTCCCAGAAAACCAACCTGCGCTGGACGGCTGGCCAGGGCCAATGAAGTACTGAGCGTGCGCAGCAGCTCCGACTTGCCCATCCCGGCCCCGGCCCGAATCAGCACGTGCCACGATGCGGTCTGTTCTAGTTCGAGCAGCAGCGGCTGCCCGCTGCGGCTCATGCCCACCACGGCCGAAAGCGGCTGCATACGTGGCAGAGCATGGACCAGCGGCAGCAGCCCCAATCCACTGGCGCGCTCGAGCGGCACTTCGATCGCCAGCTCGCCCGCCTCGCGCAGCACGCGCACGTCCTTCACCCCGATTTCCTGGGCGACATCCTCCGCCAGCTCCACCACCTCCAGCGGCTGCGTGCCAACTGCCGGCGTCAGATGGTAGCGCACATGGTTCTCTCGAACCACGCCGCCATCCACCCTGGCCGGCAGTGCCAGGCGCGTCAACGCCGATTCAATTTGATCGGCCTGCTGATCGAACATCGCCTCTGAATAGAACGCCCTTTCCATCACAACACCTCCATAACCCGTCGCGGCATATAGAACGAGTGTTCTAATATTACTCGAACATGTGTTCTGGTGTCAAGAGGCCGGATGAGCCGTCCCGTACCGCGGATGAACGCAGGTTACGCTTTGTGCTACAATGCCGTTGCTGTGTCAGAAAAGCTTGTCCCAAGAAATGTCCGCCCCTCACCGATCGCAGGAACCTGGTACCCGGGCGATTCGCGCAGACTTGCCGAGTCAATCGATCGCTTCCTCGAAAACGCTGCCGGAACAGCTCCAGTCGAAGGTGAGATCGTCGGTTTGATCGTGCCGCACGCCGGCCACCGCTACTCCGGCCAGGTCGCGGCATATGCCTTTGCACTGATCCGTGAGCTGCAGCCCGATATAGTGGCCATACTCTCACCGCTGCACGCCCTTGCTCCCGGCCAGGTCCTGACGAGCGGGCATAGCGCCTACGCGACCCCACTCGGTGAAATAAGCATCGATCATGAACGGCAGGCGAGTTTTGAACGCCAGCTGCGCCTGGTGGATCAGATCGATGTTCAGCAGATTGTCAGGGACCAGGAACACGCGCTGGAGATCGAGCTTCCATTCCTGCAGCGGGCGCTCCGGTCCGAATTTCGACTGCTGCCACTGATGCTGCGCGACCAGAGCAAACGGGTTGTACGTGCGGTCGGGGAGGCGCTCGCCTCTGTGCTCGAACGTGGCCGGAGCCTGATCGTTGCCAGTTCGGACCTCTCACATTTCTACCCGCAGGAAATTGCGCAGAAATTGGATCATGAGATGCTGCACCGAATCGAGAGTTTTCAACCCGAGCAGGTCCTGGATGCCGAGACCGAAGGCGTCGGGTTCGCATGCGGGCGGGGGGCGGTAGCCGCAGCACTCTGGGCAGCACGCGGGCTCGGCGCCGATCGTGTCCGCCTGCTCCAGCATGCGACCTCCGGCGACGTGACCGGTGACATGACTTCCGTCGTCGGGTACGGGTCTGCGGTGATTTACCGTACCAGTAACCCAGGAACCGGGCCGGTCTGATGGAAGGCAGCGTATCATCCTCGCTTCTGCGATTGGCTTTTGTCGTACTCCTGGTTGGCGCCAACGGATTCTTCGTCGCAGCTGAATTTGCGCTGGTCAGCGTGCGCCGCACGCGAGTTCACGAACTCGTTCGCCAGGGCAATCCACGCGCCCGCTGGGTGCAGACTGCGATTGAGAACCCGGACCGCTTCATCGCCGCCACGCAGCTTGGTATCACGCTCGCCAGCCTCGGGCTGGGCTGGATCGGCGAGCCGGCCTTGAGCTTTCTCATCGAGCCGATCATAAACCTCTTCCCCGGCGCTGCGCAGGCGGAAGTATCCCACGGTATCTCGGCTGGGCTGGCCTTCGCGCTGATTACTTTCCTGCATGTCGTGGTTGGGGAGCTGGCGCCAAAATCGGTCGCCCTCCAGAACCCGGAGCGCACGGCGCTGTTCGTAGCACAGCCTACGGTCTGGACCGAGTGGATCTTTAAACCCGCAATCTGGCTTCTAAATGGAACAGGTAATGCGCTGCTCCGGCTGGTAGGCGTCGAACCTGCTGCTGGACACGAGCTGGTTCACTCGATCGAGGAATTAAAGATGCTTGTGCGCGCCAGCGCCGAAGGGGGCCTGGTTGAGAACGACGCCCAGGAGATGGTCGATGCCGTCTTTGATTTCGGCGAACTTCTCGTGCGGCAGGTCATGGTGCCGCGCACAGAGATGGCCGCCGTGCGCGAGGACACCAGCCTGAAGGAGATGCTCGATCTGGCAGCACAGCATCCCTACAGCAAATTTCCCGTGTATGCCGAAAACCAGGATGAAATCCTGGGAGTGGTTCACCTGAAAGACCTGCTGCTGAAGATCAACGTCAATCCCGAATCGCTTAAGGCGCGCGATTTGATGCGCGAGGCGATCTTCATTCCAGAGACCGCCCATGTCAATTCGCTCCTGCGACTCTTCCGCATGCACCACCGCCACATCGCCATCGTGCTCGATGAATACGGGGGCACGGCCGGCATCGTCACGCTGGCGGACCTGCTGGAGGAGATCGTAGGCGAGGTCAGCGATCCATTCGACGACGAACCCGATATCCAGCCGCTTGCAGACGGATCCTCGCTGGTCGATGGTTTGACATTGATCGAGGAAGTGAACGAACACTTCAATATCAAGCTACAGGATCCCAATTACGACACGATCGCCGGCTATATCCTCGGTCGTCTTGAACGCATGGCCAAGGTGGGCGATGCGATTCAGGTCGATGGGGTACGGCTGCGCGTGGAAGCGATGGACGGCTTCCGCATCGCACGCGTATCGATTCAGCCGCTGCCGAAACGCGGACCGGGTCGGCAGACGAGTTACTCGCCAGAGTAAAGCCTTGTCGAACTACGCCCGGGTTGCCGTCAACCTGCCTCCGGTGCGTGGAACATTCGACTATCATGTCCCACCACATCTGCGTTCAGCGATTGCAATTGGCCAGCTGGTAACCGTGCCTTTCGGTACACGCCGGGTCCAGGGGGTAGTCATCCAATTGCCTGCCGAACCAGCCGTCACCGAGACAAAACCGGTCGAAAGCCTGGTTGATCCGTACCCGGTACTTTCCAAAACTCAGATCGAGTTAGCGCGTTGGATAGCAGATGTCTATCATGCGGCACTGATCGACGCGCTGACCTTGATGATCCCGCCCGGACTCAGCCAGCAGGCCGATTCGATTTACCACCTTATACAGCCCGAATTCGAGCCTGAAACCGATCTCCAGCGCCGTATTCTTTCAATGCTCGCCGAGCGTGGTGACCTGCGCGGCCGCCAGCTCTCCCACGCGCTGCCGCGCCGGCGCTGGAGGCCCGCCGCTGAGGCATTGGTTCGAGGCGGAGTCCTGCAGCGCAGCTCGGTGCTTGACCCGCCGCGCGTTCGCCCTAAATCCGTCCGCAATGCACGCCTGAGCACCACACCAGATGAAGCACGCCGCCTGGTTGCGGAGATCGGCCGCTCTGGCAGCCAGGCCGATCAACGCCGGCAGGCGATGATCGAGATGCTGATCCAGGAGGGTGAACCACTCGACGTGACCTGGCTCTACGCCGAGACCGGCGGCGCGCTAGGTGACCTGCACATCCTGGAAGAGCACGATCTGATTGTGCTGAGCGAATCGCAGGTCTGGCGCGATCCGTTGGAAGAGTTGGACTTCGTACCGACCGACCCACCCCCGCTCACCTCAGACCAGGAACAGGCCTGGGAACCGATTCAAGCCTCGCTCCGGTCCGGCTCGCACAACGCGTTTCTACTGCAGGGCGTTACCGGGTCTGGCAAGACCGAAATCTACCTGCGGGCTGTCGCCGAGACGATCGCCTCCGGCCGATCGGCGATCGTGCTCGTGCCCGAGATTGCGCTCACGCCACAAACCGTCCGTCGCTTCGTGGCGCGCTTTCCCGGCCAGGTGGGTTTGATCCATTCGGACCTCTCCGAAGGTGAGCGCTTTGACACCTGGCGCAGGTGCCGGCTGGGAAACCTGCGGGTGGTTGTCGGACCGCGTAGTGCGCTTTTCGCTCCTCTACCATCGATCGGCTTGATCGTGCTTGATGAATCGCATGACGAATCTTATAAGGAAGCAACGCGCCCGCCCCGCTATCACGCCCGTGATGCGTCGCGCAAATTTGCCTCATTGCTCGGCGCGACCTTGATCTTCGGTACCGCGACCCCTGATATAACAACCCGCTACGAGGCCGAGCGCGGCCATCTCAGGCTGCTCAGGCTTCCCCGGCGCATCATGGCTCATCGCAACCGCCTGGCGACACAGGCCGCCAGGCTGGGTATTCCTGACCGATACGAGGACGCCGGCGGCGAAGCGCGTTCGATCGAGCTCCCTCCCGTGCGGGTGGTCGACATGCGCCTCGAGCTGAAAGCTGGCAACCGGTCAATTTTCAGCCGGGCGTTAAGCGAAGCGCTCAAAGCCACGCTGGATAATGGCGAACAAGCCATCCTGTTCCTCAACCGACGCGGCTCGGAGACATACGTTTTCTGCCGTGACTGTGGCTGGGTGGCGCGCTGCCCGCGCTGTGATCGCAGCCTGACCTTGCACCGGGATCCCGCCCGCCTGGTCTGTCATCACTGTGGATATAACAGCTTTCCGGTTGAGGTCTGCCCACAGTGTGGTGGGCGGCGTGTTCGCCACTTTGGTGCCGGAACCCAACGCATTCAGGCCGAGGCTGAACGCGCCTTCCCGGACGCACGCACACTGCGCTGGGACCGCGACTCAACGCAGGCCAGGGGTGCCCACGATGTCATCCTCGCTCATTTCGCCGCCCATCGGGCGGACATCCTGATCGGCACCCAGATGCTCGCCAAAGGTCTCGACATCCCGCTTGTGACGTTGGTGGGCGTCGTCTCGGCTGACACCGGTCTGAACCTGCCTGACTTCCGCGCAGCCGAGCGAACGTTCCAGCTCTTGACCCAGGTCGCCGGGCGTGCCGGCCGTGGATTACTCGGCGGAAGGGTGATCCTGCAGACCTACCAGCCGGAGCACTACGCGATCCAGGCTGCGTCCAGCCACGATTACGAACGCTTCTACCAGCAGGAGCTGAAGCTGCGACAGGAGCTAGCTTACCCGCCGTTCCAGCACCTGGCCCGGCTGGTATACCGCCATACCTCCTCCACACAGGCCGAGCGGGGTGCCACGCGGCTTGCGACCAGGCTTCAGGCCAGCGCACAGGAATCCGGCAAGAAACTCAACCTGATCGGACCCGCACCATGCTTCTTTGGGCGGGTGCGCGGCTTCTATCGCTGGCACTTGATCCTGCGCGGCACGAATCCAGCCGAGTTCATCCCGGAAGCACTGCCTGAGGGATGGGGCGTGGATATCGATCCAGTCAGCCTCCTGTGACTGAAATAACACCAGCGGAGAAGGGAGATGAGAGATGAGCGAAATCCGGACCATCCTCGAGCAGCACCTGGAGAGCATTTTTGCCGGGGACATTGACCGCTATCATGCCAGCACGACTCCCGACATGACCCTATATGAATGGTACGTCACCCCACACCGCATCGACGGCCTGCCCTTTCACGACTTCATGATGCAGGAATCGTCAAGGCCAGACACAGCTGGTGTCACGCTGGACCCGCTGGCTGCCGGTGGTGCACCCGGCGATAAAAGCCGGATGCGCTTCGACCTCGCTGGATATCACGAGCAGCGCTATGGCGATACCGTCATCTGCTCCTACACCATGCTCATCTCGAGAGGAACCGCAGCCGGTGTGCGTGTGATCAGCTACAACGAAAGCCGTGTACTGGTCCGCATGGAGGGGAACTGGAAAGTTGTTCACGTTCACAAATCACCCAGTTGGAACGCCCCTTTTCAGGCGCCCGAATTCTCTCCCTGAGGGGTTGAATAGCCGTTTGTGATCTGCGGTCAAATGCATCTAAAATTGGAGACTGAATCCGGTCAGCAAACGCAGCATCGCATCAAGACATTTCACCTGGCCTGACTACAATGCCGAGGGAGGCATCAGCCATGTTAAAGATCATAACCGACAGTACCAACAACCTCTCCGATGAGCTCATCAAGCAACACGATATCCGCATTGCGCCAATTGCGATCCAGTTCAAGGAAGAAACCTACGAGGAAGGCATCAATATCGATCGTGGGCTTTTTTATTCCAAGATCGAGGAGATGGGCATCATCCCCACCTCCTCCCAACCGCCGCCACCATCCTTTGCCCACTACTATCAGCAGCTGCGCGAGCAGGGAAACTCCGGCTTGGTGATCACGGTCACGGCCAAACTGAGCGGGACCTATGATTCGGCGATGCTGGCGAAGGAGATGGTCCCAGAAGCTGAGGTGGCCGTCTTCGATTCAGCCAGCATTTCGCTCGGTACCGGCTGGATGGTGCTCGAGGCAGCCCGTGCGGCCGAAGCTGGCCAACCACTGGACGCAATCCTGCGCCGACTCGACCACATCCGCTCAACCAGCAAACTATTCCTTACTCCAGCGACGCTCAAGTACCTGCAAATGAGCGGGCGGGTCGGCCGGCTGCAGGGAGCTCTGGCTTCACTCCTGAACGTCAAGCCGATTATCTATCTCGAGGATGGCGTGCTTGAAGCTGGAGAAAGCATTCGCACCCGCTCGAAAGCGTTGGAACGCCTGATTCAACTGCTGTCCGAATCGTTCGCACCCGATCTTCCACTGCGGGCAGCTGTTATCCACGCTCGGGCAGCTGGAGAGGCAGAGAACGTAAAACACGAGTTGGAGACTCGCTTCACGGTCGATGAGCTGTTGATGGAGGACCTGGTTGCCTCGCTGGCAGTTCACGGCGGGCCGGGGATCCTGGGAGTGTTCGCCTACCCGGCCTGAGTGGCTGCCCCCTCATCGATGAAGCGCGATCCATCGCGCCGGTCAGGACACAGGACCAAAATGACCGCGCCTCAAGGCGCGGTCATGATTTTTATCTCCTGACCGAACCGGGGTCAGACGGGGACACCCGCCGCTCGGTAGAGCTGCTCCCGAATCACCATCACATCACGACGCAGGGATCCATCGGATTCGATCAGTTCTGAAATCTTCTCCGCGCCGTAGAGGATGGTTGTGTGATCACGGCCACCAAGCATCTCGCCGATCTTTGGCAGTGAGGTATCTGTTTCTTCTCGAATGAGGTACATGGCGATCTGGCGTGGCAGCGCCACTTCGCGTGAGCGGGATCGGCCCAGCAGCTGATCGATCTGCAGCCCGAAGCGTCCCGCCACAGCCTCGATCACCTGCTCTCCGGTCAGGCTTCCCGTGCGGACGAGCATATCAGCCAGAGCGGTATTGACCAGCTCCTCGCTCAGCAGTTCGCCTCTCAGGTCAGCATAGGCCAGCACTCGTGTCAGCGCGCCTTCCAGCTCACGGATATTGCTGTGCACCCGCCGGGCGATATCTTCCAGGATCACCGCCGGCACCTGCCGGCCATGTCGCTCGGCCTTCGAACGCAAGATTGCCAGCCGGGTCTCAAAATCCGGTGCCTGAATATCGGCCGTCAGACCCCATTCGAAGCGTGAGCGCAGCCGTTCCTCCAGGGTGTTTAACGCCCGCGGCGGCCGGTCGGAAGTAAGCACAATTTGCTTATCGCCGCCGTGCAGGGTGTTGAAGGTATGGAAGAACTCTTCCTGGGTCGATTCTTTTCCGGCGATGAACTGGATGTCGTCGATCAGGAGCACATCAATCCGCCGATAGCGATCGCGAAAGGCGATCGTGTTGTGGGTGCGGATCGAGTTCACCAGATCGTTGGTAAATTCTTCCGAGGAGACATAGCGCACGCTCAGGCCGGATTGAAGGCAGGCCTGCCCGACCGCGTGCAGGAGGTGGGTCTTGCCCAGGCCAACCCCGCCATACAGGAAAAGCGGATTGTAGGCTTTGGCCGGGCTCTCGGCTACGGCCTGCGCCGCAGCGTGAGCCAACCGATTACTGGTGCCGACAACAAACGTTTCGAATGTGTAGCGGCGGTTGAGCCGTGCTTCATCGGAAGCCCCTGCGCTTGCTGGTTGGTTGAGAACCGGCTCGGGTTCGGGATTCAGCTCAACCGGGCTGCCGGTCCAAACGACAAAGTGCACGTCGACGGTGCGGCCCATGATGCCGGTCAGAATGCGTTTTACGGTTGAAAGCAGGCGATCCTGAAGCCAATCTCGTGCGTAAGCATTTTTTACACCGATGGCGAAGGTTCCATCTTCGTAGGTTAGAAATTCTGCGTCGCGGACCCAGGTGTCATAGGCTGCACGCGGCATCTCCATTTGAAGTTGTCCGAGTGCTGCCTGCCAGTGCCGCTCCGCATTCATACAAACCTCCGAGGTCCCCGTGACAGCGGATCAAGCTGATGTCCGGTATATACCAGTGACTTTCATGGCACGAACCCAAAGGTACCTCTGTGATGTAACTGCGATCGTCGAGGGGACGACCACCCCAGCCACAGCAATTTGGGGCCCGCAGGTGTTCCTCCTCTTACTTTGTGCCTCGTACACCCACGGTGGCAGGATTTTAGCAAAAGCCGGTCCGAGCTTCAATACTTTAACCCGCCGTTAACCTAAAAAGATCGAATCTTTTAAGGCGAGTGAATCTTAAAGCGGACAATCGTCTCGACGGAAATCATGCCGGAATTTCAATTTGAACGTGCGGATGCGTTGCACCATATGGCAGACGTGATTCGTGGTAAACCCCCAGATCTAGGGGGGAGCTCAGAATTCGTCCACTCTCGGCCGGGAAAAACATTAAATCTTAAATGAGTACCCACGCCTGGGACCGGTGGGCGAGCTTCAATCAACCTTCGATTCGAGTGCTTCGTTTGGAGCTAATTGCGCCGAGCGTAGGGAAAAACGCGAATAGCGCGTCATGCATGCCGCGCACGTGGACAAATTCAGCCGTCGTCCGAAGTCGCCTTATTAAAAAGAGAACGTTGCGCGTCGAAAATCGAGCGCACGGGTTCGATCTCAATTCCCTTCACCCGGCCGTCGGATGTGCGGACGCGCTTTGGTATCAGTGCCCGTTTGAACCCGAGCTTCGCTGCTTCCTTCAACCGTGCTTCCATCTGCGCGACGGCCCGGATCTCGCCTGACAAACCAACCTCACCAATCAGGACAACGTCCGCCGGAAGCGGATGGTCCTTCATTGAGGAGCTGATCGCCATCGCCATCGCCAGATCGGCCGCCGGCTCGCCAATCCGCAACCCTCCGACGACATTGATGAAGATATCCTGGTCATCCAGGCGCAAGCCGACGCGCCGCGTCAGCACGGCCGCGATCAGCAGCAGGCGGTTGAAATCAACCCCGTTCGCCGTCCGGCGCGGGTTGCCGAAGCTGCTTCGGCTGGTGAGACCCTGCACCTCGACTAGCAGCGGGCGGGTGCCTTCCATCGTCACCGCCACTGCCGAACCAGGAGCGTTAACCACCCGCTCCGCCAGGAATGCCTCCGAAGGATTGGCAACCTCACGCATGCCGTCGGAGGCCATCTCGAAAACGCCGACCTCGGTCGTCGCTCCGAATCGATTCTTGACCGAACGCAGGAGACGGTAGGCGTGGTATGGATCGCCTTCCAGGTAGAGCACGGTATCAACGATGTGCTCCATTACGCGCGGACCGGCGATGGCGCCGTCCTTTGTGACATGCCCGACCAGGAAGACGGCAATTCCCGAACTCTTTGCCAGTACCTGCAGGCGGGCAGTGCATTCACGAACCTGTGTGATCGAACCCGAGCTTGAATCGAAATCCGAGGAGTGCATCGTCTGGATCGAATCGACAATCATTAAACCCGGTCCAACCTCTTCGGCCTGGAGCAGGACAGCTTCCAGATCGGTTTCGGTCAGGATGAAGAGATCGTTTGGGAGCTCCGGCCCCGGATCGAGTCTTAAGGCGCGAGCCTTGATCTGCGGCTCGGACTCCTCACCTGAGACGTATAAAACCCGCCTGGTCTTGCTCATCTGGGCTGCCATCTGAAGCAGCAGGGTGGACTTGCCGATGCCGGGGTCACCGCCGATCAAAGTCACGGAACCCGGCACGATGCCTCCGCCGAGCACCCGGGCAAATTCTGCAATCGGGAGCGGCATGCGGGTGGCAGCATCCCCATCAATCTCGTTCAATCGAACTGCATGCGTTGCACCCCGTAAGCCAGCAGCTGGCGTCGAGCGCGCGCTCGGTGCGATGACCTCCTGGACCATGCTGTTCCAGGCTCCGCACTGCGGGCAGCGGCCAAGCGCCTTGGGGGCAGTTCGCCCGCACTGCTGGCAGACGTATTGCGTCTGGATTTTTGCCACACGACCTCCACTGAAGGGATTATACAGTGCAGCCGGTCGAAAAAAAGAGCCCGACACCGGTGGATGTCGGGCTGAAAGTCTCCTGGGATGGGACTCAGGTTGCCGGGACGATTTCCTGCGATTCGTCCTCTGGCTCGGTTTTTGCCAGCCTTAAGACAATCTCGTCATCCTCGACATCGACCTGGACGTTATCGCCGGCCTTGAATCTCCCGGCCAGCAATTCGTCGGAAAGCTTGTCCTCGACCTTGTTCTGGATCACACGCCGCAGTGGGCGTGCACCCATCTCGGGATCATATCCAAGGTCGGCCAGCTTCGAGCGCGCTTCATCGGTTGCTGCAAGAGAGATCTCGTGTTCGGTGAGGCGTTCGGAGACTTTGTTCAACTCCAGGTCAACGATTTCGGCGATCTGTTCCTTGCTGAGCGCATGGAAGACTATGATCGAATCGACGCGGTTCAGGAATTCCGGTCGAAACACCTTCTTCAGCGCGTCGGTGAGCTTCTTGTGCATCTCGTCGTATTCGAGACGTTCCGCTGCAAGTGCATCCTTGGGAAGGTCGAAGCCCAGTTGGGTCTGCCGTTTGATCAGATCCGCCCCGACGTTGGAAGTCATCACGATAATCGAGTTGCGAAAATCGACTTTGCGCCCGCGCGCATCCGACAGCTGTCCTTCTTCCATGATTTGAAGCAGCATGTTGTGCGCTTCGGGATGTGCCTTCTCGACTTCATCAAACACCACGATCGAATAAGGTCGACGACGAATTGCCTCCGTCAGCTGGCCGGCATCTTCATACCCCACATACCCGGGGGGAGCGCCAACCAGGCGGCTTACGGTATGACGCTCCATCAGTTCAGACATATCGATCTGGACCAGCGCATCTTCCGAGCCGAACATGAACTGCGCCAGGGCTTTTGTAAGTTCAGTCTTCCCGACGCCGGTTGGCCCGAGAAAGACAAAGGAACCGATCGGGCGCTTCGGATCTTTCAGACCAGCCCGTGAACGTCGAACGGCCTTCGAGATCGCGCTGATGGCCTCGTCCTGGCCAATAATGCGTTCGTGCAGCGCGCCTTCCATTTCCAGCAAACGGGCCGATTCGGCTTCCGCGATCTGCATCACGGGAACTCCGGTCCACATCGATACGACTTCTGCAATGTCGTCTTCAGTAACCCTCGGTCCGCTTTCACTGCGATCCCAAGCCCCGCGCAGCTGATCCAGTTCCTCTTCCAGCTCGGACTCGCGTTGAACGAGCTCCTCGGCATCATCGAAACGCGATTCTTCGAGGGCCAATGCGTGTGCTTCGCGAACCTTTCGCAACTCACCAATAATCGTGCGAAGCGAAACTGCCTCAGGACTCTTGTACATGCGAACCCGGGAGGCTGATTCGTCAATGAGATCGATGGCCTTATCCGGCAGGAAGCGGTCGGTCACATAACGGGCTGAGAGGTAGGCGGCCGATTGGATGGCCTCATCCGTGATCATCAGCTTGTGGTGTTCCTCGTAGGGCCGGCGTACACCACGCAGGATATCTATCGTTTCCTCGATCGATGGTTCTTCGACCATCACCGGCTGGAAGCGCCGCTCGAGTGCAGCGTCGTTTTCGATGTGTTTGCGGTACTCATCGAGCGTCGTGGCGCCGATCACCTGAAGTTCACCGCGCGAGAGTGCCGGCTTGAGTATATTGGCGGCATCGACCGAAGAACCGGCCGAACCCGCCCCAACGAGCATGTGCACCTCATCGATGAACAGAATTGCCTCGGAGGATTTGAGCTCGTCAATCACTCGCTTCAGGCGTTCTTCAAATTGACCGCGGTACATCGTGCCAGCGACCAGCGAGCCTACGTCAAGCTGTAAGACACGCTTGCCGATCAACGGCCCTGGCGTCTCTCCAGCGACAATGCGCTGCGCCAAACCTTCGACGATGGCAGTTTTACCGACCCCTGGTTCACCGATCAAAGCCGGGTTGTTCTTTGTGCGGCGGGCCAGGATCTGGATCACGCGTTCGATCTCCATCTCACGGCCAATGACAGGATCAAGCTTGCCCTCTTCTGCCAGTTCTGTCAGATCGGTCGCAAGCTGGTCGACCAGAGGTGTCTTCGCCTGCTCTTTTGTCTGGCTCGGAGCAGCTTTCTGAGCCATACGCCTGGTGGGGCTTTCCTGCAGCACCCGCCTGGTTTGGCGCCGCACCTGCTCCGGCGTAATTCCCAGGCGGCGCAGGACATCGACTCCCACGCCCTCGCCCTGTCGGACCAGGCCAAGCAGGAGATGTTCTGTGCCGATGTAGTGATGGCCCATCCGTCGTGCTTCGTCAATCGCCAGCTGCAGCACCTGCTCGGTGGCGGGTGCGAGCTCGATGCGGCCACCGCTGTGGCGGCCGACGCCCGTCAAGCGCTCCACCATTTCTTTCACACGTGCCGGTTCGAGGCCCAGTTCCCGCAGCACACGTCCGGCGACACCCCCCTCTTCGCGAATCAAACCCAGCAGGAGGTGCTCTGTACCAATGTAATTGTGGTGCAAACGCTCGGCCTCCTCGTGTGCCAGACTCAACACACGACGAGCCCGCTGCGTAAAGCGCTCCATCTTATCGGCCACCGTTAATCCTCCGAGCCATTTTGCCAAATTCCTCCTGATTGACTCGTATTCTACCAAAGAAAGCATGCCGGAATGGGAAAGTGGGATTTAATTCCCCCATAGATGGCGAAACCGGGCGTAGAGAACCTACGCCCGGTGGATTTCCATCTGTCTGTAAAGCTTACTTGGTAGACGTCTCAGCCTGCGGCCTCGTCGTCCTCTTCGGCACTCTCAGCCACTTCTTCTTCATGGGCGTCTGCCGCCGGCTCGAGTTCAGCTGTACTCACAGATGTTTCCTCGGCCACCGGCTCTTCGGCCTCGGCATCCTCAACGTTCTCGTCTTCTTTTACGTCTGTGATTGGTTCGAGTTCGGCTTCGCTCTCTGGCGTACCTTCCGCTGCTGGCGCTCCAGCTTCGGGTTCCTCTTCCTGGAGTTCGACTTCTTCCGAGGGTAAATCGGGGATCTCGCCTTCTAGCTCGGCGTCGAAGTCCTCGATTTCATCGGCCTCAACCTGCGGCTCTGGTTCATCCTCAGTTTCCATTTCCTGCATCGCTGCACGCCAATCGACATCGGCAAATTCGGCCGAATCAACGCGCTTGAGGCTCAAGCCCAGCCGCCGGCGTTCACGATCGATCTTGATCAAGCGCAGTGCCAGCGTCTGACCTTCTTCAACGACTTCGCGTGGATGCTCGATGCGCTGATCGGAAAGTTCGGATATGTGGATCAGGCCTTCTATCTCGTAGTCCTCGATATCCTTGATGGTTGCGAAGGCACCGAACTTGGTTAGCTTGGTGATCGTGCCCTCCACCAGCTGTCCTTCGGTGAAGGAAGCCAGGATCTCGTCCCAAGGATTGTCCTCAAGTTCTCTCAGCGACAGGCTGATCCGCTTGCGATCCGCGTCGACATTGAGGACTTTGACCTCTACTTCCTGTCCGATCTTGAGCACATCCTTGGGATGATCAACACGCTTCCATGAGAGCTCGGAAATGTGCACCAACCCGTCGGCTCCTCCGATGTCGATAAAGGCGCCGAAATCAGCCAGGCTAATCACGGTTCCGGTCCGGACTTCGCCGGGTTTGAGTTCTGAGATCAGGCGTTCCTTGAGCGCATCGCGCGATTCGCGGGCCGCAGCGCGTTCGGAAAGGATCAGTCGGTTGCGTCGCCGGTCGACTTCGATTACCTTGGCGATGATTGGCTCGCTGGCCATCTTACCCCAGCGCTGGTCGGGGGTTTCCCCCTCCGCTCGTCGCCGCCGGGCCAGGCTCACCTGGGAGGCAGGGATGAAGCCGCGCAAGTGGCCGAATTTCACAATCAGGCCGCCCTTGTTGTAGCCAGAAATAATGCCCTCGTAGGGTTCTTCCGATTCAAGTAGCGCTTCCGCTTCCTGCCACTCGGATTCCTCTTCCGCGCGTGAAATAGAGAGCAGCAGCGTGCCATCGCGATCTGCGGAGCGGATGACATAGACACTGATCTCGGAACCAACCTCCAGTTCAGCCTTCTGTTCTTCTGTGAGTTGTTCCATCTCGCGGCTGCTGATCAAGCCCTCGGATTTAGCTCCGATGTCTACCAGGATGTCGTTCTCGGTAATACGTGCGATGGTACCGGTGCGAATCTCGCCCCGGCGTGGTGTTTCCAGTTCGTAAGCCTCTGCATCAAGCAGGGCATCCATCGGGTGCTCTGTTGGCTTCTCGTTTTCAGCGTCATGCAGAATCTCTTCCCCGATGGTCTCGTTTTCTCTCTCCATAAACTATCTGCTCTCCGTCGATAAGATTGGACCGCATTATAAAAGCCTTATCCGCTATTGTAAACACCAACGGGTTGGATGGCGGTGGGGATAGTGTATAATCCCGCCCGACAGGAGATTGAATTGGCAGTCGTATATCCATTCACTGCAATCGTCGGCCAAGAGCGGATGAGGCGGGCGCTGATCCTGAACGCGGTCAATCCCCGCATCGGCGGCGTGCTGATCCGGGGTGAGCGCGGCACGGCGAAATCAACTGCCGCCCGGGCGCTGGCAGCCTTGCTGCCGGTGGTCGAAGTCGTTGCAGACTGCCGCTTCGGCTGCGATCCTCATAACCCCACCCAGCTGTGCACTGAATGCAAGGAACGGCTTGCCGCCGGGGAAACACTTCCGGTCGAGCTGCGCAACACCTCCTTCGTCGATCTGCCTGTATCAGCCACCGAAGACCGGGTGGTCGGCACACTCGATATTGAGCGGGCGATCAAAGAAGGCGAGCGCCACTTCGAACCCGGCGTACTGGCGGCGGCCAACCGGGGCTTGCTCTACATTGACGAGGTCAACCTGCTGGACGACCACGTCGTGGATCTGCTGCTCGATTCGGCCGCGCTGGGCATGAACATCGTCGAGCGCGAGGGCATCTCCTTCAGCCACCCGGCTCGCTACATCCTGGTCGGCACCATGAACCCGGAAGAAGGCGACCTACGGCCGCAGCTGCTTGACCGCTTCGCACTCTCGGTCGAAATTCGCGGCCTGCAGAACCCCCAGGACCGGGTGGCGATCATGGAACGCAACCTGGCTTTCGAAGCCGATCCAGACGAGTTTCGTGAGCAGTGGATGGAGCGCGAGCAGAAGCTCTCGGCTGAAATCAAAGCCGCCCGCAAGCTGCTTGAGGGCGTCTCCTATACTAAATAT
>Ga0307423_1000450_pt1 | contig 27877 bp, 21 predicted proteins | sample SalMarWE160310MG_FD_202154 | JGI IMG/M metagenome (GOLD analysis project Ga0307423, IMG submission 202154) | Salt marsh sediment microbial communities from the Plum Island Ecosystem LTER, Massachusetts, United States - WE1603-10 | ecosystem: Environmental > Aquatic > Marine > Intertidal zone >... | reverse complement strand
ACGACGTGTTCGATCATCGTGCCATCGCCGACCTCGACGAGCTGCTTCGGCCGGCCCATTCGGCGGCTCAAGCCGCCCACCAGCACGCCGCCGAGGATTGGGCGAATCACGGCAGGACCGCCAACGAGGTCGCCCCGGGCAGCAGGCGCTCGCCATCAGGCTTCTCCCGGGATTGTCTTTCAAGCTCGTCCACAGTCCGATCCTCCAGCCATCCTGCCGGTTGCGGCGGTTCGACCCTGCGGCCGTTGCCGCAGGTCACGGCGCAACGCCCTGTCGCGATCCGCACCACCAAGATGGTTCCTCATCGAAATCCTCACCTTGATCCCGGTCATGTGGTTCTTCACCGGGTCACTGATCTCGCGGACAGAGTAGCGCGGCTGAGTGGTCACGAAATGAGGGCCAGGGCAACCACGTAGTAGATGCTGATGGCGGTGGTGTCGTTGATCGTCGTTACCAGGGGACCCGCGGCGATGGCCGGGTCGATTCGCAACAGCCGGAAGAGCCAGGGTACGAGCACCCCCAGGAGCGCGGCGGTCATCATCGCCGCCAGCATGGACACCGCGACAGTCACGGCGAGCAGCGGATTGCCACGCCAGATGATGGCCACCACGCCGGCCAGGAGGCCGCATGCGACCCCCATCAGGAGGCCGATCATCAGCTCCTTGATTAGGAACCGCTTGAGGTTGTGAACGTCCACCCTCCCGGTGGCAAAACCGCGCACGACAATGCTCGAGGACTGAGAGCCGACGTTGCCGCCCATGGCGCCGATAACCGGAATGAAGGGTACCAGCGTCATCATATGCGGGAACGAAAACTGGAAGGCTGAAACCAGGAAGGCGGGAACCGTGAGACCCGCAAGGGTGGCCAAGAGCCACGGTAGGCGCACACCGGCGATCTTGAGTACCTGGTCGGTATAGACGAGCTCTGGTTCGTAGATCGTCGCTCCGGCCATGTGCATGATGTCCTCGTCCGCCTCTTCCTCGAGGACGTCGGCCGCGTCGTCGTGGAGGATGCGGCCGAGCAGCCGTCCGCGATCGTCGACCACCGGCAGCGCCACCAGGTCGTAGCGTTGGAACATCTGCGCCACGATCTCCTGGTCGACTTCGGGGTTGACGACGTGGACGTTGCGTTTCACGAGCTCGCTGATCGGCCCGTCGGGCGGCGCAAGGAGCAGGGCGCCGAGGTTGAGGACGCCGACCAAACGGTGCTCATCATCGACCACGTAGACAAAGTGGAAGGTGCTGACCTCGTCCGCGTTTGCTCGAACGGCCTCGATGGTCTCGTCAACGGTAGCGGCCTCAAGCACCGACACCAGTTCCACCTGCATGAGACCGCCGGCCGAGTCCTCTGGGTACTTGAGGAGAGTCTCGACCTCGTGACGGTCCTCCTGAGGCAGCGCCTCGATGAGATCCCTCGCCAAAGGCGCCGGCAGATCGGCGAGGACGTCAGCCGCGTCATCCGAGGCCATTTCCTCGATCGCTTCGGTGAGCTGGTCCGCCTTGAGGTGCTCGGCGAGGTCATCGCGGAGGTGGTCCGGGAGCTCCTCCATAAGGTCGGAGACTCGGGTGATGCTGAGCCGCGAAACCACCTGCGGCCAGTCGGCTTTGGGAAGGACACCAAAGAGGGTTGCAAGGTCGGCGGGGTGGAGCATCGAGACGAATCGATCGAAGGCCTCGAGGTCACCACTCTCGACCAGCTCCTCGAGGTCACGCACCTGGTCGCTCAGAACCTCCTCGGAGGGACCCGTCGACACCAGCTCGTCAGAACCTGGTTCGAGGTCCGGGAGGTCGGCTTCGGTGCTGAAATGGCGGTCGTTCACGAGAGCTCCTGAGAAGCATGAATTCAGCCCAAAGCCTACCACCACCCCATTTCTCGGCGCTCAAGCCCACGCTTGCTCGGCTCTGCGATCGTAGGGCATGAACGACGAAAGCTAAAAGGCGCTACCATGGTGGGTGGGTCCGAGATCCCAACGGACCCGACATTCTGAGACAAGATAACCATGTACCTCTCCGGACTGACGCATCGCGACCACCTCTTCGATGTCGCCACCAGGTGGCTGGCAGATCGGCTCGAGCCGACCGACGGCCGCACAGTGACTGAGATATTCGCTTTCGAGCGGGCCATCACCGCACCTACGGTGAGACGATTCGTGGCCGACCTCTGCCGCACCTGCCACCGCGGCGACCTTTATATGGAGCGGATCACCAGCAAGGACGAGGTGCGGGCGGCGATCGTCGCCGCCGCAGCCCACCCCTCGACACGAGTCGCCGAGCTCATCGATTGGTATCGCCAGCTGCCGGAAGAGTTCTTCCCGCGCACCCCCGTCCGCATGAGTCTGGTGACCCTTCGCAACGGCCGGCTGACGGCCATCGTGCGCCGCAAACGTATCCGGCGCATCGCCGACAAGGTCTCGCGGCGTGTCGCCGAACAACTCAGCGGCGAGATCGTTGCCGTCGCCCGGGCGTTGGCGGCTAGCCGCCCGCGACCCATCGGCGGAGCGGATCGAGAGATCGCACCACCGAGTACCCCCGCCGCAGTCGGCGGCGCCGCCGAACGTTTAGTAGCCGATCGCATCCGCTCGGGACGTATCGCCCTCGATCCGGAGAAGAATCGGGTCGACGACGTCATCGGTGTCAAGATCATCGGAACTCCAAGCGAGCTCGAGAACCTCGAGACGGCACTCGATGACTTCGAGTACACCTTTGCTTTTCAACGGGAGGTCCACGCCGGTGCGTACGAGGGCATCCACTACCTGGTCGACCTCCAGTTGCCGCCCAACGAAGCGATTCTGGCCAACATGGCCGGCATTGACTGGTCGTTCGCAGCCGGCCGCGGTGTTCCGGTGGAGAGCCTCGACGAGAGTTTTCGCAGGTACGTCGAGGGCTGCCGCCGCACCTTTCGGGTCGAGCTCATCCTCACCACCTTCGACGACCTCGTGGAATCCGAGTTTGGGATTGCCATCCACGAACAGCGGATCCTCGAGCAGCGAGACCTTGCCGACGACTATGGACGCATCGCCCGCAACGCCTCGTCGATTATCGAGTACCTGCTGCGCCTGGCCACCTCGTCCACAATCAACATCGAAAGCATCCCGATCAAGATCTGGGGCCGCTACATCCGCGACACGGTGGCCCACGCCATCGCCGCCCTCGACGGCGGAGAACCGACCGACTGGTTGGTTCCTGAAGAGCACCTCGATAATCTGATCCCGTTGTGAAACGCGGCGAGTGCTATTCTGAACCCGCGTGATCACCGGAAGGACACGACTCCGACGAGATGACGCAACGGCAACAACTGTTGTCGCTTGCGTGGTCCTCTGTCTGCTGGCCTCGTTAGCGCCAGCGAACGAGCGGGTGACGTTCGTCGGTGTCGCCCTCGACCAGGAGACCAGGGAGGCTGACCGCCGATTGCAGGATTACCTCCAGCGCTCGGTCGACATCCGATTCGCCCCCGAAGAGCTGGAGTACGGTCAGGTCATCAAAAGGCTCGCCGGCTGGGACCCTGCGGGCGGCGTGGTGATCGCCCGCACCACGCCCTATGTGCAGGTGGTGTCGGAAATGCTCGGCGCCGAGCTGGAGATCCTCGCCACCTATGTCAGCGAGGCCACCGGCGAGACGACCTACCATTCGTACTACGTGGCGAGAAAGGAGGACCTACCGCCCAATCCGAGACCGGCCGATGTGATCTCCCTCATCGCCGGCTCTTCGAGTCGGATTCGCTTCACCTACCACAGCCTGTTTTCGACCTCGAGTTTCTTCCTCCCGTCTCTGCATTTCCGCGCCAACGGCGTCTTTCACATGGCGGAGGCGACCGAGTCACTGGCTGCCATCCAGGTAACCCAGGCAGAGGTCAGCAGCAGCAGCTATCTGGTGCGGGCGGTGGCACGCGGCGAGGCCGATTTGGCCGCCGTGTGGGATGGCACGCGGGCGCGCTTCGTTGACGGCACCGCGAACGCTGACGACAACGCTGTGGGTCACGCGGTTGCCTTCGTGCGTCTGCCGTCGGCGATCCCCAACGATCTCCTGGTGTGCTCGAGGTCAGCGCCGACCGAGCTCAGGGAACGCATCCGGTCGGCAATCCGCACGATGCCGGCGGCGGAGATCGCGGTTGGTGATTTCGCACGCTGGGTCGAGATCGGCGACGCATCGGAGGCGCGGACCGCCCTCGCCCACCTCCGGTGGCTGGCGCGCGAGCAGGTGGCACCGGTGACGGTCGACGTGCGGCAGGGGCGCGGGTCCCCAACCGGTATCGCGATCATGGCGGAAGCGGCGCGGCACGCCGTGCGGTTGTCGGGAACCGAGTTCGTGCTCTTCGACGAGGACTTTCACGAGCACATCGACGCGGTGTGGACGCTTGACGAGATTCACGACGGCGCGGCGCGATTGACGAGCTCTCTCCCGGGCACCGGGATTGAAGATCAGGTCTTCCCGATCAGCTTCCGCGATTCTCAAGATCTGACGCGGCGGATCGTCGGTATTGCCCAGGAACGACTCCACCGCATCCGCTATGTGTGGCCCTATAGCGGCGGCCAGCCGATCGTGATCCGAGACACCACTCTCACCATGCCAGTCGGCCGCAAGGCGCCAGTGCAACGGATCACCTGGATCGATCCCGAGCGCAACAGCTTCCGCGCTGGACCGATCTTCGAGGTCACGGTGAGGGCCTCGAACCTCTTCGTTCACGAGCTCGAGGCCGAGGATTTCCGGCGTTCGGGCGGGATCGCCGCCGATCTCGATCCGATGTCGAACGTTTCCTACCGCGTTTACCAGCTCCGGGTCATGCCCTCGAACACGTGGTTTCGCATCGCCACCGGCGCCCTGGTTGGGCTTCTCACGCTGGCCGCGATCGCGGCGGTTTTCGCCCTCCGGCGACGGTCCAATGGTGATGTGGCCGATCAGGAGACCGTGGTCACGTGACAGTCGAGTATCCGACGGCTGGCGATATGCTCGCCCACTACAGGGTAATCGAGCGCTTGGCCAGCGGCGGGATGGGGGAAATCTACGTCGCCGAGGACACCCGTCTCGGGCGGCGGGTCGCACTCAAGGTCCTGCCGGCCGAGGCAGTGGCCGACGCCGAGCGGTTGCAGCGGTTCCAGGCGGAGGCGCGAGCGGTCGCCGCCATGAACCACCCTAATATCGTCACCATCCACGGCGTAGAAACCGATCACGGCATCCATTTCATCGCCATGGAGCTGGTCGAAGGAAAGACCCTGCGCAAGCTGATTCCCAAGGGGGGCCTACCACTGCCGGAGTTCTTCCGCATCGCCGAGCAGTTGACCGCTGCGGTCTCGGTCGCTCACGACAGCGGCATCACCCATCGCGATCTCAAGCCTGACAACGTGATGGTCACCTCTTCCGGTCACGTCAAGGTCCTCGACTTCGGTCTCGCGAAGCTGGTCGACGAACCCACGGATCCCGCCTTCGACGGCCCCACCCTCATCGATTCCGACAAGGCTCCGTCACCGAATCTGACCGAGGACGGCGCTCTGCTCGGAACCGTTCCCTACATGTCGCCCGAGCACGTGACGGGCCGTGGCTTCGATCACAGATCGGACATCTTCTCGCTCGGCATCATCCTCTATGAGATGCTGACCGGCGAGCGTCCGTTCCACGGCTCCACCTCGAGCTCGATGATGTCGGCCATTCTCCGCAAACCCGCCGAGCCGATCGCCCGATGGCGGCACGACGTCCCACGCTCCGTCGAGCTGGCCATCGAGCTCTGCCTCGAGAAAGACCCCGCCGACCGGATGCAGCAGACCTCCGCCCTGCACGAGCAGTTACGTATCGCCCGCCGCGAGATCTCGTCGACACCCCGTGTTTCTGATACCGGCGCCGACCGGCCCGTTTCGCGACCACCCTCGGTTGTGGGGCGAAGTGTCAATCGCATGCGCTCGCTGGCGGGCCGGCACCGCCTGCCGCTGCTCTTGCTCGCCGCCGTCTTTCTCGTCAACCTTCTCGAGACCACCATCGAGACCGCGGTCAGGGACCGGTGGGGTCTCGGCCGCGAGCTCGGCTACCAGCTCGCCCGCGCCGCTCACTGGTTCGAGGGCGCAACCACGGTTGGGGGTTACGATACCGCTTCGCCAATCGTCGTCTACGGTTATTCGAGCGCCTACTTTTTCGCCATGCTGGTGTTGGTTCTCGCTACCGGTTGGGCGCTGTTCCGCAAACCCGGTCGCGAGCCCTTCCGGGTCTTCGCCCTTGCCGTGGCCGTGGACTACGCCGTCAGCCTGCCATTCTTCGTCTTCTTTCCGGTCCCCGAACGGTGGGCCTATCCCGAGTCCGGCGCCATTCTGCTGTCGGATCTGTGGGCACCAAGGCTGATCGAGGTCTTCCGGCCGATCTCCGGTCTCGATAACTGCTTCCCGAGCTTCCACGTCTCGCTGACGGTCGTGATGGTCGCATTCGCCTTCCTCTACCGGCTTCGCTATCGCTGGAGCGCCCTGTGGATCGGGCTCCTCATAACGCTCTCGACGTTGGTGTTGGGGATCCACTGGCTGACCGACATCGCCGCCGGGCTCGCCACCGGCATCCTCGCGGTCGCCATCGCTCGGCTGATGGATCGATCCATCGCGTGGCCCGCGGTTCCCTGTTAACATGCGCGGCGATGTTGCCTGTGAGATCACGGACGTCCAACGTCCACACGATGTGAAAGAGAGGGAGCAAATGCAACGCAAGATCGTTCTCTGTGTCGTATGCGGGTTTCTCGCCCTGGCCGGCCTGACATCGGCCGAGACGCTCGAGGAGATCCTGGCCAAGAACCTCGAGGCGCGGGGTGGCAAGGACGCGATACTGGCGGTCCAGTCGACCCGATCGACCGGCACCATGCGCATGGGCGGCTCCGCCGCGGGCGCGCTCGAGGTGCCGTTCACGGCCGAGTTCAAAAGGCCGAACAAGGTCCGCATCGAGTTCACGATGCAGGGCATGACCGCAGTCCAGGCTTACGACGGAGAGGTTGGGTGGTCGATCATGCCGTTCCTCGGCAAGACCGAACCCGAGGAGATGGCCGAGGACCAGCTCAAGGACATCAAGGAGCAGGCTGACTTCGACGGCATCCTCGTCAATTACGAGGAGAAGGGCCACACCGTCGAGCTCATGGGCACCGAAGACGTGGACGGGACGCCCGCCTACAAACTCAAGGTGACCAAGGCCAACGGCGACGTCGTCAATCTCTACCTCGATCAGGAGTACTACATCGAGTTCAAGGCCGACACAAAGCGTGAGGTCCAGGGCAGCGAGGTCGAGGTATCGACCGTTTTCGGCGACTACAAGGAAGTTGATGGCCTGCTCTTTGCGCACTCGATGGAAATGAGCTTTGCCGGCAACCCGGACGGGCAGGTGATCACGATCGATAACATCGATCTCAATCCCGAGATCGACGACGATCGCTTCGCGATGCCGGAGCCGAAGGCGACCGACGAAGCGACCGGCGAATAGAAACGGCTGGGTTTCTCCGCCGAGCGATCGGCGACCATACAACAAGATCATGAGGCCCGCCGGCGCGGGCCGTCAGAGGGGGTCAGATCATGGCGCGTCGCGCGTTCTTTTCGTTTCTCGGATGTCTGGTTCTGATAAGCATTTCACTGATCGCAGCGGAGCCGTCGATTGCGATCGACTCTGCGACCTTCGGCGGCCTCCGGGCGCGGGACATCGGTCCGGCGGTCATGAGCGGCCGCATCTCGGCCATCGACGCCAGCGCTGCTGACCCGGTCACGGTGTGGATCGGCTCCGCCAGCGGCGGAGTGTGGAAGTCGGATAACGCCGGCACCACTTTCAAACCGGTTTTCGACGACCGCCCCCAGTCGATCGGTGCAGTGAGGGTAGACCCCTCTGACTCGGAGACGGTATGGATCGGCACCGGTGAAACCTGGGTCCGTAACAGCGTATCGGTCGGCAACGGGGTCTACCGCACGACCGACGGCGGCGACACCTGGGAACACCTCGGTCTCGAGAACACCGAGCGCATCGCCAAGATTACAGTCGACCCGACGAATAGCGACACCGTCTATGTCTGCGCTACCGGCCATCTATGGGACGCCAACGCCGAGCGTGGAGTCTACAAGACCACCGATGGTGGGAAGCAATGGGAGCAGGTCTTCTTCATCGACGAAAACACCGGCTGCGCCGACCTCGACATGGATCCGCAGGAGCCGGAAATCCTCTACGCCGCAATGTGGCAGTTCCGCCGCTCTCCCGACTTCTTCACATCGGGCGGTCCAGGCAGCGGGCTCTATCAATCGACCGACGGTGGCGCAACCTGGTCCGAGCTCAGCAACGGACTTCCCGAGGGTGAGAAGGGCCGGATCGCGGTCGCGATCGCACCCTCACGCCCGTCGGTGATCTACGCCATCGTCGAAGCCGAGGACACCGCACTCTATCGCTCCGACGATCTCGGTTCGAGCTGGAAGAAAACCGATGACTCATCCAACGTACAGATGCGCCCCTTCTACTTTTCGGAGCTGGTGGTCGACCCGACAGATCACAACCGGCTCTACAAACCCGGTTTCACCCTCACCGTCTCGACTGACGGTGGCAACACCTTTTCGGGCCTTTTCGGCGCCGGCTTCACCTTTGGCGTGGTCCATCCCGACCACCACGCACTGTGGGTCAACCCCGGGGACCCACACCAGCTGATCCTCGGCACCGACGGCGGCGCCTACATCTCCTACGACCGGGCCCAGACCTGGCGTCACGTGCGGTCGCTGCCGGTGTCGCAGTTCTACCACGTGGCCCACGACATGGAATGGCCCTACAACGTCTATGGCGGCCTCCAGGACAACGGTTCGTGGAAGGGACCGTCGCGGAGTCCGGGCGGCATCACCGCGGGCGACTGGCGGGTGGTCGGAAGCGGCGACGGCTTCTGGGCCTTCGCCGACCCACGAGACGCGAACACCCTTTACGTCGAGTACCAGGGCGGCAATCTGTCACGGGTCAACGTCGCGACCGGCGAATCCAAGAGCATCCGACCCTATGCCCGTGAGGGCGAGGAGAAGCTACGCTTCAACTGGAACACGCCCATCCACCTCAGCCCGACCGTTCCTGGCACGATCTACTACGGATCCCAGTACCTGCATCGCTCGACCGACCGCGGCGAGTCGTGGGAGACCATCTCGCCCGACCTCACCACCGATGATCCCCAGCGCCAGCGGCAGGAGGAATCGGGCGGTCTGACGATCGACAACTCGACCGCCGAGAACAACACGACCATTTACGCCATCAGCGAGTCACCGAAAGATCCGCAGGTCATCTGGGTAGGCTCCGACGACGGGCTCATCCACGTCACGCGAGACGGCGGTAAGAACTGGGCCCGCGTTTCGGACAATAACCCGGATCTACGGAAGGGCTCTTGGATCTCGTCGGTTACCGCGAGCCCGCACGACGAGGCCTCCGCCTTCGTCACAGTCGACGACCATCGCAACGGCGATATGTCGACCTATGTCTTTCGCACCAGCGATTTCGGCGAGACTTGGCAGTCGCTCGCAGGCGAGGGCATTACAGGTTACGCCTGGGTTGTCAAACAGGACCCGGTGAATCCGGAGCTGCTGTACGCCGGTACCGAGTTCGGTCTTTACATCTCCCTCGACGGCGGCCAACAGTGGGCGCGGTTCAAGGAGAACCTGCCGATGGTGGCGGTCCACGACCTCGCCATCCATCCCACCGAGCACGACCTCATCATTGCCACCCATGGGCGCGGCATCTACATCATCGACGATCTCACCGCACTTCGCAGCCTGACCGCGGAGATCCTCGAGTCGACTGTCGCGGTCCTGCCGTCGCGGCCATCACCGATGGTGCTGGCCGGCATCGAGGAATGGTTCGGCTCCGACGACGAGTTCGTGGGTCGCAACCCCTCGGAGGCGGCAACCATCGATTACTGGCTCAACAAGCGCCACCTTTTCGGCGACCTCAAGATCGAGGTCTACGATGCAGACGGCGAGCTCATCACGACCCTTCCCGGCAGGAAGCGGCGCGGCCTCAACCGGGTCGACTGGCCGATGCGCCTGAAGCCACCGAAGGTCCCACCGGCCACGGCGCTGGTACCCGCCTTCCTCGGCCCCCGTGTCCCCGAGGGCACGTACACCTTCAAGCTCATCAAAGGCAAGGAGACTCTCGAGGGACAGGTCGAGCTGGTTGCGGACCCGCGCAACCCGCACCCCAAGGAGGACCGGCTCCTGCAGCAGAAGACGGCGCTCGAGATCTACGACCTGCTCGGGGAACTCACCTTTCTCGTCGACAGCGTGGTTGACCTCCGCGACCAGGCGGAGAAGCGCGCCGATTCTCTGAGCGGGAAGGACAAGACGACTCTCGAGAGCTTTGCAGATTCCCTTGAGGCCCTCCACGAGACCCTCGTCGTGACCGAGGGTGATTGGATCTCCGGCAAGGAGGAGCTTCGCGAGCGGCTCGGCACACTCTATGGCGACGTGAGCAGCTATGACGGCCGGCCCACCGACTCGCAGCTCGAGCGGTTGGCCCGGCTGCAGGCCGAGCTCGAGGCCAGACAGGCCGAGTTCGAAGCCGAGGTGAACAACATCGACCGCATGAACCGAGTTCTCACCAGGCGCGACCTCGAACCACTCAAACGCCTGACCCACGAGGAGTGGCAGGCTCGACAGGACGGCATGGGCGGCTCGGCGGCTCGGGCAGGTCTTGTCGCGCTCGGACTGGTGACGGGTTTCTGAGAAAGCGGCGATAGACGCAGATGGCTGCCCTCGGCCATTGATCGCCAACGCGAGTCGGCTATAGAACGACTCCGTCGATTGTTTTGGAATCGCAAAGACGTGAACACGCCGGAGGGAGCGGATTGTGGCCGTGGCCGAGGGGGTCGTCTCGAGGGCGGGCGGGAGGCCTACGGCCACCCGCTCATCCCGGCGGGTCACCGTGGCCGAAGGCCGCGAGTAAGAACGCAAAGAAGGTCATTTGTGTTTTCCGAACTTCAATTCATCCTGTGCGGGGTTGTAAGGGTGGGCGGCTTTGCGCCTTTGCGTTTGAATCGTGAGGTGATGTTGGCACATCACCTCATCGTTGGACGCAGTACCAAGCCGAGCGGGGACGGGTGGTCAGCCTTTGACGACGGCGACAGGGCGGAGGCGCGCTACTCTCTTGGCGATGCCTGCGCCGGTGACCACTTCGACGACGGCATCGACGTCTTTGTAGGCGGCCGGCGCCTCCTCGGCGAGACCGGGCATCGAGCCCGCCCGAACCTTGATGCCAAGCTCCTCGAGATCGCGCCGCAGCTCTGAACCGTTGATCGAGCGTTTGGCCTTGCGGCGGCTCATGGTTCGGCCCGCCCCGTGGCAGCACGAGCCGAGCGAGCGTTCCATGCTCTTCTCTGTTCCAACCAGCACCCACGAGGCGGTACCCATCGAGCCCGGCACCAGCACGGGCTGGCCGATTGCACGGTACTCGGGCGGCAACCCCCCGAATCCCGGGCCGAAGGCGCGCGTCGCGCCCTTGCGATGAACACACACGCGGCGACGTCCGCCGTCCACCTCATGTTCCTCGGTCTTGCCCATGTTGTGGGCAATATCGTAGACCTGGTGAAGGTGAACGTTCTGCGCCCGGCCGCGCAGCGCTTTGGCAAATGCCTCGCGCGCGAGGTGGGCCAGCACTTGACGGTTGGCGAAGGCGTAGTTGGCGGCAGCCCGCATCGCGCCTTCGTAGGCCTGCCCTTCGGGGGAGTCGAGAGGCGCACAGACCAGCTCGCGATCGGGCAATCGGATGCCGTGGCGCTGGACCGCCTTCTGAAACGACGTGACGTAGTCGGTGCAGATCTGGTGGCCAAAGCCGCGCGAGCCACAGTGAATCATCACCGTCAGACAGTCCTCAGACAATCCCATCACCCGTGCCGCCTCGTCGTCGAAGACCTCGTCCACGACCTCGACCTCGATGAAGTGGTTGCCGGCGCCGAGGGTGCCCATCTGCGGCCGGCCCCGTTCACGCGCGCGGCGGCTCACTTTCGAATAGTCAGCACCCGCGAGGAACCCGCCCTCCTCGGTGCGCGCGACGTCGGACTCGGAGCCGAACCCTTCCCTTCTCGCCCACTCGCCGCCTTCGCGGCAGGCCCGCTCGAGCTCATGCTCGTCGAGCTGCAGCCGGCCACCCTTGCCGACCCCGCTCGGACACGCGGCGTCGAGCGCCGAGGCGAGGTCATTCATCACACCCTTGACCTCGCCGAACTCCACCCTTGACGCCAGCAGCCGCACACCGCAGTTGATGTCGTAACCGATCGCGCCCGGCGAAATGACTCCGCTCGGCAGCTCCGTTGCGGCAACGCCGCCGATCGGAAAGCCGTAGCCCTGGTGGACGTCGGGCATCACGAGCACCTCGCCGACCACACCGGGTAAAGTGGTCGCATTGACCGCCTGCTCGAGTGAGGCATCGCCGCCGATCGCCTCGAGCAGCTCAGCGCTGGCGAAGAGCCGCACCGGCACTCGCATATCGGCGCGCACCGAGGTGGGGATCTTCCACTCGTAGGGGCCAAGCCGTTTGAGATCGCTCAGCTGGACCATCACACGTCAAAGACGATACTGGTCTTCAGCCCGCGCTTGGTCTCGGAGATCTCCAGATAGTGATAGGTCACCGCCTTGATCTCCTTGGTGCGCGAGACGATGAAACCGCCCTCGAGTCGCGCCAGAAGGTTGGTGTCTACAAGGTTCAGCAAGAAACCGTCGAAGGCCAGATCCTCCGAGTCGGCGATGAAGAGCAACTCTTCGAGAAACGACACCAGGAGCTGCTCGCGGTCATCAGCCCCGATTTCGAGCTGTCGGTGGCAGCGCGACTCCTCGGAGACCTTGACGCCCATCAGCTCGAACATGCCGCGCGCCGCCTCTTCCATCAGCCCGGGCAGGTCCTGCGCCCACACTTCGAGCCCCCAGTCGGCGGTGTGCTCCACCTCGCGGTGGCCTCGTTTCGGAGTCTTCACGTTTCTAGAGTAACACCCGGCTTTGCGCTTTGCGCTTCGCCGTAGCAAGCCCGGCTTCACTCTCTGGGCGACACCGTGACAAGATTGGACTCACTCTTCCGAACTCACGACAAAACCCGGAGAGATATTCGGGTCATCGGTCCCGCACGACCACCAGCCGAACGATCGGTAGAACCTTCGATCTGAAACCTGTCTCTCCCGAAACCGCCCGGGGCCTTGTTTGCTCATCTCCACACATATTTAAACGTTTCATGCTATCGTTCGTGTTGGACATCAGCGCTTATGAATACAGCACATTCTCATCGAGCGACCCCGGTCTGACATAGATGGCGATCCGTTTTCCGCACATTCCGCGTGGCCTCCTCGTCCTCGCGGTCCTCGCCGGACCTGTGATCGGTCTCGGCGCCTATCGCCTCGCGACGGAGGTCGAGCGGGACCGGGCGCAGGATCACCTCGATCGCCGGGTCGCGGCGGCGGCCCTCGTCATCGAGCGCGAGCTCGCCGCCGACCTCGAGGTGCTGTACGCATTGAGACCGCTCTTCGAATCCGGCGCGCCGGTGCCACCCGAACGGTTCATGGCGGCGGCCGCGCCCATCCTCGCCCGCCATCCGTCTCTCAAGGCTCTCGAGTGGATCCCTCGAATCGCCCATGATGCCCGCAACGCATACGAGCAGAGGCAACGCGAGGACGGTTTCGACGACTACACGATCTGTGAACGGACGGAGACCGGGGAGTTCGTGGAGGCGGGCGACCGCGAGTGGTACTACCCGGTGGCCTTGGTCGCGCCCATCGCGGGCAACGAGCGTGCGATCGGGTTCGACCTCGGCTCGGACACGATTCGCAGGGAGGCCATCAACCGCGCCGCCGTGACCGGCGAGATCGCGCTCACCGACCCCGTAACACTGGTCCAAGGCTCCGCTTCGGAAAACGGCGTGCTCGCGCTCCTCGCGGTCTTCGAGGGGACATCCGATCTTGCAGAGACTGGGGAGGCAAGCCTCAGGGGTTTAGTGCTCGCGGTTTTCCGCCTCGGCGAATTGGTGCTGCGCGCGCAGCGCGAGCCTGACGGCGTCCCTCTCACCAGCATCGTCTTCGAGCTCATTGGAGGCGAGGGTGGTTTCTGGGCGGTCCGTGCCTCGCCTGACGGCTCACCGATTCAGTCGCTGTTCGGGATGTCCGCCGAGCAAACTATCGATGCCGGCGGTCGGCGCTGGCACCTCGTGGCCTTTCCGACGGCGGAATACATGAGGTCGCTGCAAACTCGGCTGCCCCTGCTGCTCGGCGTGATTGCAACCATCGCCTGGGAACTTCTTGCGGGACTTGTCTTCGTAGAGGGAAAACGCTCCCGCGATCGCCTCGAGCGCCGACACTCGCGGCTTATGAACAACATCCTCGAAAGTCTCAGCGACGGCATTATCGTCGCCGACACCACCGGCAGGATCCTGACCACCAACCTGGCCGCGACCGCGATCGCGGGCAAGGAAGCGAAGCATATTCCGCCCTCGGCGTGGCCCGAGGCGTACGGCCTGTTCGTGCCGGGGACCGAGACTCTCTTCCCGGCCGACGAGCTGCCGCTCGCCCGAGCCATCCACGGTGAGGCGACGGACGCAGTTGAAGTCCTCGTCCGCAACCCGCACGTGCCCGACGGAACCCACGTGAGTGTCAGTGGCGCGCCGATGCGCGACTCACGGGGAACGGTGCGCGGCGGGGTGGTGGTACTTCGCGACATCAGCGAAAGAAAACGGGACGAAGCACGGCTTCAGATGTTGTCGAGCGCGGTCGAGCAGACCGCGGATTCGGTGCTGATCACAGACGTGCGGGGGACCATCGAGTACGTCAATCCGGCATTCGAGGCGACCACCGGCTACTCGAGCGCCGAAGCCGTCGGCCGCAAGCCGAACATCCTCAAGTCCGGGTTGCAGAACTCCGAATACTACCGCGGGCTATGGTCAACCATTCTCCGCGGTGAGCCGTTCAGGGGAACGACCATCAACCGCAAGAAGAACGGCGACCTCTACCATGCCGAGCAGACGATCACCGGTATCAAGGACCGCAAAGGAACCGTCACCCACTTTGTGTCGGTGCTCAAGGACATGACCGAGCGGCGGAAGCTCCAGGAGCAGGAGATCGAGATGGAGTTCGCGGCGAAGGTCCAGCGCGAGCTGTTTCCGGCGGCTCCACCCTCGCTGCCGGGATACGATCTCGCTGGCGCCGCTTTCCCCGCCCAGGCCACATCCGGCGACTATTTCGACTTCATTCGGATTTCAGACGACGCTCTGGCGATCGTCGTCGCCGACGTTACAGGCCACGGCATCGGACCGGCTCTGGTCATGGCCGAGGTGCGGGCATACCTTCGCTCGCTGTTCCATGCGACCGACGATCTGGTCTCGATCATGAGCACCATCAACCGCTTTCTCGTCGCTGACCTCGACGACAACCTGTTCGTCACCATGATCCTCGCCAAGCTGGAACCTGCGACCGGAAGATGCACCTATGTCAACTCTGCACATCCGTGTGGGTATGTTGTCGATCGCTCCGGTGCGGTCGCGGCAGAACTGAAATCGGTGTGTTTGCCCCTCGGGCTCTTCCCCGAACTCGAGCAGTGCGCCGTGCACGAGTTTGCTCTCAGTAAAGGGGACGTCGCAGTGCTGGTGACCGACGGCATTCTCGAGAGCGAGTCGCCGGATGGAGAGGAGTTCGGCGCCGGACGCCTGCTCGAGGTCCTCCGGGAGCATCGCCAGGACTCCGCACGAGAGATCGTGGATCGCGTGGCCGGAACGGTACGTGGGTTCGTGCGCGGCGAGAAACAAATGGATGACGTCACGATCGTCGTCTGCAAGCGGCAGACCGAGACGAATGCTTCGTGACCCCTCATCCGCTCCCGACCGCCTCGCGCATCGCATCAACGAGCACGTCGACCTGCGCTTCGCTGTTGAAGATCGACAGCGAGACCCGGAGGCCGTTGAGACCGTGGCTGGTCATCGGCCGGCAGTCGATGCGGTATCGCTCCGCGAGCGCCGTCGCGACCTCGCGGACGTTACGGCCCACCACTTCGACCGTCGTGATGCCGCACGACAGCTCATCGCTGGCGGGCGTCTTGAGAGCGAATGCAGGATCGTAACCGATCTGATCGCGGAGGTGATGCTTGAGCTCGAGAAACCGAGCCCGGCGCCGCTCGGGCCCGACCAGGTTCTGGAGGTCGAATGCGACGCCCAGACCGAGCACCTCGGGGAGATTGCGGGTGTTGTAGTTCTCGAGGCGGCGGATCGATTCGTCCTCCCAGCCGTACGCAACGATCAATGGCTCGAGCAGCGATTACGACTCCTGCCGCGCGTAGAAGATGCCGACGCCCTTGGGTGAGAACAGCCACTTGTGGGCCGACGCGGCGTAGAAATCACAACCGAGGTCATGGAGATCGACATTGATCATCCCCGGCGCCTGGGCGCCGTCCACCGCCACCAGGATCCCATGCGGCCGCGCCATCTCGGCAACCTCCTGCACCGGCAGGATCATGCCATTGGTGTTGACCACATGGCACATCGAGATCACCTTCGTCCGCGGAGTGATCGCCCGCCGGTAGACGTCGACGATCTCTCCGGTTCCGGATGGCAGGATTGGCAGGGTCGGTCGCACCAGCCTGACGCCCTTCGGCTCCTGCCAGTACTGCCAGGGAATCGTGCCGGAGTAATGCTCGTGGTCAGCCACGATGACCTCGTCCCCTGGCTTGAGGTCGAGGCTCGCTGCAACCAGGTTCATGCCCTCGGTGGTGTTGTGGATGAGGGCGATCTCCTCGGCCGAGGCACCCAGCATGTCCGCTCCCTTCGAGCGAACCCCTCTATCTCTTCCGACCACCCTCCCCACATGTAACGCGACGGAAAGGCGTCGAGCTTTTGCCTGAAGGCCTCTGTAGAGTCCGCGACCAACCCAGGCGACGGTCCCAGTGAGGCGTTGTTGAGGTAGACGAGCCCCGGCTCGAGACGGAACTGACGCTGAACGAGCCGCCAGAAATCCGTGCCTGTGCCGGTCACCAGAGATTCGGTGACGAGATCTCCTGACCCCGTGGATATCGCGCCGAATCCCGATGCGGACAGCATTGCCGCGCCGCTGACCGCCGCAACAGCATGTGTCGCGAATTCCCTGCGAGTCTGATCGGTCATGGTTTGCCTCCTCGTGCGCCATGCTGCCCGAACGCGTATGCGGGAGCCGAACGTGCGATCATGACATCATGAATGAACGCAAGATTCCCGAGCCCTCCTGGCGCCCCTGGCACGACGACGAGCCGATCCGCCTCGGGATCTCGTCCTGCCTGCTCGGCGCCAAGGTTCGTTTCGACGGCGGCCACAAACGCGACCGTTACCTGACCGACGTTCTCGGCGATTGGTTTCAGTGGGTGCCGGTGTGCCCCGAGCTCGACATCGGCCTCGGCGTGCCGCGGCCGTCGATCCACCTGGTGCAGGCCGATCCCAACCCACGTTTGATCGAGCCAAAGACCGGCGAGGACCTGACCGAGCGCATGGAGACGTACTCGGAAAACAAGGTCGACGAGCTGATGGCGAAAGACCTCGACGGCTACATCCTGAAACGCGCGTCCCCGAGCTGCGGCATGGAGAGGGTCAAGGTCTTCGGAAAGAGTGGCCTGCCGTCGAAGGACGGTGTCGGCGTCTTTGCGCGTGTCCTTTTGGACAAGTGGCCCAACCTGCCGATCGAAGAAGAGGGCCGGCTCAACGATCCCCACTTGCGCGAGCGCTTCATCGAACACGTCTTTTGCCGCCACCGCTGGCGGACGCTTGTTCGGCGCGGGCTGTCGCGTCGCCGCCTGGTCGAGTTCCACACCGCCCACAAGCTCCTGCTCAGAGCCCATAACGAGGCCGGCTACCGGCGCCTCGGCCGCATCGTCGCATCGGCCGGCACCATCCCAGACGAGGAGCTTTTCCGGTCGTACGAGGACGAGTTCCACGGCGTCCTGATGAACAAGGCGACACGCAAGCGTCACTCCAACGTGCTCTACCACGTGCTCGGCTACCTCAAGAACGTTCTCGATCCATTCGAAAAGCGGGAAGCGGTGGCGTTGATCGAAGACTATCGCAACGATCTCGTACCGCTTGTGGTTCCAATTACTCTTCTCCGCCACCACATCGCCAAGCACGGGGTCGACTACATGCGGGGCCAGCTCTACCTCGAGCCGCATCCGCGGGAGCTCATGCTGCGCAACCGCGTCTGAGCACCATACCCCTGGTCGAGGGTTCATTTGACGCACAGCCCTTGCGGTCCGGTTTTCCAATCCGCAGCCACTCTGTAACCGCGAAGACGCGAAGAGCGCAAAGACCGTCACGAAGGAAAACTCGAGATATCACCTTTGCGCTTTCTTTGCGTCTTTGCGTCTTTGCGTTTTCAACGAGGTACCCTTAGCGGTAGCTGCCTTGTCAACGCGACAACGAAAAACGCAACAAATGGGCGGAGCCTTGACTCCGCCCATTCTCTCCGGAGGGGGAGGGACTCTACGTCTCGGGATGAGCTCGAAGGGCTTGAACGCCGAAATGATCGGCTGCACGGCATTGACCCGCAGCTCGACGGGCCAGTCGGACACCCTCGGACAAGAGCACCGGTGTCCCGCGGGGCGCCCTGAGCGCGCGTTCCGACAGCCCTGCTATAGTGGTGGGAGGAAACAGATCTCAAAAGCGGAATTCATGGCACGCCTCAAGACGCTCAGGCGCCTCCTGGTGGTGGGGAACTCGCCGAACATCGCGCAACGCGCGCGGGAGCTGCTCGTGAAGGACGGGTACCGTCCCGCCGACTTGGAGGTGGTCACGACGCTGCGGCACGCGCGCGAGGCGCTCGCTGCGGCGGAGTGGGACGCGGTCCTCCTCGAGCTCGACCTCCCCGACAGCCGCGGCCTTGACACGCTGCGCGCCATCCTTGTGGCGGACGACGCTCTCCCGGTGGTCGCCCTGACCGATCACGCCGACCGCGAGCTTGCGGTGGCGGCGCTCGCCGAAGGGACGCAGGACTTCGTGGTGACGACCGACCTCAGTGCCTCTTCCATGGGGCGGATTCTCGAGGATGCGGTCGCCCGCAAGACGGCCGAGAAAAGGCTGAAGCGGAGCGAGGCCCGATACCGGCTGCTGACGGAGCACGCCCTCGATCTGATCTGGATGATGAGTCCCGACCTCGAATTCACCTACGTCAGCCCCGCGATCACTGCCCTGAGCGGTTATACGCCGGAGGAGGTCGTCGGCACGCGGCTCGCCCAGTATGTTGCACCCCACGATTTCGAGGCGCTGCTCGCAATTGTGGCCGAAGAGCTCGCACGATACCCCGAAGATCGTGGGGTGATCGCCTCCACAACCCTCATCGCCAAGGATGGGGAGCAGGTCCCGGTCGAGGTTCACGCGAAGTTCGTCCGGGACGAGGACGGCGCGCCCGTCGCGCTGCACGGAATTGCGCGCAACATCAGCGAGCGGAATCGCGCTGAAACGGAACGTCGGCTGCTGCAGGCGCAGCTCGCCCACGCCCAGAGGATGGAGTCGATCGGTCGGCTGGCGAGCGGGGTCGCCCACGACTTCAACAACCTGCTGCAGGCCCTCACCGGGACCATCCAGGCGTTGCGGCGGCGCGGCGCCGACGCCTCTGACTTCGAATCGGACCTCGCCCACCTCGATCTGCTGGTGGAGCGAGGCTCGCGGCTCACCCGTCAACTGCTCATGTTCTCGCGCCGTGACGCCGAGCGCCCGATCGCTTTGGACCTCAACCGGTTGTTGAGTCACAACGCGAACATGCTTCGCCGCCTGCTGCCGGAGACAATCGAGATTCAACACGAGCTGTGTGACCAGCCACTGGGCATCATGATCGATCCGGGGCGCATCGAGCAGGTGGTCGTGAACCTGGCGGTCAACGCCGCGGACGCCATGCCGGTCCACGGCCGTCTCACCTTCCGCACCGGTGCCGATCACGGCTCGGCCCTGCTCGAAGTGGAGGACACGGGGACCGGCATCCCGGACGACCTCCACGACAAGGTGTTTGATCCGTTCTTCACCACCAAGGAAGCCGGTACAGGCACCGGGCTCGGGCTGTCGGTGGTGCGCGGCATCGTCACCGAGGCAGGCGGCACAATCGACCTCGGCACCACGCCGGCCGGCGGCACCGTGTTCACGGTCAGGCTGCCGCTGCTCGACGCCAAGGGACAGCTCACCCCGGTCCCCGGAACCGGCGGCATCGTGCGCGGCAGAGGCGAGCGCGTGCTGGTGGTGGACGACGACGAGAACGTCCGTACGGGGATCGAGCAGATGCTGAAGCTGCTCGGCTACCACGTCGTCGCCGCCGACGGCCGGCAGGGCGCCCTCGCCGCGGTGGCCGAGGGTTCCTTCGGCCTGCTGCTCACCGACATGGTGCTCGCCGACGGCAGCGGGATCGAGATTGCCACCGAGCTCCAGTCACACCAGCCCGGCCTGCCAGTGGTTCTGATGTCCGGCTACAGCCCCGAGATCGCGGACAGCGGCTCCCTTCTGGAACGCAGCTTTTTGCAAAAGCCTTTCACCCTCGAGTTCTTGGCGCAGGCGGTACGAGCGGCGCTGGATGAGGGAGCAGCCGGGGACGAGGGTTGTTGAACTGTTCGTCTGGGGGGAGTCTTATGTCCGACAAGGAAACCACTGGGCCATCACCGCGGTTCGCGCCGGCGGGCGCCGTGATCGGCGTCCTCATCGCGATGGTAGTGGTAATCGTCGGTGCCGGGTCGTGGTTCTACGTTTCCCAGCGGCATTCGATCCAGCTCAAGGTCGAAAACGACCTGACTGCCATCGCCGAGCTGAAGCTGGGCCAGATCCAGGAGTGGAGGGCCGAACGGCTCGACGACGCGGAGCTGCTGGGCACCGACCCGATGTTCGTTCGAGCGGCCGTGAGTTTTCTCAGTTCAGCCAACAGCGGCGACCGCGAGGCGCTCCTGGGCAGGTTCCGCGCGGTGGCCGCGGCGCGGAAATACGAGGAGATCGCGCTGTTTGCCGCCGACGATCCGACCACCAGCACCCGGGGTCTCGTCCTCCACCCAAGCCTTTCCCTCGCCGATAACCTGCACGAGCTCCACCCCGACGCGGTTACCGCCGTTGCCGTCGCCCTGGGCGAGGGGCGCCCGGCCTTCTCCGATCTGCACCGAGGACCGTCGGGGCTCCCGCCTCACCTCGATATCGTCGCGCCGCTCGTCGACCCCGGGGGGAGCGGAAAGCCGCTCGGTGCGGTCGTCCTTCGCAGCGATGCTGCCGATTTCCTCTACCCTCTCATCCAGTCCTGGCCGGTCTCGAGTCGTACCGCCGAAACCCTGCTCGTGCGCCGCGACGGCGATCAGGTCCTCTTCTTGAACGATATCCGTCACCGGAAGAAAGCCGCGCTCGAGCTCCGCCTCCCCGCGGACCAATCCGACCTACCGGCGGCAATGGCGATCGGCGGCGCCGAGGGGTTCGTCCACGGGTGCGACTACCGCGGCATCGAGGTGCTTGCCGTCGCGCGGGTCGTTCCGGAGACGAGCTGGCACATGATTACGAAGGTCGACCGGGAGGAGGCCCTCGCTGACTGGGAGAGGCGCGCCCCCCTCATTCTCGCGCTGCTGGCCGGGTTGGTGATCACCGCCGTTTCGACGACTCTATTGCTCTGGCAGCGCAACGCCAAGTCCTACTTCAAGACCCTGTACGAGACCGAGGCGGCGCACCGCCTCACCGAGGCCCGATACACTGCCACCCTGCTGAGCCTCGGCGACGGCGTGATCGCCGCCGACCCCGAGGGCCGGGTCGAACTGATGAACCCGGTTGCCGAGGAGCTGACCGGCTGGCCCCAGGCCGAGGCCCGGGGCCGGACGATCGACGAGGTCTTTCGGATCGTAAGGGAGACAGACAGGGCGCCGGCCGAAAGCCCGGTTGAGAAGATCCTCCGCGAGGGCCGCATCGGCGGGCTCGCGAACCACACCCTGCTGGTCGCGCGAGACGGCTCCGAACGCCCGATCGCCAACACCGGCGCACCGATTCGCGACCCAGAGAACCAGGTCTTCGGCGCGGTCATCGTGTTCCGCGATCTGACCGAGGAGCGCAACGCGATCGCCGAGCTGCGCGACGGCGAGCGGCGCTACCGGCTGCTCGCCGACAACACCCTGGATGTGATCTGGCAGATGGACCTCGAGGCCCGCTTCACCTATGTCAATCCCGCGATTCAACAGCTGTTCGGTTATGCGCCCGAGGAGTTCATCGGGACCTCGCTCGCCGACCACTGCGACCCAGAGCACCTCGAGGAGCTCCTGGAAGTCATCGCTCACGAGCTCGAAGCGCTTGGTGATCACGATGGTGTTGTCGTCGAGACCGTCATGCTCCATCGTGACGGCCACGAAATCCCCGTCGAGGTGCACGGCAAAGTCCTGACCGACGAGTCCGGCGCACCGGTCGCGTTACAGGGCACGACGCGCGACCTCGGCGAACGCAAGCGGTTCGAGGATCAACTGCTGAAGTCGCAGAAGCTCGAGGCCGTGGGCCGGCTGGCGGGCGGGGTCGCCCACGACTTCAACAACATGCTTCAGGCCATCGTCGGCCACACCGAGATCGCCATTGAAAAGGGCGGCGGCGATGCCAGCCTCCTCGCCACCCTGCAGGAGATCCTTGAGGCCGCCCGTCGTTCCGCGGACCTCACCCGCCGGCTCCTCGGGTTCGCCCGCCGCCAGCCCACCCAGCCCGCGGTGCTCGACCTCAATGACGCCGTCGCTCGTATGCTGACGATGCTGCGTCCGATCATCGGCGAGGACATCGACTTGCTGTGGAAGCCGGGCGACGGGCTGTGGCCGGTGTTCCTCGACCCGTCACAGCTGGACCAGATACTGACAAATCTGGCGGCCAACGCCCGCGACGCCATCGCCGGTGTCGGCAAGGTCGTCATCGAATCGGCCAACGCCAGCTTCGAAGCCGAATACTGCGCCGGTCATGCCGATGTGAAACCCGGTGAGTACGTGATGCTGGCGGTGAGCGACAACGGCTGCGGCATGGACCGCGAGACCCTCGATCACGTCTTCGAACCTTTCTACACCACCAAGGAAAAGGGGGCGGGGACCGGTCTCGGGCTCGCCACGGTGTACGGCATCGTGCGTCAGAACGCAGGCTTCGTCAACGTCTACAGTGAGCCCGACGGAGGCACCACGTTCAAGATCTACCTCCCCAGGTGCCGGAAGGATCAGACCGAGGCGCCGTTTTCCGGCCGAACCCAGGCGTCCTACCCGCGCGGTGACGAGACTGTGCTGGTCGTCGAGGACGAACCGTCGATCCTGAGCATGTGCCAGCAGATGTTTGAACGGCTCGGCTACTCGGTGCTCACCGCGGGGACCCCCGGCGACGCGTTACGCACCGTGGAGGAGTACCGGGGCCCCATCCACCTCCTCCTCACCGACGTCGTGATGCCGGAGATGACCGGCCTCGAGCTCGCGCACACCTTGCAGGAATCCAACACCGCCCTGAAGTGCCTTTACATGTCGGGTTACACCGGTAGTGCCGTCGCGCAACGGGATATCCTGGACCAGGGCCTGAAATTCATCCAGAAGCCGTTCAGCCTCAACGACCTCGCCGACAGAGTCCGCGAGGTGCTCGACGAATCCTAGCCCGCATTATTCATGAAGTCTCTACTGCGGGCGACGATGCACAACACCCCGCGGTGTTTTCTCGCCTCGGGGTGCTCCACGTACCGTCAAGTACGCGTACGCGCCCCTCAGGTCGCAAACCCCACGGGGAATGGCACCTCGCCGCCCTCGCGACGAGACCTCATGAATAATGCGGGCTAGGCTGATTCGAACCGTGGTGGTTTCAGCCGCCAACCGTGATGACACGGGGCCGCGATCAGCCAGAACTGCGCCTGCTGCATGGACACACAATAAACAGCGGGGCTTGAGGCCCCGCCGTCGGCCACCGGAGGGGGAACGTTCAGCGCCGCGGGATGAGCTCGAAGAGCTTGAAGGCCGGGATGATCGGCTGTACGTCGTCGGCGCGGGCGACAAAATGGAGCTTTCGCGCCTGTGCCTCGTCGAGCAACGCCACAAAGTCCTCGTGGTAGATGAGGTGGACCTCGACGAGCTGCTCCGTGAGGTCACGGCGCTCGATGAATAGCGCACCCACTTCGGCCGGGTCCGGCTCTTCCACCTCGAACAGCGCGTCGATCTCCTCCTGGACAGCAGCAATCGCCTCCTTGAGAGGTTGCTCCGCGTCGCGGTGGATCTGATAGATCACATCCCACGCAGCGGCCTGTTCGGGGGTCAGACTGAGGAAGGCGACCACGGCGTTGTGGGACGCCTCGACGATCGGCGGCGGCTCCTCCTGGGCGAATACCGGTGTCACCAATACAAGTGCAATCAGCGCAGCCAAGATCTTCTTCATCTGTCTCTCCTTTCCTTCAAATTCAGCTTTGTTTGAGTGATCACTCCGCGTCATGGCGTTCTGACGGAGGAATCCGCAGCAGGTTGACAGGCGCTTTTCGAGGATCTATCGTTGTTCTAGATAGAACGTTCTAGTTATTTTGATCTTTTTCTGCTGGAGAACCCTTGGGGCCGCGTCAAACCACAACCCGGGAACGCCTGATCACCACCGCCGCCGAGCTCTTTCGGCGCCAGGGTTATGCCCACACCGGGGTCAATCAGATCATTCAGGAGGCAAACGCGACCAGCGGCAGCTTTTACCACTTCTTTCCGGCCAAGGAGGATCTGCTGCTGGCGGTGGTCGATCACATCGCCGAAGTCTTCGAAACCGGGATCTTCGATCCCGCCGCGGATCGATCCGATGACCCCATCGAGGAGATCTTCATGATCCTCGATCTCTACCGTCGGCAGCTCGACGACGGTGGCTTCACCTTCGGTTCACCGATGGCAAGCCTGTCGGCCGAGGTTTCGGAAAATCACCCTGAGGTCAGGGCCAGGCTGGCCGAGATCTTGAGCTCATGGACCGGCCGCATCGAGGAGTTGCTGCGGAATGCGGGGGAGCGCCTGCCGAGGAGCATCGATCGCAGCGCCCTCGCCCAGCTCATCGTCTGCACGATGGAGGGCGCAGTCCTCGGCACCCGTTTGCGGCGCAGCCTGGCGCCCTTCGATGCGTCCGTGGGTCAGCTCCGAACCTACCTCGATCTTCTCGACAGCCGGAAGGAGCACCACGCGACTGTCCCGGCCGCGAGAAGGGTGCCTTCGGTCTCGCGGCCACAGCCTGCGGATTGGAGAAGCTGGTGAACAGCATTGACAACCATGCCGGCAACCCAGCTATCACGGAGGAAGAGATCCGACAGTTGGTGAGCGTGGTGGTCGACGAGGCGATGGCCGTCAAAAGGACAGACGCGCCGAAAAACCCCGAGACCATCGCCATCGGCGCTGACCACGCCGGATACGAGCTCAAGCAGGCGATCACCGAACACCTGCGTCAGCAGGGCCTCGCCGTTCACGATTGCGGGTGTGTCAACACCGAGGCGGTCGATTACCCTGACTTCGCGCATGCGGTCGCAAACCTGGTTGGCACCGGCGTCTGCCGGTGGGGCATCATCGTTGACGGCGCCGGTATCGGCTCGTGTATCGTCGCCAACAAGGTGCCCGGGGTGCGCGCCGCCCTCTGCTACGACCTCTCGTCGGCCCGTAACAGCCGTGAGCACAACCACGCCAACGTCCTCACCCTCGGTGCCGGATTGATCGGTATGGGCCTCGCGCGTCAGATCGTCGACGAGTGGCTGGCCACGCCGTGGGGCCCGGACCGTCACGCGCGCCGGGTGGCCAAGATCACCGACATCGAGCACCGCTACCTGCGGCCGGGAGCCGAAGCATGATCGATCGCAACGAGCTCATCGAGGCCGTCACCCGCCAGGTGCTGGCGACTCTCGCCGGCCAACCCGCCGACCAGGGTCTGGAAAACGCACCCCAGGTGGTGGCCAACGGCGCCGCCCGCCTCGGCTACTGCGGCGCCGCCGCCGCCGTGCCGAAGGACCTGGCGCAGTACATCGACCACACCCTGCTGCGGCCCGACGCCTCCTCTGCCGATATCGATCGTCTCTGCGACGAGGCGGCGGAGTACGGGTTTGCCGCGGTCTGCATCAACCCCTCATGGGTGGCGCGAGCCAAGAAGCGCTTGCGCGGTTCCAACATCACGGTGGCCTCGGTGGTTGGCTTCCCTCTCGGCGCCAACACCCCCGAGATCAAGGCGATGGAGGCGCGCCGAGCGCTGCGGGACGGCGCGCGTGAGATCGACATGGTGATCAACATCGGCGCCCTCAAAGGCGGCGAGCATGACCTCGTGCGGCGTGACATCGCCGGCGTGTCGGACGCCTGCCGCGAGGTCGGGGCGCTCAATAAGGTGATCATCGAGGCCGCGTATTTGACCGACGAGGAGAAGGTGATCGCGTGCCGGCTCGCGGTCGCCGGGCGCGCCCACTACGTCAAGACCTCGACCGGCTTCGGGCCGGGCGGGGCAACTGTATTTGACGTTGCTCTGATGCGCGAGGTCGTCGGCGCCAAGGTTGGCGTCAAAGCGGCCGGCGGCATCCACACCGCGGCCGAGGTGCGCGAGATGATCACCGCCGGGGCGACGCGCATCGGGGCGTCGGCCGGCGTCCGCATCGTCTCGGGTGAGGAAGGAGAGTCCGGTGGACAATATTGACCTTCGCTCTTACGTTTTCCTGGATTCGCTGCAGCCCCAGTACGCGGCGTTCCTCGGCACCGTCGCACAGGGCTTCCTGCCGCTGGCCGGCGACGCTTCGCTGTGGGTGGAGATCTCGCCGGGGATCGAGATCAACCGGCTCACCGACGTCGCCCTCAAGGCGACCCACGTGCGGCCCGGGATGCAGATCGTCGAACGCTTCTATGGCCTGCTCGAGGTGCACTCCGAGTCACAGGCCGACACCCGCGCAGCCGGCGCCGCCATCCTGGCGGAGATCGGGCTCGAGGAGAAGGACCGCCGCAAACCGAAAATCCTCTCGAGCCAGGTCATCCGCCACCTCGACGACCACCAGGTGCAGCTCATCAACCGCATGCGGCACGGCCACATGATCATCCCCAAGCAGACCCTGTACGTGCTCGAGGTCGAACCGGCGGCCTACGCGGCGCTCGCGGCCAATGAGGCCGAGAAAGCCGCCGAGATCAACATTCTCGAGGTGCGGGCCTTCGGCTCGATGGGCCGGGTCTACCTCGGTGGAGAGGAGCGGGATATCGATGTCGGGTGGCGCGCGGCGGTCGCCGCCATCGAGGGCGTGGAAGGAAGAGAAGAAAAGTGATCACGATTTCGGATTTCGGATTTCGGATTTCGGATTTGGTTCTCGGATGCGAGAAAGGAGTTTTCGATGGCTGAAGCGTTGGGAATGATCGAGTGCCGGGGATTTGCGGCTGTCGTGGAGGCCGCCGACGCCATGGTCAAGGCGGCCAAGGTCGAGCTGGTGTCGTATGAGAAGACTGGCGGCGGCTACGTCACCGCTATCGTGCGCGGCGACGTCGCCGCGGTCAAGGCCGCGGTCGAGGCCGGTATCCGCGGCGCCGAGACCATCGGCGAAGTGGTGTCGACCCATGTCATTGCCCGCCCCCACACCAACATCGACCTCGTCCTGCCCCTCGGCCGCGCCGAAGAGGCGGCCGGCGAAACCAAGGCCAAGGGCAAGCGCTGATGCTGCTCGGGCGAGTGGCCGGCACCCTGGTCGCGAGCCGCAAGGACGAGGGCCTCCAGGGCCAGAAGTTCCTGGTTGTGCGCGAGCTCGGGGTAGACGGCAAGGAGACCGGTGGTCACGTGGTGGCGGCGGACTCGGTCGGCGCGGGTGTCGGCGACGTGGTGCTGTGGGCCTCTGGTTCGTCGGCGCGGCAGACCGAGTACACCCGCGACCGCCCGTGTGACGCGGTCATCATGGCCATCGTCGATAGCTGGGAGGTCGGCGGCGAGGAGATCTACCGCAAGACCCCGGCCGGCGGCGAGTGGGCGAGCTGACGATCGAAACGGGC
>Ga0307423_1000449_pt1 | contig 27886 bp, 16 predicted proteins | sample SalMarWE160310MG_FD_202154 | JGI IMG/M metagenome (GOLD analysis project Ga0307423, IMG submission 202154) | Salt marsh sediment microbial communities from the Plum Island Ecosystem LTER, Massachusetts, United States - WE1603-10 | ecosystem: Environmental > Aquatic > Marine > Intertidal zone >... | reverse complement strand
CCGCTTTCGCCCGATCCCGAGGTGGTCAAGATCGCGGCAGATCAGCTCGGGAAACCGCCCTTCACGGGCGACCCGCTCGAAGCGGCTCCCGACAGCCTCGCACTGGCAAAAGCCGCCCTCGAGGAACGCGGCCTTCCGGTTACGGAGGAGAATATCTTCCTGGTTGCATCGGCCGCCGTTCCTGGTAAGAACATGGACCTCAACGAGGGCATCAAGTTGCTGACCGGCAAGGGCAAGATCGTGCTGCCCTTGAAAAAGAAGGAGCAGGTCGCCGTGCCGACGCCGACCGCCGCCACATCGGGTCAGGCCCTGACCGGCCCGGTGACCACGACCTGCACGGTAGTCGAGAACGGCGCCAGCAGGAGATTCACGGTAACCATCGAACCGCCTGCCGCCAATGCGGCCAACCCTGCCCCAGCCACCACGGCAGCCGAGCAGCCCAGTAACGGCACACCGGTCTTCTCGCCGTTCCAGGGCAAGACCGAGCTCGTCGAGATCAACGTCAAGATCGGTGACGCCGTCAACCAGGGCCAGGTTGTTGCCGCGGTTGAAGCCATGAAGGCCAAGCACGACGTCAAGGCACCCTGCGCCGGCACGGTCCTGACGATTGAGGCCGACATCGGCGCCGACATCGAGGCGGGCTCACCGATTCTGACGATCGCAGGCTGAGGCCGATATGCAGGCGCTGACCACCCTCGTTGCGCAATCCGGTTTCGCCGGCCTCGCCTGGCAGAACCTGGTGATGTTCGTGGTCGGTGGCGTTCTGATCTACCTCGCCATCCGCAAGGGTTATGAACCGCTGCTCCTGATCCCGATCGGTTTCGGAGCAATTCTGGCCAATCTTCCAAGCGCAATGATGAGCGCATCCACGGATTGGGTTGCGGCTGCGGGCGGGAGCCATCCATTGCTGCAGTTGATTTACAACGCAGGCATCAAGACCGAGCTCTTGCCGCCGGTGATTTTCCTCGGGGTCGGTGCATTGACGGATTTCCGTCCGCTGCTCGGGCGACCGCTGACCTTCCTGCTCGGTGCCGCGGCCCAGTTCGGTATCGCAGTGGCAGCGCTCGGGGCGTTTTACGTCTTTGGTTTCAGCGCCCGGGAGGCCGCCGCGATCGGCATCATCGGCGGCGCCGATGGGCCGACATCCATCTTCCTCGCCTCGATCTTGGCCCCCCACCTGCTTGGCGCCATCGCGGTCGCCGCCTACAGCTACATGTCCCTGGTGCCGATCATTCAACCACCGATCATGCGTCTGCTGACCACGAGGGGCGAGCGGGCCATCGACATGCCACAGTCCAAGGCGGTCTCAAAGACCGCGGTCGTTCTCTTCCCAATCATCACCGCGGTGTTGGCCTCCCTCGCGATCCCACCCTGTGCCCCCCTCATCGGCATGCTGATGTTCGGGAATCTGCTTCGGGAATCGACCGTTACCGACCGGCTCTCAAAGACGGCCGGGGGCGCGCTGGTCAACATCGTCACCATCTTCCTCGGAATCGTCGTCGGCGCGACGATGGAGGGCACTGCCTTCATTCGTTGGCAGACTATCTTTATCCTCGTCCTCGGGGCAGTGGCATTTTCCTTCAGCACCTTTGGCGGTGTCATCTTCGCCAAGCTCCTCAATCTCGTGCTGCCGGCCGGTCGGAAGATCAACCCGTGCATCGGCGCCGCCGGAGTGTCGGCAGTACCGATGGCGGCGCGCGTGGTTCAGGAGTTTGTTTCGTCGGAGACCGACGGCAAGGTCAATCCACTGATGGCCGCCATGGGCCCCAACGTGGCCGGAGTCATCGGATCCGCGGTCGCTGCCGGAGTGTTCCTGGCGCTCCTCGGCTAGCCCGCTTCTCGCTACTCGGGCGTCCCCAGGTAGCTCAGAAGGAGCTCCTTCTTCTCGTCCATCAGCTCGCGCGTACGTCCCTCCAACACCAGTCGAAGCAGCGGCTCGGTGTTTGACGGGCGGACATTGAACCACCAGTCATCGTACTGCACCGTGACGCCGTCGAGGTAGTCGATCTCCCCGTCCGAAAACACTTCGGCGAGCTGTCGGATCATGGCGTCCTTGTCGTCGACGTAGAAATTGATTTCGCCGGTACCAAAATAACGCTCGAGGGGAGCCACCAGCTCGGACAGTGGCGTATTGGTTTCCCGCAGGTGGTTGAGAACCTCGATCAGAATCATGATCGAAGAATCGGCGGTGTAGTTACGCCGAAAATAGAAATGGCCGGCGAGCTCGCCGCCGAAAGGCGAACCATGCTCCCGCATCGTGGCCTTCATGAAGGAGTGGCCGACTCTTTCGCGAATCGGAACTCCCCCGGCCTCTTTAATCGCCTCCTTGGTGGCCCACGATGAACGCAGGTCATAGATGATGGCGGCCCCGGGCTCGTCCTTGAGAAAGCGCGGCGCCACGAGACCGGTGATGTTGTCGGCGGAAATCGACCGTCCCTTTTCGTCGATCAGAATCGCGCGGTCCGCATCGCCGTCGAATGCCACACCGAGGTCGCAGCCGTGCTCCTTCACCGCGTTCTCGACGTCCACCAGGTTTTCGTGCTTGAGAGGGTTTGCCTCGTGGTTCGGAAACGTGCCGTCGAGCTCGAAGAAGAGCGGCACGAGATCGACGTTGAGCCGCTCGAGGATCGGCAGGTAAATCGTGGCCATGCCGTTGGCTGCGTCGGCGGCGAGCTTGAGCCGTGGCTCGGCGACGGTGAGCTCTGCGAGGACGTGCTCGGTGTACTCATCAAAGACCGACCGCTCCTCCTCCCCCGCCTGTGGTGCCAGATCGGTGGCGACATCGGAGGACTGCACCAGCTCTTCGAGTCTCTCGATACCGGTATCGTAGGAGACCGGAATGGCGTCCCGGCGCGACATCTTGAAGCCGTTGTAGACCGCCGGGTTGTGACTCGCGGTAACCTGGATACCACCCGAAGCGGCGAGGAAACCGGTCCCGAAGTAGTTTTGTGGCGTGTCGGCGACACCGATGTCGATGACCGCGAGACCGCGTGCGCGCAATCCGTTCTTGAGCGCACGGGCCAACGGAACCGAGTGCGAGCGCATATCGCGGGAGACGACGACCACAGGACCGCGCGCCAGGTCCTCCTCGTCAAGGAGGTCGCGGAAGTGGTAGCCGACTCGGAACGCGGTCGTCTCGTCGAGCTGATCGGGATAGGTCCCCCGGATATCGTATGCCTTGAAGATACCTGCCATCGTTGCCCCTCACTCTCCGTTCATCGCGCTTCGCGTGCTGAAGCCTATCACTCTCCTCAGTAACCAGGAATCCATATCCAGTAACCGGTGTCCAGTGACTCGTACCCGCCCACCCTGTCATATCATTGAGGGCTCCAAATGATCACTCGTCACAGGTTTCTGCGCCCATCTATCTGATCTGCGGATTCTGCTATTGAAATCGTTTAGGATTGCGTACATGTGTGGTCGATTCGCACTCATTGTTGACGCCTCTGTGCTGGCTGATGTCTTTGATGTCGATCCGCCGAGAGAGCTCCAGCCCCACTTCAACATCGCCCCCACCCAGACCGTGCCGATCATTCGTGCGGGAAAGGCAACACCCCGTGAGTGCGCGTTCGTTCGCTGGGGCCTGGTTCCGTCGTGGGCCAAGGACGAGAAGATGGGTGCTCGGATGATCAACGCCCGCGGTGAGACAGTGGCCGAAAAACCGTACTTCCGATCCGCGGTCAAGAACCGGCGCTGTCTGATCCCGGCCGACGGTTTTTACGAATGGGTCCGGACCGGTGAAAGCAAGCAGCCCCACTACATTCACTTTTCGGACGGCAGAGTGTTTGCTTTCGCCGGCCTGTGGGAAAGGTGGCACAAGGGAGGGGGTGGCCCTCTGGACTCCTGCACCATCATCACCACCACCGCCAACGACCTGATCGCGAACCTTCACGATCGCATGCCAGTGATTCTGCCCCCTGATCGGTTTACGGAATGGCTCGAGCCCGCGCCCCTGGATCCAGAGCGGCTCGAGGATCTCCTCGTCCCCCACCCCGCCGACGGGATGGAGGCCTATCCGGTGAGCTCCTACGTCAACAAACCCGCGAATGACGGCCCTGAGTGCGTTGCGCGCACGGGCTGATCAGAATCGTATCCGTGCCCGAATGAAGTGTCGTGTCTTTCCCGGACTCGGAGACGGAGACGGAAGCGGGCACGGCGGCGGTGCGTATACTCAGGCAACCGAGAGACTCCGGGAGGCAACATGAGCGACGCAATGTGGTACGTAGCAGTCGACGGTCAGACGGTCGGTCCGATGAGCGAGGCGGAACTCGTAGATGCCCTTCAGGCTGGCGCCTACTCTCCCAATACCCAGGTTTACTGTGAGGGTGTGACCGACTGGGCCCCTGCCCATACGGTCGCGGATCTCACAGCTCACGTGGCGCCTCCCCCACCGCCGACCCAGCGACGCGGCAGTAAAACCGATCTGGTCGACTTCGAAATCCACGGCGAGGAGATGCAGTTCGTCGAGGTCGAGCTCGACCCCGGCGAGAGCGTGGTCGCGGAGGCCGGATCCATGATGTATATGGGTGACGGCATTGAAATGCAGACGATCTTCGGTGACGGATCCGCCCAGCAATCGACCATGATGGACAAGCTGGTCGGGGCCGGCAAGCGCTTGCTCACCGGCGAGAGCCTCTTCATGACGATCTTCACCCACCACGGGTCCGGCAAGAGCCGGGCCGCGTTTGCGTCCCCATATCCCGGCAAGATCGTCCCGGTAGACCTCGGCCTCCATGGCGGCGCGCTCATCTGCCAAAAGGATGCGTTCCTGTGCGCCGCCAAGGGCGTATCGATAAGCATCACCTTCCAGAAGCGAATCGGGACCGCTCTCTTCGGCGGCGAGGGCTTTATCATGCAGAAGCTCGAAGGTGACGGGTTGGCCTTCATGCATGCTGGCGGCACCATCATCGAGCGTGAGCTCGGCTCCGGCGAGAGGTTGCGCGTCGACACCGGCTGTCTGGTCGCCCTCGAGACCTCGGTCACCTATGACATCGAGTTCGTGGGCGGCGTCAAGTCGGCCATCTTCGGCGGCGAGGGCTTCTTCTTCGCCCGTCTCGAGGGACCGGGCAAGGTGTGGTTACAGTCGCTGCCGTTCTCACGACTGGCCGGCCGCATCTGGCAGGCCGCGCCGCAGGCTGGCGGCAAGGACCGCGGCGAGGGTTCGATCCTCGGCAAGATGGGTGGTGTTGGCGGAATCTTCGACGGGAATTGACACTCCTTTACCCGTCTCCCTCTCCGTATTCGTACCCGAATCCGAATTCGATCTGGCCGCGCCCCACTCTCGATCTGGGCACGGAGACAGATGCGGGCACGGATACAGTTTTCACCCCTTTCGCACCCGTTTCGCGAACTCGTCGAGCACCAGCAAATACGGCTCGATGGATGGTATGTAGTGGCGCTCCTCGCGCGAGTGGGGCCCGATACCAGTCTGGCCCCATACCACCTGGTTGCCTCCGGGGGCGAACCGGGCCGATGATCCGGGCTTCTTTCTGCCGATCACCGCCGGCGCGCCGGAAATCGATGCCACCGCGGCGACGAGTTGGGCGAGGTGGGGATTGTCCGGTGGACAGCAGACACCGGCCTCCATCACCTCGACCGAGACCTCGAGGTCGAGCTCCCGGCACAGGTTCCTGACCTCGGCCAATAGGCCATCGAGGTCGTCACCAGGGATCGGCCGAACCTCGACCCCGAGCACTCCACGTCCGGCGGTGATGTTGTAGACCCCGGTCTCGCCGACGTTGAGAAAGGGGAAACGTGCCGATGTCTCCCAGCCATTCATGCTGGACAGGGTAAGGTGGCGGTTGAAGGAAGATCCGAGAACCGCTCTCACCTCGAAGAGGTTGTCGAGCAGGTCGCGCGGACCGCCGCCGGTGCCGGTGTGTCCGCAGGCGCCGCGAGCCGCGATTTCCATCCGCAGGACGCCGCGGCTCTCAGTGCAGATGGAACCGAAAAGCTCATCGCCCGCCTCACCGGTGCGCTCGCCGACAACCATCAGGCCGGGCCGCCAACCACTCTCCTTTTCGAGGGTCTTGAGGACATGAGGGGTCCCGAATGGATCACCCTCACCGTTCTCCTCGTTGCCGACCAGGAGCAGATTGAATGGCGGGTAAGGCGGCCCGGACGCCGCCTCCTGGCGCATCCACACCATATAGCTGGCAACCACCGTCTTCATGTCGGCGGCGCCCCGTCCCCAGAGATAGTCACTCTGGATCCTCGGTTCGAACTGGCTGTCATCCGGCTCCGGCCGGACAACATCAAGATGGCCACAGAGGGTGATCGAGGCGGATCCCGAGTCCGTGAACGAGGCCAGGACGGCCGGATAACGGCCGCGGTCGAAGAGTCTGACATCGAGGCCACCACGTGCCAGCTGGTTGGCGACAAAACCGGCGCATGAGAATACCTGGTCGATGCGCTCTTCGGCACAGTTCGTGACCGACGGGATCCGCACCAGTTCGGCGGCCAGCTGAAGAACCTCCGTGGTGCGCTCGCCGACCCCTTTGACCACAAATGCCTCGTTGGCGCGCCCGACGCGCACCGGTATTGAAGGGCGGTGGTTGGAGAGATTTTGAAGACCCAAGACCAGAGGCGCGAGCTTCGTCCACTCGGAACCGAAAGACCCGGGATCAGCGGCGATGGATCCCACCTCCTTCGCCACCAGTTCTCTGCGCTCATCGAACCATTCGCCCAGCATTTGAGATGGCACCACGATGCCGCCACTCGGGGCCCGACGCTCTTCGCCGCCGAGTCGATCGAGGACCCAGGCCCTGATATCGCCTGCCGGGTTGTTGCCGCCTTTCGCCATCTCACGCAGCGGCTCCAGCCCCTCTGATTCACCCAGGGCTTCTGCCAACGGTGCAATCTCGCTCAAGAGTTGACCCAGGTAATCGCGAGCGGTGATCGTGGCGCCGTTGAAGGGGTGCTCCAGCTCTGCTGCCACGCCCCAGCGAGCGGCCGCCTCCTCGTTGCGTCGCGCACGGATGATGTCTCTGGCGTCATATGTGTAGCCGGCCCCATACCCGGGTTCGGCATAGATGCGCAGCATCAACAGCTCTTTGAAGAGGACCTTGGCGGTGGACAGCTCCAGGTCATCGCCACCCTCGTCGGTTCGCACCTCGACCCGTTCCATCGGCAAATCGACCCGCGCGCACAGATTCTCCACCACCAGAGCGCGCTCGGCCTCCTCGAGGCTGCCGTGCTCGCCGGTTGGGTAGATTCCTCGCCGGTAAAGCTCTCGTAGCTGCTCACTGGTGGCCATGATGTTGCGACGCACAGGGTCGACGTCGGATCGTGCACGAACGGGCGTCCAGTTATTGGCGCCGAACCGTACACCCGAACGCACCAGTCCGTAGGAAATGTGGAGATAGTCAGCGTGACTGGCGTAGAGACCCGGCAGGTCCAGACTCTCCGGATTGGGAAAGGCGAGAAGACGGCGGGCATCGTCTCCGGTGAGGACTACCTCCTGGCGGCCGCCAACCTCCTCGCACGCAAAAGGTGAGGCTGCGCTCACGGCGATGAAAACCGGGCACATTGGCCGCAACAGCCGAGTCGCGCGGATCACCGCCTGGTTTCGATAGTCGACCAGAGTCCGGCCCTGCCGATCGGTAAGTGGGAGGTGAAAGAAGTCCCAGGACAGCAGGGCCTCGGGGAAACTGTGATTAGTATGGATCCCGGCGGTCGCAAGGCGGCTACCGAAGAGTTCGACGCAGCGCCGGAGATAGCGCCGACGCGCCAGATTCCAGCCACTGGGAATGTCGGCGGCCGATACCTCCAGCGGACGCGGAATGTTGCCGTGCAGGGCGAGGAATGATGTCCCGTAGTCTTGGCTGATTTCGGCCAGCGAGTCGAGCAGAATCCCCTCGAGAAGCCGCGCCTGCGCCGCGGTTGCGCGCGCCGAAAAGCACGGCCGGGTGGTGACCTCCGTCATCCAACGGAAGACCTCGAGTTGGAATCGATCGCGCACCCACTCCGGGAGCCCCTCGCCGTTGAGATAATCGCTGAAAGACGTCGCTTCGGGGCCATATCCGACCTGTCCGACAGGCCTCAGCTCGCGATCGAGGAGGTTGAACTCGAGCTCGAGGCCTGAGGTCCCACTTTGCGGGTCGCCTTGTTCGGAGTTCTCGAGCGCGAGCCGCACCTTGTCGGCGTACAGTCCCCAGTCGGTGCCCCTCATCCACAACCGCCCACGATGAGTACGATCACAATGATGACAACGCCAACCACAGGCGATCGAGCGCGCCCTTGGTGACCTCTGGCGGTAGGGCGTAGGAGAATCGGATCCAGTTCCTTCCGAAATCCGAGAAATAGACCCCCGGCACCACGGCAATGCCGAAGCGTTCAGCGAGGGTGGAGCCGAGTTCAGCCGAGTCCGAGTAGCCCGCCTTTTCGATCCACCCGCTCATGTCCAGGAAGGCGTAGTAGCCCTTGCCGAGAATATGGTTGATCTCGTGCCCCTTGAGGAAGGCCTCGACCACCAGCCGGCTCGCATTGGTCGGTCCGATGATCGGCGCCGCCGCCTTATCGAAACCCATGTGATAGGCAGCCATTGCTACGGCCAGGCTGTAAAACGACGGGATCACCGCGTGTGAGGCGCGGCTCTGAATAAATCGAACGATTTGTTCGGATGCCATCAGATGAGCATTGCGGACATTACTCGCACCCAGCGACTTTGTGATTCCGTCGAGGAAGATGCAACGCTCACGTTCGGCCGGTTCCAGCGCACCGAGAAACGCGCTGAGATCGTGCGGCTCGCCGTCCGTGACACGGTGATAGATCCAGTCGAACAAGACGTAAGGTACGCCCGCCGTAAACGCCTCCCGCGCCAGCTCGATCTGCCTTTCAGGGCTCATGGTACGGCCGGTCGGATTGTCGGGGCTCGTGATGACGAGCATGGCGATACGTCGCTCGCCGAGGGTCCGCGCCGTCTCGACGCAGGCGTTGATCGCCTCCGGTGTCAGGGTCCACGCCTGATCCTCGCGCCCGGGTGCTAGCATGACGTTTGCACCGACAGAGTAGGGACCCCAGTTGTAGGAGATCCAGGGCACCCGGGACACAACCACGAAGTCTCCGTGGCGCCCGAGACCGAGAAACTGGACCGCGTCGTACGCCTTGACCAACGCGTCCCGCCCGCCCTGGCAGGCGATGACATTGTTCGGTCCCCAGCCGGTCGCTGCGTCGAGGCCCCAATAGTCTTCCACGACCGTGCGTCTGTACGCCGGGGTGCCGAACGGTTTGTCATAGCCTGTGCCGTGGTCTACCTGCATCTTGTGGGCGGCATCGAGGAGCTCCCTGGAGACTCCGGGGAGGCTGGCACCGCCGTCGCCCTGGCTGGCGTCAAAGACCGCACCGCCGGGCTCGCGGTCGAGATAGACCTTGAGGGCCTCGTTGATTTCGAACATTCTGCTGCCCGGGATCGGGAGCATTTTTTTCGGGCTCGCGTCGACCCCGACCAGTTGCGCAGCCTCGACCACCAACTCAGGTTTCCCGGCATCGAGCCTGTCGTGTTCATTCTCCCTCAACTCTGCCTCCCCCCGATGATCCGCTGCAATTTCCCCCACACTCGCGAGCCGACCATCTCTTCGGCTGCGTCGAGGATGGCTCTGATAGTCTCCATCAGACCCGCCGGCCCCGCCCAATGGGCAAGAACGATCTCCGGCGGCACCGTTGTCAAAAGGCGCCGTACCATCAGCGCCACCAAAAGTAGGTCGTCACCGAATCCGATAGGTCCAACGAGGCCTTCCGGCACCAGATCCAACGGCAGGATGACGTAGGCGAGGACCGCCGCGGTCTGGGTTCGCAACTCCGCCGGCACCCGAGGATCGAGAGCGAGCCGAATAATCAGGTGAACGAAGTCCGGTAGCACGAGGAGATAGTCGGCGAACCGGTAGGCCCGACCTCGCCGAGACTGCAGCCACTCGTCAAGCCGTCTGCGGAGTCGTCGGTAGAAATCCTGCGCCTGCTTTTCTTCGATCATGTCACCTGTACCTACCCGTCAAACCTCCTGTCGGACCCACATTATTTCTCAATCTCCCTTCGCCGCATCTTTCTCCGGTTGACGACCGAACCTGTGTCGCCACCACTCGCCCCAGTCCTTCATTTTCGCATCAACACGCGGGTACCGTTGCCTCCCACGCTGCAGCCATCTGCGGGCTGTCTCGGACTCCCGAGACAGCACCAAAAGGCCGAGCATGATGAAGAGCACCCCTTGAAGGAACGGCAGGAAAAGTCCGACCACGCCGAGGGCCATCAGCGTCCAGCCGATCACCAATACGACGATCCTTTTGACATGCCGTTCCATCGCTGGGGAGTTTAACCTCTCAATCGCCCGCCCACCCGATATCGACCCTGAGGTACGCGCCCAGAGCCTCGAGAAGTCGGTCCAAATCGCCTGACGCTGCAAAATCCTTGGCCAGGTCCCTCGTGAGGTTGATCAGGTCACGGTCGCGAGAGAGGTTGGCAAATCGAAAACCCGCCGGACCCCACTGGCGGGTACCGGTGAGCTCGCCCGGGCCGCGGAACTCGAGATCAGCCTCAGCAATTTCGAAGCCGTCATTGCTTTCACAAACGACCTCGAGGCGATGTCGGGCATCCTCCCGGAGCCCGTCGTCCGCCATCAAGATGCACCAGGCCTGCCGATCTCCCCGCCCGACTCGGCCCCGCAATTGGTGGAGCTGCGAGAGTCCGAAGCGCTGCGCAGACTCGATGACCATCACCGAAGCCTCTGGTACGTCGACCCCCACCTCGACGACCGTTGTTGCGAGCAGGACCTGCACCGAACCGTCCCTGAAACGTGAGATGGCCGTTTCGCGCTGAGCCCGATCGAGCCGACCGTGAAGCGCTTCGACATCGACGCCTGGCAGCGCGGCGCGCACCTCGTCCTCGTGTTCGGTTAGAGCGGCGGCCTCGATCTCTTCGCTGGCGTCGATGATCGGGTAGACCACGAAGACCCGGCCTCCGGACTCGATTTCAGTGCGAATGAAGTCGAAGACCTTCGATCGTGCGCCCTCGAAGCGCAGGTGGGTTCGCACCGGCCGCCGTCCCGGCGGCATATCGTCAATGATCGACAGGTCGAGGTCGCCGTAGACCGTCAGGGCAAGCGATCTCGGAATCGGAGTCGCAGTCATCACAAGGAGGTGGGGCGTGCGGCCCTTTTTCGCCAACGCCTGCCGCTGTCCGACACCGAATCGATGTTGCTCGTCAACCACGACCAGACCGAGGTTTCGAAACGTGACGGACTCCTGGAAGAGGGCATGGGTCCCGACCACCAGTCGAACGGTTCCATCTCCGAGACCGTCACGCACCCGCCGCTGTTCGGCAACCGGCAGCGAGCTCATGAGCTGATGGCTCGTGTGGCCGGCCGCCGTCAGCAGCGCGCTGAATGTCCGCGCGTGCTGTTCTGCGAGCAGTTCGGTCGGCGCCATGAATGCTACCTGGTATCCGGATTCGAGCGCCATCAACATCGCCAACGCCGCGACCACGGTCTTGCCGGAACCGACATCTCCCTGCACCAGCCTCGCCATCGGCTCGCCGCTACCGAGATCGGTACTGATTTCTGAAAGCACGCGTTGCTGAGCACTGGTCAGCTCGAACGGAAGGAGCTCTCGAATCCGTTCGCCGTCGACGATCGAGGCATCGATCGCCCTCGCCTCGGAGGCGGCGCGCCTCACGCGTCGTGAGACCATCACACACGCAAAGGCGAGCAACTCATCAAACGCGAGCCGCTGATGGTGTATGCTGCGAGCATTGTTGAGTTGTATCATTACCGATTCGCGTTCCTTTTCATTCTCCGGCACGTTCGGCGCGTGCAGCTCGCGCAGCGTATCGTGGAGAGAAGGCAGACCGAATCTCTCTCGAATCGCTTCCGGAATCGGATCCCGACAACGCGCGGCGGCCGGAACACACTGCTCAATGAGCCGTCTCAGGCGCCGCCCACCGAACCGGCCGAGGCGTCGATAGACCGGCACGATCCGCTCCGCCTCGTCCCCGACCTCCTCGATCTCCGGATTGACGAGCTCGAGAGATCCGCCACGCGCCTCCCGCACCTGCCCGAAGAAGTACAGCTCGGGTTCGTCGGCGAGTCGCCGATGGATCCACCGCTGGTTGAACCATACGACTTTGAGGTTCCCGCGACCGTCATCAATGAATCCGTCGACGATCAACATTCTGCGCCGTGGTATTCGCCGCACCTTGATTCCATTGACGCGTCCACGGAGGAGCACCCGCGAGCCTGGCTCGAGGCGTCCGTCAAGGCGAGTGAGCCGCGTGCGGTCCTCGTAGCGACGGGGCAGATGGAGCAGCAGATCGAGCACCGACCGAATGTCCTCCGCCGCCATCTCGGCAGCACCTTTCGGACCGATGCCTTTGAGTTTTGTCAGAAGGTCGCCGGGGAGTAGATCTGTCCCGACCGCGGTCAATCTTTGTCGATTTCGAAGCGGCATTGGATGGTCCCGAAGACCACGGTGTCACCGTTCGCCACCGGCACCGATCTTCCGGCCACCAGACGTACGCCGTTGACGAAGGTCCCGTTCATCGTCCCCACGTCCTCGATGACAGCGTAGGTGCCGTCATCCTCACGCCGAAGACGCGCGTGGCGGCGGGAGATCGAGCGCTTGCCGTCGACCGGCGTCAGATCGACGTCCGGGTGAATACCGGTGACCGGGTCGATCCGACCGACAGTCGTCTCCCGCGAGTCGGCGAGCGGAAAGCTGATGCCGCTGCTGACCTCTATCAAGCGGGCGTTCGGATCGGGTTCGGCTCCGCTCTCGGTGTCCTTGATGCCTGACTCTTCGATGTCGACCTTGTGCCCAACTGCCTCTTCGAGCAGCTCGGTGGTCTGCTGAAGGCGGATCGCGAGCTTGCGCATCATGCGGATGGCAATCTCCGGGTTGTGCTTGAGGATGAAGGTGAAAGCGGATTGATCGATCATGACCGCCGTCACGTCCTCGACCGCGTAGGCGGCCGCAGACCTCGGGGTCTCTTCCTCGAGCATGCACATCTCTCCGAAGAAATCCCCCTTGCTGAGAGTCGCCAGCACGCGCTCCCTACCGCCGAGGTTTTTGCGGATCTCGACAGTACCGCTCTCGATGACGTACATCGCGAGCCCGAGATCACCTTCGGCGAAGATCGCGCTGCCTTTCGCGAAATGGGTGCGCATCGGCTCCAGCGAGTCGTGGGTGCCTTCGGTGGATTTGACCTTGAACTTCGCCATGCTACTTCCAAACGATCTGTAGAGAGTTGGTGTCGATTTCGACCATCGCTCCTATCGGGAAGGCAAAATTGGCCGCGCCGTGCCCAAAGGGCAGGTCGACCGCCACCGGAGCGGTCGGAGGCGCCGCTTCGAGGAGCAGTCGGCGCCACAATTCTGACCGTTCTGATGCCGGTCGGCAACCGCGCAAGCTCCCGCCAATCAATGCTTTCACGTTTCGCAATTTATCAGAGCCCCTGAGGTGGGTCAACATTCGGTCGAGGCGGAAGAGCGGCTCATTCACCTCTTCGAGGAAGAGGACGCTGCCGTCGAACTCGGGCTCCCACGGGGTGCCGATCAGGGACGTCAGCACCGCGAGATTCCCACCGAGAGCCCGTCCTCGGGCACGTCCGGGACGGATCACCGAATTCTCCGGTATGCGGAACAATGGTTGCCCAACAAGCTCGCCAAGAAGCACGGAGTGCAGTCTCTTTGCGTTGGAGGGAACACCGAGGCCCGAAGCGACCATCGGGCCGTGAATCTGAGGAACGCCGTCTCCACCGAGCGGGTTGAGGATGGCGGTGAGGTCGGAATACCCCACCATGCAAATGCCCCGGTTCGAGAGCTCACGCCAGTCGATCTTGTCGAGCAGACGTGACGCCCCATATCCGCCCCTGGCAGCGATGATGAAGCGGGCGCCGGCCGCGACGACTTCTTTGAGGCCCGCCAATCGCTCCTCGTCTCCGCCGGCCAGATAGGTCTCCTCGCGGTGGAGGTTCGAGGCTTCGATGACGGGATGTCCCCAACTTCGAAGGACCTCGAGCCCGGTATCGAGCTTGGCTGTGTCCACCGGTCCCGACAGCGCTACAACGCCGATCGGCTCGCCCGGTTGGAGGGGAATCCAGTCGTTGTTCACAGATTCAACATTACCGCGGAACCGCCGGAAGCGCGCGAAGAACCACGATTGTTGTGGGCTTCATCACGCTATTCCCCGCCCCCTCCTCCCTTTCGCCCCAGCTCCTCAGACTTCTTTTGATCCAGCCCGCGTCGGGGTGGATCAAAAAAAGCTGGAGGAGGCTATAGGCCGGATTCTGTACCCCGAAGGGCGGCGTCCATTCATCTGGGCCACGTGTTACCACGCGGCTCGAGCAGCCAACCCGGGGACCTCACCCACACGAGGTGGGATGCGGGGACAGGCAACCCTCAGCCCCCCTATTCGGCCTTGCTCCGCATGGGGTTTACCATGCCCCCTCCGTTTCCGGAGGGGCGGTGCGCTCTTACCGCACCCTTTCACCCTTACCCCCGGCCAACCGGGGGCGGTCTGCTTTCTGCGGCACTTTCCCTCGCGTTGCCGCGGCCGGGCGTTACCCGGCATGACACCTGTCGTGGAGTCCGGACCTTCCTCTGAAACCGAAGTCCCAGCGGACGCCCACCTCCTCCAGCCGCGCCAAGCATACCACCGGACGAGTTGCGTTTGTAGGTGGAGAAAACCCATGGGCCAAACGATGGCCATCGCTCGACAGCTAGACGGTTGCTGCGGACTCGGAGAGAAACGCAGAGCCGCAGAGGCGCAGAGACGCAGAGTTTCAATCCGAGTTGGCGATGCCATTCATATGCGCTCAGTTTCGCCAGCGAGGACCCAATTCTGACTGGCTCCTTTTTTGATTTTTCTCTGCGTCTCCGCGTGGGAGGATGGGTGGGCGGGCTCTGCGTCTCCGCGTTTTCCGGTGGGCGGCCGATCTGCTGAGAACAATGTCGTTCGCCACGGCTCTGCCAGGGAGTTTTCGATATGAAAGGTTCAGGATCGATTTCTTACCGGGGGCCGCCGACGCAGGTGATGGCGTAGCCGGAGAGTGAGCCAGGGACAAAGCGGCAGTGAAGGCGGAACCCCCGCTGTCGCACCTCGACCAGCGCGGCATCGCCATCTACCGTTCGAAAGCTCCGGCTCGCCTTGCGCAGGAGCCTCGACCTGAGGAGGTGTGAAATCTCCTCGAGCGCATTCATGTCTTCGAGCAGCAGGGTCACCCGCAGTGGGCTGCCGAGGTTGACGCTGACCTCGAAGACCGACGCCTCGAAGGCTTCCACCATTTCTTCGAGGGTCAGACCTCGACCACGCCAAACCCCAAGCGGCTCGACCGTTACCGAGCTCATACCGCGCTTGACGCTGTCCTTGAGGATCGAGGTCAGGCTGCGGCGGACGTTTCCAGCGCGGCAGCTCGGTTTGGCCTCGAGATCGTGGACCACTGCCTGATAGGTCCAGTAGGCCTCCCCACCACGACTCCGAAGCAGAAGGTATCGCCCGAGCGGCAGAGGACGGTGTTCGGCGATGGCGAGATACGCTGCGTCGAGCCCATCGTTGGAGTCGAGATCCAGCATGCCAGCACCGGCCATGACCAGGTTGCGGTCTTCCTGGACAATCATCGCGTCAGGTTGCAAACGGCGACCGAGGGCCTCGACCAGGTCGAGGTCGAATCGTAGGCTCTTCGCGTTGGCCACCAGATCAGTTTAGCCCACAAGGCTTCGAGAGAGAAGCGAACCGCCAGTCGTGACACATCTTTGACGAAACTGGGGTCAGGGCTCTAAACCGGCTTGCCAGTTGAGAACCACCGAGATCGGACGGATTGCCTCCCCACCGATTGGTGCCAGCATCAGGAACCGTTGACCGTCATCGGTCACTGAATACCGGTTTCTCGCCACTAAAGGAAACAGACCTGCGTCAAAAAGTGTTTCCGGCAAACCGGCCGTGAAAGTGTCGCCTGTCGAAACCGGGACGGTGACCAAGTTCTGCGTCGCATCGAGGTAAAAGATCTCGGAGCCATCGGCGCTCCACCGCGGTTCGCTGCCGCCATTGGTCGAGACCTGCCACTTCCCGCCGGGGCCCGGAAATCGGGTCACGTAGACCTCCATGTCTCCCGACTCGTTGGATTCATAGGCCAGCCATCGCCCGTCCGGCGAGAAGCTCGGGCGGACCTCTGCAAATTCGGATTGGAGTACGGGGAAGGGCTCGCCGGAGCCGTCCATCGGCAGCGCCCAGATGTCCCAACGCGTTTCGTCGTCGTACCTCATGAGCGCTATAACGTTTCCGTCCCGACTCCAATCTCCCGGATAGATGTCCTCCTCGACCTGGAGCAATAGCTCGGCCTCTCCCGCACCGGATGCATCTTTCCAGTACAGGGCATTTTTGCCTTCGCCACGGCTCGAGCTGAAGACGATCCGGGCACCGTCCGGCGACCACAGCGGTACACCGTCAAACCCCTCGTCAAAAGTGAAGCGCGAGGCGACACCCCGCTTGAGGTCGTGGATCCACAGGTCGACGTTGTCACCGTCGGGATCGGTGACTGACACGACGAGCCTCCGTTCGTCCGGTGAAAAGGAGGTCGTCGTGAACTCGGCAGGCGCACCGACCTGCCCGAGCTCCCGTCCCGACCGATCCCGCCACAGGAGCTTTCGTGCGCCCGTCTGGCCGGCTCGATAGGCCAGCGTGCCGTTCTGCGAGGCAGAAAAATCAGCCAGCCCGACAGCGGACACCCCGATGCTGTCCGCCAGCGGGATGGGGTCATCGGTCAACTCGCCGGCACCGGCGTCGAAGGGATGCGCCACCAGCATGCCGTTGAGGACGTAGACCAGATAGCCCGGCTCGACGTACTGGACCCGGGAATCGGAAGCCGTGAGAACCCCTCCCTCGTCCGAGCCGAGCGACCGGATCATGACTCTAGAATCATCCTCCAACTGGTTAGTGAGAAAGATGAACTGCTTCCCGTCGGGCAAAAACTCGGGCCAGCCAAGCGCGCTGACATCTTCAAAATCTTCCAGGCTCACCTCCGGCTTGGCGATGCCGCCCGCTGCCGGCACTCGCATCAGGGGCGCGGTGGCCTCTCCGTCGTAGAGGATCTCCCCCCTCGTACTCCAACTTCCGTCGGCGCCATCGGCGTCGCAGATCGTCTGTGCGGGCCCGCCGGCGACCGGGACCTTCTTGAGCTTGTCGCCGACGAAGAACGCCACATAGCGACTGTCCGGCGACCACATCGGACGAGCGTCTTCCTTCGCGCCCTCGGTGCCGGCCAGCGGCCGCGCTTCGATGCTGTCCATCGGCCGCAGCCAGAGCTGCGAGTTGCCGTTCGAATCGACGCCGCGAAACACCAGGATCCGCCCGTCGGGTGAAATCCGCGGTGAGCCCACTGTCGCGAGCTCCGGGGGCGGGGCGATCTCGAACCGGGTCTGGAACCGGGGCGCGGGAGCCCGCCGGACATAACCGACGGCGAAGAGGGCGGCGGTCAACGCCGCCAACGCGCACGCGATCCACGCCAGCCGCTCGCGGTTCTTTCTCCGCGCCGTCACTGGCGCCGGCAGCCCCACTACGGAGCCGCCCTCGGCGATCCACTGCAGCTGCAGCTTGACGTCGTGCGCGGTCTGCCAACGGTCATCCGCGGCCTTGGCGAGACAGGATTGGATAACGCGGTCGAACGCGGGCGGAGTCATCGGTTGGATGGCTGAGACCGGCTGCGGTTGCTCGTGCATGATGGCGCCGATCAGGCTCGCCTGGGTGTTGGCCGTAAAGGCGCGCCGACCCGACGCCATTTCGTACAGGACCGCCCCGAGGGCGAAGATGTCGGTTCTTGCATCGGCCGTTTTGCCTTCGAGCTGCTCGGGAGCCATGTACTGGTAGGTGCCGATCAACGTGCCGACGGCGGTCAAGGGCTTGCTCACCGTCGGTGACACCGTGAGATCGCCCTCGCTCTCAGCGCCGAGATCGGCCCGCGCGAGGCCGAAATCGAGGAGTTTCGTCCCCTCGCTGGTGAGCATGATGTTGCCGGGCTTGAGGTCTCGGTGAACGATCTTCTGTTTGTGGGCCCTCTCGAGGGCGTCGGCGATCTGCACACCGTAGCGAAGGACCTCGCCGATGGGCAGCGGACCGCGAGCGAGTCGGTCGGCGAGGGTCTCCCCGTCGATGAACTCCATGACCAGGAAGTCCACACCGTCCTCGTGACCGACGTCATAGAGCGGGCAGATGTGCGGGTGGGAAAGGCTGGAGACCGCCTTCGCCTCCCTTTCCAGGCGCTGGCGATGTTCAGGATTTTCCGCGAGGTGTGGGGCCAATACCTTGATCGCGACCGGCCGATCGAGGCGCGTGTCGCGAGCCCGATAGACTTCGCCCATCCCGCCGGCGCCGATGACCTTCTCGATCTCGTACGGACCCAGCTTCGTTCCGGGCTCGATGCTCATATATCCTCCGAGGAGACACCGCGAACCTATCACAACCTCGGAGGTTTCCAGAGTCTATCTCTATTCGACGGGCGACCAAGGCAGGACAGGGAAAACGACTCGAGCGGGATCGCCTACCCGCCGTTGCCGCCGACCGCCCGTTTCGCCATCTCCTGAGTCACAACCAGGCGGTGGCCGCCGTCAGCCTTTTCCTCGAGGCCCTCGTGCTGCCAGGGGTCGAACTCGAGCCGGTTGATGATCTTGTTGAACACGGTGCGCAGCGCCCTCGCGCCGGTGCGGATGTTTTCTTCCGCAGCTTCGGCGATCATCGCGGCCGCGACGTCCTCGATCTCGAGCTCGATGTTCATGACCTCGAAGAACTTCTTCGAACGGATGTACGGTGAATCGAGCGAGCTAACCAGGATCTCTTTGAGGACGGCCACGTCGAGATCCCGGAGCAGGACGACGTTGTCGAAACGAGCCATGAACTGGGGCACCATTCCGTACTCGAAGAGGTCCTCGGGTTTGAGGAAGTCGGCAAGGGCAAACCGGGTCTCGATCCGCACCTGCCCGTCAGCCATCCGCAGAGCCTGAGACTTGAGTTTTTCGCCGCTCGACGGATTGATGACCCGCAGATAAACCTGGTCATACAAGCCCTCGAAGGCACCGCCGCAGATGAACATCATGTGGCGGGTGTCGATATTCAATGTCACCGGCACCTCGTCGCCGTTTTCGGTGGCAAAGGTCCTGTAGGTGACGACCTCCCCTTCCATCAGGGTCAGCAGTCCCTGCTGGAGGACGACACCGATCGGGTTCGGTTTGCTGGCAACGATCGACGACATCTTGTCGACCTCGTCGATACAGATGGTGGCCCGCTCTATGGTTTCCTTGAGCTCTTCAGCACTCGGGTTGGCGCCGAGGATGGCGCGTGCGCGCTGCTCGACGGCGGTGAACAGTCGCTCGGGCTGGAACTCCAGTCGTTCCGCATCGACCAGGAGGTTGGCGTTGATGATGGTCATCGCGCGAAAGGGCCGGTACTCGGAGACGTCGTGGTACATCCGCTGGATGTTGTTCATGATCGTGGTCTTGCCAGTGCCCGAGTTGCCGATCAGGAGGATGTTGCCCGGCACCTTGCCGGTCGTGTGCTTGTAGACCGCCACCGCGACGAATCGCAGGGCCGTGTCCTGGCCGAGGACGCCTTTGCGGAGCTCGTCAAAAATCTGCGGAGGCGTGATCTCCTCGAGGGCGCGCAGGTCTTCTGGCTTGCCGCTCATCCAACCACCTCCCAGACGCCGTTCCTCGGTGCGAGTTCGACGCCGTCGACGTGCACCGAGCGGCCGCAGCCACCCGGCCGGAAATCGGTGACGATGTCAACGTGTTGGGCCGAACGGTTGAGGACCCCGCTTTCTGCGAGCGCTTCGATCCTTGTCTTGCCCTCTTCCGAGGTCGGGTCATCGACATAACAATCCTCGTAGCTCGCACCGATTGCAATATGCAGCGTACCGCCCACTTTTTCGACGAAGAGCGGATGTTTGAGGACGCGGTCGAGGCCAGGATTCATTCCCAGGGCGACCTCGCCAAGGCGGTGTGATCCGTCGTCGGTCTCGATGATTGCAGCCAGGTGCGCGTGCCCCTCGTCCGCCTTGTAGTCTGTGATCTTGCCGCCCTCGAAGTGTAGATAGATGCCGCGAATGTCGTTACCACCGTAGTTCACGGGCAGGTCGACAAAGATCTCACCCTCGGTGCTGTTGGCGTTCGGGCTCGTGAAGATCTCACCGTCAGGAAAGTTGCGGAGGCCATAGGACATGACCGCACGGCTTTCAGCGATATCCAGCTCAAGGGCGAGCTCGCGTTGATCCGCCGGGTGTTCGGTGACGATACGGACCTTTTTCGCGTCGTCGATCACCGGTGCGAGCAGCTTCTCTGCCTCGAGCAGCGGCCGCGGATCCGTGGTCGAAGCGCCCACGATGAACTTGCGGTAGGTGTCGAAGTCCATTTCTTCAAGCTCGGCCGATGCCGCTGTCGGATAGAGAGTGATCACCCACGGTTTGGAAAGCCTGATGTTGGCGAACGGTCGATCGGCAGCCGCCAGAGCCTGGGACTGCGCAGCCGTCAGACCCATGAACTGCTCCGGGTCTTCCGCGCCGAGGACCTCGACGTATTTGGTCATGCTCTGATAGCGCTGCGCGTGCCACTCGGGCGTGGCGGCAAGCTGATCCTCGCTGCCCGAGCGCGCCATTTCCGCAGACCACACCCGACCTCGTTCGTTGTTCGGGGGCACGAGGTGGACGTCAGGCACGCCCCCGGCCTCGATCACCCGTCGTTCGAGAATCGCCATCAGGGGCCAGCACACGGCCTCGCCCTTGATCATGACCCGGTCGTCGGCGGTAATGCCTCCGAGCGAGTGTTCGAGCAGGAATCCGGCCCACACTTCAAGGTCTGTTGTGTCGATCATCGTGTCTCCTGGCGCTGCCATCACGGCGGCGGTCATTGTAACCGGTTCCGGCCGACGCGTCGTTCCGTGACGCATCATCCCACCGCCTGACCGCGCGACGCTATATACTCGGAGGATGAGTTCTCGAATTCAACTCGACGAGTCCCTATCTGAAGCGCCGATCATCGTCAAAGCGGCGGGCGAGATCCCGCCTCCCGTTTGTCGACAGCTCCTCGATGCCGACTGGGCGGGTTCTAAAACCAAACCTCTGATGTTGTACGTGGCCGAGGAGCCGCACGTCGGTCTCGAGTTTTCCTACCACGGGCTGGATTGGCGGATCGTCGACTATCGGGATGGTTGGGTCGCGCGGTTGCTGGTAGATTAACCTCGTCCCGAAAACAATATCAGGTATCATCCCCGGCGATGGAAGCCGACAGCCAGCCGATAGATACAGCGCTCTTCGAAATCCTCCGCGAGGTCCCTCCGGAATCCGCGGCGGCACGCCTCGCGAAAGCAATCGATGCTCCGCCCCAAAACGTCGGCGACAGCTCGCACCATGATGCCGCCGCGATCGAAATCCTCGCCGATCGCCGGACTGGCGATCCGATTCTCGAATTCATTCCCCTGAAAGCGCTCGAAGCGCTGGCCATCCGATGTCTGAATCGACTCGAGGGCGAGGTGTACGGGGCGCGCGATTCGACGTGGCGGCTTCTCGATGTGCTGCGGCGCAGTGTCCTCCTGTGTCGAATCGTCGAGGCGGGTACGGTCGACCGGTGGTCGCGGACAATTCTCCAACTCGTCGAGTCCTCTCACTATACCTTTGGTGCCCTTTTCCAACAGCGTGCTCAGGGCTACGGTGAGCGAGTTCTGTTCCGCGTGCCGACGACCTCGGGAACGCGATCGGTGAACTGGCGCCAGGTTTCGGGCAGGGTCGATCTGATCGCCCGCAGCCTGATCGCCGTTGCCGACGAAACTGGAAATCGGCCGGTCGCGATACTCTCCAACAACAGCCTCGAGATGGCCCTCGTCGACCTCGCGTGCCTCACTTCCGGCATCGTCAACATCATGGTGCCGGGTACCTCTAGCGAGACGGATGTCGCCTACATTCTCGGCCACGCCGAGGCGGGCGCGCTGTTTGTTTCCGACGCCGAGCAACTGCAAAAGGTTCTCAATGTTCGTGAGCGGCTCGACCATGTCGGTCCCATCATCGCCCTCGAATCGTCCGCCACATCCGGCCGTGGGGTGATCGCGCTTGAGCAGCTTCTCGCCCGTTCCTCCGAGGTTCCATCTGCGATTCTCGGAGAGCGCCGGGCACAGCAGAAAATCGATGACCTCGCGACCGTCATGTACACCTCGGGTACCACGGGCATCCCCAAGGGCATCTGCTTCACCCACCGCGCCATCGTTTTTAAGCGATTCGCCCGCGCCCTCGCCCTTCCCGAAATCGGCGAGGACGATCGTTTCCTCTCCTACCTGCCACTGTTCCACACATTCGGCCGATTCCTCGAGCTCACCGGCTGCATATTCTGGGGCGCCACCTACTGCTTTGCGGAAAACCCAGGCATCGAAACCCTGACACGACAACTTCGCGCCCTCGACGCGACAGTCTTCATCAGCATACCGATGAAATGGATGCAGCTTTATGACATGGTGCGCCAGCACGTCGACGTCGTTGGGGCGGACGACGAAGAAATTGCGGTCGCGTTGCGGCGGACCGTCGGCAACGGCCTCCGGTGGGGCCTGTCGGCCGCGGGATATCTCGATCCGGAGATCTTCCGGTTCTTTCAACGCTACGAAGTCGAGCTGATGAGTGGGTTTGGCATGACTGAAGCGACCGGTGGGATCACCATGACGCCGCCAGGACGCTACAAGGACGATTCACTCGGAACCGCGCTGCCCGGAATCGAGATCAAGGTCGCCGGCGACGGCGAGCTCATGATCCGGGGACCGTACGTGACACAGGGGCTCTTCAATCCGCCGGACCGCGCCCGGCCGTTCGATGCCGATGGTTGGTTTCCGACCGGTGATCTCATGGAACAGGATGCGGAGGGATTCATCCGCATCGTCGACCGTAAGAAAGAAATCTACAAGAACATCAACGGTCAGACCATCGCCCCACAGAAAATCGAGAACCTTTTCCGCGACTTCGACTCCGTCGGACGGGTCTTCCTGGTTGGCGATCATCGGGCCTACAACACGGCCCTCATTTATCCCAATCCCGAGGAGGAAGCACTCGACCTGGACGCGATGTCGCCGGAGGACCTCAAGGCTCATTTCCGATCGCTGGTCGTGAGCGTCAACTCCTTTCTCGCACCCCACGAACGGATTGTCGACTTCGCCGTAATCGACCGGGACTTCGACGCTGAAATGGGCGAGCTCACCGCCAAGGGGACCTTCCGGCGAAAGAACATCGAGCGAGCATTTGCCGATCAGATCCGGCTCCTCTACCGCCGCAGGATGCTGACCGTGGGCGGCGCGGACATCATCGTGCCCAACTGGTTTTTCCAGGCCCTCGGTGTCACCACTCAGGAGCTCAGGATCGACGACGACTCCCTGGTTCTCGCTTCACTGGGGACCTCGCTGACGATTCGGAGCGAGGGCGAAGACGTGGTACGCATCGGCTCGGCCTATTACAGACCCAACGAACGTGCGGTAGACCTCGGGCACCTCCTCTCCACCCCGACGCTGTGGGTCGGCAACGACCAGCTGGTCGATTTCGCGCCGCTCGACCTCGGCCATCGTGACCGGCGCCGGCGGCGGAGCGTTTCGGCCGACTGGCTGCGACGCACCGACCCCTACGCCGCGAGCGACGACGAACGCGAGAAGATTCCTACCCTCCTCCGCCGCCAGGGGGTCGACCTCATGGACCTCCACCTCGCGGCCCTCCTGTTGGCTGCGAAGGAGGATGAGGATGCGGTGCAGGCCGTCAAGATCCTCGACCACCTGCTCCAGCTCGAGGACAGCGAGGTCGCAGAAAACGCGCTCAAGGTCCTTCGCCGCGCCGCCGAATCGGAGTCGGCGGCAGTCCGCCGCCGCGCCTTCCAGGTTCTTGCCACCGCCGAGGTCGACAACCGCTATCGGCAGACGCTGGAGGCGTTTCTCGACCGCGGATCGGAGGTCCTGGATTCGGAGACTATCTCGGTCCTGGTCGATCGCGACCTTTCACCGTCGCAGGTCGATGCGCTCATATTCGAAGCCGAGTGCCGGTGCCAAGGGTCCCGCGAGATCCTCGACCCCGTCCTCCCCGCCCTGTGCGACCTTCTGACCGGCTATGGTTCCACCCACCCGACCCAATACAGCCGGTTGCGCGCATTCTTTACCCGCGCGGTGATGATCGCGCACCACCCGGAGGCGCGCGAATTAGCCGCTGACGCGAAGCGGCGTCTGGCGAAGGGCTTCCGCATCTGGCTGGGATCGCCGTCGCGGGTGGCGGTCGATCCGGAGACCGGCCTCGAGTACCGATGGGAGGACGTGGTCGAGTTTTCAGACGAGATCGACCCCGAAACGAGACGACATCTGCTCGATGCTTTTCGCCGGACGCCGATTATTCGCGAGGCGTCATTCCTCCTCACAGCGACCCCGCGGGTGATTCACCTCGACGATATCCTCCCCGGAGGAGTTTGGATCCGCCTGCTCGGCGAATCGCACGGCAAATCCGTCGTCCGGGTCGCCATTCGGACACGTGTTCGCGAACAGCTCGACCTGGCGCTCAACCTCAACCGCAGCCTTCCGAAAGAAGAGGCGGAGGAGGAGATCAACTGGCTCATCATCTGCAGCGACGCGCGAGGTCCCGGCCCCCTGGTCGAGGTCTTCGGCGGTTCATGGCCGGAGGAAAACCTCTGGACCGAAGAGTTCATCCCGGGAGAGACCCTCGACCACGCCCTCGACCGCCTCGCCCGCAAGCGCGAGGGGGATCCCGAGCGGATCGAGATCTGGTGGCCGTTCGCCGCCTGGGCCGCGCTCAGCGCCTACATCGACTTCTGGGACCGGACCGGCCGACGACTCGTCGTCGCCGACCCGTCACCGGCCAACGTCATCGTGCCGCTTCACGACTATCTCTCCGGCGCGCGACTGGTATCCATCTCGTCGCGAGCCCCATTTGATTCGCTGTCCACGATGCTTCGCGACCTCCATCAATTCTTCATCAAACCGATCGAGGAGGCCCATCCCGAACTTGCAGGCCTTGCCGGCTGGGAGATCCTCTTTTCCGCGGTGCTCGAGATCATCGGCGAGAAAGAAGGCGCCGCCCTCCTGCGCGTGATCCTTGAGACGAGCGGCACCGAGGACCTGGAAAAGGCGCAAAGCCTGGAAACGTTCCTGCAATCGGTCGGCCAGCGGGGTTTCATGCCGCGGCGGCTCTTCTTTGCCGCCAAACGGTACCGTCGTTGGGAGCGCCTCAACCCGGATGCGACCCAGAGCGCCCGTGCCCACACCCTGCAGGAGATCTTCCTGACCTACGGCCTCGCGGCGCTGAGCGCGGACTACCCGGAATCGCGGGCCAGATTCTATCGCGAAACCGTCTTTCGGCACGCCTCCGAGGTCCTCTGCGAAGGGCTCGACCATCTCATCGGCCGCCTTCGTCGGGGTGAGCTGGATCGGGATGAGCTCAGCGCCGCAGTTTCCGACCTCCGTGCCCATCTTTTGCTCGACGCCGATGAGGACTACTTCCTCGCGAGACTCTCTTTCCCATACCTGAGACCCGACGACGCGACGGCATTCGTCGATGCCGCCGCGGGCGGCACCCAGCAGAGCGAGATGGTGGTCACCTACGAGGACTCCGATGGCCGGCCCTTTCAGATCCGGCATGCGCTCAGTGCCAAGGAGATCGGGCGGCTTCACCACCTGTTCCTCGCCGCCAAGCTGCAGGTTCAGTTCCGCCCGGAGCACCGTTTCCTGGTCGCCATTAACGAACGTGGCAGCCTCCTCGGGGGTCTCTTCTACGAGGTGGAATTGGACGAGCACAGCGCGCACATGGACAAGGTCGTCGTTGCCGACACATTCAACAGTCGCGGCGTCGCCCGCGCTCTCATCGAGGAGCTGTGCAACCGCCTCCGCACGGCGGGGTATACGAATCTCACCACCGGCTTCTTCCGACCCCAGTTCTTCTACCGCATGGGGTTCACCATCGAACGGCGATACGCCGGGCTCGTCCGGTCCTTGACCGATATCAGCGGGGACGTCTGATGGCATACCGACTCTCGTTCGGAACGGAGTCGTTTCGGTTGGCGCGAACAGTCCATATCAGCGGTATCCGAAGAGCATCGAGTAGACGATCAGCGCAATCACCGTGAGACCGATGGCCAGGGCCGCGAATCCAAAGATCTTCGCTGCCCGCGCCAGCCTCGGGTCGGCGGGCCCGACGATTCTCCGCTCGAGCTCCTCCGGGGTCGCCCGCTCGATGAACTCCTCGTACTCCGCCGGTTTATCGTGCTTGAGCTCCTCGACCCCGACCCGGCCTGTGAAGATCACGGTGTCCATCGGGAACTTGTCCGGCCGGAAGTGGGTGTTGAAAAAGTGGATCGTGAAAATGAACGCGACCGCGAGCAGCGCCTCGTCCGAGTGGATGATGGTGGCGACGTTGATCGCCCAGCCCGGGAAGATGATGGTGAAGAGCTCCGGGAACCACAGCATGAGCCCGGTCGAGCCGATCACGAACACGCCCCAGAAGACCGCGAAGTAATCAAACTTCTCCCAGTACGTGTAGCGACCATACTGGGGCCGCGGACCGCGACCGAAGAACCACTTGATGGACTCCCATACCTGTCGAATGTCGTTGAGGTTGAACATCAGGGAGTTACGGTCGAAGATGAACCCGAACAGGCCCTTTTTCGAGTGCCGGATGGCGATCCAGGTCTGACGCAGGTGATAGATGAAAAGACCGAGCAGCACGACCGCGCCGACGCGGTGCAGATTGCCCATGGTGTCGAAGCCGCCGAGAATATGCGATAGCACCACGGCCCAACCCATGTACGAGAACTTGAGCGCCATACCGGTGAGGGCCTGGGTGAAAAAGCTCAGAATCATCACCACGTGCATGACCCGCTGGGTGCCGGTGAATCTCCGGTAGAAGCGGTCAGCGTTCCCGCTTTTGTGGACAATCCACTGGTCTCTGGTCCGCCACAGCCGGTACAGCCAGGCCAGGGTGTGGAGGATCGCGAACGACAGTGTGCCCACCAGGAGGATGGTCATGAACCAGAACGAGTAGAAGAGGAACGGGTATTTGTCCTTGTCGTGGTGAGTGGCGTGGGTCAGATAGCCGGCAAACTGGCGGTGGGCGTTCGGGTGGCACTTGGCGCAGGTGTCGACGCGGTTCCAGTAACTGAGGGTCGACTCGGGGTTCTCCGGCGGCAGGATGTTGTGGGTGCCGTGGCAGTCGTAGCACTTGGCCGCGCCCTCGGACCCGAGCTGGGTCACCTTGCCGTGGTAGGTCTCGAAAAAAGTCTCCGAGTAGTCCTCGTGGCAATATCCGCACTGGTTCATCATCTGCATGCGGAAACCCTGCGCGTCCACGCGGGTGATCTCGTGCGACATGTGGCAGTTTTCGCAGGTTGGCAACTGCTCGTTGGTGACTACATTGTCGGGCCAGTGGATGCTTGTCTTGAACTCCTCCTCGATGCCTTTGTGGCAGGCGCCGCAGGTGTCGCTGATGCGTGCATGGCTCACCGAGGAGTCGGGATCGTCCTGCGGCAACGCCGTGTGGGCGGTGTGGCAGTCGATGCAGCTTGCCGACACCACCAGGCCGCTACTCATCAGACCGCGTCCGTGGGCGCTCTGGAGGTACGTCGCGACGATGTCGCGCTCGTCACCCAGGCGGACCGCAGCGCTCTTGCCGGCGGAATGACATTTCCCGCACAGCTCGGGTACGTTGCGGACGTAGGTCGGCGACATCGGCAGCAGATGCCCCCCAGTCGCGTGGGCGTCTCCGTGGCAGCTCACACAGGTCGGCGCGTCGGTGTCGCCGGCTGCCGCCAGCCGGCCATGGCGGCTGGTTTCGTGCTCCTGCACGGCCTGCGCGTGACAGATCGCGCAGTCGACCGGCGTCTTGATCGTCGCGCATGCCCGTTCGGGAT
>Ga0307423_1000448_pt1 | contig 27949 bp, 23 predicted proteins | sample SalMarWE160310MG_FD_202154 | JGI IMG/M metagenome (GOLD analysis project Ga0307423, IMG submission 202154) | Salt marsh sediment microbial communities from the Plum Island Ecosystem LTER, Massachusetts, United States - WE1603-10 | ecosystem: Environmental > Aquatic > Marine > Intertidal zone >... | reverse complement strand
CAGCCGATCCCGACCAGGCCGCCGGCCTACGCGCGCAACTACCTCAAGGTCCCCGACGACGTCATCGACTTCACCCCCGCGATGCGCGCCGAGGGCCTCGAGATCCTGAAGCGCTACAAGACGGGGCCGATCTACAACCCGCCCGTGGCGGGGAGCGTGGACGGCGTGCTCGGGGCGATCCTCGTGGGCAACGCCTCCGGGGGCACGAACTGGCCCGGCGGCGGGATGGACCCCGAGACCGGGATCGTCTACACGCAGGCGGCGAACTCCTTCGTATCCGGAGCCTCCGTCACCCAGCCGCCCGAGGGATTCTCGGACCTGCAATACCTGTACGGCCTCAAGGGGCAGACCTTCCGTCTCTATCATGCGGCCGGAACCGGCCAGAATCCCGACGCGCCCGAGCCTCCCAGGTTCGCCGGCGACCAGGTGCAGAGCGAGAAGCCGATCCCGCGGCTCGAGGTCGAGGGGCTCCCGATCGTCAAGCCACCCTATGGTCTGCTGGCCGCCATCGACCTGCACGAGGGCGCCCTGCTCTGGCAGGTGCCCCACGGCGACACACCGGACGTGGTGCGCAACCACCCGGCGCTGCGGGGTAGGAACATCCCCAAGACCGGGCAGCGGGGGAGCGTCGGTCTCGTGGTGACCAAGACGCTCGTGGTGCTCGGGGACCCACAAGTGACCACCACCGACGAGCATCCCCGGGGCGGGATGCTCCGGGCCTACGACAAGCAGACGGGCGAGCAGGTGGGCGCGGTGTGGATGCCCGCCGCCCAGAGCGGCTCGCCCATGACATATCTGGTGGACGGGAAGCAGTACATCGTGGTGGCGGTGAGCGGTGGCCCCTACTCGGGCGAGTACATCGCCTTCACCCTTCCGGCAGGCAACTAGAACCAGGTGGGCATGGTGTGACGAAGAGTATCCTGTCGGGTGCGGCGGCGCTGGCCACCGCCGTGCTCCTCCCGATGAGCGCCGCCGCTCAGGCACCTTCCCGCTCCACGTGGGACGGTGTCTACTCCGCGGAGCAGGCCACGCGTGGGGGCGAGCTGTACATGGGCGCCTGCGCGCAGTGCCACGGCCCGCAGCTCGGGGGCATCGACGCCGCCCCCGCGCTCACGGGCGGTGGGTTCGCGTCCAACTGGAACGGCGTGACGCTGGGCGACATGGTGGAGCGCATCCGCATCTCCATGCCGCAGAACAGTCCCGGCTCCCTCTCGCGTCAGCAGGTGGCGGACGTGCTCGCCTACATGCTGCGCGCCAACGGATTCCCCCCCGGCGCCAAGGAGCTCCCCCGTCAGACGGCGTTCCTCAAGCAGATTGCCTACCAGGCGTACAAGTCGGGGGGGTAGGCCGGCACGTCGGAGCGACCCGGGACCGCGGGCACGTGGAGGGACACCGGCGGGGCGCGACGTCGCCCGTAGACCCCCGGTCGCCGACCGCCGTATCTTCCGGGGTCGACGGGCCCGCATTCCTTTCCGGACCCTCCCGCCTGTGCCTCACCACCGGCCCGTCGCTCGGGAGGGTACCATGCGCCGGATCCCCGCCTGCCCGGTCGCCATTCTCCTGCCCCTCCTCCTGTCCGGGTGCGAGAGCCCGACGGTCGTCCCCGAGGGGGCCACGACCCTTCTGGTCGAGGGCACGGTCGCGGCGGGCTGGTATCCGACCGTGGGTGTTCCCGGCGCCCTCGTCCTCCTGGAGGCACGGATGCCGGATGGGACGGGCGTGCTGGCGTCGGACTCGACGGACGAGGCCGGGCGGTACGCGATCACGCTGGACGTGCCCGTGGCCTGCGCGGCCGGCGACAGCCTCCCGGCGATCCTCCAGGTGCGGGCGGACGACTTCGCGGACTACCTGTGGGGATCCCTCGGCGGCGGACGCTTCGAGCCGCGCCTCGCGTGCGATCCCGAGCCGCAGACGCTGGACGCGACGATCCACCGCGAGGTCTATCGGACGCCGCAGGCTGTGGCGGGGGGGCTCACGCCACTCCAGCTCGGTGTGGGGAGGGAGCACGCCTGCGTGGTGGCGGAGGGCGGCGCGTGGTGCTGGGGCCGTGGCGGAGCGCCCATCGGCAACGTGGGCGACGGCTGGGAGCCCGTGCGGGTCCTCGGGGGCCACGCGTTCACCCGCGTTTCGGCGTCCGGGCTGCATCACACCTGCGCTCTCGACGCCGACTCTCTCGCCTGGTGCTGGGGCGAGGGCGGCACCGGAGCGCTGGGCCCCGCCGTGCTCGAGCGATCGGCGCAACCGGTGCTCGTCTCTGCCGACCTTCGGTTCGTCGACGCCGTCGCGGGGCGCTGGCACAGCTGTGGGCTGACGACGGGGGGCGACGTGTTCTGCTGGGGCCTGACCCGGAGCCTCGGGGCTGGCATCGAAGGGGGGGTGCAGGACGTACATCCCCAGCCGGCGCGCGCCGTGCTCGACGAGGCGGCCGTAGCGATCTCCGGGTCCTTCTCCCACACCTGCGCGCTGACGGCGGCAAGCGAGCTCCTCTGCTGGGGGTTCAGCTATGCCGGGGAGCTGGGTGCCGGCGAGTCGCCGGGCGATCACTTCTCGCCGATGAACGTGCTGGACGGGCACACGTGGAGCACAGTGGACGCTGGTGAGGTCTACACCTGCGCGCTGGACACGGAAGGAGCCGCCTGGTGCTGGGGAAGGAACATCTACGGCCGGTTCGGGGCGGGGGAGCCGATGGGCGACGTCGGCCATCCGGTGGCCGTGGCGGGCGGACACACCTTCGTCGCGATCAGCGCGGGGCCGACGCACACCTGCGCGCTCACCGCCGACGGCGCCGCCTGGTGCTGGGGCCGGAACGACTACGGCCAGATGGGCGTGGCCCGCGACGCCTTCGACCCGGAGGCGCCCGCGCCGGTGGCCGTCGACACCGATCTGCGTTTCACCACCATCGCGAGCGGCTACCGCTTCACCTGCGGGATCACCACCGACGAGGAGCTCGTCTGCTGGGGATGGGCCGAGAGGCTCGGCGCCGGATACGCGATTTCTGGCTGAGCCGGGGTCTACCTACCGCGACGGCCAGACCACACCCTGGTTCTCGGCCGTGACGTTGCCGAGCCCCCTGTAGACGAACTTCTGCACCCGCTTCCCCTCGTAGGTCTCCGTCGTGTAGACGTTGCCCTGCGAATCGGTCGCGATGGAGTGGACCGCGAAGAACTGGCCCGGCTGGCGGCCGCCGTCGCCGAACGAAGTGATGACCTTCAGCGTCTCGCGCTCGATGACGTAGATCTTCTCGTTCTTGCCGTCGGCCAGGTAGATGAACTTCTGGTCGGGGTCGCGGGAGAACGCGATGTCCCACACCGAGCCGTCGCCGAGGGTCTTCGGGGCGATGCGCGCCTCCTTCACGAAGGTGCCGTCCTTCTGGAAGACCTGGATCCGGTCGCTGGGCCGGTCGCACACGTAGATCAGCCCGTCGTCGGACGGCATGGCGCAGTGCACGGGGTTGCGGAACTGCTGCGCGAGGGGGGCGTCGGGGTCGTAGCGGCCCAGGTCGGCGTCGTCGGGCTCGTTGCCGTAGGCGCCCCAGAAGCGCTTCATCTCGCCGGTGTCCATGTCGATGACGGCCACGCGCTTGTTGCCGTACCCGTCCGCGACGTACGCCTCACGCGCGCCGTAGTCGAAGTTGATCTTCGCGACGCGCCCGAAGTGCTCGGTGCTCCGGCTGTCGACCGCCTGGTTGGCCGTCCCGATCTGCATCAGGAACTTCCCGTCGTGCGTGAACTCGAGGATGTGCGAGTCGGTGGCGCCGTTCCCCCCGATCCACACGTTGTCCTTGTCGTCCAGGGTCAGGCCGTGGTTGGACGTCGGCCAGTCGTACCCCTCGCCGGGGCCACCCCACGCGTTCACCAGGTTTCCGTCGGGGTCGAACTCGAGGATGGGGGGCGCCGGGACGCAGCACTCGCCGGTGGGCGGATCGGTCGCCGCGCCCATCTCGGTGCGCGCGTTCAGCGTGCCCGCACCGCGGTGGATGATGAAGACGTGATCCTTCGAGTCGACGCCCACGCCGATGGTGGATCCGAGGATCCAGTGGTTGGGCAGCGGCTTGGGCCAGAGCGGGTCCACCTCGAAGACGGGGACCGTGCCGGCGGCCGCTTCGGCCCCGTCGGCGGAGCGCTCCATGGCACACGACGCGATGCCGAGGGCGACGACGAGCGCGACCAGGACGCTTCCGAGAATCACGTTCCGCTTCATCCTCGTTCTCCATTTCGAGGGGAGGGACCCCGTTTGCGCAGCGACGGAGGGCGTGACATTGTCTCGCTTTCCGGACACCGAGGACGGGACATCCTAGGGGCGCTCCCGGGCCCCGTCCAGTGAGGTTGCATGGCATGAAGCCGACCCTCCCCGCCGCGCGCGGCCTGCGAAGCCTGGCACTGGCGGTCGCCCTTCTGGCGGGGGCGGCCGGGCTGGCGGGTGGGCATGAGATTCCCGCGGACGTGGTCGTCCATGCGTACGTGAGGCCGGAGGGCGGCCGCCTGCGCCTCCTCTTCCGCGTACCCATGGACGCGATGAGGGACGTCGATTTCCCGCTGCGCGGCCCGGGCTACCTCGTGCTCGACCGGGTGGAGCCGTACCTGCGCGAAGCCGCCCGGCTGTGGATCGCCGACTACGTGCGGCTCTACGAGGGGGACGTCGCGCTCGGGCCCGAGAACCTGGTCGCGGCGCGGGTGTCGCTCCCGTCGGACCGCTCGTTCGCGAGCTGGGAGACCGCACTCGCCCACGTCACGGGCGCGCCGTTGTCCGCGGACACCGACATCATCTGGAGCCAGGCGCTGCTGGACGTGCTCTTCGAGGTCCCCATCGCGTCGGAGACGTCGCGCTTCTCCATCGATCCCGCGCTGGCGCACCTCGGCGTCCACACCGTCAGCGTGATCCATTTCCTGCCGCCCGGCGGGGGCGAGCGGGTCTTCCAGTACAGCGGCAATCCGGGCGTGGTGCGCCTCGATCCGCGCTGGTTCCAGGCGGCGCTCCGCTTCGTTCGCCTCGGCTTCCTGCACATCCTGGACGGCGTGGACCACCTGCTGTTCATCCTCTGTCTGGTGATCCCCTTCCGGCGGATGCGGGGCCTGCTGCCCATCGTGACCGCGTTCACGGTGGCCCATTCCATCACGCTGATCGCTTCGGCGATGGGGCTGGCCCCGAGCGCGCTCTGGTTCCCGCCCCTCATCGAAACGCTGATCGCGGCGTCGATCGTCTACATGGCGCTGGAGAACATCGTGGGGGCCCGCCAGGAGCGGCGCTGGCTGATCGCGTTCGGGTTCGGGCTCGTGCACGGCTTCGGCTTCAGCTTCGCGCTCCGCGAGTCGCTCCAGTTCGCGGGAAGCCACCTGCTCACGGCACTGCTGTCGTTCAACGTCGGCGTGGAGCTCGGGCAGGTCTTCGTCCTCGTGCTTGCCATTCCGGCGCTCGACTGGCTGTTCCGCAGGGTCGTGGCCGAGCGCATGGGCACGATCATCCTGTCCGCGCTCGTGGCGCACACGGCATGGCACTGGATGACGGCCCGGGGCGCCCGGCTCGCGCAATACGAGCTCACCCGGCCCACCGTCAGCGTCGGCCTGGTCGTGGCGGCCATGCGGTGGGCCATGCTCCTGCTGATCTGCGTGGGGGCGGCATGGGCCCTCTCGGGGCTGTACGGCCGGTGGGCGGAGCGCCCGCGCCGGGAGGCTCTTGACCCTCACGCTACGTGAGGTCGTAGCTTGTCCCTCGGACACGTCGATCAAACGCGGAGACGACCATGAGCGACGCCGAGCACAAGGAGTGGGACGCCGAAGCGCGCGAGCGGTGGGGCGACACCGACGCCTACAAGGAGTCGGCCCGGCGCACGAAGAAGTACACCGAGGAGCATTGGGCGCGCATCAAGGCGGAGAGCGAGGGGATCGAGGCCGGCTTCGCGGACGCGATGGCCTCGGGCGACGCGCCGGACGGGGAGCGGGCCAGGCACCTGGCGGAGCAGGCGCGGCTACACATCGACCGGTGGTTCTACCCCTGCAGCCACAGGATGCACGCCGGGCTGGCCGAGATGTACGTGGCGGACGCCCGCTTCAGGGCACACTACGACGATCGTGCACCCGGTCTGGCGGAGTATGTCGCCGCCGCGATCCACGCGAACGCGGCGGCCGCCTCCGGGTGACCTTCACCGACCCGCGTACGACCCCCGCGCCCACGTGAAGGACGCGTGCGGCGCGGGGGTTCGCGGTCTTCTTCTGCCTCACCGTTTCCTGACGTACTTCCGGACCGTCTGTGGGCCCACCTCGGCTCCGTAGATCGCGCCGGTGGCATCGACCGCGACGCCCTCCGCCCCGCTCGTGCCGGAGTGGTCCGGGTCGGGCTCCGTGTCGGGGATGAACGCGGTCACCCACCCGTCCTTCGCGCTCCCGATGTAGATCCCCCGGCGCCATCCGGGGTGGCGCTGCGTGTTCGACTCCGAATCGGCCGCGTACAGCACGTCGTTCCCGTCGATGAAGAGCCCGCTCGGGCGCCCGAACTGCGTCCACGTGGACAGGTGGTTGCCCTCCTGATCGAAGATCTGGATGCGGCTGTTGGCGCGGTCGCCCACGAAGAGCCGTCCCTGGGAGTCCATCGCCAGGGCGTGCGGCTCACGGAACTCTCCGTCCTCCCCGCCGGTCTGCCCCCACTCCTTCACGAAGGTGCCGTCGGCGGCGAACTTGACGATCCGGTTGTTGCCGTCCGCCCCGTGCCCGTCCGCCACGAAGATGCTCCCGTCCGGGGCGACCAGGACGTCCGAGGGCTGGTTGAAGGTGTCGTGGCCTGCCCCGGGCACGCCCGGCTTGCCCAGCGTCATCAGCAGCTCGCCCTCCGGGCTGAACTCGTAGACCGCGTGACCGAGCCCCTCGGGGTGCTGTCCGTACCCGGTGGCGTCGGCGATCCACACGTTGCCCTTCCGGTCCACGTGGATCCCGTGGGGCCACGCGAAGCGGGGGGCTCCGAACTGGGTGAGCAGCCTGCCGTCCAGATCGAAACGGAAGACGGTGGTCATGTCCTGCCGGTCGATGCAGCTGTTCTGCCCGCAGCGCTCCGCCACCCACATGCTGCGGCCATCCGGGGCCGGGTAGACCGCGCTGGTCGCTCCGTAGCGGCGCCCGTCCGGGAGCTGTCCGAAGGCCGTGTCGGCCACCACATAGGGGTTGTTGTCGTAGTGCTGGGCCCGGACGGGCCCGGCGGCGAGAGCGAGGGCGGAGCCGGCCGCGAGGGTGGCCGTGACCACGATGCGTGGCGTTCTGGGCATGGAACCGCCGGCGGTGGGAGGGTGGACGGTGAGGGAGAGAATGTTCGGCCGAGGGAGTCGGCGGGCAAGCTCGGCCGTGTATATTCAGGGGGTGGGTAGAGGAAGCTTCGAGGTCATCATGACCACCCTGTCGCGTGTCCTACGCGCGGCCGCGCTTCTTGGGGCGACCGCCCAGCTCGTCCATCCCTGCCCCTCGCTCGCACAGACGGTCTCGCTCCGGGGTCTCGTCGTCAGCGCCGCCGAGGGTACGAGCATCCCGGGCGTCCTCGTCGTGCTCGACAGCGGCGAGCGGGTCAAGACGGACGGAGAGGGAGCGTTCTCGATCACGGGCGTGATGCCGGGGCCGCACCGTGTCGCGCTGGTGGCTCCGGGATGCCAGATCACCTTCGCCTCCGTGGAGCCCATCGCGGGCCAGGAGCGCGCCGTCGCCTTCCAGATGCCCTACGACCCCAGGGTCGTGGCGGCCGCGCACCGCCGCAGCGCCGCAGGACGCGTCATCGCCGCTGCGGAGATCGAGAAGATGCACGCGCGCGACCTGACCGACGTCCTGTCGCGGGCGGTCCCGGGCGTGGTCAGCGCAATGCCGAACCAGCCGGGCCAGCAAGCCCGCCTGCGCAGCCGGGGCGCCGTGTCGTTGCGTGGCGAGGTGGAGCCGGCCATCGAGGTCGACGGGGTCCTCATGGGCGAGGCCGCCCTGGCGCGCATCGACGACATCCCGCCGACGGACGTTGCGTGGATCCAGGTCCTGCGGGGTGCGTCGGGAGGGTGGGAGGTCGGTACCGGGGGATCCGGCGGGCTGATTCGCATCCAGACGAAGCGGGGCAGCCCGATGGATGCGCCGATCGTGGAGCCCGAGCGGTGCTCGATCCCGGGGTGGGAAGGGTAGGCTCGGGCGTTGCGGGCGCGGCGCCGCCCGCTAGATTCCAACTGCCGACAGGGCGTGACGGACCTTCTTCGTGAGCGTGCCGCGAAACCAACCGTTACTGCATTCCCTCTTCGCAAGTCAATTCCGGGGTCCCCGAGCTCCGCCCTGCCTGCGGCGCCCACCCACGTCGTCCTAGCTGACCCCGGCGGGACGCTCTCGAAACCTGCCTGAATCTACTTCACGTATGCCGGCCTCCAGGTCGCGGCTCCGGCTGTGACCGCGCTTCCACGTGTATCGTGCAAGGAGGCAGGGCAGATGAGACGAATCGCTACGGCGCGAATGGTCCTGAGCTTCCTGACTCTCGCGGGCCTGGCTGTCGCAATACCGGCCAGGGCCCAGGAGACGGGTCGGATCATGGGGACGGTTCGCGCTGCCGAAACGCAGCGGCCCCTCTCGGGTGCTCAGGTGTTCATCCAGGGCACTCGCATCGGTGGGCTGACGAACAACGAAGGCCGCTACCTGATCCTCAACGTTCCGGCGGGGACGCACGAGGTCAGGGTCACCATCATCGGATATTCACCGGGCTCCTTGAGCGTGAACGTCGCCGCCGGAGGCACGGCCACGGCGGACTTCACGCTGGGCGAGACCGCGGTTTCCCTCGAGGGGATCGTGGTCACCGGCACCGCGGCCGAGGTCCGGGCCCGCGAGGTCGGGAACGCCCTGGACGCGGTGACCTCCCGTGATCTCGAGAACATTCCTGTGACCAACCCCGAGAACATCCTCGCTGGCCGGATCCCGGGACTCACCGTGCTGCAGGGCAACGGGCAACCGGGCGCCGGCACCACCGTGCGCATCCGCAGCCAGGTGACCGTGTCCTCGACCACCGATCCCCTAATCTACGTGGACGGCATCCGCATCTACAGCCAGACCGTCGGCGTGCAGGGAGGTGCACGTCTGGGCCTGTCCCCGCTGCAGGACATCGCGGCGGAGGACATCGAGCGCATCGAGGTGATCAAGGGCGCCTCGGCGGCTACGCTGTACGGCACCGAGGCGGCCGCCGGCGTCATCCAGATCTTCACCAAGCGCGGCGTGTCCGGCGCGCCCATCTGGAGCGCCGAGGTCACCGGCGGCTTCAACAACCAGCCGCCCCTCAACATCGGCAACGATCCCTGGGAGCTGTTCACGAAGTGCGGCGGCGAGATGTACGGGATCAGCATGCAGTCGGCCAAGTACGGGCAGGAGCAGAAGTTCCGGGACGTGACGTGCCCGTCCAGCGGGCGGTGGTTCCGGAACGGTCCGGTGCAGCGCTACAACCTCTCCGTGCGCGGGGGCGCCGGCAGCCTCGCCTACTTCGTCTCGGGGAACTACGGCGACGAGGAGGGGACGCTTCCCACTCAGCGGGCCCGCCTCGGCGGCATGCGGGCGAACCTCGACTTCAGTCCTCGTGAGGACCTGAAGATCCAGCTCAACAGCGCGCTCTCCATGCGCGACCTGGCCTTCGTCGAGGATGGGAACAGCCTGCGCGGCTTCCTGCTCAACGTGGGCCGCGGTTACTCGGGCAACTACCTGGCCCGGGCTGGGGATGAGCGGTGCGCGGGGCTGGCCAGCGACGTGACGTGCTTCACGAACGAGTACATCTGGATCGACGCGCACAACACGACGCGGACGGACCGGTTCACCACCGGGCTGGTGATCCAGCACGACGCCAGCCAGTCGCTCACCAACCGGCTCAACATCGGCTGGGACTTCGACCAGATCAACAGCCGGCGGACCCAGGACTGGGGCGCGATCCTGACGTCCCTGGGCAACTACGACAACCAGATCACGTACCACACGAAGCTGTCCATCGACTACGCGGGCTCGTACCTCCGGGCCTTCGGGCAGGACTTGAACTCCACCTTCTCCTGGGGCGGGCAGATCTTCCGCGACCAGCACCGGCGGACGGACTACTTCACCGCGGACTTCGCGGGGCCGGGTGTCCCGACGCTGGAGACCGGCTCCAGGTGGGGCACGCCCGTGGACAATCCCTTCACGCAGTCCAACGCGGGCTTCTTCCTGCAGGAGCTTCTCGGGTACAAGGACCTGCTCTTCCTGACCGTGGGCCTGCGCGTGGACGGGAACTCGGCGTTCGGTCAGGACTTCGGCCTCCAGCAGAACCCCAAGGCCAGCCTCTCGTACGTCATCTCCGACCAGTCGTTCTGGCCCAAGAGCTGGTGGGAGACCATGAAGCTTCGTGCGGCGTACGGGTACTCCAGCAAGGCCCCGGGCGCGTTCGACAAGCTGCGCACCTGGAACCCGGTCTCAGACGACGGCTCCCCCGGCTTCTCGCCCCTGGACGTGGGCAACCCCATGGTCGGGCCCGAGCGCACGCGTGAGCTCGAGGTCGGCTTCGATGCGAGCCTGTTCGATGGGGTCGCGGGCGTAGAGGCCACCTACTACAACACCAAGACGACCGACGCGCTCGTGGGTGTCGCGCTCCCTGCCTCCGAGGGCAACTGGGGAACCCGCACAGAGAACGTCGGCGAGCTGATGTCCGAGGGACTCGAGCTCCAACTCAACGGCGCGCTCTACCGCTCGGACTTCCTCGAGTGGCGGGCACGGGCGAACCTGGCCTTCTCGCGCAGCGAGGCGCTCGACCTGAACTGCCAGGACGAGGACGGCAACCCCGCCAACGGCAAGGAGAGCTGCCAGAACATCGCGGTGGGCAACAAGGCGCGGATCCGCGTTGGATACGGGGTGCCTGAGTACTGGGGCTACCAGATCCTGAACCCGGACGCGCACGCGACGCCGATCCCGTCCGACACGCTCATGGAGATCGGACCGGTCTACCCGACGCGGCTGCTGGGCCTCGGCACCAGCCTGACGATCGGGGACCACATCAGCGTGGATGCGCTGCTGGAGCACCAGGGCGGCCACTACCTGCCCAACTACACCGGGTACCAGAACGGGCGCCGGGGCGTGTGGTATCCCTGCTACGAGATCCAGAAGGTGATGGCGCAGGTCCGGTCGACGGGCAACGAGAGCCTGCTGGACCCGTACACGGCGCTCGAGCGCGCCCGCTGCGCGACGAACATCACGGGCGCGGGCTCTTCGCAGAATCCGGCCGGCCACAACAGCGACTACTGGGTCGACAAGGCCGACTTCTGGAAGCTGCGGAGCGTCTCGGTGACGTGGCAGCTCCCGGAAGCGTGGGTGAGCCGCTATGCGGATCGCGCGTCGGTCAGCCTCGCCGGGCGGAACCTGCTCAAGTGGACGGACTTCCAGGGGGCCGACCCCGAGATCGAGGACTACGCCGACCGCGCCGGACAGGGTTCCGGTGCGGGCAGCTACGGCCGCCGGGAGTACTACAACCTGCCGCCGTCCCGGAGCTTCCTGCTCACGCTCCGCGTGACGTTCTGAGGGAGGAGACGACCATGAGCAACACACGCAAGCTGGTCCGCCTCGCGGCGCTCGCGGCCCTGGTGCCCTTCGCCGCCTGCTCGGACATCCTCTCCCTGGACGTGGAGGCGCCCGGACGCATCGCGGACGAGGACCTGAACATCCCGGGCGCGATGGCGGGGATCGCTTCGGGGGTGAGCTTCAACCTCACGGACGCGCTGGACGCGACCGTGCAGCAGCTCTCCATGGCGTCCCTGGACCTGGGCCACGGGGGGAGCTACGACTTCGGCGCCATCCCCATCGGGATCTTCACCGCCGACGTAGGGGACTGGAACGGCGAGTACGGGAGCATGTCCCGTGCGCGTTGGACCGCCGAGCATGGACTGCTCAGGATGCAGGAGGTTCTCGGGGCAGCGGCGTACGAGAAGAGCGTCGACGTCGCGAAGACCTACCTCCTGGGCGGGCTCGCCCTTCGTCACTTGGGTGAGACGCAGTGCCGGGTCAACTTTGATGCCGGGCCGGACCTGCCGCACACCGACGCCTTCACCCGCGCGGACTCGATGTTCACGAGAGCGATCGCAGTGGGGACGGCGGCCGGGTCCAGCGCCGCGGACATCGTGACGGCGGCCTACGGTGGACGTGCCTCGGTGCGCGCCTGGATGAGCCGCTGGGACGAGGCCGAGGCGGACGCGGCGAAGGTGCCGACCACGTTTACGTGGAACAGCACGTTCAGCTCGGCCAACACCAACTACATCTGGATCGAGACCAACAACAGGCGGGAGATGACCGTATCCACGGTGATGTGGGCGGACGTGCCGGACGACCCGCGCGTACCCTGGGTGCCCACGACCCAGAACGGGCAGGACGGGCAGACGCCGTTCTCCCGCCAGATGAAGTACACGGCCATTGACTCCGACATCCCCATCACTCATGGCGCGGAGATGCGCGTGCTCCAGGCGGAGGCGGCGCTGCGCAAGGGCGACTACGCTGGGGCCGAGGATTACCTGAACCAGGCTCGCTCGAAGTGGAGCATGGACCCGCTGACGCTGCCAACGACGGCGGCTGAGGCGTGGGCGACGCTGCGGTTCGAGCGGTACGCGACCCTCTGGCTGGAGGGCCGGAAGCTGTGGGACTGGCGGCGCTGGAGGGTGGAGGGGGCTCCCATGGAGGACCCGGCCTCGGTTGGGCGGGACGTGTGCTTCCCCATCGGCTCGAGCGAGGCGGCCGCAAACCCCAACGTCAAGAGGGGTGCGGGTGGCCAGTGGGGAGGTTGCCCGACCTGTGGCTAGGCGATCACTGCGGGGTGGAGGCGGCTTCGGCCGCCTCCACCTGACCGCCCTGCTGCTGTCGGCGCAGCTCGCGCTCGGGGGCTGCTACACCTACACGCGGGTGGAGCCGGGTGCGGTGCCCACCGGAAGCGACGTCAGGGTCCGCGTGTCGGAGGGGGTGGAGTTGAAGGTGGGAGAGGTCCCCCTCCGGGAGGACGGCGGGACGGTGGAAGGGAAGGTGGTTCGAGCCCCGACTGCCGACACACTCTTCTGTGATGTGCTGCTCGGCACTCCTGGGGAAGGGGCGGCCAGCCGCGGTCTACGCGGCACGGTCTCGATCCCCGCCGGAGCCGTCGAGAGCGTCGAGGTTCGGCGTCTGGACAGGGTCCGCACCGGAGGGCTGGTGGGCGGGGGTCTGGTGCTCGCGTGGGTGGTGGTGAACGCCGCCTTCGACGTCCAGAACCCGAATCCCCCCTCCCCGGAGCCGGGATCCCCGAACAACGCAGGGGTCACGGTATTCCGGCTGCACTGGTAACGGCACGCCATCGGAAGGAAGGACGAAGGGCGGCGCCCCGGGGATCCGGAGCGCCGCCCTCTTCGTTTCGTGGGTCGGTGGGCGGGAGCCCTTCAGCACCCACCCTTCTTCTTGGGCTTTTCACCCCCGGCGCCCGCCATCGGCGGCGGGGCCGCCACGTCCACGGCTTGCACGGCAGCGCCGGAGAAGTACGCGGAGATCTGTCCCTGGCGCGCGGCCCACTCGCGGTCCTCCTGCGTGTCACCCGGCAAGGCGGGGGTGAGCACGCGCACCTCCCACCCCAGGAAGCCGTCCTGCAGCCACTCGTAGCGCACGTCGCGCCGCCAATCCGCCGGGATCTCGCGCATTGCGCCCTCTTCGTCGACGAGCACGACGCTCCCGCCCGTGGGCGCCACCGCCAGCAGGCCCTTCGCCTCCTCGGGGGTCGATGCCGGGTAGGAACCGGGGATCCGCTTGTCCGCGTCCGCGGCGTCGGCGCGCAGGTCGAGGATCATCATCCCGGGGCGCTTGCCGATGATCGCCTCGGCCAGGGAAAGCGGGGCGATGGACGCCACCTGGACGGGGGGAAGCCCGGGGGTGCCCGGCCGGATGCCGAGGCCGAGGAGTGCCACCACCGCGAAGGTACCGACGAGCGTGTACTTCACGCGTGGGCGCGAAGGCGGGGTCAGCTCCACGGCCCGGTACTTCGCGGCGAAGATCCGCTCGACCTTCTCGGCGCCCACGAAGCCCGCGCCGGCCATCACCAGCACGCCCAGCGCGAAGACGAGCGGCGGCACGCCGAAGATCTCATGGAGCAGAGAGACGCCCATCGAGCCGCCGTGATAGAGCGCATTCAGCGAAGGGAAGAGGTCGACCACGACCGCGAAGACCGCCGTGCCCACGAAGATGCCGACGAACGTCACGACCGCGTCCCACCGGCCGGACGCCGCCGAGACCACGGACGTGCCGGGGCACAGCCCGCTCATGATGAAGCCGACGCCCAGCAGGAAGCCGCCCACGAGCTGCGCCCAGACGAACGTCTCGTTGATCCACAGGCGGGACAGGTCCATCAGGCCGAGCCCCTGGAGCGTATAGAGGCCGACCATCGCCACCAGGATCGCGGTGAACATGACCTTGAAGACGGTCATGTCGTACAGGTAGAACTGCGCCGCCAGCTTGCGCGCGTTGCCAAAGCCCCCCCGCTCGAGGCTGAACCCGAACAGGAAACCCAGCCCGATGGCGGTGAGCAGCATCACCTCGTCGCTGGAGAAGACCAGCGGGAAGATCCCGGCGCTCATGTCCACTGCCTCCTCACGAAGTAGGCCACGCTATAGCCGCCCGCGAAGACCATGAGCATGAACAGCCAGCTCCCGGTGGCGAGCGTGGCTCCGCCCGACAGCGCCTGTCCGGACGTGCAGCCGCGCGCGAGCGCCGCGGCGAAGCCCATGATCACGCCCCCGGCGAAGGCGTAGGCCAGCCGCCCGCGCACGCCGATGCGCGGCCCCTTCTCGACCGTCGAGCGAAAGCGCCCGGCGCTCACGGCGCCGATGAAGCCGCCCAGGAAGACGCCGACCACCTCCACGACCAGCCAGTTGCGTAGCGGATTCACGCCGCCGGCGACGTAGCCTTGGAGGGACGGATTCGACGCCGTCCACTCCGGTGCGACCCCGAGGCCGATCAGCGCGAGCAGCCGCTTGGGCAACGCCGTGGCGCCCAGCCCCTGCCCGGCGATGACGAAGGTGGCGAGCAGCGTGAGGCCGAGCAGCACGCCTGCCAGATAGGGGTTCCAGTAGGGCTTGGCGCCCGATTCAGCTTTGGTGCTCGTATCCATGATAGGTCGATCCCCGAGGGTGTCGTCGATCGAATCGTGCTCGTTCAGAACAGTGCCACGCCCGCTTCGGACCAGCCCACGTGCTGGCCCGCGAAGACGATGATCCAGCGGAGCGCCAGGCCCCCGGCCAGCACCATCACGGCAGCCAGCCGGCCCGGGACGTGCCCCCCTCGACGCTCCATCCACTCGGCCAGCAGTGGCGCCGTCAGGCCGAAGCCGACCACCAGCAGCCAGAACGCCGTGGTGTACGGCCCGCCGAGGAGGACCCAGGCCGCCGCCCGGGTCGCGCTCCCGCCGGAGGCCAGGCCGATCAGCCACACGGCGATGAGCGCGAGCTCCACCGCGATGAGCCCCATGTCCAGGCGCGCGAGCCGGATCCGCTCCCCGTCACCGAGGCGGTACAGCAACATGTACGCCGCCCCGGTGGACAGGCCGGACGTGAGGAACAGCGGCCCGAGGATGGCCGAGTTCCAGAGTGGACGGGACGCCAAGGTGCCGAGCAGCATCCCCGTGTACATGCCGAGCCCCGCGCCGGCGATCACGTTCGTCCACGCGACGGCGCGGGAGTGTCGGTCGACCCACCCGCCCATGCCGACGAGCGCCCGCTCACCCGGCTCCCACCACCTCGCGATGCGGGCCCTGACGGCCTCCCGTATCGCGGCGGGCGTCGTCCGCCACGCCAGCGCCAGCGACGCCGGATAGACCAGGATCAGGATCCAGGCGCCCCAGGACATGGGGGAGGTGGGCCGGAAGACCAGATAGAAGCGGAAGGCGTTCCACCGGTTCTCCAGGTCCATCCACAGGAAGAGCATGCCCAAGGACAGGAGGACCGGGACGCTCCACGGAAGGAGCGCCAGGTGGCGGGATCGGCCGCCGTCGTCGCGCTGCAGGAGCGAGAGCCCCACCAGCACCATGATCCCGGCCACCACGCCCCCCAGGAAGAGGTAGGCCGCCACCTCGCCGTGCCAGATGTGCAGCACCGGGTCCACGAGGGCGTTGGCCCGGGTTGTCGTCAGCTCTTGCATGGTCCCGCCCTCACTTCAGGTAGTAGTGCCGGGGCGTGGTGCCCGCGTCCGGCAGCAGCGTGTAGTGCTCTCGGGTGCGCAGGACGCGCGCGATGTCCGAGTCGGAGTCGTTCAGGTCCCCGAAGTGGATGCTCTCCGTGGGGCAGATGTCCTGGCACGCGGTGGTGGGCGTGCCGTTCTCCACGCGGTGGACGCAGAACGTGCACTTGTCGACGGTGCCGGTGCGCGGATCCACGAAGCGCGCGTCGTACGGGCAGGCCGCGATGCACGCCTTGCACCCCGTGCACTTGTCCGGGTCGACCAGGACGATGCCGCCGGGCCCGATCCACGAGGCCCCGGTCGGGCACACCGCCACACACGGCGCGTCATCGCAGTGGTTGCACCGCTCCGAGCGGATCGTCAGGTCGAGGCTCGGGAACGTTCCCGTCGCGATCTCGGTGATCCAGTTGCGCGCGTAGCCGTCGGGGAGGTCGTTCTCCGTCTTGCATGCGATCACGCACGCCGTGCACCCCACGCAGGTACGGGTGTCGACGGCCATCGCGTAGCGCTTCGCGCTCATGAGGCCACCTCCTCCGCGACGGCGCCTTCGACGGTATCGGGCTCGGAGGCGTCGGCGACCGCGTCAGGCCTCACGAACGTCACGAAGTTCACGTTCATCCCCGTGCCACCCATGATCGGGTCGACCTTCGTGCGCGTGACCAGCTCGCTGTCGTTCAGGCCTCGTCCATAGGCGCGACGGAGCTTCTTCGTGTCGTGGCCGAAGCCGTGCACAACGTACACGCAGTCGGGGCGGATGCGCTCCGTGACCTTCACCGGCGCGGTGAACGTCGAGGTCACGTCGTCCTGGTTCTTCAGGTGGATGCGCTCGCCGTCCTTCAGCCCCCAGGCGCGCGCCACCTCCGTGTTCACCCACACCGCGTTCTCCGGGCCCGTCTCCAGCAGGAGCTTGTTGTTCGTGGTGCGCCCGAAGGTGTGCATGGGCGCCCGTCCGAAGAGGAGGCGGTAGTAGCCGGGGGGCGGGTCCTCGATGTCCTCCGCGTGCCAGGTGGGCATCGGGTCGAAGCCGGCGGCCGCCAGCTTCTGCGAGTAGAGCTCGATCTTCCCGGAGTCGGTCCAGAACGTCGGGACGGCGCCCTCCTCGAAGTAGATCGGCTGGCGCTCGCCCATCACGATGCCTTCGCGCTGCAACGTCTCGCAGTCGAATCCGAGGGGCTTCAGGCGGGCCTCCGCATACTCCTGCGCGTCCTTCCAGGGGAAGAAGCTTGGCAGGCCGAGCTTCAGCCCGAGCTCGCGCGCGATCCACCACCCCGGCTTGCTGTCGTACATGGGCGGCACCACTTCCTGGCGCACGGTCACGTACGGCTCCCTGTACGAGGGCGCGAACGGCTCGTCGCAGCGCTCCAGGTACGTCGCTTCGGGGAGCACCACGTCGGCCCACCCGGTGATCTCCGCGGGCAGCACGTCCACCGCGACCAGGAAGTCGAGCGCCTGGATGGCCTCGTACGTCTTCGCCGGCTCGGGAAGGCTGGAGGGGAGGTTGGTGCCGTAGACCATCCACGCGCGGATGCTCGGCACCCCGCGCACCCCGGGAATCGTCGCGTCGCAGACGCCCTGGGCCAGCACCTCGTCCGCGAGGGGGTAGTCGCTCGGGCTCGGCTTGTCCGCCGGCGCGAGCCCCTCGTCCTCCAGGGCCGGATACTCGTAGGGCGGGATGCTCACCGACGCAGGGACGTAGAAGCCGCCCATGCGGCCCCACGAGCCCAGGAGCGCGTTCAGGATCGCGATCGCGCGCAGGCGCTGCGTGTCGTTTCCGTACCAGGTGACGTGCCGCCCCGGATGGATGAGCGTGGCCGGACGGGCGGCACCCATCATGCGCGCCGTGTGCCGGATCAGCTCCGGCTCGATCCCGGTGCGCGGGTAGGCCCACTCGGGCGTGAACGGCTTCACGTGGTCGCGGAGCTGCTCGAAGCCGTAGGCGTAGAGCTCGAGGTACTCGCGGTCGTAGAGCTCTTCGGTGACCAGGACGTTCATCCACGCCAGCAGGATCGCCAGGTCCGAGCCCGGCTTCACCGGCAGCCAGTGCGTCGCCTTGGAGGCCGCCACGCTCTGGCGTGGATCGAGCACGATGAGGTCCGCGTCGTTGCGGAGCGCGTGCGCGAAGTCCTGCACCTGGGTGTTGTGCATGTTCTCGCCCAGGTGCGAGCCGATCAGCACCAGGCACTTCGTGTTGCGGATGTCCGTGCGCTCCGGCGAGCCCACGCCCGAGCCGAACGTGAGGTCGAAGGCGACGTCGCGTGGCCCGCGGCACTGCGCGTAGGACGGCGCCGCCACGTTGGGGCTGCCCCACGCCCGGAAGAGGTGGTTCATCCAGCTTCCGCCGTAGCCGTGGGAGAACAGCGCCACGGCCTCGGGACCATACTCCTCCTTGATCTTCAGGAAGTTCTCGGCGACGACGTTCAGGGCGTCGTCCCAGCTCACCTCCTCGAATTCCTGGCTCCCGCGCCGATCGACGCGCACGAGGGGCTTCTTCAGGCGGTCGGGGTCGTAGAGGAGGCCGGTGCCGCCCGTGCCGCGCGGGCACAGGTGGCCTCGGGAGAGCGGATCCTTCGGATTGCCCTGGAGCTTCGTGACCCTGCCGTCCTTCACATGGGCGAGAACGCCGCACTTCCAGAAGCAGAGCTCGCAGAACGTGGGGACGACGCGGTCGCCGTTCGTGAGCGGGTTGGGCAGGGTGCCGCCGTACAGGTGGAACCAGTCGGTCGTGACGCCGCCCAGAAGGGCCGCGCCGCCGAGTCCGTACGACGAGATCCTGATGAACTCGCGCCGTCTCATGCTGTCTCCTCTGTGCCTCCGGCCCGCGGAGGACGTGGCTCAGGAGGAGGAGTCGGCCGATGGGGAGGCGGCGCCCGCGCCTGCGGGCTGGTGAACCCAGTCGCACACGGTGTTCAGCAGATGGAGTGCCACAGGGTTGCCCAGGCGGAGGAGAACCTCCGCGCCGTCCCGCTCGGCGGCTACGAGCCCTGCTGCGCGCAGAGCCGCGATGTGCCGGGCCGCGGTGGATTGCGGCCAGCCGAACTCCTCCACCAGCTCCTTCTGTGTGGTGACGCGTCCGTCTCCGAGGGCACAGGCCAGGCGGAGACGGTCCGGGTGCGAAAGCACCTTGAAGAGCTCGATGGCCCGATCCATCTCCTCGGGGGCAGCCGCGCGCTGCCGCTCCAGCAGGGTCGGACTCATCGTCGGTGCTTCGTGAAAATCCGGATATCCGGTTTTATGGATACGTGCGGCTGCACACCACACGAGAACGAGCAGGTCTTGGCATGTGAAAAATGGTGCGAGACGGGGAGAGGGTCTGAAGGGGATCCCCAGACTCGGGGCGTAGGGATTTTCCCTACGACGCGACCGGCCCGGGAATGGGGACGCCCCTCACCATCCGCCGCCTCCGCCGCCCCCTCCACCACCTCCCGACGAGCCGCCGCCCCCACCACCTCCTCCGGACGAGGGAGGGCTGGATGCCGCCGACAGCGAGCTCGAGAACGAGCTGCCCAGGGCGGTGGCGATGCTCCCGAGATCCGACGTGCTGCCGCCCGAATACCACGCCGGCGACGCGGCGGCGGCTGCCGCCCCCGCGTCTTGCGGGACGATGACGTCTTTGAAGCGTTCGGCCCACCGGTTCTCGACGCCCAGCGCGATGGCGTAGGGGAGGAAGCGCTCGAAGACCTCGGGTGTCCCATCCGGAGCTGTCATGCGGTCGAGGCGATCGGCGTCGGTTGCCGTCAGGAACGTCCGGAACCCTTCGAGCTGGTTGAGGACACCTCGTCCCTCCAGCGTCGGTCGCTCCATCAGGTGGTAGAACAGGATGTTGAGCAGCCCCAGCACCACCGTGGCGCCCACCAGGTGATGCGGGACCCTGAGCGCCACGAGAGCGCCCACGAAGATCTCCGCGCCGACGAAGGGAATGGAGAACAGCGAGATGAAGGCGGCCTCCGCCCACGTTCCGATCCCGCCCCCACCCAGGGCGGCTCGCCAGGCCCGCCAGACGCGTGTGAGGAGCGTACCCACGCCGATGCTCCAGAAGGTGAGCCAGAAGCCCATGAAGTAGGCTTCCGGCGCGATGCCGTAGCGGTCCCGCCAGGCCAGTACCGCGAAGCCCACGACGCTCAGCCCGAGGCCGGCGGCGAACCATCGCCGATTGAGGACGAAGTACTCACGCTCGAGTCGACGGCTGAGGGTGCGGCGCAGCCCCTTCACGGCCTTCCGCAGCCTGGTGGCGTGCGACGGAGTCAGCGCGAGGGAGTCGGCTTCGCCCAGCAGGTCCCGGCGCAGGTCCGCTTCGTCACGCGTCAGCTGACCGTCCCAGTGTTCGTCACGGTGCAGCGTCCACTTCCTGCCCCTTCGCTCGATGCGCAGGCTCCCCTTCACGGCCGCGCTGACGAGCGCCGACGCGAGCAGAGAGTCCGACCACCCCCGCCGCTCCAGGTAGCCGAGCTCGGCCGGCGAGAACCCCTCGGGAGGCTCGTAGCGCACGACGGTCGGGCCCGGCTCGGGATCGCGACCCACGCGCGCCCACATGAGCAGGTAGAGCGCGAGCACCAGCCCGGCCACCACTCCGGCGTCGATCCAGCCGCCCCAGTCCTGGCGGAACCACTGCGCCTCCATCTCGGGCGTGGGGGGCGCTACCACCCCCTTGGGGAAGGTGAGGCGAACGGTGAGCCCCTCCCGCTCCCCGAGGTGGGCCGTCGTCTCGAAGACCGCGGTGGATGCCGCCCCGTCCCAGGCGCTCCCCGCTTCGGACGCGGTGGATCCCTCGGGGCCGGTCCACGCCTCCAGCCGGACGGCTCCTGGATCCGGCGACGAGGGCAGCGTCACGCGGGCCGACGCGTGCCGGATCGGAAAGCCCCACCCGTTGCCGGTCACGTTCCAGTAGAGCTGGTCCTCCGCATCGCCGAAGGTGACCCATCTCGACGTCTCGTAGCGGATCGTGTAGCGGTGAACGCCGTGGTCGAGCAGCACGTCCGCATTCCCGATGCGGACGCGCACGCCGCCGCGCCCGAGCGGCCCGCCGATGCTCTCCAACGCATAGGGCTCGGGTGCCCCGTCCCGCCGGACCTCGAGGACCTTGAAAGGCGCCTCGATGCGGCCGAGGCCGCTGGCGCGGGGAAAGCTGGTCGGGAAGTCCCGGTAGATGCCGCGCTTGATCTGGTCACCGAGGGCGCGGACGTCGATGTCCTCGGTGACCTCCATGACACCCCCGTCCCGCAGGGACACGGCCACGTCGTAGGAAAGGATCTCCTCGCGCTCCTGCGCGCGCGCGGTGTACGCCGGGAGGACCAGGACCGCGAGCGCGAGGAGGAGGCGGAGCAGGGCGGGTCGGATCGTCATCCTCCGTTTGGTCCAGGGCCCTGCCCTTCGTCGGTTGGCCCAGGATGGTGTTCTTCGATGGATACGTGGACACGCAGGTGACGGATCCGTGCAAGGCGCTCTCCTACGTTCCGGAAGCCAAGCCAACCGTACTCCACCGCGAACGCCAGGACGACGGCCAGTCCAAGCCATGACACCGTGGCCAGCAGCAGGCCCCCGTAGTGGCCACTGTAGACGGACCAGTAGCTGAGGGCGATCCACCCCGCGGCGATGAAGCCCACCGTGCCCAACGGCAAGAGGTAGAGCGCACCGGTCATCTGGTCATGGAACGCCTCCTTGGCCGGCATGCCTGAAGGACGGCCCAACATCCCCAGAGCTCCCGCAAGCAGGAACCCCAAGCCGCCGCCCACCAGGTAGAGGCCTCCCACCGTCTCGAGGAGCATCCAGTGATTGACCTCCTCCGCGAAGAGCCCGTACACCACCAGCCCTCCTCCGCAGAGCACGGCACCGCTGATGACCCAGGTGACCAGCAGCTTTCCAGGCAACGAGATGATCCCCTTCATGCGATGCGTCTCCGTGGCATATGATGGGTGGATCGACGGCCCGGACTACCCCATCGGAATCTCACGCACCAGCAGCCCGGTCGTGGAGACCGTGACCTCGAAGCGGGCGGGCTTCTGGACCTCGATGTAGGTCGCGGATCCGTACTCCGCGTCGACGAGGAAGGTGAGGAAGGAGTAGCGCTGGACCAGATCGAAGAGGTCGACCGGCTTTTCGGTCTCGAGCGAGTGAACGGTGCGCTCCAGGCTCCGCTCGTCGTCGATGTCCACGTAGCGGCCCGTCAGCCGGTCGAGCTCGTACTGCGTGTGGAGACCGAGCAGGTTGCCGACGTAGCGCCATTTGAGGATCCGCGCGTCCACGAGCACCTGATCCCCGCGAACCGCGAGCGTGGTGTCGCGACCGTCCGGAAACTCGACGTACGCCTGGAAGGCGTGCGGCCCGGTGGGCACGGTCGTAACGGTCATCGCGACCTCCTCCGAGGTCAGGGCGCGGTACCCCTGGGTCGAGACGCTCAGCGTGGCCGCGAGCGCAGACAGGGACACGAAGAGCGCTCCGCCGGTGGTCCGCCCCGCCGTGCCGATCCATCGGCGGGCACGGAAGGCGCGCACGGCCAGGCCGAGGAAGGCCAGGCCCAGGGCCGCGAAGCCGAGCGAGAGAATGAGGAGAATCGGCACGCCGGTGCCTCCGTTCGCGAAGCGATGTATCGAAGGTGCGGCGGCTCGAGACGCGGCGTCAACGACGAGGAACGCGGGGTGAGGGCACGCCACCGACGTGGCATGGGCTCCGAGCTCAGGCCGATGGCTTCCCTGGCCTGAACCGTTTCGCCGACATTCACGAGCACGCCGCCGGTGCCGAGGTGGGAGTATGCCGAGATGACGCCGTCGGCGTGGAGGATCTTCACGAAGTTCTGGTGCCCCGCACGGTGTCGCGTGTCGAAGTCGCAACCGTACTGCCGGGCCGATCGCTCCCTTCTGCCTCGAACCACTGCTGCTGGGCGCGGACCCTCACCACGCCCAGTCGAGGCGCAGCAGGATCCCCGTGCCCGAGTACCCGAACCGTCCCTCACTCCGCGCGTTCGGGTTGATCCGGCCCCATGACACGACCAGCGAAGGTGACAGGGCGAGGCGCTCCGAGATGAAGAAGCTCCAGGCCCCGGCGAGGCGCCAGCCCATGCCATCACCTTCCCTCAGGACCCGCGCTGGGTCGTTGACCGTGTAGATCGCCCAACCCGACTCCACATTCAGGGTGAGGGGAAGGTCCGGCCGCGGACGAAACGCGAGCCCTGCGAACACCTCGGAGATGCTCTCCCCCCCTTCAGCGTTCAACAGATCGAACCCCTCGATCGTCCATCCCCCGAGTCGCACTCCGAGCCCCAGCCGGTGGCCGAGCCACACGCCCCCACCGAAGTCGAGCGCGAAGGTCGTCTCACGTGGCGACCCGCTCAGTCGGACCCGGCCGCCACCTGCTCCGAGCTCCACCCATCCCCGGACCCCATCACCGGGATCGGGACTCTGGCCCAGGCCCGCAGCGGGGAGCGCGAAAAGGCCGGCCACGGCCACGGCGAACACTCTGCGATCACGCGCTGGTCGATGACCGATCGTGTGGTTGTCCTCCTGTTCCGAGCCGTGGGTGCGCCCTCAGATGCCGACCCTAACCCCGGGTCAGAACCCGATTCTGAGAAGACTCAGGCCGACTCCCTGCCCCCACCGGTCGATCCGCGGACCGATCTCCACGGCCAGGCGGCCCGCATCCAGCCTCCGGTTGATGGCCTTCGCCGAGAGGGGTGCGTCGATCCACGACCAGAGGATCAGGCCCACACCCGCGGCGCCCAGAATGTGGACGGCGGTGCCCGACGTGTCGTCGTCGAGCCCCAGGACGTCGCTGGCGGTCAGGATGATGGGCCCCGCCGTGAGCGCCGCACCGCCGAACATGACGGCCGCCTTGAGATAGTGGCCGTTGTAAACCTGACCGGCACCCGGAAGGACCACGCTCAGCGCCAGCGCGAGGGGGGGAGACTTGCGACCCTCCTGGTCGTCCGTCCCCTGCGCGACGGCCGTCGTCGCTCCAGCCAGGGTGAGCGCTGCCGAGAGTGTGAGGGCCCTACCCCATCGAGATGCCGTAGGCCGGCCGTTCATGGCTCGTTCTCCCGTTCCATCCGGAGCGGGGGCCAGCATCCCCGATCGCCCCGTGGTGCTCGGGCAAGGTGGGCCGCGCGCTCGAAGGCAGCAAGGAAAGCGGGGCCCATATCGGAGAAAGACGCTGTCCCCCCCTCGCGCCGCCCCCTATCCTCCCCCCATGAGCCCCTCCCGCGACGAACGCCTGGCGAAATACCGCGAGAAGCGCCGAGCCGGACGGACCCCCGAGCCGTTCGGCGGCGAGGTCGTGGTCGGTGGCAGCGCCTTCGTGGTCCAGAAACACCACGCCCGTGCGTTGCACTGGGACCTGCGGCTGGAGCTCGACGGCGTGCTGCTTTCGTGGGCGGTTCCGAAGGGCCCATCGCCAAACCAGGCGGACAAGCGCCTGGCCATGCAGACCGAGGACCATCCGCTCGAGTACGCCGAGTTCGAGGGTGTGATCCCGGAGGGCGAGTACGGCGCGGGATCGATGATCGTCTGGGACCGGGGAACGTGGAGCCCCGTCGAGGATCCGCACGAGGGCCTGGAGAAGGGCAAGCTCCTCTTCGACCTGCACGGCCACAAGCTGCTGGGCCGGTGGACGCTGGTGAAGACGAGGCAGGCGCCGAACTCGTGGCTCTTGATCAAGGAGCGCGACGCCTTCATGGATCCGGAAGGCGGAACCGAGTCGTATCCCGACGACTCGATCTACTCGGGGCTGATGGTGGACGAGTTCCCCCGCGCCGACGAGCGGGCGGAGGCGCTGGCGGCCCGTGCCGCCGAGCTGGGCGCGAAGGAGCGTACCCTACGTGCGGACGACATCGAGTTGATGCTTGCCACCGCCGCCGAGGAGCCGTTCACCCGGGACGGGTGGGTCTTCGAGCTGAAGTACGACGGCTACCGCCTCCTGGCCGAGCGGATGGGCCGCGAGCCGTACCTGCGCTCGCGCGCGGGCCACGACCTGACGCTGACGTTTCCCGAGATCGCGCGCGCCGTGCGCGGCCTGCCGCTGGAGGGGCTGGTGCTGGACGGGGAGGTGGTCGTCCACGACGCGGAGGGGCTGCCGTCGTTCTCCCGGCTCCAGAAGCGCGGCCGCATCCTGAAACGGACCGACGCCCTGCGAGCGAGCGTGGAGTTGCCCGCCATCTACTACGCCTTCGACCTCCTCGCCCTGGAGGGCTACGACCTGCGGGGCCTGCCGCTGCTGGATCGGAAGAGGCTCCTGCACGACGTGCTCCCCACCGTCGGGCCGATCCGGTACTCCGATCACATCGCCGTCCAGGGAGAGGCGATGTACGCGCAGGTGAGCCAGATGCGCCTGGAGGGGATCGTCGGCAAGAAGGCTGACGCGCCGTACCGCGGGGGACGCTCGCGCCATTGGGCGAAGGTGCGCACGGTCCGCGTGGAGGACTTCGTCGTCGTGGGATGGACCGAACCGAAGGGCTCTCGCTCGGGTTTCGGCTCGCTGCACATCGCGCAGTACGACGGAGAGGATCTGGTGTACCTGGGCGCCGTGGGGTCCGGCTTCACGGACGCCGAGCTCGACACGACCATGCCGCAGCTCGATGCGCTGGAGGTGGAGGCTTGCCCGTGCACCTCGGGCGCCGTGCCGAAGGGTAGGGACCATCACTGGGTGCGGCCCGAGCTGGTCGTGGAGGTAAAATACAAGGAGCTGACGGACCAGGGCCTGGCGAGGCAGCCGTCCTTCTCCCGATTCCGTCCGGACAAGACGCCGCGCGAGTGCGTCGTCGAGGGGGCGGCGGAGCCCGACGCGGAGCCTCCGGCGCAGGTACGGGTCGGCGGGGAGCGGAAGGTCGCGTACTCGAACCTCGACAAGGTGTTCTGGCCGGACGAGGGCTACACGAAGGGCGACCTGATCGAGTACCACCGGGCGGTGGCGGCGTGGATGCTCCCCTACCTCGAGGACCGGCCGCTGGTGATGACGCGCTACCCGGACGGCATCGGCGGGAAGTCGTTCTTCCAGAAGGACGCGCCGCCCTACGCGCCGGAGTGGATCCGGCGGGTCACCCTGTGGAGCGAGGGGTCGGAGCGGGAGCTGTCGTATTTCGTCGTGGAGGACCTCGAGTCGCTCCTCTACGTGGTGAACCTCGGGACGATCCCGCTGCACGTCTGGTCGAGCCGCGTGTCGTCGCTCGCGACGCCGGACTGGTGTATCCTGGACCTGGACCCGAAGGAGGCGCCCTTCACAGACGTGGTGGAAGTGGCGCGCTCGCTCCACGGGATCTGCGAGGAGATCGGGCTACCGGCCTTCCCCAAGACGAGCGGCTCGTCGGGGATCCACGTCCTGGTGCCCCTCGGTGGGCGCCTGACCTACGAGCAGTCACGCACGCTGGCGCAGCTCCTGGGACGCGTCGTGGTCGCCGAGCGCACGGATATCGCGACGCTCACGCGCAATCCCGAGCGGCGCGAGGGGAAGGTCTACGTGGACTTCGTGCAGAACGGTCACGGCAGGCTGTTGGCCGCCCCGTTCACCGTGCGGCCCCTGCCCGGCGCGCCGGTGTCGGCGCCGCTGCACTGGTCGGAGGTGACGAAGAAGCTGAAGATCTCCGACCACACGATCGCCACCCTCCCCAAGCGCATGGGTCGTCTCGGGGAGGATCCGCTGGCGCCCGTGCTCGAGCTTGAGCCGGACCTTCTGGGCGCCCTCGAGCGCCTGACCCACTGGTTCGACTGAGGCGCGGCGGGAAGCTCAGCGGTCGCCGACAGGCTCCGGATCGCACACTCGGTTGCGTCCCTCGGCCTTCGCGCGCAGCAAGGCGCGGTCCGACGCGTCGTAGAGGTCCCGCAGCGACTCGCCGTGCGGGGGGCAGGCGGCCCAGCCGGCCGACAGCGTGACGCTCACCTCCGGCCGGCGCGGAGGGTGCGCGTCGGCGACGACCCCGATCAGCCTCTCCGCCGCGCGATGGGCCGTCGCGGCCCCGGTGGCGGGGCAGAGGACCGCGAACTCCTCTCCGCCCACGCGGAAGACGGTATCGGCGGTCCGCGTCCGCTCCTGTAGGGTCTGCCCGACCCAGGTCAGCACCTCGTCTCCGGCCCTGTGTCCCAGCGTGTCGTTGACGTTCTTGAAGTTGTCCACGTCGAACAGGAGGAGGGAAAAGACCGAACCGTAGCGCTGGTGGCGGCCGATCTCCCCTTCCATCCGGTCGTAGAAGGCGCGCCGGTTCAGCAGGCGGGTCAAGGGGTCGCGCAGCGCTTCCTCGTTCAGCGTGCGGATGCGCTCGGCGGAGTCCCGGAGGCGCGTCGAGAGTGCGCCGAGCAAGCGTGTGGACATCCCCGGGGCAGCCGACAGCGCCCGCCGGAAGTCGTCCTTGTCCACGATGAGGACGTCGACGTCCACGAACGCCCGGGCGGTCGCGTTCCGCGTGGTATCGGTGAGGAGGCCCGTCACGCCGAAGAACTCGCCGGGTCCCAGGCGGGCCAACTCCACCTCCGCGCTCGGGGAGGGATGCACGACCTCGACTTCCCCCCGGACGATGACGTAGAGGGAATCGCCGGGCGCGCCGATCCTGAAGATCGTCTGCCCTGTGCGGAAATGAGCCAGCCGGGTACGCTCGGCGAGCCTCTCCAGCTCCGTCGGATCGAGGTCGCCCAGAAGCGGGACGCCCGCGAGAAGGTCGATGGTATCGGTCATGGCCGCCGAAGATAGACGGGCCCGCTGCGCCCTGCCAAGGACGCGGGACGGGGGAGCCTGCGCTTCGTGGGTCGTCGGGACGGGTCGCGCGCTACACGAGCAGCGCCGGATGCCCGCCGGTGTGGACGAAG
>Ga0307423_1000447_pt1 | contig 27965 bp, 14 predicted proteins | sample SalMarWE160310MG_FD_202154 | JGI IMG/M metagenome (GOLD analysis project Ga0307423, IMG submission 202154) | Salt marsh sediment microbial communities from the Plum Island Ecosystem LTER, Massachusetts, United States - WE1603-10 | ecosystem: Environmental > Aquatic > Marine > Intertidal zone >... | reverse complement strand
GGTCGTTCTACATCATAAGGAATAGACATCTTACTAAACTGCTGAAAGTAAAGCAGGCATCCATCTTTCCATTCCTGGGCATTAATACATTGTACTTTTAGTTTGTTTTGAACCAGACTAAATCGTTCAGGATCCACGTAGCGTTGAACCCTATCCCAGACCTTCTGAAACTCGCGTACCTGTTGAAGACCAGATTCATAATGATAACATATTTCTTCCCACAATGAACGTCCGCTTTTCATTTGATAGTCCCAAGGAAGATTGTGAAACCACAACAAATAAATTTCAGGGCAAGTATCTACATTATTAAATATAGAATTCAGAGGTTCATGATATTGGCTTACAGCATTGCTACCGTTTTCTGTACGATCAAAACCAATTCCATTTGTATCAGCTTGATGATAGTATGGTGGAGTCCAATCTGGTCGTACACCTTTGGGAGCATACCAAGGTCCCGGTCCATAATGATGGTTCCCTGCAAAAATATGATGTAATCCCAGGGGCATCATGTAATTTACAGCAGTCTCGCGACTCTCAAGCATCATTTGTTTTATTGGTTTCAAAAATCTTAAATTCCATTCGATAGGAAGGACTGCCGTTTGAGGTTTTTCTTCATATACATTTGGTTTAAATGTAAGTTTCAACCATTCGTCTGCAATTTGCTCACTAGTTAATTTATTTTTCCATGCTAAACGACCAAATGCATACCAGTTTGCCTGTGCAAATGGATGACCGCACCAATTTGAATCCAATCCTATATTTGAAACACCAGCGATAGCTGTATGTTTCTGCTGAAAAATGCTTCCATCCGTACAACGAGCCACGCTACTTCCATTGCTTTCTTGGTAAGTATCGCTGTTCAAAAATTCTTCCCACATTGGAGCCAAAAACACCAAGTGAACTGCTTGTCCTAGATATTCCTGGGTTATCTGAAGTTCCGGCATGACAGAAGTTTTTTTCATAGCACCAAAGAGTGGACTGAAAGGTTCACGAGGTTGAAAGTCGACTGGACCATTTTTAACCTGAATAATTACGTTATCTCTAAACTCACCATCCAGAGGCATAAATTCTGAATAAGCGTGCATTGCACGATCCTTTTCTTTTGGACTGTATACAAAGGCTCGCCACATAACAATTCCACCATATGAATTTAAAGCATCTGCCATCATATTGGCTCCGTCTGCATGAGTTCGTCTAAAATCCTGTGGACCGGGCTGACCTTCACTGTTAGCTTTAACCAGAAATCCACCGAAGTCAGGAATCAAATTATAGATTTCTTTGACCTTATTTTTCCACCATTTAATTACTTCAACATCGAGCGGATCAGATGTTTTCAAACCACCCATTATAGCAGGTGATGAGAAATTAACAGATAAATAAGTTCTAATTCCAAACGGCCGAAGAACATCTGCAATAGCTTTTACTTTTTTCAGACACTCACTAGATAATATTTTAGGTGAAGCATTCACATTATTCAAAACAGCTCCATTTATACCAATAGATGCATTTGCTCTGGCATATTCCCGCCAAAGAATTTTGTCTTTTTCAGTAACAGTAAATAAATCTTTTTCATTATGCCAAAAAATAGAAAGTCCGGCATAGCCACGTTCAATTGTTCCATCAAGATTATCCCAATGATCAAGTATACGTCGTTCATAAGAGGGATTTGAAATCTCATTAAATATAGGTTGACCTGTTTGCTGGTTACGCAGCAATTCATACACGCCATATAAAATCCCCAACTCTGTATTTGCTTGAATTTCACCTGAACCCAGTCTGAATCCGTCCCCTATTATTAGTGGATCAGATTTTACCAACAATTTAATTGTTGAGCCTGATTTCCCCTGCCAGGAGTTTTTCAATTCTTGCTTGGCAATGTCTAAAGTAACTGAACTTTCTGAACAAATAATTTTTACTGGGCCCGTACTTTTACCACGAAGCCAAAGACTATGACCACCTTCTGCAAATAGATTGAGTGCTGCAAACAAAATACTAACTGATATTATAATTCTCTTTTTCAAAACCAGGGATTCCAATTTTTTGATCAAAATTTTTATTTATTAAAAATTCTTCTATTACTTTTTTTTCATTCTAATAAAATTCTTTTATTGAATCGTGATCATTAGCGATTTCAAATCCTTCCCGTCCGAGCTATTTCCATACATTACCTCATATTCTCCCGGAGTTACAGCTAACCCATAAGTAGCATTGTCATAAAATTCAAATGCCGATGAAGGTAAAGTTATGGTCGCCAGACTTGTTTTACCGGCATCGATTTTTACTCTTTGAAATCCTCTTAAAGTTTTTATTGGTCCATCTGTATCGATTACCTTACGTATATATACCTGCACTATTTCTGTCCCATCTCGTTTACCCGTATTTGATACTGGAATCGTAAGGTCAACACTTTCATTATTTTTTATAGTGCTCTTACTTACTTTAGCATCACCGATCGAGAAGGTTGTATAACTTAATCCATAACCAAAAGGAAAAAGAGGATCGAACATAAAACGATAAGTTCGATCTTTCATTGAATAGTTCTCAAAATCAGGTAACTGTTCTGAATTCTTATAAAAAGTAATTGGAAGTTTTCCCGAAGGATTGTAATCACCGAATAAAACATCGTCAACTGCTTGCCCACCCGATTCACCACCATACCAGGCTTGAAGTATTGCATCACAACTTTCTGTTTCAGGCGTTAAAGCAATTGCAGAGCCTGAACAGTTTACAAAGATCACTTTTTTACCGGCTTGCTTTAAAGCCTTTAACAAATTTCTCTGCACAGAAGGAAGTTCGATATTAGTACGATCTCCACCTTTGAAACCGGGAAACGAAACTGGCATTTCTTCACCTTCGAGTAAAGTGGAAAGTCCTCCAGCATATATTACTACATCAACACCTTTAAGTCTATTTAATAGAGCAGTAAAATCAACATCCACTTCTTTTCCAAAATTAAATTCGATGTTTGCTTCCCAATTATTTAACTGGGCATAGCGTATTTCTATTTTATATTTTTTCTCGGCTTCAACTTTGTATGGAATCCTCGAAGGGAGTGTTCGCCAGTTATTATATCTTCTTATAGATTCACCATTTATCATCAGCTCAAAATATCCGGTAGCACCGCACTTAAAAACTAATTCTTCACTTACGGTTGGAACAAATTCTGTTTCATAAAGTGCAGAAAATCCTTCGAGCTTAACACCAGAAGCAAATTCATGTTGCCCCGCAGTTGTTAATTTTATTGGAAATTCAATCTGTGTTGTGGCAACAATATCTCCCTCTCGTTTGGGATTATTCCAATATGTAGCCTTAAAACCTCTCTTACCATCAATTGAGCATTTTGAAAAATAACTATCGGTTACTTTATCTTCGACAAGATCACATGCTTTATCATAAATAATTTTACCTTTTGACAGCTTTGATTTTATTCCATCTAAAATTGTAATTGTACGAATGGGTTTTCCATTATAGTTTCCCCACAACATAGATTCATTATCAGCGTTGGAACCTATAACAGCAATTTTATGAATAGATTTTGATAACGGCAGAATATTATTTTTATTTTGCAGAAGTGTCATCGTCTCAAGAGCCATATCCAAAGCAAGTTTTCTATGCTCTTCATTATTAATAACTGATTTGGGTATTTTTGTCCAGGGAACAATCTCATCATTATCCATTTCACCAAGATCAAAGCGTCCAATCAAAGCACGCATTAAATGAGTATTAACATCATCTACAGTTATTAAACCCATTTCAACTGCTTCGGGTATTTTTCTAAAGGTATGATTTTCCCACTGACATTCCACATCGGTTCCGGCTAAAATACCTTTAGCAGTCGCATGTATATCATCGGATGAAACTTTATGGCTTCTATAAAAATCGGATATCGCACCACAATCAGAAACAACAATATATTTGAAACCCCAGTCATCACGAAGAATTCTTTGTAATAATCTTGAATTACCACAGCAAGGTTCATCATCCAAACGCTGATATGCACACATAACCTGACGAACATCAGCATCCTGCACTAAAGATTTAAATGCGGGGAGATATGTTTCCCATAAATCCCGCGGATCAATATTGTTAAGATTGAGAGAATGTCTGCTCCATTCCGGACCTGAATGAACAGCAAAGTGCTTGGCACAAGCTAAAAGTTTTCTGTACTTGGCTTCCGGTGGTCCTTGCAATCCTTTTACAACAGAAATACCCATACGTGATGTTAAGTATGGATCTTCACCATAAGTTTCCTGACCGCGTCCCCAGCGCGGATCTCGAAAAATATTAATATTCGGTGTCCAAACAGAAAGACTTAAGAATCGTTTGTTTTCTAAACCTCGATTTACTGATTCCTGATACTTCTCACGTGTTTCATCTGAAGTAGCATTAAAAATTTTATAAACCAATTCATCGTCGAATGAGGCAGCCATCCCTATTGGTTCAGGGAAAACGGTAACACTATCATTATTTGCAAGTCCATGCAAAGCTTCGCTCCACCAATTGAATTTTTTTAAACCGAGTCGCGGAATTGCATCTGAAACATCACACATCAACGCTGCTTTTTCTTCCAGTGTCAAACGTGATATTAAATCTTTAGCCCGTTCTTCTGAGCTTAAATTTGGATTTTGATAAGGTAATTGTTGTCCCCACAGGTTGACCATAAATAAAAAACTTACGACGACTAATAGTCTATTTTTCATATTTCAAAGTCCCTTGATTTTAATTTAATTCTTCATTGCAGATAACTTTTCAATTTTATTCATTATTTTATTTCTTCAAAAACCATTTTGTCGATGTTAAAGAGATTACCATCCACCACAAACTTCAGTACATGCTGTCCGGCATTTAGTTTTATTGATTTCTTTACAACTGTCCAGTTTTGAAATCCTACAGTATTTGGGACTGAAATTATTCCTGTTTGGTCAACATCATCAGATTCAAGGTGAAACTTTCCGCTTTCATATGATGAGGCAACATAAAATGATATTTGATATGTAGCAGTTTTATTTACATTAACTGTGTAAGCCATCCATTCTCCGATATTAGTCCAACCGACATTATATCCGCCTGCAGAAAATTTTTCTATATCTACTCCCTGGTTCTGTCGATATTGACCGCCTTGATTAATATTATCGCTATCATAGTAGGCATCGCCCTCACAGCCGACATCATAGTCTTCTGCTTCAATCATTCCCGGAATTGTATGTGGTTTGTGGGAATCCATGCCTTCGGCATAGGCTTCCTGTTTCAGCTCGCATACTTCCATAAGTTTCCATTTATAGGAAGCATTGTCAGAATTAATCAATTCAACTTTGCTGCCTTCAGCAAGAGAATCATTTACTGCCAATATCATATCAGGGAATTGCTTATTTGAAATTTTTAATAATTCGTTATGAGCATCGTCAATTTTCCAGAGTTGATTATCTTTCCCGGTAGAATTAGAGATAGCAAGGTCCTTATTAGTAATACTGCACTCTAATAACTCTTGATTATTTTCGCGGTTTATAATTTTATAAATACTTTTTCCCGTGCGTTCCAGCTTCCATTGGTTTGAAATATCTTTTCTTTTACCGGTCAGTGTTAAATCCGCACCAAGTACTAAACTACTTCTGCTATTGCCAGGGACTATGTAATATTGCGGATTACAGTTAATGTCGACAAAATTATCAAACGATGGGATTTTACCATCGAAGTTGAGCTTTAAAACGTATGCCATTTCATCGGAAGAGCGCTCCGGTAAATTAACTACTAATTCTTCCTTATCTTGTTTGAAAATTAACGGCAGGTATTTTCCTGCTTCGCCATTAATAAGTTCAACAGACTTAAGATTCTTTAAATCAATTCTATCAGAAGACAATGATGTGAGTTTTACTTCTTTCTGATCTTTTTCCCATCCGAGCAATATTGCATAAAGAGTAGTATAATCTTTCGATCTTGTATAGCGAACATCTTTTGCAGTTCCCTCAAGTGGAGCTCCCATTACGCCGTGAACAGCTCCCATTTTGGTTGGACCTTCACCGTATTTTTCCCAGGCACGAGTTGCATATACCGCCTCGCCATATTTTTTTAACCACGAACCCATTGCAAGTAAAATATCTTTTTGTTCCTGCGGTATTGTACCGTCGGCTTTTGGAGAAATATTAAGAAGCATATCTCCATTTTTGCTTATTCTATCGAGAAAGCTATGGAGTATCGCTTTGCCCGTATAATATCCAATTCCTTCTGTGTAGCACCAGCTTGAAGAACTAACAGCATCATCGGTAAGCCAGTAATTATCTGTAATATCCGGGGGACCACCACGTTCGTAGTCTAATACAGCGCATTTGATATTCAAACCATCTTTATATGTGGCTACAACAGGTTTGTTCCATTCGATCGCGCTATTATAGTAGTAAGCCAAAAATTGTAAAAGAATTGGTTGAGAAATAATATGCAAATTGAAATCCTGGTAAATGATATCAGGTTTATAGTTATCGATAATTTCCTTGTGCTTGGCTAACCAGAATGCTTCGTTTTTTTCTTTTCCCTGTTGCCCGAACAGCTTTTGAAGTTTCGGATCATTTGTTTTCGGAACATGATCATAATATCCTGTGATGTTGTAAGCATGGTGCATTGAAAGAATTATTTTCATATTCTTTTTTCGGAAGGCATCTGTCAACAATCCTACAAGATCTAGTTTCGGTCCCATATCTTTTGCATTCCATGGATTAACCTTGCTTGCCCACATCGAAAAGCCATCGTGATGCTCAGCCACCGGACCGGCAAACTTTGCTCCTGCATCAAAAAATAATTGTGCCCATTCGTCAGGATCAAATTTTCCGCCTTCGGATTTAAGCTTGGGTGCAAACTGTACGAAGTTACCTTTCTTGTCTTTTGCTCCGGTGATGAAATAATTATAAGGCCATTCTGCTGGATCTCCGTAAGTTTCAATATGATGTTTATTTTCCGGTGTTCCTTTGATATACATATTGCGGGGATACCATTCGTTGCCATACGCGGGAACTGAATAAACTCCCCAATGGAAATAAATACCAAACTTAGCATCTTTGAACCACTCAGGAACAGGATTAGCTTTCTCTAACGAAGTAAAGTTAGGTTGAAATTCCTGCTTTTGTGTTTGAGCTGAAACGTTACCGTTTATTCCTATTATTAATAGAAATAGAAAAAGTATACTTTTGTTTTTCATAACTATTTTATTTTAAGGTTGTTTAAAACACCTGCGTCAAATATGACTCAAGATTATTTTTTTTAATTTTTGTCAAGAAAATATTTTAAGATATAATTAATGAAATATCATTAACGAACATTTAATATTTAAATAGCCTCCATTCACGTTCAATACTCAATACATTGTTCTGTCCAGGTTGGTCCATTTATATAAAACATTCCGTCCTTATAATGTACCGGTTCGATTCCTAATTGAGGCGTTTTTTCCCATGGCTGCAAATCCTGACAGTATGGGTAGGAACGCTTCTCATACATTAGGTAATGACAGGAACTCCATAGTTTGCCGTCCGGTCCTTCAAACAAAGAATTGTGTCCCGTTTCGCAATAAGGATCTTCTGTATCCTGAAATTTTAACTCTGAATAACCGCCACTAATAGCTAGTTCAAGACGATAACCTTTTTTGCGAGTACCAAATATCGGTTCGCGTGATGCTAATTCCCATGGTCCCAGAGCTGATTTTGATTTTAGCAACCCGACCTCATATCCACGTGTCAAGGTTGAGAAAAACATAAAATAAATTCCATCTCTTTTAATCACAAAGGGACCTTCAATTCCTCCAACCATCCAGTCGGGATTACCAGGCGATTTTTTATCAAGAAATTTCTGAATACCACCTATAAGCTTACCTGTAGATAAATCAATTTTCGCCTGAAAAAGTCCGTTACCACTGCAGTATAAATAAGTCTGCCCATCCTCATCTTCGAACAGAGTTGCATCATTATTATATTGAGGTGTTAAAGGACCATTTACAAGTTTGTAAGGACCCGTCACTTCATCAGATGAAAACAGCCAGATGCTGTGCGTTTTCATACCTTTTGGATCATCCTCGGTTACTTTTCCGCTGTTTACTGTAAGCCAATATTTGTTCTGGATATAATGAATTTCCGGTGCCCAGAAGCGCCCGTTATAAGGACAATCGGGAGGTAATTTACTGGAGTCGATAAGCCACGAATGTTGTTGCCAATGGATAAGATCTTCGGAAACTAAAAGTCTTAAGCCAGGATTCCGTCCGGTCCACACAGGTAATGATGTTCCTGTGCAATACCACTTTTTACCAACTTTAATAATGCAATGATCACGCATCGAAATCGAAGTGTCTCTTGTAATTGGATTTGTATAACAGAAAATATGTTTAGCCGTGCTATCAGTTGATGCATTTTTATTGGTTTGTTCCTGTGCAAAACAAATAGTAGTAAAAACAAAAAAATTCCAAAATAAAATGGACCTAAATTTCATAGTAATTTTCTCATATTTATTTACTAAAATCTATTGTCTTTCATACATACTTTCAGGCATTTTGAGATAAGTGTTTTCATAACCTCCATCGTCAACAATAACCTTAAGGAAAACAACTCCGGGATCCAACGGTTTGATGGTTAATATATGCACCCCGTCTGTTGAATGAGCCAAAGGAAGTATTGTCTCAGTCTCAATTATTTTTGCTGCGCCTGCCGGATACATTTTTGTGTAATTGTTTTTCCAGGTAAACTGATCATTAATATTCCATTGTTTTTCCATTCCACCGTCAAAGGAAGCTGCAACACTAAATGGAAGTGTACTATTAAAAATAATTCTCAGTTTAACGCTGTCCGATGTTGTATTAAGTTTCATTTTGTAGGTCAACAACGCGCCGTTTGTCTGTTCGGTATAAGGCATTAAAGCAATACCGGAAAGAGTTCTTCCAAGATCGGGGATGACAGTCCATTTTGTTTTTTCGGTTGCACTGCCTTCAAAATAGTGTTCTGCTTCCATAACAACTACACCGCACTTTTCATTAAATATATAGCCGCCTTGTTTTGTCTCTTCCGGCGTTACACGAGTAATTATCGGCATAATGTTACCTTGCTTTGGTTCATCCCATGAAGTATATCCAATATGAGTTTGATCCATCATATGATTCCATTTGCCACCTGCAATATTATGATTGTAATCATAAGAAAGTTCAGCGTCGCGCTTAAAACAATATTCAACCCGGTCAGCCCAGTAGTTGGCTCTCAAATCTTTTTCGGAAGCTAATTTTGAATTCATCGCTGTTGAATAGTACATGTCATAAAGATTAGCCATTGCGCTCACAGGATGCAGTATCAATTCTTTGTACGCATCCTTATATGAATCAGGCATATCCATAAATAGTCTTAATGCTCTTGCTTCTAACGCCAAATAAGCATTTCTTACTTGCTTAAATTCGCCGCTTTGCAGGTTATAAGTTCTTTGATTCATCATTTCGGCGGAAACGCGGCTGTTAAACTTACAGTATGTACTTAATATATCAGCCGCTTCAACGGAAACTTCAGCACCGAATTGTTGTTCGCAAAATTTTCTTGCATAATCTTGCAGGTTATCCTCATTAAAGGAATTCGGATTCCAAGCCATATTCAAAAAGAAATCAATCGGGTATTCATCAGGTTTCAGATCGCCCACATTCAAAATCCAAATTTTATCAACGCCGTAGCTGTAAGTTAACTGCAGTTGTTCCCACATATGAGCAATTTGAGTCATGTTCAGCCATTGGTAAGCTCTGGGGGCGCCGTGCAAATCAACATGATAATAAATACCGTAACCGCCGGGATGTTTTTTCTCGCCTAATTCCGGTAAGCGGCGTACATCTCCCCAATTATCATCACACAATACAATTATCATATCATCAGGAACTTTCATTCCTTTATCAAAGTAATCCAAAACTTCACTATATAAAGCCCAGATTTGCGGAGTTTCTTTAGCAGGTTTATGTGTCACTTTCTCAATGATTTTTCGCTGGTCGCTCATAATTCTTTCAAGCAACTTAAAATTTTCTTCCGCACTTCCTGCATCAGTCATAGGAAGATCACCATCGCCGCGCATACCCATGGTAATAATGTTTTCATAATTTTTATTTCTTTCTAATCCATTCTCCCAAAACTTTTTTAGTCCTGATTCATTTGTCTTATAGTTCCACTCGCCATTCCCGAACTCTTTACTATGTGTATCCCACTCTTTTTGAGCGCGCATCATCGGTTCATGATGCGAAGTTCCCATAACTATTCCATATTCATCTGCAAGTCTGGGATTTTCAGGATCATCTTCATTAAAAGCTTTTCCCCACATTGCAGACCACATATAGTTTGCTCTCAAGCGAAGGAGCAGTTCAAACATATGTGAATACATTTTACTGTCAATGCCTCCAAATTTTGCACGCGCCCAGCCGCCGAATGCCGATTCTTCATCGTTGATAAAAATGCCCCGGTATTTTACCTTGGGTTCACCCGATGAATAACGGCCTTCTAATACATATGCAGCAGGTCTTTTCATCGCGGGTACATCTGCCCACTAATACCACGGCGATACACCCAATTGTCTGGATATTTTATAAATTCCATATATTGCCCCACGTTTATCACTGCCTGCAATTACCAAACACTTCTTCACATTGGGTTTTGGATTTTCAATAGTAGCAATTACAAAACTTTCCCACTTGCCATTTAAGTCTTTTGTATCAAGCTTACCTGAAGATACAAGTTCATCTATAACTTTGCTCTTCCCTAAAGTACCTATTACTATTTCATAGTATGCAAATAAACCGTCGCCAACAATTCCTGGCTTTACACCGGCTACACTGTCAACATCCGATTGCAAATCACCGATTGCACGAATGACTCCTTTGTAGTCATTTATATCATATAGAATGGTAGCTGCCGTGTGATCCAACGCAATAATTGGGTAGTCCGATTCATTTGTAGGTTTATCTACAATTATATTTTTCGTTAGTCCACCAGTTTGTTGTGCACCAATAGGTAAACATAGAAGGATGTTTAATAAAAATGTAAGACTAAATTTCCTTAAATATATATTTTTTAATAATATCATCATCCTGTACTCTTGAATATTCTTCAGTAAAACTTTAATAAATCTATATGATTACTATTTGTCCCGTAGTTGATATGAAATATGATAGAACACCAGGATAAAAAGGTTCTTACAAAGCGTGAATGTTTTTGCTTTAATAAATATTTTACCTTCAACTGATTTTCAATTAGATATTATAATTCCAAATACCTCTATGTCAGTGGTCAGATCATATTTTATACTTCTATAGTTAGTTGAACTTTAATCCTTAAATAGTAATTGAGCGAATTCATGCAAACTGCGTCTCCAACTTTGCCATTCGTGAGCTGTCTTGGGAGAAACATAGAAATGAGCGTTGATTCCTTCCTTTGATATCGCGTCTATATCCTCTTTGGGATCACCACCAAAAGGCCCGCTGCGAGGTCTGTTTTTCATGTTTTCAATTTCCCTGCCGCCGTAACTGACGAATACGAGTTTAACTTTCTCTTTAAAGTCCTGCGTATTCTTAACATCATCCGAACTGATACTGCCGCCGCTGAAAAGACCAATAGAGGAAAAGGTACCAAGATTCTTTAAAGTAACCATTTTGGTTTCAAAGCCACCCATTGAAAGTCCTGCCATTGCACGATGCGGCTGATCTGCAAGTGCACGGAAGTTTGTATCAATATACGGTATCAACTCATCTACGAGAACGGTTTGAAATTGTTTTATATCGAAATTTCTTAAACCACCCATTTTAACATCATTGGTCATACCGTACGTCATTACAATTATGAATGGTTTTGCTTTTCCTTCAGCAATCAGATTATCCATAATTAGATTAGCTTTACCTTGATTTGGCCAGCCATATTCATTTTCACCATAACCATGCTGCAGGTATAATACAGGATATTTTTTATTCAAATCTTTTTCATAACCCGGCGGCGTATATACAAATGCTCTGCGTGAAGTATTTGTGCTCTTAGAAGGGAAATAAATTTCCCGTGTCTGTCCGTGAGGTACATTTTTCAGTGAATAAAAATCCTGATCATGCGCAGGTATTTCTATACCGCTGCCCCAGCGCATAGCACCGTAATAATATAAGCTGTTTGGATCGGGAACTGCAGCCCCGTCAACCCAAATCTGGTAGTAGTGAAATCCTTCATCCTGGGGTCCGGATTCTCCTGTCCATACACCATTCTCATCCTTGGTCAGATTATATTTTACAGCACTAATATCTAACAGTACAGTATCTGCTTCAGGTGCAGAGATTCTTGTGCGAATGCGACCTTCTGAATTAACCATAGGGTATTCTTTACCCGGCTGGTTTGTTGTAATAGGTTTGAAATCTTCCTTAACAGTTTGTTGTTCTGTTTGAGCAAAGCACAACGAGCTTGAAAAAGCAAGTAGTAAAATTACAAAACTAATTATATGTCGTTTCATTGTTATTCTCCTTTAATCTTTAAATATAAGTTGTGCAAATTCATGTAAGCTTCGCCGCCAGCTCTGCCATTCGTGAGCTGTTAACGGAGAAATATAATAATGAGCATTCATACCGGCATTTTTCAAAGCTTCGATGTCAGTTTCAGGATTGCCACCGAAACGAGTTTTACCATTATCAAGTTCATGGCTGCCATAGCTAACGAACAAAAGTTTTACTTTTTCTTTAAAACCCGGCGAGTTGTTTATATCATCCATAGTAATACTGCCACCGCTGAACAAACCGACTTGTGAAAACATATTCGGATTGGCCAGTGTGATGATGCGGGTTTGCATACCCCCCATCGATAGTCCAGCCATAGCACGATGCTCTTGATCAGCAAGGGTGCGGTAATCTGAATCGATCATCGGGATGATATCTTCAAGCAAGGTCTTAGTGAAGCCGTCTGCCCATCCAGCCGGAGGCCAAGTACCTGCAGGACGTTCGCCTTGTCGGGGTGGGTTATCTTGTTTCGGCATACGCCAGGTACCGTTATCCATTACAATGATAAATGGTTTTGCTTTTCCTTCAGCAATCAGGTTGTCCATTATTAAATTAGTCTTGCCCTGATTTGGCCAACCCGTTTCATCTTCTCCACCGCCATGTTGAAGGTACAAAACCGGATAATGTTTCTCAGTATCCTTATCGTAATCTGGTGGTGTATACACAAAACAGCGCCGTATGCTATTATTGCTTTTTGAAAAATATAAACGCTCGCGTATCTGACCATGAGGTACATCTTTTAACTCATAGAATTCCTGATCCTTTGCAGGAATTTCAATACCGCTTCCCCAACGGCTGGCGCCATAGAAGTACAGACTACCGGGATCCGGAACGGCGGCTCCGTCAATCCAGAGTTGGTAATAGTGAAATCCTTCATCCTGGGGTTCAGATTCTCCTGTCCATACACCATTCTCATCTTTGGTCAGATCGTATTTTACAGCACTAATATCCAACTGTACTTTATGAGCTTCAGGTGCTGAAATGCTGGCACGAACTCGTCCTTCGGAATTAACCTTTGGAAATTCCTTTCCCGGCTGATTCGAAGTTGCAGGCTTGAAGTCTTCCTTAATTGTTTGCCCGCTTGTTTGAGCTAAACATAACGAACCAGAAAGAGTCAGTAGTAAGATCAATAAAAAAACAAAGTGTTGTCTCATTAATATTCTCCTTGGATTTATAATGAAAAATTCTTTTTTATTTTATAATTATTAAGCTTAACTTCTTATAATTTTACTATCACTTTATCACCTTTATAGGTTATCTCTTTATCGTATGTTTCAACAGAATTAATTCCAACTCCTTTGTCTTTTCCCACAAGAATAATTCTTAATTTCCGTTCATTTAACATTCCAGGGAATGAACCTTTACGATCATTGATAGTCAATTCTTTTTTTGCATCATCCCAGCTAAAAGTTATAGTAGAATAAATCCCTTTTTCATAATCATAGTTATCGTTTTCATCTTCATACAATGTAAACTCACCATTAGCACCGGGATAAATTCTTATTTCAAGACTGTCCCATTTTTTCTCTGTTGCATATTGTACTTTCGGACCGATAGGAATTATTGAACCTGCTTTTACAAACAATGGCATGATGTCTATGGGTGTTTCTTTATTAATAGTTTGTCCACCTTTTAATTTTTCGCCAGTCCAAAAATCAATCCAACCAATCCCATTTGGTAAATAAACTTCTTCACTTTTTATTTTACTGAAATCTCCAACTTTGGTGGTATCGTTTCCGTGAACAACTATCTTTGAATACATTGGAGTAGTTACAGGACAAACCAGTAGCGACTTACCAAACATATATTCGTTGTTGAGATCCAGCGCATCTTTATCATTTGAAAAATTCATAACAAGCGCCCGCATCATAGTTGACTGTTTTGCGGTTACATCCCACGAGGTAGAATAAATGTATGGCAACAAATAGTAGCGCAGATTTATAAACTTTTCAATAGCATCATAAATCTTATCGCCCTTTTTACCAAACTGATAAATTTCGCGCGGTGCATCTGTTCCGTGTGAGCGCATCATTGGACAGAACGCTCCGAACTGTATCCAGCGTGCATATAACTCACGGTAATTTGCATCATCAAGTTTTTGTGGAAAATTCCAAAGGAAGAAACCGCCTATGTCGCTGTTCCAATAAGGAATATTGCTGAGTGAAAAATTTAATCCCGCAGAAATTTGTTGTCTTAGTGCATCCCACGATGCAACAACATCACCTGACCATGTATTGGCTCCGTAATGCTGCTGTCCAGCAAATGCCGAACGGGTAAGAATAAATACACGTTTGTCGGAAGTTACCGATCGTTGGTGAGTATATAATCCTCCTACTGTCATTAATGGAAAAGCATTTCGTACTTTTCGAAATGATCCAAGATATGTTTTATTATCCAAATCGGAAGGTTTAAAATTCAAGTGATCAGGTTCTGATGAATCCATCCACCATCCGTCCATTCCTAATGTGAAGATTCCATTGTTCAGATATCTCCAATAAATATCACGTGCTTCTGGGTTATAAGGGTCATAAACTCTAACACCTGAAGGGTAATCCATTCTCGGCGGCCATTTCCCTGATCCGGATAAAGGCCATGTTTGAAAATCCATTAATGCGCCGATCTTCTCCAATTCTTTATACTGTTTTGTTTTGGGTCCGAATGAATTCCAGATTGATATTAACATATGTGCATTTAGTTTATGTACATCATCAATCATCTTTTGTGGATCATAAAATTCTTCGTTAAGAAAATCCATTGCATTCCACAAATAGTTGTTTCCCCAGTATTGCCAGTCCTGGATTATACCATCAAGCGGTACACCCAATTCGCGGTATTTTTTAACTACCGTAACTAATTCGTCCTGACCTTTATAGCGCTCTTTACTTTGAAAATAACCGAAAGTCCATAATGGGAACATAGGAACTTGTCCTGTTAATTTCCTCATCTTAGCTATAACTCCATCAGCATTACCGCCGAACATAAAATAATAATCTATGCAATCGCCAACATCGGATTTAAACGAAGTGCTTTCCGGGTTATCTTCAAAAAGCGTCGGAGAATAATTGTCCCAGAACAATCCGTAACCTTTTACTGATAGTAAGAAAGGGATATAATCATCAGTATTACCTTGTATCATTTCCAGTTTAAGGTTACGCTGAATCATTTTACCTTGTTGCTGTTCACCCAATCCATAGATAGCTTCATCTTTATCCAGAACAAATGACTGTGACACACTATATGTTTTTACACCAGCATCATCGAAATCTGTAAAACCAATGCCATCTGTTTTCTCATCCAATAATTTTTCACCATTCAGAGTTGAAAAAGAAATTTTCCCATTTTTTAGATTCAGGTTCACTTGCATATTGCTAGTTTTCAGGAAGAGTTCATCATCTTCATTATTAATAGTAAAATCTGTTTTTTGCGGTATCTCAATTACAGAAAGACTTTTTTTATTAAAAGTTTTTCCTTCCGGTGATTTTAAAACCCTAACTGTTGATGGATTGTAGAACTGAATTTCAACTTCTATAGAATTGATAATTGATTTGACTCCACAATCTGTTTTCTGGTATGTTTGTGTACTAACGTAGCTAACTTGAGCAAATGCTATTGAAACACCTAATATTATCTTCTTTGTCATGTTACTTAGGGTTTAGTTAAAGTTCTGTTTTTAACAATAAACTAACTCATTGAGAATAAAAAATATAAGATCATTAATATTTCTTTTTTCTATATTTTATGTTTTGTAATTGTGGATTTATTTTATTTTAACAAAGTTTTAATCACAAATCCTCCGTAAGGATGCATTGTTATATTAACGATAGTTGAAAAATCTATATCTCTTTTAATAAAATCGTTTACATTATCGTCATCGGTAATGATAATACCCTTTGACATGTTTTTAATGTAAGGAACATTTAGTGTTATTTTACGTTCGGAATTCTCTCCATTAATACCTGCTATGTACCATCTATCTCCTTTTTTTCTAGCCAACACAACATATTTTCCGGGGTAACCATCAATAAATTTCACATCATCCCAAGTTTCCGGCAACGTTTTCATATACTCCTGAATAAAATCTTTTTGAGATACCATTCCTGTTGGTGTTTCGGCAATATGCTGTATGCCTGAAGTAAAAATAACAGATAAAGCTATTTCAAAACCGCCAGTAGTTCTGCGTTTTATATTGGGTATACCTGAAAAGTTTACAGGAGTGAAGTCCATTGGATCAAAAAGGTTTCTAGTGAACGGGATGACTGCACAATGAGAAGGTTGATTGTCTGCGAAGGTCTGTCCAAACGTTACATACTCTTCACCTCTGATAGCCTCCATGCACACCAAGTTAGGATAAGTTCTGTACCAGCTTCGCGGAAAAGTACAACCATGAAAGTTTACAGCAAGATTGTAATTTGCTGCATCCTTTAAGATATCAATATAATATTTCATCATTGATTGTCCGTCGCCGCCAAAAAAATCAACCTTAATACCGCCAATGCCCATATCTTTCAACTTCTGAAACTCAGCACGTCTGGATTCGGCAGTTAACAATTTATCACGAGGTGTTAGCGTAGTTGTATTCCAATCGCCTGCAGAATTATACCACAATAAAATTTTTACGTTTTTAGTTTTAGCATAATCTGCAAGTTGTTTTATTTTTTCGTATCCGATTTTAGTATCCCAAAATGCATCGATGAGACAATACTTCCAGTTCATGGAAGCTGCAAAATCGATGTACCGCCGCTGAACATTGTAAACAGTTGAATCATCTTTTAGAATTACCCAGCTCCAAGATGCAATTCCTGGTTTAAGCCATGATGAAACTTCATATTTGGCTGGAATAGCTAGATCAGTTTCCAAAGTAGATTCAACAAGACTTCCAATATTATCCGATATTGCCATAATCCGCCACGGAGTGTACCAAGGCAAAACGGATTGAGGCAGAAAAGATCCGCCATCTCTGCATTCTTGCGGTTCAGGAAATTGCACAGAATATTCGCCGTCGGGAGAGAACTGGCTTAAACGTGTTCCGCAGTAATTTGTATCAACTGCAGTTTCTGTAATACTAATCCAGTATTTCCCAAAATTAAAGAGTGATGGCATTACCCATCCTGCCTGATTGGGCGAAACAGTTCCAACAGGTATATCTATTTTATAATACTCTTCATAAGATGGCTGTGTAAAACACCAGCCTGTTCTGGCATCCGGACAAGGTTGAAGAAATGCTTTTGTAGAAAGATCAAAGTGATATGATGTAACTTCGCTAAATATTTTTATAAGAGTATCAGTTTTTCCAGGGAAATAATACCTGAATCCTACACCATCATTCGATACCTGAAAAATGATCTCCATCACTTTTGAATTTGCATTCTTCAGATAAATTATGCGTTTATTTCCAGTATAATTACAATTCAATCTTTTACCATGCAGCAGTGTATAATTATCGGAAACAAAACTCACATTTGAAACCGAATCAAGATTAAGATTGATAGTAAAGTCATCATCACTTCTAAGAATCCCCAACTTTGATTGCTTCAGAATGGTTGAACCTGAATGAGAAACAGAATATAAAGGTTCTCCTTTAGAATTAAGCAAAAACTCAACAGAGATTTTAGTATTAGGACTTTTTATAGTATAACTTTCTTTACAAAAAGCATCATTAATAAAAGTTATCGCTAACATGATCAGTATGAGTTTCACATTTTTCATAGTTTATATTTTCCCAAATTATCATCTTGAATTAATCAAGAACAGTTAAGTTTTAAAATCAATTAATCGTTTGTCATGATACTTACTTTAGCAGTATCGATTTTTTAGTTTGGATAAAGTTTTCAACCTTTATCGTATAAAAATAAACTCCACTAATTAGATTTCGAGCATCAAATGTAACTGTATATTGTCCTGATATCTATACTTGTTTTACGAGCGTTTTGATTTCTCTGCCCAAGACATTATATACTTTTAATGTTACTTCCGCAGTTTTAATAATACTATAACTGATATTCGTTATAGGATTAAATGGATTGGGAAAATTTTGATGAAGTGTATAATTAACTGGAATTGTTTGCGTATTATTAATTCTTGTACTCAAATCATCAGTTAACTCAGCTGCACCAAAATAATCCGCGTCCATCCAATGTAAATTGCCTGGGGATGGTTCTACAACAGATCCATACATATTATCTCTAACTTTTGGATTTATTTCAGGATGATCATTATCGCAGTAAGCAACAGATAATCCCATTACTTTTCCAGCTAGTAAATTAACCCTCGCAACCTCTTTATTTTCTTCTGTATAAGCATCGTTATATACAATTAATGAAAATTCTGTAACGGCAGTATTTCCTGTTTTCCTAAGTGAAAATTCGGGAAAATGAGAAGCGTGATTAATCCAATTTGAATTCGCCTGGGTTCCCACCATATCTTCAATATACGGGACTGTATTTTCTTCTCCATCAGCAGGATAAGCAGCATACATATGATAGGCAAAAGCGTTTTCGGCATTTGTTATCGGTCCATCATAACGATGCTCACCACCGGAATGGTCCTCATCAATAAATACTTCGGAAATATCATAATTGTAACATCCGCCGTTAGTAGACGGCAGGTATCCGTCAACAAACGCATCATCATGTATCTCAATTAAAAAGTATAATAAGTTGGTTATGGAAGACCACATCACTTTATACCTGCCTGTATAATCGCTATCTGAAACGGAACCATTAAATGGAATCCAAACCTTACCAATCGATTGCCACTTTGCTGCTTGCCAGCATGAATCATCTCCTATTCCGTCAATTGTAGGTGGTATAGAAGTGTGAAGAATTAATAATGGATTGTCCTGAACAATTTGAGATTGCGCTGAAATTGAATGGGAGAATAAATTAATAAATTCGATCAATAAAATTCCTGATAAGAACATCTTCATTGTGTTCATTTATATTTCCTTAGCTAAAAAGAGTTATCCATAAATCCTCGCTATGATAAGCCAGGGAGTATTCCACGACAAAATCGATTCAGGGAAAGCAGTTTCACCTGACCTGCATTCCTTTAACTGTGGGAATTGCAGTATATATTCGCTATCTGGAGGAAATTGGTTGATAATGTAATGATTCATATAAAGAAAATAATTAGACTTTTAATTTGCTTTGAAATAATCTGGTATTTAATTAGTTGTTGATCCATTTAAAATTTTTCATCCATTTTAAAATAAGCTTCATCCATTCGTCAGTCGGCTGAAATAAAACAAAACCATGATTACCTTTTGGATAAATATGCAATTCAGCAGGTATGTTGTGATGCCTTAATGATTCAAAATAAACGATACTGTTATTTACATCAACCACTTTATCATCTTCAGCATGAGTAATATAAGCCGGTGGTGTGTTTTCATCTACTTGCAATTCATTCGAGAATTCATCAATTATTTCTTTTGATGGATTATCGCCTAATAATTTCTTTCTTGATTCTAGATGGGTTAAACTATCCTGCATACTTATCACCGGGTAAACAAGTATTTGAAAATCAGGATGTAAATTTGTGTTATTATTATTTTCAATAACTGCTTTTTTAAAATGTGTGGCTTCGGTTGAAGCTAAATGACCTCCAGCAGAAAAACCCATTATTCCAACTTTGTTTTTATCGATGCCCCATTTTGAAGCGCCTTCTCTTACAATTTTGATCGCTTGTTGAGCATCTTGTAATGGACCTATTTTTTTATCTACCATTGTTGAATCATTAGGAAGTCTATATTTAAGTATAAAAGCAGCAACTCCGTTTTTAGCAAATTCCTTCGCGGTTTTTATTCCTTCTGCTTGATAAACAACCACACTGTAACCTCCGCCAGGGCAAATGACAACAGCCGCTCCGGTGGAATTATCTTTTTCGGGCAGAAATATTTCCAGGGTAGGTTGTGTTACTCCAGAGAACATTCCAGAATGTTCTGCTTCTACAGTTGCTTTTACACCAGATTCCTTAGAGTTTGGAACAGCCCCTGGATATAAGTCAATAATTTCCTGTGCGCTTATTGATAATGAGAGTATTATAATCAACACAAAACAAATCTTTATAGTTTTCATTTAGTCTAAGTTCCTTAAGTCACACAATCTTTTCTGAATTTTGTGAATACAAAAGTAGCTAAACACAAATAGAGCAGTAATTAAAGTTTATAATTCCATTTGATTTCGAACTCTGATTTAATAATTAATTATTCATTCACCTTAACCCTTATCTGAACGAATGAATGCGCCGGGAATGAATATGTCAATTTATTCCCTTCGACTTTAATCTCCTTTGTTAGAGGTTTATATTGATCTTTTTTATCAAATGTAAATGGTTCGGTAAGTGAGTCACTATTAACTATTGTTGCCTCAGCCTTTCCGGTAAATATGGTTGAGTTACTAAATATGTCTGTTGTTATTGCATTATCTTTATGCCTATTAACAACATTGATATAAACTGTATTTGTTTCTTTTGAATAAACTGTTGTAACATCAAGGAAAGGAATACCTTTGTATTTTTCAGTATTAAAAGTATCGCACTCAACGTAAGTATCAACCGAGTTACCGCGACAGTTATTTGAAAATAATTTAAAAGTATTAAATAATGGCGTTTTAAAACTTCCCTTTTTGGGATCAGTATTCAGTAAAGATGTCATCATTGTAAAGTTAGTCATTTTAACGACATCGGCATGACGTATAAATGAATTCAAACATTGCACTATCGGCAGAACAGATTGAAAATTCCTTCCAAAAGATCCCCACTCATCAACGGAAATATATATTGGATTCCTAAAGTCCTTCATTGCTTTTACTACGTCGATTTCATAAGCAGTTACTTTAATTTTTTCTTCAAAATCCAAAGCGCTCTGCCCCATAAAAGAGTAATAGTCAGGTGAATTTTCCCAGTAGCGGTGTATGGAAATATAATTTATCATATCTCCAAGACTTGTAAGCACTTTACGGTTCCACTCCTCCCATTGACCTGTACTCTCGTAATATGATGATCCGGAGGCTACCAGTTTAATTGTGTTGTCTACAGATCTCATAGCTTTTGCTGCTTCTCTTGCTATCTTCACGTAATCGTCAGCTTCTTTATGACCAAGTTCCCAGGGCGCACCGTCTACCTCATTGCCGAGATCCCATATTTTTACATCGTAAGGTTTTTCATGTCCATTCTCAGCACGTAAGTTAGAATAATATGTTCCTTTCTTATAATTACAGTATTCAACCCAGTAGTGTGCATCGTCTATAGTACCAAGCCCGAGATTTACACATATAACATTTTCACTACCTATAGCTTTATTTAATTCAATCCATTCATCTGTGCCCACGTGATTATTATCAACACCGCCCCATGCAAGGTTAATACGAGCCGGGCGTTGATTTTTAGGTCCTATACCGTCCTGCCAGTTATAACCCATAACAAAATTTCCCCCTGGCCAGCGCATGTTTGTTATTTTAAGCTCTCTCATCGCATCAATATAATCTTTCCTAAACCCGTTCTCGTCTGCAAGCGGCGAGGAAGGATCATATAAATTTCCATAAAGTGTATTGAAGCTTACTGTATCGGGTAAACCCATTCTCCTCCCACTAAAATGGATAGGTTCCATAAAAACGCCGTAGATATTTGGATCAATTTCTCCTATCGTTCTGCTAATATCAATTTTGATTTTGGCAGTTTGAGCAAATAAAGGAATTGAAAGAGCAAGTAACAAGGTAAAAACAAATTTTTTCATGACAACTCTTTTTAGTTTATTAATTTAATTAATAGTTTAACCTCAGTTTTATCCATAATTCTATAACATTATTTTATAATACGACTTCATGTTTTATTCTATAATGAAGATTCTTTTTAAGTGAATGTCTTTTGATGAACTACCGATTTGAATTTCCCATTGTCCAAGTTCAGTTTTCAAATCATTTGTTTCAGTATCATAAAACGCTAATTCGGATGAAGGTATTTTAAATGATAATGTTTTTTGTTCTCCTGGTTCAAGTGTAATCCTTTTAAAACGTTTTAACTGGTTGATCGGGACCTTAAATTTTGCATTTAACGTATGTGCATAAACCTGCGATACTTCATCACCTTTCAATTTACCCGTGTTTTTTACTGTTAACTGGAGTTCAACCTCACCATCTTTATTAATTTTATCTGATTCAAGTTTTAGATCACTATATTCAAACTGTGTGTATGATAGTCCGTGACCAAATGGGTAAAGGACAGGCTGCTCAAAGTACATGTATGTGCGCGGATGATTAATCAGATCGTAATCAGAAAATTGAGGTAGTTGTCCTGTTGATGCATAAAATGTTTCCGGAAGTTTTCCGCCGGGATTTATATCACCAAAAAGTACATCTGCCATTGCTTTTCCTCCATATTCACCAGGGTACCAGGCTTCTAATATCGCATTAGCTTTAGAATCGTTTCCGGCAAAGTTGACAGGACCACCGTTTATGAGAACAACAACTATATTTGAATTAACCGATGCAACTTCGTTAAGCAAATCAATCTGCACCTGCGGCAATTCAATTTCTTTGCGGTCAAGTTCTTCGCGTGAAATATCAGGAGTAGTTCCGAGAACAAGGATAACTACATCATTTCTCTCTGCAATTTTTTTAGCTTCTACAAAATCCTTTTGACCAAGATTCCATGTCAATCTTGCGCAAGCACCTAAGGCATTATCATACATTTGAAATTCAACTTCATATTCTTTACCGGCTTTTAAATTGACTTCTGCTTGATTAGGTACTTCAGAATGATCTCTCCAATCATCAATTACCATTTTTCCGTCAATATAAAGATGTGCGCCGTCATCAGTACTTGTTCCTATAAACTGAATATCTTTTGGTGGTTTTATTTTGCCTTTCCAACTGATTGAAAAACGGTCTTCTGGCAAACCCGGGGCAGGGGCTTTAGTACCGAAATTAAAATTTATCATCGAATCAACGCGAGTTAAAACAGGTTTGCCTGATAATTTCATATTATCAAAATACTTCCCCTTAATTCCTGTTTTCCCGGTCCCTTCCACTTTTGTAAAATATTGGGATTCAATAGGTCTTAAGAATCCATTGCTAACGACACAACCCATTGAATATTCAACCTTAATTCCAAGTGAAGCTGCTTTTTCTTTTATTCCTTCGAGGGGACTTACTTGTACAGTTGGCCAGCCACTGTAAATTCCTAATTGAAGTTCAGCGGCATTTGGCCCAATAACTGCAATCGATTTTATTTTATTTTTATCTAATGGTAGAAAGCCGTCGTTTTTGAGTAGTACCATTGATTTCTCGGCAACTTCAAGTGCAAGTTCACGATTTTCTTTTGTGTCGAGTTTATCTTTTGTGATTGAACTGTAAGGTACCGCTTCGATGGGGTCAAATTCGCCAAGTCTGAAACGTGCGGAGAGAACCCGGACTAAAGCGCTGTCAAGATTTTTTTCATCCAATAATCCTTTATCTAGAGCTTCCTGTAAGTATTCTCTATATGCAACGCCGCAGTTTAAATCACACCCAGCAATTACACTTCTTGCAACTGCTTCAGCTCCGGTTTTGAAAAAACGATGACCATACAGCATATCATATATTGCACCGCAGTCAGATACAACATATCCTTCAAATCCCCATTTTCTGCGTAAAAGGTCATTTAATAAAAAAGTATTTGCATTGCAGGGAACCTGATTCAATTCATTATATGCACCCATTATTGAGTAGGCCTTACCCTCAACTATAGCTTTATGGAAGGCAGGTAAATAATATTCATACAAACTGCGCATATCAACATCCGAAGAACCGGTGTGACGTCGTGCCTCTTCATTATTTGCTATAAAATGTTTTGGGGTAGAAACTGTTTTTAGATAATACGGATCATTACCCTGCATACCTTTAATAAATGCAACACCCATACGAGACAGGAGATAAGGGTCTTCGCTGTAAGATTCTTCATTCCGCCCCCATCGAGGATCGCGGGCTATATTAATAGTTGGACTCCAATAAGTTAATCCTTTTCCGGTTTTTACATTATATGCACGGGCTTCATCAGATATAGCTGTACCCACACGATATATCAGTTCAGGATCCCATGTTGAACCCATTGCAACAGCTTGCGGGAATGATGTAGCATCGCTGGCAAGTATTCCATGCAAAGCCTCACTCCAATAATTGTATTTAGGAATTCCTAAACGCGGAATCGAATCCGATTCATTAGTTAATTGCTTAATCTTTTCTTCAACTGTCATTAAACTTATAAGATCAGAAAGTCTTTCTTTATAAGAATTTGGTTGAAAGACATTTACAATTACAGAGCTTTTCACTGAATCTTTACCAGGTTCATTATCTGAAAGAATTAATAGATAATAACCTGGTCGTGGAAAAGTAACTTCCGTAACCGGATCAGAGGCATCTTTGAAAACTACTTCTTTATTTTGTGAGCATGTCCACTCAACCTTAATCGTATCAATTGAAACACTTCCCTTAAGTTGTGCGAAGTATGTCTTTTCCCAATTTATTATTTGATTAGTACCTGCATTAATTTTAATCGTTTGAGCGAAAAATAAAGTAGAATTTAGAAGCCAAAGAATTATTACCCCGGTTGTAATTTTGATTATTCTCTGTTCCATCTAATTCTCCGTAAAAAGTAATTAAGATTTTGCTTAAATTAATATTTAATTCTATTAATTTATTAACTCGTTAACAGCATTTGCTAGAAAAATATAATCGGCACTGCCACCTATCGTAACTTCATTTTCACCCCATAGGAATGGCCAATCATCTTTGTTTTCAGGGAAATCTGGTTTTAAAACTAAAATTCCTGGAACAATACCTCCGGCAATAATTGAAAAATCTGCCCTGTTATTTCCATAGGCAACTTTTTTGGAACGGGTTCCTACCGCTTCTACAAAAGATACATTAGAATAAGGATGACAACCGAAAATGTAATTTAGACCTCTAAAAACATCTTCTTTACTCATTATCTCAGGAAATGCCTTATAAGCATAATAGTTTGTAATAGCCGAATTAACAACACTGCCGCTTCCGCCCCAGCCACGAGTTGATATTGGCAATCCATAAGGATTTTTCTTATCCATTTCGTCTATAGCCTCTTTATACTTTACAACATAATCTTTTAGCTTATCTTTATATGAGGAATCCATATATGGTAAAGCTTGTAATGCGGTTTTAAGACTTATGCTTATAAAAAATATAGGATCAAAACCACCAAAAGTAGTGGTTGGTGGTTCAAGCATAGTCCAGATTTTTGCATTGAATCTATCAGCATATTTCTTGTCCTTTGTAGTTATATACAATTGAAGTACGGCATTTATATCGGCACCTCTTCCCCACATTCTCATCATTGGATTTGTATCATTGCTTGAGTTTTTCATTAACTCATCAGCCTCCACCAATAACCTTTTTGCACTCGCCAAGCTCCTGTCTGAAAGATCATCATTGAAACCTCGCAGGGCACGACTTGCAGCAGCCAAAGATGCGGCTGTTTGATAATCTAAAAATGGCATACGAGTAGTGAATGCCCAGCGATCATCCAATGTTCCGCTAGATTTACCATCGGTTTCGTATGGTTTTAAATTTGGATTGTACGGAAGATTATCGGTTTCATTAACTGCATCTCCAAGATGGTGATATTGGTGTAGGTTAGGTACAACAATTCCTCGAACCGGGTGACCAATATTTTCACACTGCGCAACTACGTTTAATGTACCGTGCTCAATTTGCTGCAAAATATCTGGTTTCCCATCAGGACGATGAATATCGACATAGTGGGTTTTATGGTCGATGTACGTTTCATCTCTGTCAACTTTGAAATCTTCCCACGCATCAACAAAACTTGAAATGACACTGTTATGAGAGCCAGTCTGAATGTCAAAATCACCGGCATCGAACCAGCCGCCAACTGCCATGTTCGGAATACGTTCCAATGGTTTGTATTTTGTATCTGTCGTTGCACCCATACTATATCCATCAAAATGTTGCTCATTTATTGGAGCCTGAAGACAATCATCCAGGTAAGGAGCACCATGCCACACACGGTAAGCCTCGTTTACTTCCATGTGGTCCATTTGTACAGGAAACCAAACATCTAAAGTCGGGTGCCATATGTTATTATATACATTTGGATCTATTATGAAAGTATTTGTTTTTTCGTTGCCATACTGGATATAGTAAACACCCAGTTCTTTTACCGAACTGAAATCAAACTTGGCGTAATTATAGCGAAGGTATTTTCCCCACACTTTTACATCACCTGTGAATTTTTCAATAGATTTACCTTCCTGTGTTACCTGGTAAATTGATGTTGTTTTCAAGGGTGTATCGTTTTCATCTAATTCGATAACGGCAACTTTTTCCTGATTTGGAGTATAGCCAACTTGGGAGAATCCTATATTAGGTTTTCTGATCCAGTTTGGAATAGCATTTGGTTCGAGGTACCATGTCAATACTTTTCCAGTCTTGTTTGCTGGAAGTAGACTGCGAATGATAAACCAACCGTTTTGAGCCAGATTACGACCGTCGAAGAGCATCACATCAGCATCCATGCTTTTAATTGTAACAAACCGTTCAGGATCTTCCGGTGCTAACACAATTGTTTTACCGGTTGCAACAGGTTCAGGAACAATAAATTCACCTCTTCCTCTATCATCAAATGTTGTATGGCCTGCAAACTGAGGTATTTTCTTACTTATAGGTTCAATTTTTGTATCGCTGGAAGGATATCTTGGAAAATTACCAGGGTTTCCATCTATCATATACATCTTCTCAAAGTAAGCTGAAGGTAAAAATTCTAGATTAAACCCGGCATTGCCTACCAGTTTTTCCGGAAGAGGTTTATCAAGATAAACACTGATTATTACTCCATCATCCTTTGCAGTTACATTCACTCTGGAATCAAAATCGTAATCCTTGTATCGTAATACTACTTCTATACTATTATTTTGCTTATCAACTTTTCTGTCAATTACCTCTGGAACTAAATCCCATTGTTCAGGTGTATTCTGCAATCTTACTGCACCGCCTGTGGAAGTTCTTACACCATGATGTATAATTTCAATACCTGCAGTCTTTTCGTCAAAAAACATTCCGTTGTATTGGTTGCTGTAAACAAATACATTAACACCGCGGGTTTCAAAATATTCCAGATCATTTAACTTAAGTTTCTGTGAATGAGAAACATTAGCGAATAAAAAACTAGAAACGATTAGAAGACCGAATTTTGAGAATTTTTTCATTTTTACTCCGAGATTATATATGTTTTACCAGATTTGGTTTCAATATCATATAGATAGGTTTTTTTTAAGTTAACGTTATTAAGATTTGCTTTATTGGAAATTATTGGTTCCTTTAAAGAAGGAATTTGGTAGAAAGGATTTTGATTTTCACCATCAGCAAATTTAATGTTTGTTTTATCTTCAGCTTTTAATTTATTATACGAACGAATACGGCAGTTT
>Ga0307423_1000446_pt1 | contig 28003 bp, 14 predicted proteins | sample SalMarWE160310MG_FD_202154 | JGI IMG/M metagenome (GOLD analysis project Ga0307423, IMG submission 202154) | Salt marsh sediment microbial communities from the Plum Island Ecosystem LTER, Massachusetts, United States - WE1603-10 | ecosystem: Environmental > Aquatic > Marine > Intertidal zone >... | reverse complement strand
AAGATATATTAATTACATAAGTAATTTTACCTTTTAATTAATTACCCTCCTTTCTTTATACGATTTTAAAAATTTAATTTGCAATTAAATAATACCTTGCCGGGATATAATTATTAATCCCGGCTAAGGATTTAAGTAAAATAAAATATGGTTATTTCATAAGAACAAATTTCTTAGTTAATAAAATATTTTCTGTTTGTAGCCTGTAGAAATAAACTCCACTGGCTAAACCGGTACCGTCAAATGTTGCAATATATTTTCCTGTCCGTTGATCACCTTCAAATACAGTTGCCACTTCCTGTCCTAAGTTGTTATAAACTTTTAGAGAAACGTGTCCTGCTTTTGGAATTGAGTACTCAATTTTAGTAGTAGGGTTGAAGGGATTTGGATAGTTTTGTTTAAGTACATAGTCAGTTGGTTGAACACCTCCTACTTCGATTACAGAGTTAGGACCACCATTAAGCCAATAATTAATATCAGACCATTCCTGGTCTCTTTGAGCTTCCCAGGACGGTAATTGATCCGGATACCAGTTCAGATCTCCTAATGGGAAACCACCCATAGCTGCGGTTTGATAATCTGTATTATTGTATGCTAAATTTTCAGGTAAAGGCCATATCTGTGCAAATCCTGAATAAGGGAAATAAGCCCAATCAATGTTTGTACCTGGTCCCCATCTGCCTTCCAAGAATGTTTGTAAGGTATCCTGATTCGTAGGTGGTACAATGAAATCCGGATCGGTGTCAAATATAGTTGACTGGTCAACATTCAATTTTGTGAAATACTTATTGCCTTGTCCATCTACAGAATCTATAAAGTTCATAGCATTTTCACCTATCATAGGAGACGGTATATGCAACTCTTCATCATGCCTTCCTGTATGCTGATCTTTACACCAGGGACAATCGGTATACCATGCTTCCAACCAATCCTGGTACATATAAACATTGTGAGCTATATATAATTCTCTGTCTTCATCTGTAAAAGGAACCACGAAACCAAAAGAATCTACAGCCGTAATACCATTGATAAGACCACCACCCGGAGGATCGCATAATCCGTCTAAGTAATCCTGATAGATAGTCCCGGTACTATCGCAGACATCAAGAGGTCTGAATCCAAACATATATGGATTTATGAAAATAGAATTTGTAATGGAACAATTTTTTAACCAGCCTGCCGATTGATAAACCCATTCTACGCAATTGATAAGAGTACAGTGATTTATATGAACATTATCACCATACTCATTTCCTTCCTGCATTACAATTCTACCAAGATTGGAGAAAGAACAGTTTTCAAAAAGAAGACTATCATAGTGAAAACCAGAGCTTTGATAAGGGAATGAAACAGCACGTCCATAATACTGAAAGTGGTTATCAGATTGATTCCTGAAATAACAATTTTTGAAAATACCGGTGAAATGATCTGCTTTTACCGAGATAGTGCCTGAACCTTCGGAACCAATTCCATCGTAATCAAAAATACAGCCTTCAAAATATCCACTTTCCTTATCGTTACCCGATGCTGATGAATCTTCAAATGCAATTGAACCACTAACTTGAGCACCCAAAAAGTCAGCAAAGCGTATCCAGATGTTTTTCATAACGAGATTCCCATAGGTTTGAATAGGGTACTGTCTGTCTACTGCTGATTCATCAGTCCAAACAATCTGGGGTGGGGCAGAGTTTTGTACGGTTACGGGATCCGCGTCTCCCTCCCTTAGTGGTTTTTCAGCAACAATTTCCAAATTTAATCCTTGTCCACTATTATCTAAACCCATAAGAATACTGCTGCTCAGTACATATACTTCGAACGAGGTTAACTTAAAAACTTTATCGTTTACAGTACCATCATCTATCGCTGATTGAATAGCGGTATTAAGAGTACCATATTGATTCCCGGATTCATAATAACCCTGGACATATACCGTATCCTTAGCAAATAGAGTAATACTAAAGCAAGTTACCAGAAAGAGAAATAATAACGATTTTTTCATAGCTCATGCCTTTCAGTTTGTTTATAATTATAATAATTAGTTATAAAATTCATTAATGTTAATATCTTATTCTTAATCCAAGATTTGCCGTTAAACCATAGTTTCTTATACCCTGGTACCCTCCGGTAGACCTTTGTGTCCAGCTATTGTTTTCATCATTGAGATTAATAACATCCAGGAACAACTCGCTACCAAACCATGGAAGTTTCTGACGAGCTGAGAAATCCATTCGGAAATATGCTTTTGTATTGGAACTGTTTTCCGGAAACTCACCTCCATTTGTTATAGCAGAATTATCCTGGAATTGAAATGAGAGTCTTGATGAAAATCCTTCATAATCGTATCCAATGTATGCATTTAGGACATGATTAGGTTGATCAATTAATCGTCCTGAAAATGTAGTATCTCTAAGTCTGTACTGAGGTGGTCTGGTACCAGGAATAACCTCCGTTAAATAAAGTGGATATTTTGATTCAGAGTAAATTCTTGCGTAGTTAATTCCAAAGACCATATTGTTAAAAGGTTCCGGTAAGTACCAGAAACTATGCTGGAAGTCTATTTCAATTCCTTTTACAGTAGCGTCATAAGGATTATTTATTGGTCGCCTTACAACAGTACGAGTTGTTACGACAGGATCTACTACTTTTATGCCGTCACGGATAATTATGTAATGTGAAACTGAATCCATACCGGCACTTTGAGCAGCTAATAAGCCATAGGATGCAGAATAGACAAAATTCTCAATTGTTTTATAATAACCGCCTATAGTTAAAAGTCCAATCTCGTTATTATGAAATGTAAAACTAAGATCATGATTAAAGGCTTTTCCAGGTTCTAAAGCAGAATTGCCTGCACTAATTGTAATGCCATTTACGTCTATATTGAATTTCGGTGAAAGTGATTGATAATCAGGTCTTGCCAGTGTTTGAGTATAGGCATAACGAACATCCATCCAATCAAATGGAGAGTATTTTATTTGTGCCATAGGAAGCAGAAAATCATTTTCATTCGTTGCAGTTGTATCATATAATTTTTGTTGTTGGGCATTTCTAATATCCTGAGCGTTCCAAGCGAAATAATTAGATTTTACTTTTTCATAGCGTGCTCCACCTATCACCATAAAATCCAAAAAGCTAAATTTAATCATCCCATAAGCAGCATAATAATCTGCATCAAAATGATAATCGTTAGTAAGCTGCTGATAAGGACCGTCATACCAACCACCTGATCTTCCATTACTAAGAGTTGTGTTGGATGCATCGAATGAGGGATTTCCAACAATATAATTCATTATGTCAGTAAGCAAAGAAGGTTTAGAGGCATAAAGAATACTTCCATAATCGTTGCTTAAAAACGGATCAAATATTTCATTATCTGTATTAAGAAATGTTAGACCTGTAAATTCTCCTGCATTGTTAATATCTATTCCAAATTTATCTTGTATTGCTCTCATCATATCGTTTGCAATATTATTACCACTTCCAGGAGTAGCGTCTCCATCAAATGCTAAATAAGGTGATTCCTGATTCGTAGAATTGGATTGGTTATTGATTTGGCCTCCAAATTTAAAAAATCCGTTTGACCAATCACCTATATTAAAGGGCATCTTAAAATCTGCCTTATACGTATATTTTTCTTCCTTATAATTATTGCTGAACAAGTTGCCACTTCTCAGTATAACATTCTCGTCTCCACTATAGTGAACAAGATAATTAAGATTCTCAGGTGTTATATTATCACGATCCACAACTAACACTCCACCCACCTGATTAAAGTTTATTACTGGGGAATTATCCAATACATTTTTGGCAGAAGTATAATTCGCAGATAAATCAGCAGTTAAAAATCCCAAGTCGTAGTTAAACTGTAAAGAATTAAGTTGCTGATCGATTTTATTTTCACCTATTTGAAGACGCCATTCCAGTCTTCCATTATTATAATTGATATTCTGGTTATGATCCGTATAATCCGAATTTATTCTTGCAAGTAAATTTACAACCTTAATAGATCCGTTGGGGAGTCGGTAATCCAAGATTAAATTCCCTCCATAACGTTTTCTTGTTTCAATATGCCTGTTAAATGTTACAGTAGTAACTTTCATCGGGCGATATCCTGTTATTGGATCTGCTTCGACCTCATCTCCAGCAACAACATAAGATGCATCCAGGTTGTCTGCATTCCGGTCATAAGATTCCATATTGAAAAGAGCATAGACTCCAAGCATGTCATTAAAAAAGCGGTTGCTACCGGAAGCAACGAAACGGTAATTTCCATAAGTTTTACTTTTTGCTGTATAGCCGGATTGCCATAGGAGATCGGTATGCCAATTAGAAGGTGCTTCCCTGAGTTCCATATTAACTGTACCGCCAATCGAGTTAGCATTCATATCAGGCGTGAGTGATTTATAAACCGAAATCATTCTAATCATATACGGCGATACCATTGTAAGATCCACACTTCGATCATTCTGAACACCTCCTGTAACTACAAAAGGATCTGAGGTAAACCCAATGCTCGAACTTCCGGTTGGAGAAAGTGTAACGCCTTCAATCTCTATTTGATTATACTTAGGTGCCAGTCCGCGAATAACTACCTTATTATCCTCACCGGAACTTTTAGTTGTTGAAATACCGGGTAAGCGGCTGAGAGTTGCAGCAGCGTTAAAATCCGGTAATTCCTGTATCTTGGTTTCAGAAACAATATTTACGATATTATCTGAATTAAGCTGCTGGTTAATCGCTTCCAATTGTCCCTGAGCCTGAGCTGTTATTATAACTTCTTTACCCTCCAATGTTTTTACCGATAAGGCAAAATCCTGTTCCAGCATTCGGTTTGCAACAATGTTTACATCAATACTCTCGGAAACATAACCAATGTAGGAAGCAGTGATAGTATGTGAACCAACAGGTACATTACGAAGAATAAATTTACCATCTAAATCTGTAGCAGCCCCAATAGTGGTTCCCTCAACTAAAACATTTGCTCCGGGCAGACCGTCTTTTGTAGCTTTATCGTAAATAGTACCTGTAATTGAACCTGTACCTTGTGCTAACCCTGCCTGGATAATAAAAATCGATAGAACTAAACTCCACTTTAATAATTTTCTAAAAAAGTAGCAGTGAAACATATCTTCCTCCTGATGTTTTTTTACTTTTTATACTGGTAATTGATGTAAGAATCTTATCTTATCATAAATTTTATTATCCGTAATAAAAAAGCTTTAAAATTCTACTAATATTTTGGCGTAATATCAACTCATAGTTTTTTCATTTATTCAAGAATTAGCTTATATCTGCTGTTTTCTTGCTGCTAAATCATCTTCAATTTTAATCATCATATTATTTGTAAGAGGATAGAATATCATTAATGCACCTCCCGTTAGCCCAAAAATAGCAGGTAGTACACTTATTAATAATAGTATTCCATTCATTGATTCGGCGGTTTGAGTTATATTTGGGACGAAATCATTAGCCGCAAGTACCCAACCTATAATTGCGCCACCTAATGTCAATCCAAGCTTAAGAGTAAATAATGATGCCGCCATAATCAAACCAGTTGCTCTTCTTCCAAATTTCCATTCACCATAATCAGCAGTATCTGTATACATTGCCCATTGTAAAACAGAAACAACCCCAAAGAAAAATGTTAGAATAAAATTTAATAAGTAAATTATTACCAGATTATCAGGGGGGAGGAAAATATATAAAGCACCTAAAATTGAACTTATTGACAAAAATCCACCATATACCAATCGTTTATTCAACTTCTTTGTAAACTTATGTGTAAAGATTGCTCCAATAATACCGGCAACAGAACCTGATGTGAAAAATATTGTTGTAAGAAATTCAATTGAGAGATGCCAGGTACTTCCAAAGAAGGTAAAATCCTGTTCCTGAATATAATATTTTACATAGTAGGTAACTGAACCACTCCGAATAACAATAAATATTAATTGGAATATTGTTGCTAAACCAATTATCACCCATGGTTTGTTTGTAAACAACTCTTTCAAATCTTGTTTAAAATCTGATTTTTGTTCTTTAGGTGGATATACTCTTTCTTTAGTAGTAAAGAAAACAACTGAAAACAAAGCGAATGCCAGTCCGCCCAGACATGCGACTGCCCAAGGCCATCCAACTGAGTCATTTCCATCACCAAAATATTTCACAAGATATAAGATTGTACTTTGAACTGTGAATTGACCTATAAATGCAGCAACAAAACGATATGATGATAATTTTGTTCTTTCAACATTACTTGAAGTCATTACACCCATAAGAGCAGAATAAGGAACATTAATAGCTGTATAGAACATCATCATTAATGTATAAGTAAGATACGCGTAAATGAGCTTACCTGTATCCTGAAACTCTGGTGTAATGAAAGTTAAAATACTTACGATAGTAAAAGGCAAACCTACCCAGAGTAGGTATGGTCTGTATTTTCCCCAACGAGTGTTTGTTCTATCAGCAATCATACCCATAATTGGGTCATTGATTGCATCCCATAAACGGGTTACAAGAAACATAACGCTAAGAGCAGCGGCAGGAAGACCAAAAACATCAGTATAAAAAATTGGGATAAAGCTCATCACAATTTGAAAATACAGGTTCGATGCGGTATCACCTACGCTATAACCAATTTTTTCCAGTAAAGAAAGTTTTTCGGTCTTTGCTTCCACAGTGTTCACCAAATAGCTTTATTAATAAATTGTTTTTATTTGACGATAAATAAATTTCTTATAGAAGATATATGAGAAATATTTCAATCTTCTACAGTTAAAATAATCTTAGTTAAATCTTCATCTCTCGATGAACTACCTATCATTATTTCAAAATCTCCCGGTTCAACAACAAATTTCATTTCTCTGTTAGTAAAAGCTAAATGTTCAGGCAGAATGGGTAAACTAACTGTTTCAGTTTCACCAGCATTTAACTTTATTTTCTTAAATCCTTTTAATTCTTTTACTGGTCTTGTTACAGAACTAACCAGATCACGGATGTACATTTGAACAATCTCTGAGCCTTCGCGGGTACCGGTATTTTTAATATCAATTAATACTCTCGTTGAATCTGAAGTACCAATATTATTGTTTTCAAGTCTTACATTATTAAAACTGAAATCAGTATAACTGAGACCAAAGCCAAAATGAAATAAAGGTTTTATATCCTGTGAAATATAATCAACAAATTGAGCACTCGCCTTGTGATTATAATACATTGGTAACTGTCCTGCCGATTTAGGAACAGTAATAGTCAATTTCCCGGATGGATTCACGTCACCAAAAATGACATCAGCAGCTGCAGTTCCTGTTTCCTGCCCCATATACCATCCCTCAATTATTACCGGAACTTTTTCAACCAATCTATTTATTGAAAGAGGACGTCCGTTCATCAAGTAAACTATAATAGGTTTGCCTAATGCTATAATTGATTCAGCTAATTCGTTCTGTTCGCCAAACAAATCCAAAGTCATATTATCGCCAATATGATCTTTTGCCCAGGCTTCACGGCAAAGATGCTCATTCTCTCCTAGAGCAAGAATAATTACCTCTGCTTTTTTGGCAACTTCAACTGCTTCTTTGATCAGTTCAAGATTTTCTTCTCTTGAAGCAAATTTAATCTCATGATTTTTCCAGTTGAAGTAACTTGTTGTTGTATTTGTAGTTAATTTGCAACCTTGGGCAAATAAAATTTCGGTGTTATTTCCAACTTTATTCTTAATGCCATCAAACAAGCTTACTTTTTCATAAGGTTCCCCTGAGTATCCTCCAAAATATAAATCCTTAGCACACGGACCAATTACTGCTATTTTCTTATATTTATTTTTGGGAAGCGGAAGAAGAGAATTCCCATTTTTCCCAGAATGTGCTTGGTTTTTAAGTAGTACAATAGAGTCCCTGGCTGCCTGCAAAGCTAATTCTTTATGTTCATCATTTTTACTAACTTTTATGGCTTCATCAATGTCTATATAAGGATTTTCAAATAAACCAAGTTCGAATTTTAATTTTAAAGTTTGAGATACAGCAGTATCAATATCTTCTAATTTAACTTTTCCCTCTTCCAACAGTTCAATTAAATGATAATAATAATTAGCTTTTGGAAATTCAAACTGAACACCTGCATTGAATGTAAGGGTAGCAGCATGTGTTTCATTCTCGGCAACCGATTCCTTTAACAGGGTCTGGTCTATTGCAAAATAATCGGCAACTACCATTCCTTTAAAACCCCATTCTTTTCTTAAAACATCTTTGAGTAACCATTTATTTGTATGAGAAGGAATTCCATCGATTTCATTGTAGGAAGGCATAACTGCAGCAGGTTTCACTTTCTCAATACACATTTTAAATGGAGGCATATGATAGTCACGTAATACACGTACTGAATAATTTGCCGGTCCCTGGTTTTGTCCACCCTCAGGTTCTCCATGACCCAAAAGATGTTTTAACGTAGCTGCTACGTGATTATCGATCACAGTTCCATCGTCTGTGCCCTGAAAGCCCTTTACAGCGGCGCATCCCAGTACTCCGTTTAAATAAGGATCTTCGCCATAAGTTTCTTCAACTCTTCCCCATCTTGGATCGCGACAAACATCAATTACCGGAGATAAAGCATGATGTGTTCCTCTTGAACGCATTTCATAAGCAACAACAGCATATACTTTTTCAAGGAGAGTAGGATCCCAGGAACATGCAATCCCGATTGCCTGAGGAAAAACTGTTGAATCAGGACGCATCAATCCGTGCTGTCCTTCATCAACAAAAAGTGCCGGAATTCCTAACCGGGTTTTTTCAAAAAGATATTTTTGAATTCTATTTCTTAATTCAACGGTTTCTTTTATTCCCAGTGCAGATGGATGAACGGAGTTACATCCATTTCCAAATGTTTCTTTCATCTTCGCTGGATCATTAAGAACTTCTTCACTGAAGTCCTCAATACCATCATTCCAAAGTCCCATTAGTTGAGCAACTTTTTCTTCTATCGTCATCCGGCTTAAAAGATCGGCAACCCTGTCCTTAATAGGTAAATCAGGATTTTTATAAGCGAGTAATTTGGTATGTTCCAGAGGTTTACTACGTTTAATTTTTTCTGTCATTAGGAATTACAATTCTTTATAGATTATCTAAGTATATAAGAATTTAGAATGTTTTCCAGCATTTCCTGTCTGCCGCTTTTTAGTATTGGCATTCCTTCTTTAATAATATGCTTTTCAAGATCTTCTAAACCAGCTTTGCCCGACATAATTTTTTCACCAATACCTGAATTAAAGCTGCTGTATCTCTCTTTAATAAAATTACTTAAGGCTTTGTCTTCAATTATTTTATGTGCGATAAGTAGACCTTTTGCAAATGCATCCATACCACCGATATGTGCATAGAAAAGATCGGTTGGGTCATTAGAACTGCGCCTGACTTTTGCATCGAAATTAAATCCACCACTACCTAAACCGTTTTGATTTAATACCACCATCATTGCGAGTGTTGTAGAATAAATATCAAGAGGGAACTGGTCTGTATCCCAGCCAAGCAGGAGATCGCCACGATTTGCATCTACACTACCGAGTTTACCCGCAGCAGAAGCAACAGCAAGTTCATGCTCAAAAGCTTGTCCTGCAAGCGTTGCATGATTTGCTTCAACATTTAATTTGAAGTGATCAATAAGATCATACTCTTTCAAAAAATAAAGTGTAGTAGCAGCGTCAGTGTCATATTGATGCTTGGTTGGTTCGCATGGTTTCGGTTCAATTAAGAATTGTCCTTTAAATCCAATCTTCTTTTTATAATCAAGAGCCATATGAAGGAAGCGAGCCATATGTTCCTGTTCTTTTTTGATGTCGGTGTTCAATAAAGTTTCATAACCCTCTCGTCCGCCCCAAAAGACATAATTTTCACCGTTGAGTTCGTAGGTTGCATCAATAGCATTTTTAATTTGCGCACCAGCTAAAGCCATAATGTTTGCATTAGGACTTGTGCCGGCTCCTTGAGTATAAATAGGATTACTGAAAAGATTTGCTGTACCCCAAAGCAGTTTAATACCTGTTTCTTTCTGCATTTGTTTTGCGAGGGCAACAATGGTTTCTAAATTTTTTATAGATTGTTGAAAGTTTTCACCTTCGGGTGCGATGTCACGATCATGAAAACAATAATAATCAACGCCTAATTTCTGAAAGAATTCGAAAGCTGCTTCGAGAGTGTCTTTTGCTCTATCGAGGGGGTTACTTGCTTTGTGCCATTCTCTGAATATCGCAGGAGATGTACCGAAAATGTCAGCGCCGGTACCCATCATGGTATGCCAGTAAGCTACAGAAAATCGTAGATGCTCTGCCATCGTTTTATTTCCGACTTTCTGATCCTTGTTATAATACTTAAATGCTAATGGATTTTTTGAGTTATTGCCTTCGTAACTTATTGGTTTTTCTACATTTGGAAAGAATTTATTTTGCATTGTCTCCCTTATTATTTAAATATAAATGAGAAAAGAAAAGTAAAAAATATTCATAAAAAGCCCAATTTTTTTGGTTAGAATACTCCTTAATTTTTTTATCAGTTCAAATAAAATTGAACCGCTTTAATATCTTAATATTTATTCTAAATGTCAATAAAAAACACAAATAATGATTCAGTTTCGCAATATTTATGCTGAATGTATTATAATGAATTAAATCAATTGAACATGCAAAATAAAATGATATTACTTTATTCCTCAAGCTGTCCCAGTATATAAAATGAAAAATTCTTTACTAAATAATAATCAAAGACTTCAAATAATATAATATGACTTAAGTTATTATTAAATAAAAGGTCATCCAGTTTTAGTTAATGATCTAAATTGGTTTGTTTGCGGATGAGATCTAATTGTCGAACTGTTTAATTCAGATTGAGCAGGTAATACCGTGTGGAATTAATCCTGAAGTATGGGTTTTAATACTTTTGTTGATTCCCTAACTACAAGTTCTGTATCCAAAACAACTTTTTCAATTGGAAGCAGAGTTGAAGATTCGATATTCCGGATTAATATTTCTGCTGCTCTTTGTCCAATCTCGTGTTGAGGAGCTCTGATTGTTGTTAATGCAACGGGATATATTTTCGCATAGTAAATATCATCGTTACCTATAATTGAAATATCATCGGGAACTTTTATATTTATTTCTTTAAGTGCTGCTAAAACTGCGAGTGCTTGCTGATCGTTAAAACAGACAATTGCAGTTGGATAATCTTCACGTCTTTTATTTTTAAAATACTCGATAGTTTTAGTAAAACTTTCCTCATACTGAGACCCAATGGAAACGATCATATCTTTCTTAAATACTAAAGTACGTTCGCTGAATGCATGTCTGAATCCTTCGATTCGTTCTGCTGTGTGAGAAGATTGGGGAGGACCCGTGAAGTGAACAATCTTCGTATGTCCGTTATCTATCAGATATTTTACTGCTTTTTTAATTGCTCTTAAATTATCTATAGCAACAACATTTGCTTGTATTCCTTTTACATCTTCCAACAATACAAAAGGGTAGTTTATCATTTTTAATTTAAAGAGATGTTCGATTTCGGCAGAGCCTTCAACAATTGGGGCGATGATTGTTCCTTTAATATCTTTGGCAGAGAAAAAATGTGAAAACTTTTTTTCACATTCATGATCATTTTCTGAACTGCTGACGACAACTGAATATCCTTTACTGTTTGCATACTCTTTTACACCAGAAGCTATAGAGGTATAAAATGGATAGTTAAGATCTTTGATGATTATTCCTATACTTTTGTCCTGATCGCCATTCTTAAGATTTCTTGCTACTCCTTTCGGACGAAAGTTTAGTTCTTTCATCACTTCAAGTATATGATTTCTTGTGGCTGGTTTAACGGTGTTCTTCGCGTTTATTACTGCAGATACCGTTCCCTTTGACACCCCTGCTCGTTTTGCAACATCTACAATAGTAATTTTTTTCATAAAGTTCTCCAGAACTTTTGAGAATGGACCTTATAATTGAACCGATTTAATTCGATTCAAAAAGGTAAAAGATATTGTCTTTAAAATAATAAATAAGATGGTGAATAGAAATAGTTGAAGACAAATTGCTGAAGGATTTAATCTTAGATTAATTTCTTATAATCAACTCAAGAAAGAAATTTGGAAATTTGTCACAATATAATGCATCTGTAACCAGCCGTAGTCTGAAGACTAACACACGATAAACAAAGAACTTAATTTACTTTAAGCATGAATTAAAGTAATTCAAGCAGACTATCATATCATTGTTCAATGTCTGGATCAATTTTCAACAGATCAGATTTACCAAATTTTAGTAATATGGTAAAATAATCAATAAGATTTATAAATTTTTACTGCATCTTTATATGATAATTATCTTTCGTTATTTAACAGATCATTCGCAGCATTAGAAAGAAATATGTAAGCAGAACATATATCGATAACATATTCATTCTCGCCCCAGAAGAAAGGCCAGTCTTCTTTGTTTTCAGGAAAATCAGGTCTAAGAATTAATAATCCTGGAACAAGTCCTCCGGGAATGAAAGTAAAATTAGCACGGTTATTTCCATAAGCAACTTTCTTCGAGTGTACTCCAACACCGGAAACAAAAGAAATATTAGAATAGGGATGACATCCGAAAATATAATTCAATCCTTTAAAGGTATATTCCGGTCCTATAATTTCAGGGAAAGCTTTATTTAGGTAATAATTTGTTATTGCCCAGTTTACAACCATTGTATTTCCACCCCATCCTCTGATTATTATAGGAACACCATAAGGATTTTCTTTACTTAATTGGTCAAGCTGATCTTTATATTTTTCAATATAACTTTCTAAAATCGATTTATATTCTTCATCCATATATGGTATTGCCTGAACCGCAGCAAGTATATTGAAAGGTAATGATCTATCAAGAACGGTCCAAACTAAATCTTTAAATCTTTTGGAATATTGTTCATCTTTTGTTGAAATATAAAGCTGAAGTGCCGCCTCGAGTTCTACATTTGAACGAAACCATCTGTCTTCTCCTGCATTTCCCCAGCCTGATACTTTATGTTCATTATCCCATGCCTCTATAGCGTATTTTAAAGCCTCCTCTGAAAGATCTTTATTATAGTTTTTTAATGCACGATATGCAGTTGCTAATGCAGCGATAGAACCATAATTTAAATAAGGTACTCTGTTTGTAAATACCCACCTATCATCCAATGTACCGCTGGATTTACCATCAGTCTCAAACGGTTTAAGCTTAGGATTATATGGTAGATTATCTGTTTCATTAATCGCATCCCCCAGGTGATGATACTGGTAAAGATGGGGTACAATAATTCCGCGAACCGCGTGACCAATATTTTTTTGTTGAGCAACCAATTGAAGAGTACCCTGTTCAATCTGTTGAATAACATCTGGAATACCATCGGGACGGTGGATATCTACAAAGCTTGTTTTTCTATCGACAAAAGTTTGGTCATGCTTAACCTGAAACATTTCCCACAAGTTTGAAAAATTTGATACAACTGAATTATGAGAGCCATCCTGGATATCAAAATCACCGGCATCGAACCAACCGCCAACGGCTAATCCCGGAATACGTTCCAGGGGTTTATATTTTGTGTCAGTTGTTGAAACCATACTGTAACCATCAAAATGTTGTTCATTTACAGGAGCCTGAAGTGCATCATCCATATAAGGACGCCCATGCCAAACACGATAAGCTTCGTTAACGAACATATGATCCATTTGTACAGGGAAATAAATATCGAGCGTTTTCTGCCAGATATTATCGTAAACATGTGCATCTATCGGAAAGGCTTCAGTTTTCTGATCGCCATATTTAATAAAATATAAACCACTATCTTTTACAGATGAAAAATCGAAAGTAACATAATTATACCTGAGGTATAGTCCCCACGGTTTTACATCCTGCGTTAGTTTTTCAACATACTTACCATCAGGCAAGACCTGAAACAGGGTAGCAGATGTAAGAGGCATATCATTTTTATCAAGTTCAATAACTGCAACTTTTTGTTGATCCGGATTATAGCCAACCTGTGAAAATCCGATTACAGGAGAACGTTTCCAATCTTTGATTGTATTTGCAGTTAGATACCATTCTACTACTTTACCTGTTTTATTTGATGGAATAAGACTCCGTACTACAAACCATCCGTTTTGTGCAACATTACGTCCATCAAATAGCATTAACTTACCATCTAAAGAATTGATTTCAACACGTCTTTCAGGATCTTCAGGTGCTAAAACTAAAGTTGAACCTGTGGCAATTGGTAACGGGTCAACAAATTCACCTCTGCCTCTATCATCAAATGTTGAGTGTCCGTTAAATTGAGGAATTTTATCTTTGATAGGTTTAACAACTGTTGGACCACCGGGATACAAAGGAAAAATACCGGGGCTATTATCCATCAAATACGTTTTCTCAAAATATGCAGATGGTAAAAATTCAAGGTTAAAACCCGCATGTCCTTCAAGTTTTTCAGGAAGTGGTTTGTCAAGAAAAACATTTATTATAACTCCATCGTCTTTTGCTGTAACAACAACTCTTGAATCAAAATTATAATCTGCATAGCGAAGAAGTACTTCAATGCTGTTTTTTTCTTTATCTACATTTCTGCTTACTACTTCAGGAATCAAATCCCATTGTTCCGGCGTAGATCTTAACCTAACTGCACCATTTGTCGCAGTTCTAACACCATGGTGTATTAGCTCTATTCCCGCAGTTTTTTCATCATAGAAAAAACCATTGTACTGATTGCTGAAAACAAAAACATTTAATCCCTGAGTTTCAAAGTAATCGAGATCGTTTAGTTTTAGTCTAGTATTCTGACAAACCGCCGTGTCAAAAAGTAAAAATGACAGTCCGATTACTAAAAACGGGCTAGCGTTTTTTAATAAATAAATTTTAAAAAGTATGAATAAATTTTTCATAGTGTTCTCCAATAATTAAAATTTGATTTTTAAAAAAATAAAATAATCTAGTCGTTTTTTTCCTGATCTTCCCTAATATTTTCAGAAAAAATAGCAGGGTACTTTTATTTATATTGAATACTGTATGGTTTTGAAACTAAAAACAAAAAAATTACTAAGTATAAACTTAGTCCTGCAAAAAAGCTCAATGTGAAACCCAAAATCATTGACAGAATAACTGCAATAACAGATCCCAGAATAGACATTGTTCCGTTAACACCATACATCCACGGAATATATTTTTCTATTTGTTTCTGCTTCAACATTTGAATAGCAGTAGGGAAGGGGATTCCAAGTAAAAATCCAAAAGGAATCATCATAAAGAATGATACAAATGAACGTAATACCTGGCTGTACACTAATAACTTGTTTAGAATAAAAGGATAGAATATAAAGAGGACAATTCCAAAAGAAATTATCAATAAACAAATAACACTTAAACGTTTTCTGATATTCTCTGCGAAAATCTTCTTTCCGTAAAAACTTCCGATTCCCATTCCTACTAGTAATGAACCAAGAAGAATCGACAGGGAAATAGTTGGTGATCCAAGATACAAAACAAGTTTTTGAAACAGAGAAACTTCCAGGATCATGAATCCTGCTCCAATGCTAATAAAAATTATCAGCGGTAATAAAAGTATTTTTCGATCAGCTTTCTTAATTTTCTTCTTTATAACTGAATACGGTACTATAATCACGATTAAATTGAAAAATACAACGCCTATTAATAACCAAAAATAGTCTTCAGGAATTCCTCTTTTTACTTTATAAAAGTACGGACTGTCATCCCGGACAGGAGAAATATCGTATGGATCTTTGCTTATATAATCTTTTAACGAAATTCCTGATTCTACGCTTTTTAACAACTGATTTTCTCGTGTATTTTTAGATTCTTTCAAATTATAAGGGAGGTAAGTAACAGGGGGGAGGTCTTTTGGAATTTTGGAACCAACACCTTTAATATATACAATTTCGCTTTGAGTGAATGCCTCTTTCTTTATTACAATTGTCGGCGCATAATCCTGAGAAACAATTATAAAATGATTAATAGCATCCTGGTAACTTATTCCTTCTTCCTTAAATGCAGTAAGAGTAGTGACAATTAAACGAATTAGTTCCCATCTATTATGAACAGTAAAAACCAAACGTCCCTCTGGTGTTAAAATTTTCATATAGTCTTTTAAAGCCTCAACGGTAATTAAGTAATTCTCATTCATTGCAAAATTATCTATGTTTTGAAGCTGTTCGGTTGAAGGAAGTGCCATAACCACCATATCAAATTGTTGATCGGTCCTCTTAATATAATGACGTCCTTCCTGAACGAGAATATCGATATTTGGAAAATCAGTATATATTCCGCCATTAAAGTCTTTGTATTTTTCTACAATATTTACAAAATCAGGATTAATTTCTATTCCAGTTATATTCTTAACCCCTGCAAGCAAACCAGTAAGAACTTCTTTTCCACCACCCGGTCCTATCACCAGCATATTGTCTTTTTCATAATCACGTAAAAATAAAAGAGGTATGGTAGTAGTGTGGCTCATAAGGAGATTATACAATAGCGGACTAAAGTTTTTTATTTCTCCCCCAAATTTGTACATCTGCGTACCAGCTGAACCATCGACAAATAATTGTCTTACCTCATCCTGATTAGTATAAGCAACCAAATCCGACCGTCCATGAATACTCCACCTGCTATCAACAATCTGTGATATACTTCCAGCATTTGGGTAAACATAATAAAAATCCTTTTCTGGAAATTCACCAATTGGTACCTTACCCAATAAATTTGCATTACCATAAACCAATAACAAAATACCAGAAAGGAAAAGGATTGAATAAAAACCTATTATTTTACTCTTCTTAAATTTTGAAATGAAAAAACTTAATGCAGAAGAAAATACAAGTAGAGATAAGAATAAGATAGCATTTGGTGCTGTAAGAAGACTAAAAATTCCAATCGTTCCAACTGAACCAATTGCGGCTCCCAATAAATCTGACGCATAAAGTTTGAAACTATGTTCAGCATAATACTTGAATAACTGTGCATATAAAATGCCCGCAAAGAAAAACGGAAGAAAAAGAAGGAGAAAATAAACAAAAGGATTTGTAATATTTAACTTTATTATTGCTATAATAAAAAACGAAAAAGAGATTCCTATTAAGAAAATTATTTTTACGATTACATTAATTAATTCAGTCGGTTTCTTCTTTTGAATTCTATAATAAGAGTATATTCCACCGCATCCTAATCCAAGTATTGCAAGCGAAAGTATTATAAATGCATAATTATATACAAAAATAACGGAAGAAATACGTGTGGAAATAATTTCATAACTTATTACGGAAGCAGAAATAACTATTAGGTTCAGGTATACTACTTTTAAATTCGGCATTTCTTGGATGATATTATTCTAATTAATTTTTTAATTGATTTAATATTTGTCGTCTTAGGTTATTTGCTTCCGGGTAGTTCGGATTTACATTTAAGCATTCATTAATTAATGTAAGAGCTTTGTTGAAATCATTCTTTTTTGAATAAGCTAAGGAGAGATTGTATAACACTAAAGGATCATTTGGGTTTGATTTATTAGTCTCGGTTAAATATTTAATCGCGTTATCAAAATTTCCGATGTACAACGCCAGTAAACCATTCCTCTTTGGGGTATAATCCGCAAGGTCTAATTTATTTCTTTCATAAAAGTATTTGAGAATAAAATCAAGATCTCTTAACCAGGGATACTGATAGATCATAACATTAATATATTTCAGATACTCTTTTATATTGTCTCTTTTAAGATAAAATGTTGCAGCCATAAAATGTGCATCAATCCAGGATATTTGATTTTCTATTCTGTACATAGCAATTGAATCAATAGCATCTTTAGGTTTAAATAAATTGAGAAAATCCTTTGGTTTAAATTCTGATATAGCAACTTTCTTTTTTACATACGGCCAATCAATCTTTAATAATCTAACAAAATCATTACCTAAAACAGAATCGAGTTTTGTAAACATAAAATTAGCTCGTGTAAGACTATCTTGCTTACTAAACCTGATCTTAGCATTTTCTGATTTAGGAAGATATCCCTGCTTTTCCATACAATCGTAAAATGCTTTTCCAATAAGTTGATATCCTTGTACATTCGGATGCAAATGGTCTACAATTAAATTATCTCCTACAATCCCATCCGGACTTGCAGACTCGAATATCGAGTCTATCGGAATAGTTGCAACTTGAAATTCTTTTCCTAAATCATCAATGATCTTATTCATTTTCTCAGGCGACCTGAACCTGAGTGCATCAAGGTCCTTTGCTAATCTGAAAAGAGAATCCGCCTTAGTATAATTATTGTTTCTAAAATCTTCCTCAGCTTCTTCATATACCTGATCTGCAGTTTTATAACCCGGTGTATTTACGGAAATAAACGGTTTCTGATCTTTTAGATTACTTACCAGTCTTCCTAATATAACCGGCACACCTTTTTCTTTAGTCAGGTGTAAAATGCCAGTTAAGTTCTCTTTAAATTGTTGTAGACCTGCATTGAACACTTCAGAGTTTAAAAGTATGTACTTATCCTTCGCCATCCTGGACATTAGTGTACCCGATGTTCCACTATTATCAGATGCGAATAATGATATAATCCATTGAATTGAATTTCGTACTAACTGAGTGGTCTTAAATTTATTTAAATATAACATCAATTTGATTAAGGTTCGGGATGAGCCATATGATTGTACTGAACCAACACCGAGTGCTCCATAATATTCATTATGACCTGCATATATTAAAATTAAATCGGGTTTTTGATCCAGTACGCCTGGTAAAAGATCTAACACAGTGTAAGAATTTACTGCCGTCATACTTATATTGACAACTTCTATAGTGCTATTAGGATAAACCAATTCCAGCCTTCTTCGTATATAGCGGGAAAATGATCCTAGTGGATTATATGGATATCCTTCTGCACTGCTTCCGCCTAAAACAAAAACTCTGAAAGAATTTACTTTTTTATGCTGGTCAAAAACATCCTCAATTGTATTAGGATTAAAATCTCCACTGGTAAAATATCTCCTGCCTATATCTGGATTAATTATATATTTTCCTTGCCCGGTATTTACCCATTGATCCAAATTATATCCATAATCAATGATCTTTAAGAAAATTTCCAGGGTAATTAAAAATATAATTGGAAGTAAAACCAATACTGCAAAAAACCATTTAGGAGCTTTTTTTGAGGAAGCATTAATAATATTTTTTATTTCAATGCGTGGAAGATTGTATTTTTTGGAGATTTGATTTATGGAAAGCTGATCTTTATCAGCTAAGATTTGTTCTTTTTTATCCCTGGATATTTTCAAAACGTGTTTTTAAATAATCAACAATAATGAAATGATTTTAATACTTTTTATGGAAGCAGAAATAGTTACTAAATAGCCGTGGACTATTTAAATATTCTACATTAAGAGGGAGATATTAGCCTGGCTAAGATCTCTTCATTAATTTCTGGATGATATTTGTTTTTTAATTTCTCTGCTACATCCTTCTCTATCTTTTTTCTATAGTAATTTCTGAAATCCTCAGCGATTGAATTTTTCACATCATTATACGTTAATTGCTTCGCAGGACGTATATGGTAACATTTTAGTATTGCATATTTAGTCTGATTATTCTCATCCTCAAATTTTATCGGCTCTGATACTCCGGATTCATTCATTTTAAATGATAAATCTCCAAAAACAGGTTTTTCCCCAAATCTAAGTGATTTAATTTCGCCGTCTCGATCTTTTATATAGGTTTTAACGAGGTATCTGCCTGTAACTTTTTCGAAGGGGATTCCCTGTTTAATTTTATTAAAGGCATCTTCTGCTTCATCCTTGGTAGGAAAAACCATCACAAATATATTTCTTTTCTCTAGTTGATAATAGAGTGTATTCTCATTCTCTTTAAAGAATTGATGAAGTGCTTCATCAGTTGCTTCTGGTATTTTTGCTTCAATTTCCGCCTGATTATATAATTGAACCAATTGATACTTCAACGCAGAATTTTTTGTAAAAGGATTAAAAATATTCATTTTAAAATCCAATGAATCCGCCTTTTTTACAATCAGGTCAGTTCGTATTGCTTCCAGGATAAACTTCTTAAGATCATCTTCTGTTATATTATTATTTGAAGGTGGCAATATTAAAATATTGTTTAATAATCTAAGGTATTCTTTATAATCAACTTCACCTTTATTGTTGGAATTCGTTCCTTTTGAATAAAGCAATATAGTTTTATTATCATTGTTGGCTACAGCATTTTTGAAAGTTTCTTCGTATTTGTCTTTATAAAAATTTGGCTCGTCCGACCATTTTACCAGCTGTTTCAAAGCATCTTCATTCCATTTCAAACTGTTCTCATCGACTAATTCCTTTTTATCCTTATCATATTCATCAGCACTTATAGAAGAATATACATTTTTAAGGTCAGAAATTATTTCATTTTTGATTTTATCAAAAGGTTCAACATGAATTTTATTTATTTCGGCAATCTTTACTATTCTGTATGCATCGTTATCATTAAAAACACGTATATCATTTTTACTTGATCGAAAAATAATATTACCGATGGGGTCCAAAATACTTTGTTTCCATCCAACAGGTGGCATATAGCCGTTGTTATTTAAGGATTGTTTATCCTGAGAATATCTGATAACTAACGAATCAAAATTTTCACCTCCGTCAATTTCCGTTTTGATTTTCATAGCTTCTTGCTTCACGGAATCTATCTGTACCGGGGAAGCACCTTTAGGGTGATATAAAACTATCTGTTGAGCAATAACCTGTTTATCCATGATGTTATATATTTTTTTTGCGTACTCAGCATTGGCATATTTACCAATATATTCCTTTTCAAAATATTCATAAATCAATTCCTGATTTATTATACGGCTGACGCTTTGTATTAATTTCTCATTCTTATCTAATCCTTTAGCAAAAAAATCCATCCGCTTAAATTGATTAATTAGTATGTCATTCAAAGCATTGTTATAGGCATCCGATCTTTTTACGAATTTTTTATAATAAAGGTAATCAGATACGAATTTATTCAGTTCATTAACTGTAACAGTATGGTTGTTATCATATGTTGCTACAATTTCATTTTGCGGATCTATCTCAGATGACTTTTCCGAATTACAGCCTGCTAAAATGAGCATGAATACTAATGTTAGATATAAATCCGGATACTTGGAAATTCTCATAAATTTTCTCCTAATACTGGATATCTACTTTTTTAGATATTGGAATTTCAAAATTTTAATTATTTAGCATTAAACATAAAGAGGATAATTAAGATCTAAAAATTAATTCCCTATATAAACAAAACCCCGGTTTTTGACCGGGGTTTTATTAATTCAACAAAGAATAATTTTACATTACTTCATTAAAATCATTTTCTTTGTTTGTGTGAAATTATCACCATGTAAAGTGTAGAAATAAACACCACTTGAGAGGTTAGCTCCGTCAAATTTCACTTCATAAGACTGAGCAGTTTTGAAACCATTTACTAAAGTAGCAATTTCTCTACCTGTTATGTCATAAACTTTAAGTGTAACATTTCCTGCTTCAGGAATTGTAAAGTTTATGGTTGTGGTTGGGTTAAACGGATTCGGATAGTTCTGTGTAAGCTTATACTGTGTTGCTACACCGCCCAATTCACGAACTGAGTTAACAGGATCTCCGTTTGCCCAGGCAGTTACCAAATCATTATAGAATTTACTCCAATTATCATGAAAGGTAGCTTTTTGAGTTGGGAACCAGTTTAAATCGCCAAGAGGTAAACCATCAGTACCTGCTGTCATCAGATCTGCATCGTCGTATGAAAGGTCTATAGGAATTGGCCAATCAGAATAAATGTATTGATCAGGCATAGTTGTATTTACTACTCTCCAATCAGTTAAGATGGCTGTACTAGTAGTATCAACTGTCGCAAGACAGAATGATCTTAACGAATCAACCTGATCTGATAAAAGATCCTGGGATTCAGCAAAGTTAGGCATTTGGTCATACCATCCAACTTCTGTTAAGAATGGAAAAGTCGCATCATCATCAAAAAATCCCTGAGTTCTATCATTCATTAAAATAGACTGGTCTGTCCAGGTGGTAAATCCATTGACAGCCATTGTGTTAGCTGCATCACCCAGATTTTGTAATTTCGTATCCCAGTATACAAGATTAGATTGAACTAAAAACTTTCGAGGTAGTTGTTCCAAACTATCAGGCAAAACTGCAACATCGATAATGCCAGTAGGTAGTCCATCGGCATCCTGTTCAGAAAGATCTTGAGTCATGTTGGGTCTGAACGGTTGGCAGTTGCTATTTACAAATATGTTATTTGTAACAATCTGACTACTCTGGTAACCTTGAGTTTCGATTACAGATCCAACACAATTTATAAATGTGTTATGATTAATATAAATCCATTTAACTTGGTAGTTTCTGAATTTGTACATAGAGCCCTGAGCCATTATATGGGTATTATTCTCGACCCACATAGTATCTGTATTATAGTTAACATTATCATATATACCGCCGTTACGTCTGCAAGGTTGTCCGCTCATATTTACAAAATAATTATTTTTAAAATAAAAGCTGTTTCCTGCATGTCCGTTTGATTGAACAAATACCCACCAGTTATGTTCCATCATACAATTTTCGAAAGTAATTTTTTTATCGGCAGCACCATCGCCATAAAATGCCCAGCCGTTAACACCATCCGGTGAACCGATTATTTGACTGATATTTTTAACCGTTAAATCGTTTGCCCAGGTAATTCCGCCAACATAAGATCCGCTTTCATCATTAAAACCGGATATTATAGGTGGTCTTTTTGCTGCATCATCATTATTAACCAAAATACCGTTATCTACACCAGCAATTATTACCGGTCTATCTGCAGGTGTGGTAAAACCAGCAGATTGAGGATACCATCCACCAGTTTTTAACTCATAAACACGACCAGCAGGGACGGGGTTATTTATGGAATCGCCAACAATACAATTATTTATAGAATTAGGTTGTAATCCCATATCGAAATAATCATTGATTACAACTGTATCCTGACGAATTTCTTTAACATAATCCATCCACCCTTGAGCGAAGGATGCTGATAAAGATATCAAGAAAAGGGTAAGAGAAAGTATAAATACTTTTCTCATAACGAACCTCCTTAAATTATTGAATAAAGAATTAATTATCCTAGATTAATAAATAATCTATTTCTCTTTTATTAATATGTTTTCCTCCTATATTATTTAACATAATGTTTGTTAGCTTTACAAAGTGTACCTTAAATTCAGTTGAAATTCTCTCGGTGAATATTGAGTTGATGCTTGATTTTCGAAAATAGGTCCACCAAGTATTCTACGGAATTTTCTATATGTCTTAGTAGGATTATGAAAGATATTTATACCACTCAGTGATATACTTAATCCTTCAATAGGTAATTGTTGCTTAAGAGTAAAATCCCATTTATAAATATTACCAGTAAACTGATCTTCTTCAGGTCTCGCGCCAACTACAGTAATTACGTTACCTTGCAAATTAAATGAAATACGCCCTGAAAAACCTTTATAATCAACTCCAAGAGCAATATTAAAAATATCATCTCCCTGATTCAACAGTCTGGCTGTACGTATCGTATCAGTGGTAACATATCTGGTTGTAATACTTGGTAGACCTGTTATCGAATCGATAACAACTGTAGTTATTGGTGTATTTCTTAGTTGCTGATAATCCATTTCGGACCAAACTCTTGTATAGTTTATATTCAGAACTAATGCATTAAAGGGCTCAGGTAAATACCAGAAGTTTGTCTGCCAGTCGAATTCCAAACCTTTTATTTTTGCAGGATTCGGGTTGTTTAAGAAAGTGGTTATTCGTTCCGATCCCGGAGGTGGTTGAATATTTTGTGAGATCCAGAATGCTGAATCAGGGAATGTGATATTATAATACGGTAGGTTTTGATAAAAGATTTGTGATCGGAAGAAAACATCCTTTATTTCTTTATAAAAACCACCAACAGTAAATAAACCTATTTCATTATTATAAAATGATAGATAAACGTCAAAGTTTGTTGATACTGCAGGTTTTAACTTTGGATTTCCGGCTTGAACATCTATACTGTGAGCAAAATAAGTATTCGGAAGAATGGCATTGTAATCGGGTCTGGAAATTGTTTGTGAAAAAGCCAACCTGATATCACCCCAGTCTGTAAATTTATAACGAAGTTGAGCGTTTGGGAAAAAGTTATCATCATTCCGATCAACAGTATTCAAAGTATCCAACAACTTTCCATCACCATCAACACTATGAGTTACATAAAAATTGGTTGCATTATATTTCATATTATAATGTTCTAACCTTCCACCCGCAATTAAAGACAATTTAGAACCAATACTGAAAGTACCCATCACGTAACCTGCAGAAAAAATTTCTGCCCCGTCAAAATCGTTTCGTACTGACCCGGCTTTATGAATACCACCAGTTGGCCAGCCGCTTCTTGCTTTATTATAAAAATCACTGATTCTATCTATATCAAATGCGTATTTATAATCATAAGTATCGTCAAGAAAATATTTGCCTCTATTATAATCAGTATTCTGGACATCAGTAAACTTGAGTGGATTCTCGTTAGTAAGATACTTGCCTGGAACAAAATCTCTAACTCCGTCATAAAAATCATCATCCCCTGTTCTTTTATACCATTCATCCAGATCATTCACACGTGTTGTACGGGTAAATTTACCACCAATTTTAAATATGGATGAAAAATCCGTCGAAAATGAAACCGGTAATGTAAAATCAAGCTTTGCATTATATATATGTTCTTTAAATGCCTGTGAACGAAGTACAGCCCAACCTCCAATATTAACGCCCCCTATGTAGTCAGGGTTAACTTTAATTTTAAGAGGAAAGTCATACATAAGGGTTGGTCGATTTGCGGAATAAGAAATACTATTGCTGTCCGCATCATAACCAAAAGGAGGAGTAATAGTTCCATTTTCAAATACTGTGGCATCACCCGGGTCACCAAATCTTATATCTGTATTTTTATCACTGTATGAGTGAGACAAGGTCAATTCCCCTTTAACATCGCCGAAATTATAATCAGTTTGCAATGAGTTAATAAGTAATATTTTGTCGTTTTTATCCCTGTTTAAGGAATAATTAATTTTATTACCGCCAAAATCATACTGGAAATTGTGTGTAGCCATATTATATATACCTTTGGATACAGTATTCTGCAGCATAATGCTGCCGTTTGGTAGCTTATAATCCAGTATTAAACTTCCGCCTGCTGTTGAAACAATATTTTGTTGATCACTAAAAGTAAAATTATCCATACGATAGGGAGCCTCACCATAAGGCAGTGATTCATATCTTGTATAACCGGCTGACGTTCGATCATTACCACCATCAGACTGATCTGCATTTCCCTGAATGAAAACACCCAATTTATCATCAAAGAATCTGTCACTTACGCTTCCCCAGAACCTGTAATTATCCCATGTTCTATCCTGATGATTTAAGCTACCCTGGGAAAGTAAATCCATATGAAAATCGGTGGGGGCATTACGTAATCTTAAATTAACAACTCCGCCTATTGCATTTGCATCCATATCAGGAGTAAGAACTTTAACAACTTCAATACCTGAAAGCATATTTGCAGAGATGAAACCTAAATTAGTAGCACGGGTGTTTATGTCAGTTGAAGGAAGTTGAATCCCATTCATCATAATAAGATTCTGCTTTGCCTGAATACCTCTTACAACTATCTGGTCACCGTTCATTAAAGAAAGTCCGGGCAGCCTGCTTAACACTGTAGCTGCATCATTATCAGGTAATTGCCGAATTTTTTCAGATGAAACAACATTTGTTATAGTATTAGATGTAAGCTGTTGGTTAATAGCTTCTCTTTGCCCCTGAGCTTGTGCAGTTATTTCTACTTCTTGACCTTCTAAAACCTGAGGAGATATCGATATATTAATTTCAAGTGTTCTACCACCTACAATTTCTATTGAAGTTTCTTTCGTCTTGTAACCAATATAGCGTACAGTTAATATATATGAACCGGCATCAACGTTAGTTATAACAAATTTTCCCTGCATATCCGTAGCCGCTCCTAAACTTGTACCTTTCAAATATACATTGGCACCAAATAAACTCTCACCTGATGTTGAGTCGGTAACAAATCCCTGAATTTTTCCGGATTCACTTTGTGCAGACGTAAATGATGGGAGAATTATTAGGAGAGAAATGATTAGAAGAAATCTAGTAAAAATATTCATAGTGCTCCTCACTTTTTATTTTTTACAAATAGATTATATACAACAGTGATAAAAATAAATAAGCTCATCGATTAATTATCGCTTTAGTATCTAAACTCATTAAAGCATTTTTACAATGTAAATCGATAATTACACTTTTGAACCGTTTCAACTTAAAAAAGTAAATTCAAAAAGGCAAATTATTAATCAAAGGATAAATAATTTTGTTGACCTGATATATACTTTGATGTATCCGGTAATACCGGAATTATTTTTATCTGAGATTTCAACACAATTAAAATAATTTGTTGCACTCAAGGTATAGAAACAAATATCATTTCATTAATTAATTCAAATAAGAACAGTACCGAAGGCCGGACTCGAACCGGCACGAGGTGTGAGCCCCACTGGATTTTGAGTCCAGCGCGTCTACCAATTCCGCCACTTCGGCAAAATCACAATCAAATAAATGAACAATGTGTTAAAGTAATCTTTCAGTTTAGACAAACTTACTTAAATTGTTGGATTTATTTTTTGAAATCAACTCTGTCAAGTAAAAAGTTCATCCATTAAAGAAATATTTTCTGATATTGTAATTCAAAGAAAATTGCCGGATAAAATTAAAGAACTTCTTCTCATCGATCAATATCACCTAATTTAAATCCTTCTAATTTAAGTACTTATAAAGAAACAATCCTTGATTAATATGTTTCATTCTTAATCATTCATGCAAATATTCGAAATAAGACCGGACCAAAGTTGTCGCATATTTCAGTGTTAATTCAGGATAAACGAAACATTTGTCTTAAGAAAAATGTTTGTGGCATAAATTTTGGCTCTTTTAGTATTATTAACAAAAAATGACGGAGACATCATGAAAAAAAACAGCTACAAAAACAAAATGAGTGATTCATTTTACGATGATACTTTTTCTTATCTGAATTTAGAATCATCCGATAGTGAAGCGCTTTACAACGAGGAGATGGAAGTAAATAATATACTTGAAGATCATGAAATTGAAGATCTCGATTTATCCGAGCTCGATGAAAAATTTCTTGATGAACTTCTATTATTATAAATCAGTAATCTGAATTGGAGGAATTATAATGAGAACTTTTATCGGGTATGAAGGTCATTATGATATATACGATAACGGACAGATTATTGTTAGATTGGTAAACGAACTGGGTAAGCTAACAGGTAAGATTAAGAAGCTCTCCAATGTAGCACATATTTATAACGATGCAGATAGAAATGGTGTTCTTCATCTTCTGCAGGTTATGAAAATATATAAAGTATTAGGACAAAACGTAGAAGCTTAAATAATTATTTTCTTTGTTGTGCCTTTTCGATTTTAGCCCAGGTATCGCGTAATGAAACGATCCTGTTAAGTACCAAAGCATCTTCTTTAGAATCAAATTTATCAAGACAAAAATAACCAATTCTCTCAAGTTGAAACCTGTCATCAGTAGTTAATGATTTTACAGACGGCTCAACTTTGCAATACTTCAGAATCTTTAACGAGTCTGGATTAATAGATTCCTTAAAATCTTTTTCTTTATCTCCGGTTGGATCTTCAGACGAAAAGAGCCTGTCATACAATCTTACTTCTGCTTCAACAGCTTGTTCTGCAGAAACCCAATGAATTGTTCCTTTAACTTTTTTATTGCTTGTTCCCGTTCCGCTTTTTGTTTCAGGATCATAAGTACAATGTAATT
>Ga0307423_1000445_pt1 | contig 28051 bp, 22 predicted proteins | sample SalMarWE160310MG_FD_202154 | JGI IMG/M metagenome (GOLD analysis project Ga0307423, IMG submission 202154) | Salt marsh sediment microbial communities from the Plum Island Ecosystem LTER, Massachusetts, United States - WE1603-10 | ecosystem: Environmental > Aquatic > Marine > Intertidal zone >... | reverse complement strand
GTTGAATTTGTGGTCGTGGAAGGTGTCACCAGCATCGATCCCGAGACGGGCGTCGAATCCGAGACCTGGGGATTCAAGGTGGCCAACGACGACAGCAACGTCGTATCGGGAACACCGGGACCCGTCATCCGTGCGCGTGTCGGCGATATTCTCCGCCTGACGGTTACCAATCCGGCTTCGAGCACTCACCCACACAACATCGATTTGCACGCAGTTAGCGGACCGGGTGGAGGCGCCGCTGCCACGACCGTAGCCCCCGGTGAGAGCAAGACCATCGAAGCCCGGATGCTCTATCCCGGGTTCTTCATGTACCACTGTGCATACGGCGATGTGCCGGCTCACATTGCCCACGGCATGTATGGAGGCATATTGGTCGACCCCGAAACACCCCTGCCTGCCGTTGATCATGAGTGGTACATCGTGCAATCGGAGTTCTACACAACCAGCACCGAACCCGGTGTTGTCGACTTCGACAGGCAAGCGCTCACCGACGAGAACCCGACCTACGTGGTCTTCAACGGAGCCAAGGGCGCCGTCGCAGGTGATAACGCCCTCCAAATGGCCGTAGGAGAGCGAGCACGCATCTACTTCATCGACGCCGGGCCCGACCTCGACTCGAACTTCCATCCCATCGGGTCACACTGGGACGCCGTGTACCCCGAGGCCGCGCTACTCAATCAGCCCCTGCGGGGTTCGCAGACCACCCTGGTACCCGCAGGCGGTGGGGTTGTCGTCGACATCATCGGCCAGGTACCGGCCACGATCATCCTCGTCGACCACGCAATCTCACGAGCGTTCGACAAGGGCGCCATCGGCCAGATCGTCGTCAGCGGCGACGAGCAACCCGAGATCTTCGAGGTGATCAACCCGACACCCAGCGGGGAACAGCCTCAACCCTCAAGCGATCAGACGGCGGTACCTGGTGCCAGCGTATCCATCCTCCCGAATGCGTTCCAGGCGCAACCTATGGATGCCGCAGACGAATTCGCCGACTTGGAGAACCCCGCCGATTACTCGATCAATACACTGACCGTCTCCGCCGGTACCACCGTCACCTGGACCAACGACGACCCGGGCATGCTGCACACCATCACCGCCGTCGACGGCTCGTTCGACTCCGGGTTCCTCAATGATGGCGACACCTGGTCATACACCTTCGCAGAACCCGGCGAGTTCGAGTACTTCTGCACGCCGCATCCGTGGATGCGGGCAAAGGTCATCGTGGAAGGGTAGCAATCGGCGACCATCGTCAAACGGCATCTGTCTTTGGAACGTGTCCGCGACATCATGATGAGATGTCAGCCGACCCCATCCTCAGGGTCCCAGTCGTAGTCGATCTGCCTGGCGGTGGCGACGGCGAGGTCCCTGTCCTCGAGACGGTCGATCATGTGCAGCGCCATCGCCATCCCGGAACTGAGGCCGCCTGCGGTCACGACGTCGCCTGAGTCGACCCATCTCGCCCTGGTGGCGTGACCGGCGCCGATCCGGGCGGCTAGATCGTCGACATCCTCCCAGTGCGTGGTCCAGGGACGGTCGTCGAGCAAGCCGGCGTCCCCGAGCAGGAACGCCCCGGTGCAGACGCTGGTTGCGACGGCCGCTGCCGAGACCAGTGCCGAGAGCGCATCCCTGTTCGACTCGTCGGCGGCGACCCGGTTGATGTCAATCGCTCCCGGGATCACCGCAACATCGATCGATCCAAGGCCCGCGACCGTGTGGGTCGGCACAAGCCCCATCCCGCCGTATGCCGTCACCGGGTCACCGGTGACACCCACCACCGCCACCTCAAATGGCGCCGGACTCCCCCAGCGCATCGCCAACCGGGATGCGGTGAGAAACACCTCATAGGGACCGCCCACGTCGAGCAGGTCGACCTCTTCAAATACCAGGATTGCGATGCGTGTCGTCATGGCGCAAGCATGCCACACGCATCAGACAGACGGACGGCCAGTGTCGCCGCGTTTCCGCCGCATCCTCATCGCCACGATCACGCCGACGATCGGCCCTGCAACGAGAACGACGATCGTGATGACCCCGGCAATCACGTTGTGCCGGAACACCTCAGGGATGCTCGCTTCGTAGCCATTGTCGACACCCGAGTAGATGACGACGTTCACGGCAACGATCGCACCCACCACGGCGCCGACCAGACCCCCGACCACCACATTGACAAGCCGGAATCGGCGTCGCGTTTGCATCCGTTCCAGCATCGCAACATCGGCGCTGCCGCGCCAACCCACGGCCTGCCCCGGACACGGAGCGAGCCAGCGGACTAACTTCGAGGTATGCCCGAGCCACGGTTCATCCTCGCAATCGACCTGGGAACCTCCGGGCCCAAGGTTGCTCTCGTTGGTGACGACGGTTCGCTGGTCGGTGGCGAGTTCGAACCGACCGACTTGATCCTCTCCGCCGGCGGTGGCGCCGAGCAAGATCCGCGCCGGTGGTGGGATGCCATCGCCGCTGCCGGCAAACGCACCATCTCGGCCAAACCAGATGCACATATCGCCGCGGTCTGCGTCACCAGCCAATGGTCCGGAACCGTTGCAGTCGGCGGTGACGGGGAGGCGATCGGGAATGCCATCATTTGGATGGACACCCGGGGTGCCCCACACGTCGCCGATCTGATCGGCGGGCCGGTCAAGTTCCAGGGATACGACCCCCGTAAGGCGCGCAAGTGGATCCAGATCACCGGTGGCGCCCCATCAGGCGCCGGCAAGGACCCGATCGCCCACATCCTCTGGCTCAGAGCCGAGCGACCGGACATCTACAACAGAACCCGGGCATTCCTCGAGCCCAAGGACTTCATCAATTACGTGCTCACCGGGAACATCACAGCCACCTACGACTCGATCGCCCTGCACTGGCTCACCGACAACCGTGATCCCTACGGCGTCCACTACAGCGACGAGCTACTGGCATACGCGGGGCTCGATCGCAGCGTCCTTCCCGACCTGTACCCGGCGGTGGCCACCATCGGGGAGGTCAAACCATCGGCCGCAGCCGATCTGGGGGTCCCGGCAGGCACCCCGGTTCTCGGCGGCACCCCCGACGTGCACTCGGCTGCAATCGGTTCGGGCACCACCGCTGATCTCGCCGGGTCGCTGTATGTGGGCACATCGTCGTGGATCACCTGTCACGTCCCGTTTAAGAAGACCGACCTCATCCACAACATTGCATCGCTCCCGGCTGCCATCCCCGGCCGGTACCTGGTCGCCAACGAGCAGGAGACCGCAGGCAAGGCGATCGAGTGGCTTTCCGACATCCTCTATCCGAACAACCCGGATCGTGCCTCGGTGTATCAGCGGATGAACGACATCGCATGCACCGTCGCACCGGGCAGCAAAGGAGTCATCTTCACCCCCTGGCTCTACGGCGAACGCACCCCGGTCGAGGACGCAACCCTGCGTGGCGGTTTCTTCAACCAATCGCTCGACACCGGTAGGGCAGAGATGGTCAGGGCCGTCTTCGAAGGCGTCGCCTACAACGCCCGCTGGCTGCTCGCCACCGTCGAGAAGTTCACCGGCTCCCGGCTCGATCCGATCGTGATGGCCGGTGGGGGCGCACTGTCGGGAGGGTGGGCACAGATCTTCGCCGATGTGCTGGGCCGGACCATCTACCAGGCGGAGGACCCCATCATGGTCAATGTGCGCGGCGCCGGACTGCTCGGCCATGCCGCCCTCGGCAACATCGGCTGGTCGGATGTGCCGAAGCTCGTCCCCATCGCCGGAGTTCATCGACCCAACCGCGCCAACAAAGCTGCGTACGACCGGCTCTACGATGCGTTCCGTCACATCCACAAGGACAACCGGCGCACGTACAACAAGCTGAATCGATAGTGTCTCTCACCAACATCGCAGAACGTGCTCTCGGCTGGCTCCCCTCCCGGTTGGCGGAGTCTCTCTACGGCGGGGCGCAGCGAATCCCGACGGTCCGGCGGCTACTCGAATCCGAGTATGCCGGGTTACTCGAGTCGGCACCGGCTCCCCATCCACCCGGAGACCACGAAGTGCACGGCCGGCTCCCGAGACAACCTCTCGGCCGTGATGAGATCGTCGCCGAGGTGACGGCTTTGGCAGATGACGAGGGCGAGTGGGAGCAGGGTCGAGCGTCGGGCGCCGTCTACCACGGCGATCCCGACCACATCGATTTCCTCAACCGGGTCTACGCCATTCAGTCACAGTCGAATCCGCTCCATATCGACCTGTGGCCCTCAGGAGCGAAGTTCGAAGCCGAGGTGACGGCTATGACCGCCGCGATGCTCGGCGGCGACGCAACCTCCGACGAAATCGTGGGCATGGTGGCGTCCGGAGGCACCGAGTCGATCATCCTGGCGATGAAGGCTTACCGCGATCGGGCCGGGATCCGGCATCCCGAGATGGTGGTGCCCGACTCGGCCCACGTCGCCTTCGACAAAGCAGCCCACTATCTGGGCTTCAAGCAGATTCGGGTACCGGTTGGGCCCGACTACCGGGCCAACGTCAATGCCATGGCCCGTGCCGTCACCAGACGCACAGTCGCGATTGCCGGTTCGGCGCCCGGGTTCCCTCACGGAGTGATCGATCCCATCGCGGCTCTGTCGGACATGGCCCGGGAACGCGGCATCGGCTTCCATACCGACGCTTGCCTCGGAGGCTTCATTCTCCCATGGGCGGAAAGGCTCGGCTACGACGTCCCCCCTTTCGACTTCCGACTCCCCGGCGTCACCTCGATGTCGGCCGACACTCACAAATACGGCTATGCCGCCAAGGGAACCTCGGTTGTGCTGTACCGGGGACGGGAACTGCGTCGCCACCAGTTCTATGTCGCCGCTGATTGGCCGGGTGGGCTGTACTACTCCCCGACCATGGCGGGCAGCCGCCCCGGTGCGCTGTTGGCGGCTGCGTGGGCGGCGTTGCTGTCGATGGGCGAGCAGGGCTACCTCGACGCCACCAAAGCAATCCTGGAGACCGGGGCCGAGGTGCGTGCCGGTATCGAAGCGATCCCCGGCCTGCGGGTGCTCGGCGACCCGCTGTGGGTAATCGCCTTTGCCTCCGACACGGTCAACATCTACGAAGTGATGGCTCGTATGGCCGAAAGGGGATGGAGCCTCAACGGACTGCACCATCCCCCTGCTGTGCATATCGCCCTCACGTTGCGACACACCCAGCCGGGCGTCGTCGAAGCATTCCTCTCGGACCTCGAGCGGGCCGTAGTGGAGGCCCGCGAGACCGGCACCGAGCCCCAGACGGGTTCAGCGCCGGTATACGGTATGGCCGCCACCTTCCCCGCCCGGCGTGCAGTGGGCGACCTGCTCAGGCGCTACATCGACAAGATCTACGAACTCGGCCACAGCGGCGAATAGCCCGGTGAGCATCGGCCCGGCACCGCCCGGCAGCGTTGCTCGAACACCCGCGAATTCATTGCATTTTCGTTGGGCGTGAGCCGTTCGGGGAAAAATTCCGTTTGGATAGGGGGCCATCATCCATCTACCGTGAACGCCGGTATGACGCACTCCGTGCGTCGTCGGGAGGAGGAAGTAGTAATGACGAAACGTCTATTTACGCTACTGATCGCTCTAGTGCTCGCCCTCGCAGCATGTAATGGTGACAGCAGCAGTGACACAACCACAACCGCCGCGGCAGGTGGCTCGGAGACAACAGCGGCGCCGGCAGCATCCGGTTCGTTGCTCCAGACCATCCAGGACCGGGGCACATTGATCTGCGGCGTCAACGACGCCGTGCCGGGCTTCGGGTACACCGACGCCGAGGGAAATTTCTCCGGCTTCGACGTCGACTACTGCCGCGCCGTTGCCGCAGCCGTCTTTGGTGACGCCACCAAGGTCGAGTTCAAGGCACTGACCGCACAGCAGAGGTTCACCGCCCTCCAGTCGGGGGAGATCGACGTCCTGATCAGGAATACCACGTGGACGGCCAGCCGTGACGGCGGTGAAGGGGCAACGTTCCTGCACACCACGTTCTACGACGGGCAAGGCATGATGGTCCGCGCCGATAGCGGCATCGCCACCATCGAAGATATGGCCAACCTATCGGTGTGCGTGCTCTCGGGCACTACCACCGAGCTCAACCTGGCCACCAGGTTCGGCAGCACGCCGTACACGCCGTTGACGTTCGCCGACAACGACCAGCTGCAGGCGGCATTCGTTGCCGGTCAGTGCGACGGATGGACCTCTGACAAGTCCCAGCTTGCCGGTGTCCGCTCCAACTTCCCGGAGGCCGACGGTGGCCCCAGTGCGCTCGTCATCCTCGACGAGACGTTCTCCAAGGAGCCGCTTGGCCCGGTGGTCGCCGATGGCGACACGCAGTGGGCGCAGGTGGTCGATTGGGTGGTGCTAGCCACGATCCAGGCTGAGGAGTTTGGTCTCGACTCGACGAACGTGACTGCGTACACCGGTGACGATGCCGGCGTCCGCCGGTTCCTCGGTCTGCCCATTCAGACCGACTCCGGCGAGACGGTGTTCGATCCCGGCCTCGGTTTGCCCACCGACTTCGCCACGCAGGTGATCAGCCAGGTAGGCAACTACGCCGAGATCTTCGACCGCAACGTCGGCCCGGACACGGCGCTCGGCCTCACCCGTGGAGTCAATGCGCTGTGGACCGACGGTGGCTTGCTCTACGCCCCGCCGTACCGCTAGATCGAAAGGAATCAGCGAGGGGTCGGGTGACCAACCCGGCCCCTCCGCACACAAGGAGCAAGTTTGACCGCGATTGACACGCCCGGCGGGACGGTTCGGCCTCCCTTCTGGCGTGACATCCGCGTCATCAGGGTCGTGCTCCAGGTTCTGGCCGTTGTCGTTGTGTTTGGCGCTCTCTGGCTGCTGGGCAACAACCTGCGCAACGAACTGATTCGCAAGAACCTGCCAACCAACTTCGACTTCCTCGACCGACCGACCGGAGTGACCATCTCCGACAGCGGATTCGACCCGGGATCACCGGTGAGCGCGGCATTGTTGGCCGGGATCAAGAACACGTTCCTGCTCGCCATCGTCGGTATCCCCCTGCTGACGATATTGGGCACTCTCATCGGGGTCGCTCGCCTCTCCACGAACTGGCTGGTTGCAAAAGCGGCGGGGGTCTACGTTGAAACCATCCGCAACATCCCGCCGCTGCTGATCATCATCTTCGTCTTCAATGCTGTGATCTTGCAGCTACCTGCTCCCAATGATCCGGCGACTCCATTTGACTGGTTCGTCATCAGCAACCTGAAGATCGTCGGCCCCAGCCTCATCACCGAGTCCGGAGCGGGACTGCTCTGGATCATCATGCTGCTCGGCCTGATCGCCGCCGTCGCCGTCGGCATCTGGCGCACCCGCTACTCGGAACGGACCGGGCACCCCCATCACCGCATCTTGATCGGCTTTGGGGTTGTTGTGGTCTTTGCTGTCATCGGGTACCTGATCGCAGGCAATCCGATCCAGGTCGCGCTCCCCCGACTCGACGGACGAATCATCACCGGTGGGTTCGGCGGCCTCGGCTCTTACTTCTCCCTGCTCGCCGCCCTCGTCATCTACACGGCAAGCCACGTCGCCGAGATTGTTCGCGGCTCGATTCTCGCGGTCCCTAAGGGGCAAACGGAAGCGGCCAATGCCCTCGCCTTGTCGGGATTCCAGCGGCTGCGCTTCGTCACCCTTCCGCAGGCGCTCCGTATCGCGATACCGCCGATCATCAACCAGTACCTCAATTTCGTGAAGAACACGTCACTCGCCATCGCCATCGGGTTCGCCGAGATCACCCTGATCACGTTCCAGGCCATCGGCAACGGTTATCCGGCACCGCAGCTCATTGTCCTGCTGATGGCTGCCTACCTCGTGTTCTCGCTGACGATCTCGGTGATGGTCAACATCCTCAACCGGCGCCTGCAACTGGTGGGACGCTGATGACCACGACCACGCCTCAGCAGCTCACCGTCACCCGAACGACTCGCGCCGCGGCGTGGCTGAGAAAGAACCTGTTCTCGACCTGGTACAACACTGCGCTCACGATTGTGTTCGGCGCTTTCATCCTCTTCGTGCTGTTCCGACTCCTCGGCTTCCTGCTCGACATCGACACCACCATCATCCGGGTCAACCTGAAGCTCTACATGACGGGGCGCTTCCCGAATGAACAACTCGAACGGCTCTGGATCGGGGTATACATCACTAGCGCCGGCATCGGCCTGTTCGCCCGGGCCATCGCACGCAATGCCGAGGTCAAAGCCCTCGACGCCGGGATGGCAATCGACCACGCCGGATGGCAATCGATCATCAGGCGCTTCTGGCCGATCCTGGTTCTCGTCGCGATCATCCTCGGCTTCACCCAAACTCCGCTCCCAGCGCTGCTCACCCTGGGCGCTGCCGCTATCGGCATCGGCGCCTACGTATCCGGTGCGGCGCTGCCCCGGGCCGTCATCAAGCGCTCGTGGCTGATCCCCCTGGTGGGAACCGTCGCTTTCTACCTCGGCGTCGCCGGCTTCGGCGGCGTGGGCTGGGACAAGTGGGGCGGCTTCTTTGTCAACATCGTGCTCACCATCGCCGGCATCACGCTGGCCTTCCCGCTAGGGCTCATGCTCGCGCTGGGACGCCGCTCAACGCTGCCGGTGGTCCGGTACCTGTCTGTGACCTACATCGAGTTCCTGCGCGGAGTACCGATGATCTCGCTACTGCTGCTTGGTGCCTTCGCTCTCGGGTTCCTCATCCCCGGGGATCAGCAGTTCAGCCTCTTCATACGTCTGTTGATCGCGATCACGCTGTTCCAGTCGGCATACATCGCCGAGGTTGTCCGCGGCGGGCTCCAGTCGGTGCCGAAGGGACAGATCGAGGCGGGCCAGTCGTTGGGCTTGAGCCCGTGGAAAACAATGCGACTCATCGTTCTCCCCCAGGCGCTGCGCAACGTGATCCCGGCAATGGTTGGCCAGTTCATCAGCCTGTTCAAGGACACGACACTGGTATCTATCGTCAAGCTCCTGGACTTGCTGCTTGCGGCGCAGGTTTCGACCGCCCAGCCCGAGTTCCAGGCGCAAGGATTGCAGGCAGTGACACTGCCGTTTGCGGCCCTGTTCTTCTGGGTGGGCTGCTACGTGATGTCACGCGAGAGCAGACGCTTGGAACGGAAATTGGGAGTAGGTGAGCGATGACAAACCGCGAAGTGTTCTCCGATGCCACCCAGATGGCGGGCACCGGCGAGACGATGATCGAACTGGAAGGCGTCGACAAGTTCTTCGGTGATTTCCAGGCTCTCAAGAGCATCAACATCCGCGTCGGCAAGCAGGAAGTCATCGTGGTCATCGGCCCATCCGGGTCCGGCAAGTCAACGATGATCCGCTGCATCAACCGTCTCGAGAAACACGATCGGGGTCGGATCACCGTGAACGGCATCGACCTCTCGGATGACATCAAGAACATCCAGGAGATCCGCAAGGAAACCGGGATGGTATTCCAGCAGTTCAACCTGTTCCCACACCTGAGCGTGATCGACAACATCACGCTAGGCCCACGCCAGGTGCGTAACTTGCCCAAGAAGCAGGCGGAGGACCTGGCCATGGACCTGCTGAATCGCGTCCAGATCCCGGAGCAGGCCCAGAAATACCCCGGCCAACTATCCGGCGGCCAGCAGCAGCGCGTTGCCATCGCCCGCTCACTTGCGATGAACCCGCAGGTGATGCTCTTCGACGAGCCGACATCTGCGCTCGACCCGGAGATGATCAAAGAGGTGCTCGACGTGATGCAGGAGCTCGCCACCTCGGGCATGACGATGATCGTGGTAACTCACGAGATGGGCTTTGCCCGTGAGGTCGCCGACCGGGTGGTTTTCATGGCCGACGGCGAGATCGTCGAGGTCGGTTCTCCGGAGCATTTCTTCACCAACCCCGAAGAGGATCGCACCAAGCTCTTCCTAAGCCAGATCCTCTAACGGGGAGACCACAACCAGAGACCGGCCGGGCATGTGCCCGGCCGGTCTTCGTTGTTGCTTGTGGTCAGCGGCAGCAACCTTCTCCCTACGGCGTCCACATGTCGACGGTGAGGCCCACAATCACGGGCTCACCGTTCTCGTAGTCGATGGAGACGTACCAGGTGCTCCAGTCGAGACCTTCGTACTGGGGGTCGTCACCCGGGTCGTAGACACCCACATAGTTGAAGCCACGGAACTCGAACGGAACAGCGTCGGCTGCGAGGCGGCCGTTGCCACCTGCGATCGGGTCGTTGTAGCTCAACTCGGTATCGGGGTCGTCGTACGCCGACAAGAAGCTGTCGGTGATCGCCTCAGCGAACGTCCTCGAGGGAAGTTCGTCGAGCTGATCCGGGCCCAACGCGGCCGACGGCCATTTGTAGGTCGTCGAGTCGGTGAGAATCCCATCCAAGTCATCCGGAGAGAACCGGATCGGGTCGGCGTTGTGTGACACATACAGCCCACGTTGCGAGATCACCTGGCGAAGATCGCCGTTGTTGGCAATGATGCCGGCGAACTCGTCGAGTAGAGCAGTAACCCGGTCGTCGTTGGCAAAATCAGACGCGGTCACAACCGCTCCGAGGAATCTGCCATTGACCCAGAAGTCGCCGAGCGGGGTGACGACCTGCTCCCAGACCGACGATCCGACCACCTGGGTCAGACCCGTCTTCTCGACGATAACGCCGGGGACGAGCGCTCCGATGACGGGAGCCTCGACACCCGGGTCCTCACGGACGTTCAACACATCGTCGTCGGCAACCAGCACAACCTTGGCGAGGTCCGCAGCTGCGACACCGTTGATGTCAACGTCGCCCTGATGCCAGATGGGTGCAGGCCCGGCGTCGACGGTCGGCTCGATCGGGAGAATCGTTGCGTAATCCGCACGGGTCACCGGATCACCGAGCACAACGCCCTCACCGGAGAACACCTCGACAGGCTGTCCGTCGATGTGAAAGAGAACCTCATCCACCGTCGGAAACTGAGTGAGGGTGTAAACCACCTGAGCCAACCGGCTCAAGATGTTGAAGGAGCCACCGCCAACCTCGAACTCACGGGATAGGTCGATTGTTGCCAGACCGTCTTCGATGGTCAGGCCGAGCAGCAGCGTGTCCGCAGGGATCGAGCTCGAAAGCTCGATGTCCATCTCAGCCGGGGTGGGGCCTGCAATGAGGGCCTTGATGGCGTTGGTCGCCACCATCGGGCTGTCTACCGCCCTGGTCACAGCGTCCGCCGATAGACCCTCCTTGACGAAGTACAGCTCCACAAAGACCTGATCGCTCGGCTCGCCATCGGTCGGAGCCTGCGTCGTGGTCGTTGTCCCGGTGTCATCACCGGGCTGGGTGGTCTCGGTAGGGGCCGTCGTGGTTGTGACGCTGTCCGCAGGCTCGGTGGTCACCGGGCCGGCGCTGCCACTCTCGCCTGCTCCACATGCGGCCAGTAGCAAGGCCAGCACGCTGATGATGAGGATGATTCGTTTCATGATCTTCTCCTGTCAGAGATCCGTCTTCTCACCCTCAGGATGCGACGGCAAGTTCTCAGCAACATCACCGGAATGTAACGAAACGGTCACAGGAGCTGAGAGCCGGAAAATCATTCCCCCCGACCGGCCCCGCCCGGCGGTCAACTCGCCGCCGATACGCAGTGCGTGCTCCCTGGCGATCGCAAGCCCGAGCCCGGAGCCACCCTGGCGTGACACATCTGCCTTGTAGAAACGATCAAACAGCCGGGGCAGATCTGCCTCCGGCACACCCGGCCCATCATCGGCGACCGCCACCGCCAGGAGCCCTTCCGAGAGGCGGGCCGTCACTGTTACCGGCGCACCGGGCGCATGGTTGCGAGCGTTGTCGAGCAGATTGCCGACGATCCTCTCCAGAGATCGCCTGTCGATGTGAACCGTCCCGATCGGCTCTTCGATCTGCAAGCTGGCCTCCGGGTAGCGGTCGGCAATCACAGCCGCCAGGAACCTTTCGACATCGACGTCGGATGCTTCGAGCGGCATCGAGCCCGCCTCGAGACGAGACACCTCGAGCAGTTCCTCGACCAGGACCCTCAGCCGCGAAACGTCGTTGACGAGCATCTCCCCGATATGCCGCTCCCCTTCGGGCATTGTGCCGAGACGCCGCTTCAGCATGGCCGCCTCGTTTACCAGAGCCGTCAACGGTGTGCGCAGCTCGTGCGACACATCGGCGACGAAACGTCGCTCCCGGTCGTGCGCCTCGACCAGAGCATTGATCTGATCCTCGAGCGATGTTGCCATCCGGTTGAACGCCACCGCCAGGCTGCCGAGCTCATCGTCGGTCCCGGCGGGAAGCCGCACCGACAGATCACCAGAAGCCATCACATTTGCTGCCCGGCCGGCTACCGCGACCGGCCGCAGCACCCGGCGAGCGATCAAACCGGCACCGAGGGCGCCAAGCACCAGCACGGCCAGGCCAGCGATCAGGAGCATCCTCGCCAGCTGGCCAATCGCGTTCGCCACATCCACGGCCGGGTAGAAGAAGTAGAGGTCGGGCCCGTCGGGCGGGCGCCTTCCTCCGACCACCAGCGTGGGCTCGCCACCGGCATCGAGGAACTCGTAGCCGTACTCTCCCCGATCAACCACGTCCCGGACCTCTTGTGAGATCAGCGCGCTGCCGTCGAGCAGCCCGAGACCGGAGTCGAAGGTTTCACCGTTGGGAAACTCGACATGCACCCCACCGGTGCCACGCAGCAAGAATCGGGAGACGAGACCGCTCTGCTCGAAATCGAGACGTCCGGCACCCCGGGGAAGCTGGTCGGTCGAGGCAAGGACGGTGATGTTGAACTCGGCTCTGGCTACGGCGTCACCGACCAGTTGATCGTGTAGCGATTCTCGAACCAGGTAGTAGGCAAGGGCGCCAACCGACCCGGCCGTGAGGGCGACCAGAGCTATCACGGTGATGATCAATCGGGCCCGGAAACTGCGGAACAACTCAGCTACCTGCCTTGTAGCCAACACCACGCACGGTGTGGATCAGATCAACCGGGTCGAGCTTCGCTCGAAGCCGCTGAATCGCCACATCGACGAGACGTGAATCACCCAGATAGTCGTAGCCCCACACCCGCTCCAGGAGTACCTCACGGGTGAATACCTGCCCCGGTCTGCGAGCCAGTTCGAGCAAGAGGCGGAATTCCGTCGGCGTCAGGGTCACTTCCTCGCCATCAACAATCACCCGGTGACCCGGCACGTCGATGCGCACCGGCCCCAGCGTCAGGGTCTCTGCAGGGTCCATCAACTGGGCACGACGGAGCGCCGCCCGGATTCGTGCCACCAGGATCGGCATCTCGAACGGCTTGGTCACATAGTCGTCTGCGCCGGATTCCAGGCCGACAACGATGTCGATGGCATCGCTGCGGGCGGTCAGCATCACAACAGGCACAGACGACTCGGCACGGATGGTCCTACAGACATCGAACCCGTCGCGCTTTGGCAGCATCACATCGAGCACCACCAGATCCGGGTGATCATGGCGGAACCGATTCAGCGCCTCCTCTCCGTCGGCGGCTGTGTGCACCGTGAACCCGGCGTCCTCGAGACCGAGCTTGGTGATCTCGCGGATCGAGGCGTCGTCTTCAACAATCAGGATTGTGGCATCCACCGTGTGAAGTATGGTCGATGAGCCGTGGAGAGCGAGTCACTCAGCTTCGCAAGCTTCTAGCCGCCGGATCCGGGCAGTTGCCGCAGCCCGTCGAGCAGAGAGGCGCCCTCATCTGCATCGAGCGCATCAAACGTCACCCTGGCCCGTCGGTTGGTTCCCGCCTCGATGTCATCGCGCAACGTGCGACCCGCATCGGTAAGAGCTACCGGATCCGGTTGCGCCAGTCCGCGCTCAACCAATTCGGACAACCCTTCCGCATCAGCCGCGACCGATTCGCCGTGCCAGAGCTTGGTCAGGGCGACCGTCATCGGTGCGGTCAGGTCGTGTCCCTGCCAGGCGACTACATGGTCGTACTGGCGGACATAGCGAAGAGTTACCAGACGATCGAACAACCGGAGGTACGGGTCGTCGACTGAAGGTAGTTCCCGGTGGGCGACGGCGACGGCGTGATCGTCTGATGCCGCCATTGCTACCTTGCGGGCGAGGTCGGCGACGGTCGCCATCCGCTGCTCGTGACCGGTCCATGTGTCCGCGGCAACATCAGCCGTACATTGCCGCACCGTCTCCAGGAGCGGCACCAGTTGATCGGTTGCCACCACCACCCCGTCACGCGCCTCCACGAGATCCATCGCAATGAGCTCTTCAAAGCGTGAATGCACGTCGGTGGGTCGGCTGTAAGGCATCCGTTGGGAGATGAGATCAACCGAAGCAGCGCCTGCCAGCAGGAAGTCGGCGGTCACCGGGAACGGGAGCAACGAATCGAGACCGATTGCTGCCGCCATCTCAGAGAGTCTTGGCCCGTGCTTCGGAGCCACCCCCCGATTGACGGTCCAAACGAGGCGATCTATCTCCGGTGCGGCGTCCCTGGCAAGTTCCATGGCGGCAGACTACCCGGCCTGCAATCCACCTGCGGCGAACCGCCGGGTTGATTCGCAAGGTGAATCAACCCTTGACGCGGGACGCAACCGCCGCTACTTTCGCCACCGTGAAAAACGTTACGTCCACCCGAATGATGTGCATGGCCAACACTGAGCCGTGCGGATTTGTCGTGTAACGAGAATCACATAGGGAATAACCACCCGCACCGGCTCAGCCGGGAGCGGGTTTTTTCTTGCCCATCCCGGTAGAGCCGGTCGGAAACCCAAGAGGGAGACCACCACATGAGCAATTACCGATTCGAGACACTCCAGGTACACGCCGGGCAGGAGCCGGCACCGGGTACGAACGCCCGCGCGGTTCCGATCTACCAGACCACGTCGTTCACATTCGACGATGCAGCGCACGGCGCTCGTCTATTCGGGCTCGAAGAATTCGGGAACATCTACACGCGGATAATGAATCCCACGACCGACGTCTTCGAACAGCGCATCGCGGCCCTCGAGGGCGGGGTGGCCGCCCTCGCTACGGCAAGCGGGCAGGCCGCACAATTCCTCGCCCTCACCACGCTCGCCGAGGCCGGAGACAACATCGTCTCCACAAGCTACCTATATGGCGGTACCTACAACCAGTTCAAAGTCGCGCTCAAGCGCCTCGGAATCGAAGTTCGCTTCGTCGACGGCGACGACCCGGCGGACTTTGCTGCCGCTATCGACGACAAGACGAAGGCCGTCTACGTCGAAACCATCGGTAACCCTCGTTTCAACGTGCCGGATCTCCCGGTGATCGCCGAGGTCGCCCACGCCGAGGGTGTGCCACTGGTTGTCGACAACACATTCGGCGCGGCGGGCTATCTGTGCAGGCCCATCGAGCACGGCGCCGACATCGTTGTCCAGTCGGCGACCAAATGGATCGGCGGCCACGGCACATCGATAGGCGGCGTGATTGTCGACTCCGGCAACTTCAACTGGTCGAACGGCAGATTCCCGACCTTCACTGAACCGTCGCCGGGCTACCACGGGTTGAAATTCGCCGAGGTTTTCGGACCCGACGGACCCTTCGGCAACATTGCATTCATCATCCGGGCCCGCGTCGAAGGTCTGCGCGACTTCGGTCCTGCGCTTAGCCCCTTCAACTCATTCCTGTTCCTGCAGGGTCTCGAGACCCTGTCGCTGCGGGTCCAGCGCCATGTCGAGAACGCCCTCGAACTGGCCGGGTGGCTCGAAGCTCACCCGTCGGTCGAATGGGTCAGCTACCCGGGTCTCGAAAGCCACCCCTATCACCAAACCGCTACCCGCATTCTGCGGAACGGCTACGGGGCCGTACTCTCGTTCGGGATCAAGGGTGGGCTTGCCGCCGGGCAGAAGTTCATCGACTCAGTTGAGCTGGCGTCGCATCTAGCCAACGTCGGTGATGCCAAGACACTGGTGATCCATCCGGCGTCGACCACGCACCAACAGTTGGACGCCGACGAACAGGCAGCGTCGGGCGTCACCGACGACATGATCCGCGTTTCGGTTGGCATCGAGCACATCGACGATATCAAGGAGGACTTTGAATCCGCATTCGCCAAGGCGGGGCTGGCGGGAGCCATCGCATGAGCCTGAAACCTTGGATCTCGGATGAAACCGAGTTCCTCGATCTCGAGGGCCCCTTTCTCCTCGAGTGCGGGCGCACACTCCCCCAGGTTCGGATTGCCTTCCGGACCTGGGGGCAGCCCCAACCGAATGCCACCCTGGTGTGTCATGCGCTGACCGGGTCGGCTGACGCCGATGATTGGTGGGCCGACCTCTTCGGTCCCGGCAAGGCGCTCGACCCGACCCGGGACTACATCGTGTGCGCCAATGTGCTCGGTGGCTGCTACGGGACCACCGGGCCTACCAGCCGCGCCCCCGGCGCCTTCGAGCCGTACGGAGCCACCTTCCCGGCAATCACCATCCGGGACATCGTCCACACCCAGGCGCAGCTGCTCGAAGATCTCGGTGTCGAAACGCTCGACCTGGTGGTCGGCGGTTCGATGGGCGGGATGCAAGTACTCGAATGGGCCCTGTTGTATCCGGAGCGGGTACGCGCGATAGCCCCCATCGGCACCGGGCCTACGCAATCTGCGTGGGCGGTTGCGCTGAGCGAAGCCCAGCGGCAGGCAATCAAGGCCGACGCCAACTATGCGGAAGGGAGATACCCCCTCGGCGCCGGCCCGAGCCAGGGTCTGAGCGCCGCCAGGAGCATGGCGATGATCAGCTATCGGAGCCCGCACAACTTCACCAGCAGGTTCGGAAGAGACCGCATCGGGGAAGACACCTTCCAGGTGCAACGCTACCTACGCCACCAGGGAACCAGACTCGTCGACCGTTTCGACGCCAACACCTACCTCGCGCTCATCGACGCAATGGATACGCACGACGTCGGCAGGGGCCGGGGCTCGGTACCCGAAGCCCTGCACAGTCTCCAGCAGCCGGCCCTCGTGGTCAGTATCAGTAGCGATGGCCTGTACCCGGCGGACGAGGTTGCGGAAATGGCGTCCCATATGCCCAACGCCGAGCTCTGCCAGATCGAGGCCCCGCAGGGTCACGACGCGTTCTTGATCCACGTGGCGGAGATCAACGAACAGCTGGTCGGCTTCATCAACCGATACGGGTTGCGGCACCCGCTCCGGGCAGCCGTCGGCAACTGACTTAGTGGGCACCGGTAGGCCCGGGCTCACCCGACAGTGATGCCATCGACAAGAAGAATGTCGCGGGATGAATCAGCCGCCGGCTGCTGCCTGCTCGTTGGCGATGATCTCTGCCGCTCTCTGCACGTAGCCCTGCGCTTCTGCGACCTTGTCGGCGTATGTGCCCAGGTCGCCCTGGGTCAACGCCGCCTCGGCATCGGCGAGTGCCTGTTCGGCAGCGTCAACCAGCGAAGCTACTTCCTGGGGAACTGCCACACCGCCGTCGGATGTCGACGGCGGTTCTTGCACAGCTCCGAAGATGGCATCGAGCGCCCCGATCAGCGTGTCCTGCATCTCAATTTCGCCGTTGTAGGAGACGACAACACGTTTGAATTCTGGAATGCCCGAGGTTGTCCCGGCAGCAGTCGAAGTACCGGTCAGCGCCGATGTTGTCCCCGTCGACGAAGTCCCCGAATCAGCCCGGATGTAGATTGGCTGCACATACAGGATCGATTGTTCGATCGGCAGAACCAGCATGCTGCCCTGGATGACACTCGACCCACCCTGTCCCAGCAAGGTGAACTCAGATGAGATCGTCGGGTTCTGGTTGATCAGATCGCCGACCTGACCCGGTCCGTCCAGCTGCGTTGCCGCCGGCAACCGGTATTCAATCATCTCGCCGTATGAATCCGGGTCGCTCTTGGCAATCAGGAACGACACCATGTTTGGTCGATCGCGCGGCGTAAACGGCTGCATGATGATGAACGACAGGTCCTGCTCGTCGGGAAGGCTCATCAGCAGGTAGTACGGGAGCATCGGTCGGCTGTCGCTCGACCGGTCCCGCAGCGCCGGCCGCTCGGCGGTCGACGGGTCCCTGGCAATCTCCCACGGATCCACCTCAGAGAAGAACTGACGCGGATCGGTTATGTGATAGAGGGTGTACTGATCGGACTGAACCCGGAACAGATCCTCCGGGTAGCGCATATGCGCCCTCAGATCTTCCGGCATCTCCGACCCGTCGACGAACACACCGGGGAAGATCTTGCGTTGTGTCTCGATGAGCGGGTCGTTGGGATCAACCACATACAAGGTCACCGTTCCATCGAACGCATCCACGGTTGCCTTCACCGAGTTGCGGATGTAGTTGAAGCCGTTCGGCAGATTCGCGGTGGCATTGAGCCGTCCCGTTGGCGCCACCTCGGAGTACGGGTAGTTGTTGGTGATCGTGTACATGTCGACCATCCAAACCAGCCGGCCCTCTCTTGTAAGAATGAGGTATGGATCGGAGTCGGCATACAGGAACGGAGCGATCCGGTTGATCCTGCTGATGATGTTGCGTTCCATGAGGACTTTGCTGTCAGATCTCACCTGCCCGGAAATCAGGGTGTCCAGATCTGCGTAGCGGAGGGCGAAGGCGGCCCGTCTGAAGATATTGCCGAGCTCGACACCACCGGCGCCATCGTAGCTGTTGTAGACGACGTCAGAGCCTTCTTCGCTCACCGGGTAGTCGACCTCGTCCTGTTTGCTGCCCACGATGCTGAATGAACCGCCTGACGAGTCGGAGAAGTAAATCCGGTTCTGCGTGGTCGCCAGATCGGGAGTCACACTCACCGGTGGGATGTCCTTGACAAGGAACTGCGGCTGACCGGCCGCAGTTACGCTGTTTGCCGGCGAGACCACAGAACCAAAACCGTGCGTGTAAATGAGCTTGTCGTTTACCCAGCCGCCACCGGGGACGTTCTGCTCGTCGAGCTCGCGGGCCGACACCATCACCTGGGTCATCTCGCCGTCGATGTTGTAGCGGTCGACATCGACGTCGGTGATGTCGTAGTAGGTCTTGATGTTTTGCAGCTGCTTGTACGTGGTAGCCAGCACACCCGGGTCCCAGAGCCGCACATTGTCGATTGTGGCCTGGTTGGCGTCGAGATCATCGCGTGTGAGATCACCGGAGCCAGCAAACGAAGTAACCGCGATATCAGACAGCCCGTACGCGGCGAGGGTCGACTCTATGTTGTAGCCGACGTACTCCTCCTCCTTGTTGACCTCGTCGGGGACAACGGAGAAGCGCTGGATGAGAGTTGGATACAGACCAGCGACGAGGATGGACGTCCCGAGCCACAGTCCGACCGCGACAATCGGGAGAGTCCAGCCGCGGAATCGCAGATTGAGCAAGAGGATGATGGCAGCGACGATGGAGATCGCGATCAGCAGGTTGAGCGCCGGAAGCTGGGCATTGACGTCGGTGTACGAAGCGCCGAAGACCTGGCCACGGTCCGAGAACAGCAGCTCCCAGCGGTTGAGCATGTAGCCGGCGGCTTTCAGCAGCGCCAGACTGGCGAACAGGACGGACAGGTGGACCTTGACTCCCGGCTCGACCCGTCGGTTGAACGAGAACTCAACCGCACCGTTGAGATAGTGGATGGAGGCGCTGACGACTGCGATTACAAGTATCAGCTGAAAGAACCACCCAAACATCACGTTGTAGAACGGAAGCTTGAAGACGTACAGCGACAGATCGTTGTTGAAGATCGGGTCGGAGATTCCGAAGCTGGTCGAGTTGCGGAACTGGAGCCATTCCTTCCACCACACTGATCCGCTCAGCCCGAGCATGATCCCGAAGAAGGCGCTGATGCCGAACCTGACCCGCCTCACCCGGGGCTCGATCCAGTCCTGGAATCGGGCCAGTATTTCCTCTTCCGGAGTGCCGGTCGGTAGCCGGCGGCGTGGCGACAACCGATCAACGAGCCACAGGTTTACCCAAAACAACCCGAAGGCGATGAGCGAAGCAACCACGACTAGACCCACCCGGGTAAAGACCAGAGTGCGCCACACACCGGCGTGATCGACGGATTTGTACCACAGGTAGTCGGTCCACAACGTGGCGAGGAAGCGCCCGAAGACTAGGAAGGCGATCACTGCTACTGCAATGATCGTCGGCCACCGGCGACTGGATGATGACTGACGTATGGGTACTGGTTCTCTATTGATCACAGTGGGATTCTATTGCCCAGACGTGGTATCGAAACCGTTTGACCCCTTTGGTACCACCATCGCCGAGCAACCGCTGCCCACAGGAGGCATATCGACACCGGGTGGGGGCGCATCTACAGGCGCCCAGGATTCACCGGTATCGGCGGCGCACCGGCCACAGGGACGTCCCTGTGCCACAAACTCGACCTCGGGCACACCCAGCCGTTTGTAGCCGGCAGTCAAACCGTCGTTGAAAGCACGTCGGGCCGCGATCCTGACAGCGCGCTCTGCCTCGTCGGTGCGCCAGCTGCGGAAGACACGACTCACATCCGATGAGAGTCGACGACTGCCCAGCTCCTCGTCGCGCCGCAGCACCGCCTGAACGTCCTCGTGGAGATCTCGTGCCAGCGCCTCGGCGGCTCCCCGGTGGGGCCCACCGGTGAGCTGTGGCTCCGCGGCGTCGATCGATTCGGCCGCGGCGCCATGTCCTGCGCGGTAGCTGTCGGTGAGCAGCACTTCGAATTCATCACCCATCATCTCGACCACAAATTCACGGCCGAGCCGGAACTCGCCACTCGAGGTGCGTAGCTCCTCGAGCACCCGGGACTGGAGCTCGACGATACGTCGCTTCAAACCACGCAACGCAGTGTTCTCGATAGGCAGCAACATCCGGTCCCGCCGTTCAAAACCCTCACCGACTCCCATGTCGGGGACGGCGCGCAGCGGAGGTGCCGGCTGTTCTGGATCGGCACCGGCGTCTGGCTGCGACTCGGGCTCGGACTCCAATTCCGCAACAGGCTCAGACTGAGGCTGTTGCTCAGCAGGGTCGCGCAAACGGGCGAACAAAGCCGAGACGGTCGGGTCGCCGGTTACGACCGTCACCCGGTCGCCGGGTGTTGGCGCGCTCGCCGGTTCTGATTCTGCAGCCGGTTCAGCCGCGGGGATCTCCGGTTCCGGTTCGGGCTCCGAGTCCACAACAGGTTCGATTTCGGGTTCCGGTTGAGGCTCCGGTTCCGGCTCCAGCTCCACAACAGGTTCGATATCCGGTTCAGGTTCAGGTTCAGGTTCAGGTTCAGGTTCCGGTTCCAGCTCAGGCTCGGGCTCCAATTCCACAACCGGCTCAGGCTCAGGCTCCGGCTCGGGCTCAGGTCCTGGCTCGTCGACAACATCTGGTTTTGGTTGTGCCGCCGGCACCAAAGCAGGCTCCGGCGGAGGATGGGGTAGCGTCACAGATGCCCGCAGCTCTGCAACTTCGGCAGCCATCTCATCAGCATCGACAGAGCCACGTGTCTCCTCCGGACTCACCGGAGATGCGGCCGGCACAATGCGAATGGTCCCGTCATCCTCCGGCCAGTGGGTCCCTTTGCCCTCCGCCGTCACCCTCGTGCCGACGCTCATGCCACCTCTCTTGACCGCTTCCAGGTCGCGCATCGCGCTCTCTGCCGCGGCGAGTTCTCCCAGCAACTCGGAACGACGGTGCTCCAGGGCACGGGCTCGCTCCTGTGCCTTCTCTGCCGAGTGTCTTGCGTTTTCGAGGATCGCCTCGCTCTCCGCCCTGGCCTGGACAACGATCCGTTCGCTCTGCTCACGTGAGGTCCGCACCATGTCGTCGGTCTGGCGGCGGGATTCTGTCACCAAACGTTTGGCATCCTGCTCGGCCTCGGCCCTGATGAACAAGGCGTCCTCCCTGGCCTGGTCCAGCATGCTTTCTGCGGCGTCGCGCGCCTGCAGAAGCATCTCCGATCCGGAATCCCACGCATCCCCGCGCGCCATGAAGCTCGCCTCCTCGGCGTCGGCCATCATCTCGTCGGCATCGCTGCGGGCTCTGCTCCTCATCCCGTCTGCTGCGTCCATAGCGGCCTTGAGCACCGCATTGATCTGAGCACTCAGCTCATCGATCTCGGTCTTGAAATGAGGGACATCGCCGATGCCGAACTGGCTGAGGCGATCGTCGATTGTCCGCAGTTCATCGTCGAGTGCCGCGATCCGATCGGCTACGCGCTCGAGGAAACGCCCAACCTCCGCACGGTCGTAGCCGCGCCGCGACCCGCCGAATTTGCGCGCTCGGATTTCACCAGGACTCAGGTCATCGGCCATCGTGGCACGATACCCCGCCCTGGGCTCAACCAGCGGTATCTAGGCGGATGACCGAACAATCACTGTGAAGACTCGCCTGCCCGCCCGCATCACACGCTGATGACGCCTACTGGCCTGAATCCGAGTTCTTCCCAACACGCTTCTGCACCGGCCGGTGTGAGCAAGTATCAGTTCGTTCCAAGGGAGTCGAGGAACGACATGGCGTCATCAATATTGGAGACCTCGACGACCTGGATATCATCGCCGGCCGCCTCAGTGGCCTCCAGGTAGTTTTCCGAGGGGACGAGCAGATACTCGGCGCCGGCGTTGATCGCCCCGAAGGTCTTCTGCCGCATCCCGCCGATGGGCCCGACTACACCGTCTGCATCGATCGTCCCGGTCCCCGCAATGCGGTGACCGTGGGTGATGTCTTCCTCGGTGAGCTCATCGATGATCTCCAGTGTGAACATGAAGCCAGCCGAGGGACCACCGATATTCTGGCTATCGATCTCCACATCGACGGGAAAGACAACCTGGACGTTGGCATCGGTCAGCATGACCCCCGCCATACCCCGCTCGGGATCCTCGACGACGTTTCCATCCTGCTCGACGTAGCGATACGGTCCGAGCACCAGCGGGATTTCCAGTGTCTCAACTACATCCGTGTTGTCGGGATCGGGTCGCTGAATCGTCAGCATCAGCCGGTCGCCCGGCGCCCTGCCGCTGATGAGGTCGACCGCATCAGATGAGAACTCCACCTCCTGGCCGTCGATGGCCACGATCACATCACCAGACTGCAGGACCCCTTCGGCCGCGGAGTCCGCAATCGTCGATGAGATCAAAGCCCCTGAGCCGTTGTAGGTGACGTCGTAGCCGAGATACTCGAGAGCAACATATTTGGCGTCCTCTTTGGAGCGATCCATCAACGCAAGATTCTCCTCGCGGAGTTGCTCCTGGGTCACACCCGCAGGACGGATGTTCTCCCGGGGAGCCAGATCGACATGGCCGTCGAATTTGGCTGCGACCCACTCAACCACGTTGACTTCCTGCAACGACACAGTGAGGAAGAACAACTCCCCGCGTGTGGTGGTGGAGGGATTTTCCACATGGACGTAGTCGCTGACATCGCTGACCGGACCGGGGGACAAGGCGTAGTACGGCATTGATATCGGAATAGCAATTGCGGCGAAGATGAAAGCGCCGACGAGCATCATCACGCCGGCAAGCACAAACGGCCAAATCGGCAGCCGCCGACGACGCTCTACGGGTGTCACCGGGTCATACGACTCAGTATGTTCAAACATGTCCATTCTCGGCGAATGGTACTTCTGAACAACACCTAGTTGGCCGCACGCGCCACAACGGGGATCGGCTCGATGACGACTTCGGTTGGCATCGCAGGCAATGTGAACTCAAACCGGGTCCATCCTCCGGAACGCGTGTACGAGATATCGCCACTCATCCGACGGGCGAGACGACGTGATACATACAGTCCCACACCCATCGAATCCGGCTGACCGACACTGCCACGGCTGCCATACAGCTCGAAAACATCCTTGACACGATCGGGAGGCACTCCCGGCCCGTTGTCGCGGAAGACAACGCTCGCCACCAGGCCACGCCCGACAATCTCGACCTCGATCAGGTCGCCGAATTCGGCCGCATTCGAAAGAAGGTTGCGCAGGATCTGTCTCACGAGCGACGGGTCACCCGCAGCCACGAGATCCGGGTCGGCACTCACCACTCTCACCTTCGACCTTCGTGCAGGCTCGACGGTGTCGAGCACTGCGTAGGTCTCGGCTGCGAGGCTTACCCTCGCCGCGATGTACGGCGACCGGTCCACCCCCCGGCTGACGAGAAGCAAGTTGTCAAACAGGTGACCGAGGTCGATTGCCTGAATGGCGATCGTGGAGACGAGCTCGCGACGATCCGAGTCGCTGAGCCTCCCATCGCTGTCACGCAGGATCTCGCTGAACCCGACTACGGATGTGAGCGGTGTCCGCAGCCGGTGGCTGACTGAGGCCAGGAAGTCGTCCTTCCCGTTGCTGATCGACTCGAGAACGAGGACTTCGCTGCGAGCCGCGATGCGGCTGACCACGAGGAAGGCGACGAGAGAGAAAAGCGCACTGATCGCCAGCCCTGCGATAAGCACGAACATGGCCAGCCCCGGAAACGGGTCTCCGGCTTTGCCTTCCCACGCTGAAACCAACCACGTCCTGCCGCCAAACTCTATCTTCCCCTGCCAGACGTCGGCGCTCTCCGCGGACGCAGCCGATACATCGGCGGTATCGGCGATCGACCAGACCAGACCCGAACTGATCTCGTCGGCAACGTTGCCTTGAATGAGTTCGCCGACATCGATTACCGCAACGATGAAGTCGTGCACCAGATCATCGCCCGGATGTGAGATCGCTCTTCCCAGGAGAACATGGTCGGGGCCGCCAAAGGGACCGGGGATGGCATCACCCAGAAAATCAGTCATGGTGGTCCCGCCACCCAGGTTGGCGATCAGCTGCTCATGCGGGAACTGGTCTGCGCTCAAGTCGAGCCCGATGATCGATCGGGGCGCCGGGTCGAAGTAGACGACCGGAAAATGCAGATCCCTACTATGTGCCGGGACCGCAATGCCACGCTCGTCGTACTCGAACAACCGCATCCCGGGGCCGGGCGCCGAGCTCGAGGCCAACCAATCGTCGATCTGCTCGTCGCCGATCACCTGCACATAACCGACACCGACGAGACCTGGAATCACCCCGATGTCCTCAACGAACCTTGAGAACTCGTCCCTGGTCACCACGTCGCTTGACCCGAATAGCCCGGAAACCGCCGATACCTGCTTCGACGCATCGTCCAAGAGGTCCCGAGCCTCGAACAGGAGCAACTCGCCGCGATCGGACAACAGCTGTGCGGCTGCTCGATCGCCGGCGGCAGCGCTCGACCAGGTCAGCAGAACAGTAATCGCCACCCCTAGTGCTGCTGCGACAAGAGCGACCTCGAGCGCGTGAAGTCGTCGTTGGCGCGATTGGGGCGCGGGTTTCTGGATTCGCGCTGCTTGCGACGACATATCTCTCTATCGGCAGCAACTGCGCCATGATTAGGCGCCCGTCGGGTAGTGTCGGGGGATCTCGGGAAGGGAGATACTCGATGCAAACCGTTGTTCCGTCGCGGGTTATCGCCGGTGCTGTGCTCCCTCGTCACCGCGCCGTCACTCTGGTGCTCGTGGGGGCGTTCGCCCTCATTACGGCGCTCGCGGCCCAGATCCGTATCCCGCTGCCATTCACACCGGTCCCGATAACCGGGCAAACCTTCGCTGTTTTGCTCTCGGGGGCTGCGTTGGGTGCCGGAGCCGGCGCCACAAGCCAGGCTCTGTATCTCGTTCTCGGAATATTCCTGCCGTTCTACGCTGGTGGCGCCAGCGGTTGGCAACACGCAACCGGCAGCACCGGCGGGTTTCTCATCGGCTTCGTGGCCGCCGCCTGGGTCGTAGGCAAGCTCGCCGAGCGCAACCAGGACCGCACCGTGTCGACTGCGATACCGGCCTTCCTCACCGGTACCGTCATCATCTACCTCTTTGGCGTCCCCTGGCTCGCCCACTCGCTCGAGACTTCCTGGGTGCACGCCACCGAGCTCGGTCTCGCCCCATTCGTGATCGGGGATCTGGCCAAGGCAGCCCTCGCCGGAGTCACGCTGCCCGCTGCATGGAGAATCGTCGGAAAAGCCCGCTCCTGATGCCGGAAGCGGCAACACTGGACGTCCGATTACCACTCAGCCCGGTGGGCATAGCCCACCGGGCTTTCGGTTTGAGTAGCCTCATCAGCGATGGAAATCAATGACACGGCGGCCAGAATCACAAAGCACTTCGACACCGACGGGTATGCCGCCGCAGTCGGTATCCGATTGGTCTCGAATGACCCGGAGCTTGTTGTGGTCGAACTGCCGATCACGCAGTCACACCTGAACTTCCATGGGACCACGCACGGCGGAGCGCTGTTCTCGCTGGCCGACTGCGCTTTCTCGCTGATCTCCAACGCAGAGGGCCCACTCGCCGTCGCGATCGACACCCACCTGGTCATCTCCGCCGCCTCGCAGGTCGGTGACACACTTCGGGCAGAGGCAACCGAGGTGAGGCGGGGCCGTCAGCTCGCCACCTACCAGGTACGGGTGACCAGGGACGACGGCAAGTTGTGCGGCTTGTTCACCGGAACCGTCTTCATCCAGCGAGATGAATAGCGCTCAGATCTCCTCGCCCAGGTAGGCCCGTATGACCTCGGGGTCTTTCTGGATCTCGGCAGGACGGCCGGTGGCGATCGGGGTCCCGAAGTCGAGGACCATGATCCTGTCGGCAATGTCCATCACCAGACCCATGTCATGCTCGACGAGCACCATCGCGATCCCGAGCTCTTCCCGAATATCGAGGATGAAACGGGCCATGTCCTCAGTCTCTTCGAGGTTCATACCTGCCACCGGCTCGTCGAGCAACAACAGCCTCGGCTCCATCGCAAGCGCCCGTCCCAACTCGACCCGTTTCTGCACGCCGTATGGGAGCAGACCGACCGGGTACTTGCGCCATTGCTCGATCTCGAGCAGGTCGACGATCTCCTCAACCTTCACCCGGTTGTTCATCTCCTCACGTTTCGCCTTTCCGATCCAGAAAGACCCGGCCAGCCAGCCGACGTTCGTCCGCACATGACGACCGAGCGAGATGTTCTCGAGGACATTCATGTGGGCGAACAGCTCAATGTTCTGAAAAGTGCGTGCAATTCCCTTCCCGGCGATCCGGTCGGGGCGCATCCCCTTGATGCTCTCCCCTTCCCAGATGATGTCGCCTTCCTGCGGCTTGTAGACCCCGTTCAGACAATTGAACGTCGAAGTCTTCCCCGCCCCATTAGGCCCGATGATGGCAAACAACTCCCCCGCATCCACAGTGAACGAAACCCCATCAAGAGCCTTCACCCCCTTGAAAGAAAGCCCCACGTCCCGAAACTCCAGAAGCGGTCTAGTCATTGCCCACGTCCTCGCCGACGAGCCCTAGCTGGGACCACCCAGTCGGAGTTTGGCGAAGCCAAACTCCCACGGACTCACCACCGGCGAGTCCGCCCTCATCAAGAGGGCCGGCGAGCGAAACTAGCTCAGCCATCGTTTCCTCCGCTTGTAATGCTTGACCTCTCGAAAGGACTTCCGCTCTCCTGAGCCGTGGAGCCCGAGATAGAACTCCTGGACATCCTCGTCCTGGAGCAGCCTCCGCGGGTCCCCGTCCATGACCAGCTTCCCGGTTTCCATGATGTAACCGTGGTTGGCTATCGACAGCGCCATCGTGGCGTTCTGTTCGATGAGCAAGACCGCCGTCCCCTGTTGGTTGATTCCGACGATGATGTCCTTGATCTGCTGGACGAGTTTCGGAGCCAGGCCGAGCGATGGTTCGTCGAGGATGAGCAACCGCGGATTGGCCATCAACGCCCGACCGATGGCCAACATCTGCTGCTCGCCCCCAGACAGGTACCCTGCGACCGATTTGCGCCGCTTGCTCAGCACCGGGAACAACTCCATGACACGGGCATGAGCAACGTTCACCGATGATTTGTTTCGGTTCGTGAATGCCCCGGTGCGGAGATTCTCCTCAACCGTCAACTCGGCAAAGATACGCCGCCCCTCGAGCACCTGGGTGATCCCGGCACGCACAATCTCGGACGGGTGTTTGTTGTCAATGCGCTCACCTTCCCAGGTGATGGTCCCCTTTGTGATGTCGCCCTCGTGGACATCGAGAAGACCACCGATTGCCCGGAGAGTCGTCGTCTTGCCGGCACCGTTGGCGCCGAGCAAGGCGACGATTTGACCCTCCGGCACTTGCAAAGAGATGCCGCGCAGCACCAGGACGACGTCGTTGTACACGACCTCGAGATTGGCGACCTCCAGCATTTCTCCCTGCCTTTCACGTCGGGTGG
>Ga0307423_1000444_pt1 | contig 28054 bp, 24 predicted proteins | sample SalMarWE160310MG_FD_202154 | JGI IMG/M metagenome (GOLD analysis project Ga0307423, IMG submission 202154) | Salt marsh sediment microbial communities from the Plum Island Ecosystem LTER, Massachusetts, United States - WE1603-10 | ecosystem: Environmental > Aquatic > Marine > Intertidal zone >... | reverse complement strand
CTCGCCCTATGCTCCACGCCGTTTTGTTTCATGTGGTGGACGGCGTGAGCTGAAAGATCGATTCGGTGATCGGCTCGATTTTCAACGGGCCCTCATGGCCGAGGAGCTGCTGTATCCGTGAAATCCGGTCCCGCAACCCATCGGGAGAAATGCCCGGATAGCGATGGCGTTGAAACTCCGGCCGGTTATGGGACCCCGGGAGTTTTGACTTGTAACGCCTTGCGATTTGAAGCCCCGTTGTCAAAAGCCGGCGCTCGAATCGGTTTGCCCCGGATGTGGTCGAGCTTTCGGCCCAACTTTGCGTGATTTTCTCCAGAATGTCCACCATTCGTTCACAGGCCAGCGGACCTTCCCGGGCTTCCAGGTGGTGATCAATGAGGGCTTGCCGCTCATCACCATCGGCAGCCCCGAGTTCGCCGGTCAAAATGCGTCGCAGGGTATCCTGCAATGCCTCGAAGTCAAAACACTGGTAACTGACTAGATTGGGAAGGCGGTAGAACCCATAGTCGTAGTCCTCGTTGACCGTCGCCCTGTAGGAAATGGCTGGGACACCCAACACGTAAGCCTCCACACCCGTGGTGCAGCCGTTATGAATGACTGCTTTTGTCGCCATGAGCCACGGCACGACATTGCCTTCGTTGGTGACCCGGACCCGCTGGCATCGGGATGCAATCTCGCGATAGACCTCCTGATTCTCGGTCGGGTGAGGCCGCACAACGATCGTGTAATCCGGAAACGCTTTTTCAAGGGCGGGGATAAGGCGTTTGAAGTCTTCAAAGACCGCCAGTTTGTGATCCCTCAGACCCTCCGCGTATTCGCGGCTCATACCCCGCGCGGCTCTGCCGAACTTGGCCGTCCGGCCCGGTTTACGGGGCGGTTGAAAGAGATTCAAATCCGATCCCAAGGCATTGACGTGATTAAAGTTGGTATTAATGAGGATGAAATCTCCATGGGCTTCACGGAAGGCTTCGACCTCCCTTTGGTAGAGGGTGCGGATTTCAGGCCGAAGCATGTCCCCCCGGGGATTTCCCGTGACATGGATCGGTCTGCCCTTGGGCAGACCGGAATACATACGCCAGAGCTCGGCATTGTCCTGACCCCATGCAAAAAAATGAGAGACATACTTGATGGCTCTGGGATCCAGTCGGCGGGAAAAATACGTTTCGGGTGGCAGGTGGACCAGAGCTTCTTCATCCCAGGTCACAATTTCATGAGCGAATTTTCTGGCCACGCGGAAGAACAAGAGACTTCGGATGGTCATGCTTTTGGACAGGTAGATACTTCTCGGAAAAGAATCAATGCAAAATTCCATCTCACGGCGAGACCCGATCATCGAGGAAAAGCCTCGCCGTGCAGCAATACAGGCTAGAAGGAGTTTGGGATCAAGCTCCCGAACCTGGTTTTCGACGGGTATGAGTAAAAGCTTTTTCGTTGACATCATGTCCTTGATCGAACTCTATTTGAGCGCCCCTTGTCTCTATCCGTGCCTTTCGCCCATAACCGTCATGATTCGTGCAACCAAACTCTCGCCGTCCACTTTGTGGTATCGAAGCACTTCCGGCGGTGTGCCGCAAGCGGGGTCGTCAGCAATGGCAAATTTAATGACTCGTTTGTTTCGTAAAATGTCTGAGGCCATGCACGCATTTAATAAACTGTCTCCAAGACCGCCGTAAATAGAATGGTCATCCAAAACAAAGATGACCTTGGAAGGGCCCACCGTCTCTTCGAGCCAGGGCATGTCGACTCTATTCAACCACGGCAAATTGATTACTTTCAGAGAAAAGCCCCTGTCCCTCAGCATTTCACTGGCCGTCAGGGCTTCGTGCAGCATCACCGGCCCATAGGCAACCAGGACGGCATCTTGCCCATCTTCCAACACCGTTCCCTGACCCCATGAGAATCGATAGCCTTCCGGCAAGGTGATCGTTCTCGGAGATGGAGAAATGACCAACCGAATCATGCAGCTTGTCTGCGCTTCATCCACACACCATTCAAGGGCCTGTTTTGTTTCCAGACCATTCCCCGGCTCGATGATGATACACTCCGGCAGAGCGCCAAAGAGGGAAATGTCTCGGAGGCTTTGATGTGATTTGCCCGGCCCCGCCGGTATGAGCCCGGCGTAATGGCACACGTAGATGATTTTTGCATGTTCAGTCGCATTGTTATAAATTTGCTCGTTTGCGCGAGATGCCAGAAACACCCCGAATGAGTTCACGATGGGCAACAAGCCCTGAAGGGCCAGACCTCCGGCCGTAGACACCATATCCTGCTCGGCAATCCCGTTTTCAATAAAGCGGTCGGGAAAAGCCTTCTCAAAAGGACGCAACCCGCAGTCAGCAGCCAGATCGGCATCCAGAACGACCAGATCCTTTCTCGTGGCGCCAAGCTCGGTCAGGGCTTCACCGTAGGCGGTGACGACCTTTTCCGCCGTGTCCTTGAGGCGGACCCTGTGTTTTTCCCGTGTTTCCATCAGTTCGGTCATCAGCGGCGCCAATCCCGCATCCTTGAGTCGATTGTTCGTCCGCTCGATGATTTCCCTGTAGCCGGCTTCAAAGGCATCATCGTCCGGTGCCCCCGCATGCCACCCATACAGGCCCTTGCCGTCTTTCAAGGCCGTCGGACCTTCCATGAAGGAAATCCCTTTCCCTTTTATGGTGTCGGCAATCAAAACCTTTGGCTTGTCCGTGACCTGACTCAATCGGTTGAGCGTTTCATCGAGTCGGGCAAAATCGTGGCCGTCGCAACGAGCGACGTGCCAACCAAAGACTTCGAATTTTTTTTCGATATGCGTCAAAGCAATAACCTGATCAACCTGTTTATCCGTCTGAATCTTGTTGAAATCGACGAGGACATGGATGTTGTTGACCTTCTGATGCGCCGTTGTCTGAAGGGATTCCCATATTTGGCCCTCCTGGAGTTCGCCATCGCCCGTCATGACGAAGACCCGGCCCTTGTTTCCCTTCATCTGTTTGGCCAAAGCGATACCTTTGGCTTTGGAAATACCCATTCCCAGTGAACCGGAGTTCGCTTCGATACCCGGGACGCTTATGTCAGGATGCCCGTGAGTGCCGCCGACGCGCCTGAGGTTAACAAACCGGTCTTTTGGCAGAATCCCTAATGAAAAGAGGACCGCATAGTGTCCCGGCACATCGTGCCCCTTGGATGAGAAGTAGATATCCCGATCAGGATGGTCGATGCCTCGTTTCGCGATGTTCAGTGCGGCGTGGTACAGGAATGTCACGATATCAAGGGAGCTGAAGGTGGAGCCGAGATGCCCCGATCCGGCTCGCTTGACGGTTGCCAGCGCATTCGCTCGACACATGTCTGCGATGAGCGCCAGCCGGTCATACACGTCCATGGGGGTCTCGCGGACCCGCCGAAATTCTTTTTCAGGAATCAGCCTGATTTCGAGATTCATTCCGAGCTCTCCTTCAGTGGGTACGGGCGTTGAGTGACAGAGGGCAAGGACGCCTCGCCCCGGCTGAGCATTTGCTCAGCGAGCGCCCAGTCATGGGGGGTGTTTATGTCAAACCCTTCATAGTCTCTGGTCAAGAACGGCATGAACACATTTCCCCCGATGGTTCTTTCTTCGAAAACGACCCTGGTCCAGGCAATCTCCAGGCTGGCGTTCTGGACGTATACTTCCGGCAAGGACTGGTATTGACTGCTGTGCCATGGTTGCTCGGCCGGACTCAACGGCATCAGGGGCATCATTCGATTGCCCCGCACAACCCACATCTTACCGGGATGCTGTTTGCATTTTTCCACGGCCCGGAGGGAGTCTACGCCATCTTCTGCAAGAAAAGCGTCCCAGGCCCGCCGGATGGTCTCGGGGCGTCGAAATGGACTCGTGGGCCGTAAAATACTGAAGCAGTCAAAGAGACGACCGCTTTCTTTCAATTTGCTCAGTGTGTACGCCAGCCATTCAATATCGGGAGAGAGGTCTCCGGCAAACTCGGCAGGGCGCTGAAACGGCACCTCTGCGCCATAGTGCCTGGCAATGTCGGCAACCTGATCCGAATTACTCGACACGATGACGGCGGAAAAGACGCCGCTTTGTAAAGCGGCCGCAATCGTGTAGGCAATCATCGGGTGGCCGGCCAGAGGACGAATATTCTTATGAGGAACGCGTTTTGAGCCTGCGCGAGCGGGGATGAGGGCTACAAGGCTATAGTGGTTCTGCGGCATTTGAGTCTGTACCCCCTTACAGCAAATCCGGATCAATATTGATGTAAATGTCTTTCAGGTCAGAGTATATGTCGAGGGCTTCGGTGCCGGGCTCACGCCAGCCGTTGCCCGACTGCTTCAGGCCGCCGAACGGCATATGAGGTTCGCTCCCATAAGTCCCGGCGTTCACCACCGCCACCCCGGCTTGAACTTTTTGCGTAAATTCGGTGGCACGGTGGATACTGCGGGTGTGGATACATGCCGTGAGACCGTACGGAGAGTCATTGGCCAGGTTCAGTGCGTGTTCAAAGTCCCGCGCACGATAAAGGCACGTGATGGGGCCAAAGACTTCCGAGGTCGAGATTTCATCCTGGGGGTCTGCATTTTCTATGATCGTCGGCGCCATGTAGAAACCGTCTATATGGGCAGGATCCGTTAATCTGTGGCCACCCGCGAGGATCACCGCGCCTTTTTCTCGTGCCCGATCAACAGCCGAAAGCATATGACTGAGCTGTTCCCCGTTAATCACCGGCCCGAAATCATCATCGTCCCCCGGGCCCACCTTGAGCTTTTTTGTGTGCTTCACGAGCATCTCGCGAAACCGATCGTAGACGGCGTCAAAAATGATAATGCGACTTCCTGAGGCACAACGCTGCCCCGCGTTGCTGAATGCCGAGAGCAAGACCCATCTGGCGGCATTTTCAAGGTCGGCGTCATCGCAGACCACAAGAGGATTCTTGCCTCCCAGCTCGAGTGACACCTTGGCCAGCCGTCCACCGGCCGTGGAGGCGATCTGACGGCCCACCGCGGTGGAGCCGGTAAAGCTGATGACGTCCACATCGGCATGGGCCACCAGAGGCGCCCCGGCCTCTTCGCCATAACCCTGGACAATATTGAGAGCGCCGGGAGGCAGCCCGGCTTCGTGGGCGATCTTTCCAAAAAACCAGGCCGTTGCCGGGGTGTCTTCCGCTGCCTTGAGGACCGCGGCGTTGCCGCATACCAGGGCCGGGAACACTTTCCACGCCACGTTGGCAATCGGTGTGTTGGCGGCAATGATCAGCCCCGCAACCCCGAGGGGCTGCCGGATGGTCATGGCATATTTGTTAGGCACCGCACTGGTCGTGGTGCGGCCATACATTCGCCGGCCTTCACCGGCCATGAACCGTCCCTGAGCAATGGCGCCGCCTGTCTCGCCCAGGGCGGCCTTGAAAGACATGCCCGTTTCCCGAGAAACAATAGAGGCCATCTCTTGTTTGTGCTTCTCCAGGGCCTGGGTGATATCATGAAGCACGCCTCCCCGCTGTACAGGCGTCAACCCCGCCCACGATGTCTGCGCGCGTCGGGAGGCTTGAACTGCCGTCTGAACATCCGCCTCCCTTGATCGCACGACATGACATAACGGTTTCCCGTCACAGGGCGATAATTTGAGAAATGTCTCTCCGGTCGATCCCGGGCATTCTTTGCCGTCAATCCAATTGGGAACGGTTTTTGGAAACCCTTGTTTCTTCATCTTAACCTCGATGTGCGTTTGTTATTTCTACCACGCCGTGAAACCACCATCCACAACAAGCTCTATGCCCGTTATGTATGATGATGCCGGCGAAGCCAGAAAGAGGAGGGGGCCGGAGAGATCTGAAGGCGTGGCCATTCGGCCAAGAGGCACGCGACTGCAGAACTTGCGCTTGAATTCTTCGTCCTGGTCCCCCAAAACCCCGCCCGGCGAAAGGGCGTTGACTCTTACGCCATGGGGCGCCCACAGGGTAGCGAGGTACCGGGTGAGGTTCACAACGGCCGCTTTGGAGGCCCCGTAGGCAGGGGGTTTGAGAAAGGGCGGGTCGCATTGAATATGATCGTAAAACCGTGAATCCGGCGAAACGCCGGCATACAGGGATCCGATATTAATGATAGACCCCCGGCCCGAATCCACCATGGGCATGCCGAAGACCTGCGTCACCAAAAAGAGTCCCAGGGTGTTGACTTCCAGGATCTCCCGATTGACTTCCAAAGGGATATCTTCCAGACGATATCCTTTTCCTGAAACGCCAGGCGGTTGGTCAATGCCCGCGTTGTTCACCAAGACCGAAGGGGCGCCAAAGGTCTCCAGACAGTGCCGGCACGCCTTTTCCAGCGCCGATCGATCCCTCACATCCGCCCGGGCCAGTTTAAGACGGGTTTCATCGAAGCGTGTCCGGATTTTTTGAAAACCCTCTGAGACCTGCGAATCCGGGCGGTCAAGGGCCATGACGGAAGCCCCCGCCCCGATCAGGGCTTCTATCCACATGGGGCCCAGTCGGCCTAGGGCACCCGTGACAATGGCGGTGTCACCGTCCAGTCTGAAGAGGTCTTTCAAGATGCAGCCTCCGTCCAGCTTTCCGCACCGTTCAGGATCTCGAAGGTGATGTCGTCGTCTGCTTTCAGAGCGCAACGGGTCGTGCGGCCGATGATCTTGTCCATTTCATAAGGCGGTAGTCCGCCCCCCGGAGACTTGATGGCAATATCCCTGGGTTGAATGGTATAGCCCTGCGGCAAATCCCGGGCTGCACAGAGTTTCTTCCCCATCTTGATCATGGGGGTGACTTCCGTTTCATAAACCCGCTTAACCCCGTCACCCATGGCGACTCTGACGCGTTGCAGGTCGCGGACCATCTTTCGAAAGCCGATCGGCTCCAGAGAAAAGGCATGGTCGGTCCCTTTCCAGGTGTGGTTCAGCGTAAAGTGCTTCTCGACGACCCTGGCCCCCAACATATAAGCGGCCACCGCCATGGCGATGCCGTTATCATGGGACGATAGTCCGACGACGGTGTTCGGAAATCGTTCCCGAAAGGTTGTGATCACCCGAAGATTAAGCTCTTCGAAGGCTGCCGGGTATCCGGCTGTACACTGCAGAAGGCAGAGTTGCTGGTTGATCGGCATGATGGCGTCGTAGGCCCGATTGATATCCTCCATCGTTCCTCCGCCGGTACTCAGAATCATCGGTTTTTGAAACTTGGCGATATAGGTGAGCAGGGGAATGCTCTTCAGATCCCCCGAGGCGATCTTGAAAGCCGACATATCGAGTTCCGCCAGGAAATCAGCACTCGGATAATCAAAGGCCGTCGCAAACAGGATGACCCCGATTTCCCGGGCGTAATCCTGCAGTTCCTTGTATTCATTCCATCCGAACTCCAGAGCCTCTCTATGCTCACCGTAGGTGGCGCCAAAACTGTTCTGGTGATCATAAGGCTTGTTGTACATCTCTTTTGTATAGAGCTGGCGGTTGTCTCTTTTTTGCAGTTTGACGGCGTCGGCACCGCATTCCTTGGCCACCCGAAACATTTCCTTGGCCGTCTCGATGTTGCCCTGATGATTATGCCCGATTTCGGCGATCACGAAACAGGCGCCGTTGTCCTGAATTGTCTTTCCGTCTATGACGAGTTTTCGCATTATTTATTCCTCCTTTCGGTATCCCCACGGACAAGGCGATATTCGCATTCCTGCTGGTTTTTTTCAACCCAATTAAAAAACCCGTGATATATTCTCCAAGAAGATCCCGCCATGACTTCAGGTCGAAATCCTCATTACAAATGTCGGTCCCACAGCGATTCAGGTAATCCCGGCGTACGGGCTCATTAAAGCCGAACTGATCGCTCCATAAAACGCTCACGATGTTTTGCGGCCCAGGCTTTCTCATAATGCCTCGGATGTCTTGGACATTGGCGTCACAGCGCCGTCTTGTACACGGTAGGCCTGATCGGCCACGGTGACCAAGAAAGGTCGATGCGAAATGGCCAGGATGGTCAGTTCGCCCCGCAGTTGCTGCAAAGTCACGCAAAAGGCCGCTTCACTCTCGTAATCGAGCGCACTGGTGGCTTCATCCAGGATGAGCAGGGACGGTTTGTGCACAAGCGCCCGGGCAACAGCAATGCGCTGCCGCTGGCCACCCGACAGCTTGCCCCCACGCTCTCCCACAACGGTGTCAAGGCCCTGCGGCATGGCATTGACAAACGTCCAGGCCCCTGCGGCACGCAGGGCGCGTTCGACGGCCTTCTGGCTCACTTCCGAGTCCCCGAGCGTGACATTGACCATCACCGTATCATGCAACAGCAAGGTTTCTTGCGGCACATAGCCGATCATTCTGCGCCAGCTTCGAAGATGGATTTGCGACAGGGGCAGATCATCGACCCATATCTCGCCTTGACCGGGGTGCAGCAGACCCGTGATGAGATCCGCCAGCGTTGTTTTTCCCGATCCTGAGGGGCCAACGAGTGCCGTGATCAGGCCGGCCGGCAAATTGAGCGAGACTTCCCGGAGCACCGGGTTCTTGCCGTAAGAGAAACTCACCCGATCCAAACGGATGGCTTTTTTCAGTGTGGGCGACTGATCGCCACCGGTGGCTTCCCGTTCCGCCTCCGCTTCTCGAATCGTATCGAGCATGGACCAATAGGCAGTTTCAAGAATCACCATCTGCTGATACTCCTGCTGGACCTTTCCCAGCTGCAGCAAGAGTCGCACGAGCAGGAAGATCAATACCATCACGGTGGTCAGGGGCAGATGCCAGTATACCAGCGCTACATAGAGGCCTATCGATAGAAGAACCGTGCGGAGCGATTCCTGGTATGCGTGCAGCGCTTCCTTGCTGAAAACCTGCTTCCGCAGGGCCCTGTTCAACCCTTCGGTTTTGCTCACCAGGACGGATTCGGCCAAATCCTCACGGGCCATCGCCTTGAGCGGTTTGATCGACTGGAGACTGTCGGTCAGATGGACCAGCAATGCCTTAAGTAGTTTCGTTTGACGGGCACCGGCCCGTCGGGCTTTTTGGACGGGACGACTTAAAACATACATAAGTATGAAGCCCGCCACCAGGGTAACAACGGCGGCCCTCCAGGAGACCAGCAAGGCCACGCCCATGTAGACCAGGGCCTGGATGAGAAGCGCCACGATCGTCACGCCGCAAAGGTAGGCTTTGCAGGCCCTCTGGGCCTCCGTGGCCATTGAATTTGCGAGGGCCCCCACAGGCTGACGGACGTGATACTCCCACGCCGTCATAAGGAGCGCCCGAAGCAAAGAAAGGCGAAGATCCGTGGCGACCTGGGCGACGGCATAGCCGACCCGTTTGTTGGCCAGCAGCATCAAGGCGCTTTTCAAGAGCATCGCAAAAACCATCACCAGCAGAAGGACTTCTACACTTGGCGTGATGCCAAGGTGCGCCAGGCCTTCGTGCACCATGCGTTCCGCCGCTGAGGGGGCCTGTGTCGTTCCGGCTTGATTCCCCACCGCCATGGTGAGCAAGGGAAGCAGGGCGGAAATGCCGAACCCCTCCGCGATGCCCGCGAGTAGGAGGGCAAACAGCATAACCGCGCTTTGCCAAGGATAGGTGCGAGCAAAGGTGATAATTAGACGCATTATGACGAATACCAGGCAGCCTGCATGATGCCGGGTTCCCTTGGGTTCACGATGAAAGACCCGCTTCCGGCTGCTGGGCGGAGCCGGCTGCTTCCCGAAGAGAGGCAAAGGCCTCGCAGATGGTGTCCACCTGCTCCGGGGTGTGGGCTGCACTCATGCTGCAGCGGAGCAGAGCGCCGCCATCGGGTGTGGCGGGAGGCAGCACCAGATTCACGTAGACACCCCGTTCCAGAAGCTTTTTCCAGTGGGCAAGGGCGTCTTCTTTGCCCTGCAGCCGCACGGAGACAATCGGGCTGGGCTCCGGACCCAGAAGAAAACCCATTTCAGTAAGCCGTTGGTACAACCTGTGAGCATTGTTCCAGAGACGGGTGCGCAACTCGGGACGCGTGCGAAGAATCTTCAGGGCGGTTCGGGTAGAGGCGATAATTGAAGGGGAGGGCGACGCCGTGAAAATGTAAGGCCTGCTCGCATACCGGACCAGGTCCAGCTCAGGATGGTTACTGACACAGAAGCCACCGATGGCCCCCAGGCTCTTGCTGAACGTACCCACAATAAAATCGACACGCTCTTCCACACCCGCTTCTTCGGCCAGTCCTCGCCCGTGATCCCCTATGACGCCGAGAGAATGGGCCTCATCCACGAAGAGGTAGGCGCCATAGTCGTCTTTGACGGCTGTAAGGCCGGCCAATGGGGCCCTGTCACCCAACATGCTGTAGATCCCTTCTACCACGATCAGGGCGTTTGCGGCCCGTTCGTCCAGCCGGTGAAGGCGCTTGTTGAGGTCGCTCGGGTCATTGTGCCGGAAGCGAATCACCTCAGCCCCGCTCAGCCGGCATCCATCGTAAATGCTCGCGTGGCAGTCCGAATCGATCAAAATCACATCACCTGGACCTGTCAGGCCGGACAGCATGCCCAGGTTGGCCACATAGCCGGTGGAAAATACGATGGCGCTTCGGCAGCCATAGAAGTCGGCCAGCTCGCGCTCCAGAGCCACATGGCCGGCGAATGTTCCGTTGGCCATCCTTGATCCGGTGGTCCCGGTGCCTGACTCGCGGACGGCCTGGCACGCGGCATCCATGCAGTCAGGATCAAAGGTGAGGCCCAGGTAATTGTTCGTCCCCGCGAGGATCGTGCGACGCCCGTCCACCACGGCTTCGGTGGGGGAAATAATGCGCTCCATCACGGTATTGAAGAAATCGGCGCCCCTTTCAAGCAGGGCTTGCCGGGTCGCAGCGAGCGGCTGTAACTTATCAAAAATAGTCGTCATTGTCCTTCCCCGGTTAATTGTTGAACCTGTGAAGCAAAGTCCTTAACCGTCCTCACGTGGGGGAGGATGTTCAGTGGAATGGAAATGTCGAAGCTGTCCTCTACGGCAAGCAAAAGCTTCATCACCCGCATGGAATCGAGGTCGAGATCGTTGACCAGATCCGTGTCTTCCTGCAGTGTTCTGCCGCTCGGGACGAGCGGCTCCAATATCTCGTACAGTTGCGCCAGGATGTCTTCATAGGATTGCATGGGATGTGTCCCCTCATGGTTTAGAGGCACCCGCAGCGTTTTCACGCCGTGCTGTTCCACTTTAAGGTCGCCCTCAGGCCCTGTTCCAGGGAAACGCTCGGTGTCCAGCCTGTCTCGCGAAAAAATGCCGAATTATCGCATCCCCAGTCGGGGTGCGTTAATTCGCGGACCTTTCCCGGCGTAAGCATCGGCGCATATCCGAGCATCCGCGCAGCCATCAAATTCAGGGTGGCCAGCAATTCCAGCACGGGCAGGGGCACCTTTAAGCGGACGACCTGCCTGCCCCGTAGGCGAACGGCGATATCCACGATGTCATCCCATGTGTAACCGTTGGGGTAACCATCGTGAAGTTCAAAGATTCGGGACGCACGGTTTTCGCAGTCCAGCCATCGCAGCACGGCCCCGGCCAAATCGTCTACGTAGAGCAATGAGATCCGGGCATGGCCGGATCCAAGAACCGGAGCGATCCCCCGGCTCATCCAGCGGAACAGGGGAAGGAGTTCCCGGTCGCCCGGCCCATAGACGGCTGAGGGTCGCAGGGCCGTCCAGAACATTCTGCCTGCCCCTTTCGCCAGAGCCTTCTCGCCAAGCCTCTTGCTGGCCGCATACGGCGACAGATGTGGCTCACGGGCTGCCAGTGAAGAAATCAATAGAAAACGAGGCACCGGGACCATTGCGGTCGCCGCTTTGACGGCCCGCGTCACGCCGTCGACATTGACACGGTTAAAATCGGCCCGGGACGCGCCACGCACCGCCCCTGCGCAGTGCACGACGGCATAAACGCCGTGCATCAGACGAAGCAAGCTCTCCATGTCTTCAAGGTCCCCCTGGACCCGATCAACGGAAAGCCCTGCCAGACGCGTTAAACGCGATTCCGGACGGACCAGGACCCGAAGCTGCCAGCCTGCGGCATCGAGCCGGCGAGCCAGGGTGCTGCCTATAAATCCGGTTGCCCCGGTTAAGGCTACTGTGCGAGGCATGGGACCTGCCTGCCGACGTAAAAAACCCGGAGTGATGGAGTCATGGCGTATAGGGGTGTTGGTCCTCTTTTTCCATTGCTCCATGACTCCAAAAAAGGGAATCGCCCCTGCCGATCAGTCGATACGACTCTATGCCAATCGATTTTTGTTTGGGGGGCTTTACGGCTTTGTTAGAGAAGTTCAGAATGGACGGCCTGCTCGCCAAGCGCCGGTTCGTAGACAACAACCCCAGGTGCCCTTGTTTGTCCATCGGCAACCCGTTTCAGAAAGTCTTGCCGCGCGCCGGAGCGGGACAGCTTTCCAGAGGAAGTGCGGGGCAAGGTGCGGGGAGGGACCAACTCGACGAAACAGGTGATGCCTATCTCCTCGCGAACCAAGCTACGCAACCGTTGCGCCAGAGCGGCACGCTTCGCCGTATCGGAAACGCGGCACTGAATCACCATGACGGCCTTTTCCTCACCATCCGGCCCTGGCACCGAGAAGGCCGATGCATCCCCTGTCCTTACTTCGGGCTGTTGTTCAGCAATATATTCTAAATCCTGAGGCCAGATATTCCGGCCATTAATAATCATGAGGTCTTTTTCGCGGCCGGTGATGACGATGCTGTCTTTGACCCGATAACCGAGATCTCCCGTGTTGAGCCAGCCATCGGGCGAAAGGACTTCCCCGGTTGCCCCGGCATCGCCAAAATAGCCTGACATGACACTCGGCCCCCGAACGAAGAGGGCGCCCCCCTGTCGCTCAGGCAGTACACGGCCCTCGCTGTCCCGCACTTCGAATTCATACCCGGGCAAGGGCGCGCCGCACTTGACCAGGCTGCTCACGCGAACAGCTGTTTTCCCGGGAATGTGCCCTGCGGGCACGGCCTCGTGGTATTCGCCCAGATGGTCCCCATCGATACAATCCACCTCAAGCCCCCGGCTCAGGGGTGCGAAGCTCACTGCAAGGGTGCATTCTGCCATGCCGTAGCATGCCACAAAGGCCCGGCTGTTGAATCCGCTGGGAGCAAGCGCTTCGGCGAATTGCGCCAGGGTTGACGGATGAATCATTTCCGCACCGACGCCGGCAATCCGCCAGGCGCTCAGGTCAAACTGGGCAGCCTCCTTTTCCCGCACACAACGGGCACACAGCTCGTAGCCGAAGGGGGGACTGAATGAGATCGTCGCCTGATTGCGGCTCATGAGCGCCAGCCATTGGCGGGGACGCATGGCAAAGTCCCGGGTCCCCAGATAGTCTACGGACAGCTGATTGGCCAACGGCGTTAGAACCAACCCGACAAGCCCCATGTCATGGTAATAAGGCAGCCAGGAGACGCATCGGTCTCCAGGTCTAATGTTGGCTCCGTGCTGGCTGATGTCGGCCAGGTTGCTCATAACCGCGCGCTGGGTGATCATCACGCCCCTGGGAAAGCGCGTGCTTCCCGACGTATACTGGAGGTAGGCCAATTCCCCGGGTTCCAGGGGCCGCAGTTCGCAGTCCCCTTCGGGCAGGCCTGCAAAGTCTTTGGGACTGCCAAGGAAACGCAGGTCAAGGCCGGCCCCTGCCTCGGCAAGAAAAGGAAGAAAGCTGTTTGGCGCCATCCCTATCGAGGCCTTGGAGTTAATCAGCAGCCTTCGCAACTGTTCCACATAGGCCTTGTGAGAGCCCAGGTGGAGCGAAGCCGGCAGCGGTGTGGGCACCAGTCCGGCATATTGGCACGCAAAGTAGAACCGGTGAAAGTCCGGGTCCGTATCGGCTACAATGGCAACGCGTGCGCCCCGTTCCAGGCCTAGATTGTTCAGGCGTCGTGCCAAGCTTCTCGCCTGTTTTCGCAGTTCGGCATAGGGGAGCACGGCATAGAGCTCACCCCTGTTTGTATAGAAGTTGAGACCGGTTTCGCCCTGAGAAGCGTAATCCAGCGCCTCGGCCAGGGTGGAAAAATCTGCGGTCCGCAACGGCAGTTTATTTTTTGTTGGTGTAGGCTCCATCATCTAGTCAACTATCTCCCTCAAATCTGACAAATCTGATCTATTCGGTTTCCAATGGACGACAAGCGGCCTCAAGGGTTGTTGAATAGATTGCCCGATCCACCTGAGTGGAGTTTCGTGATCTTGGTCGCAATCAACTCTTGGGGCTCTAACCGATCTATCGCGCGATGTCAAATTATTATTTCGTTATATTGTTGCTTTTATTAGGTTACTTTTACTTCGCTAATATGAACACTCGCACTTTAAAGAGTTAAACTATAGCAATTTTTGCTCCAAGTTCTCTCGTCAGGTGAAAACGAATGCGATAAAGCACAAAAACACCGATTAAGTCCCTAAAATGACACAAACAAAAAAAATCGGTGTTTCTCGACCTCATGGGATTGTTGCCGGTATCCAAGATCGGCAAAAACGGCCTATTGTGTCCAATTCAACACACCCCGGGCCGCTTATGTGTTGATTTGGACACAGGATGGCCATCGGCCTCTTTTCGCAGAAACCAGGGGGTATTGCCGAATTGGATTTCTTCTCATTTCCGACAACTTGATGGACTCGTAAAAAGCCCAAATTAGGCGGCAAAGGAAAAAGCTCCAAATTCAAGGCGCACAAGTTGGACTTTTTACGAAGCCGTCACAACTTGACGTCCCGGCAAAAAACGTGCATATCTGCTGTGGATCGGACTTGTCTGTCCGTTGCCGGATCGTTGGGCTTGAGGCGAAATTGCGGTTAAGCCGCCCCTTTTCATAAAGGAGTACACACGCGTTGCTGGAAGTCATTTCTGTACAAGGACGACGCGCTCTGGGTCGGTTTATCCGCGTGCCCTGGGCTATCTATAAGGACGATCCTGCCTGGGTTCCCCCGCTTCTGATGGAACGGCGACAGCACCTCTCACCGCGTAATCCTTATTTCGCCCATGCCAAATGCCGCTTCTGGATGGCGTGCCGGGACTCGACACCGGTGGGCCGGATAAGCGCACAGGTGGACCGGCTTTATCTGCAGCGCTACCGGGATGCCACCGGCTTTTTCGGTTTGCTGGAAGGCGAAGACAGCGCTGAGGTCTTCCGTGCGCTGACGGGAGTGGCCGAGTGCTGGCTGCGTGAAGAGGGGATGCGCCGTGTTCTGGGGCCTTTTAACTTATCGATCAATCAGGAGTGCGGACTCCTGGTGGAAGGCTTTGACACCCCCCCCTCAGTCATGATGGGGCATGGGCGGCCCTACTATGGAAGCAGAATCGAGGAACAGGGCTACAGGCCTGAAAAGGATCTCCTGGCATACGACCTTGACGCTGATTTTAAACTGTCTGCGTCCATGCAGGCGCTCGTTGCAAGAACAGGGGGGCGTGTTCGCATCCGGCCGATGCAAAAATCCCGTTTCGAGAGGGACTTATTCATTCTCCAGGACATTTTTGAGGATGCCTGGTCCCGGAACTGGGGCTTTGTCCCTTTCACCAAGGCGGAATTTAAGCATCTGGGCCAGAACCTGAAATTTCTGGTGGATGACGACCTGATCCAGATTGCAGAGGTTGATGGGGCCCCCGCAGCCATGATCGTGACCCTGCCCAACCTGAACGAGGCGATTCGAGACCTTGACGGGAGACTTCTTCCTTTTGGCTGGCTCAAGCTGTTGTGGCGACTTAAGGTGCGCTACCCTAAAAGCGCGCGTACGGCACTCATGGGCGTCCGTCGGTGCTATCAAGGAAGCCTGCTGGGCGCAGCCCTTGCCTTTATGGTGATAGAGGCCGTCCGTGGTCCGGGCGTCCGGCGAGGGGTGCAGAGAGGTGAAATGTCCTGGATTCTTGATGACAATATCGGAATGCGGCACATTATCGAGTCTCTCGGCGGGGTGGCTTATAAACGCTATCGAATTTACAGCAAGGCCCTGGTTTGAAAAGGTGGCCCCTATGACCCAACCGAAGACAGTCTTTACCGCAGTAGTCCTGGCGGCAGACCGCGAGCCAGCTAATCCCGTGGCACTTGCTGCCGGCGTGCCCTGTAAGTCTTTAACCCCGGTTGGAGGGATGCCCATGGTGCTCCGGGTGCTCGATGCCTTAAAAGGGGCTGAAGAAATAGGCGGCATCGTCCTGTGTGGACCGCATCGATCCGCAGTCGATCAGGAGCCGGCGCTTCGCGCCCGCATTGCTTCGGGAGAGGTTCAATGGGTAAAGCATCAGGCCACGCCGAGTTCAAGCGCATACCATGTGTTGCAGGCGCTCCCCGCGGACACCCCCGTGCTGGTCACTACCGCCGATCACGCGCTGTTGAGTTCGCGGATTGTGGACTACTTCTGCTCCGAGGCCCGCTCCACAGGATGCGACATCGTTGCCGGTCTGGCGTCTTATGATCTGGTCGCAGCCAAGTATCCGGAGAACAGGCGAACGGCAACCCGATTGCGGGATGGCACTTATTGTTCGTGCAATCTGTTTGCCTGTCTGACGGTTCGTGCACGCCGTGCGGTTGAATTCTGGATCGGCATTGAAAAACACCGCAAGAAACCCGTACGCGTTATTAGTGCTTTTGGTTTGAAAGCCCTGTTGCGTTATTTGCTGGGACGGCTCACCCTGGCCGAAGGCCTTCAGAGGATATCCCGCCGCATAGGCCTCCGGGCCGGTGCGGTGATCATACCGTTTCCGGAAGCGGCAGTGGACGTCGATACGATCGACGACTGGCGGCTCGCCGAAGCCATCGTTGCAAAGGGCATGTCTTGGTAACCGGTGCGAACATAGGCAAATCGTGCTGCAGAAAATGGCTGCAGGCCGTCCCTCCTGAGGCGGACAGGCGTTCAGTGAATCTACTCGCCGTCAAGCAGCTTGTGGCAATCGGAACATATGTTTGAGAATCACTATAGATGATGGACTCGTAAAAAGTCCAAATTAGGCGGCAAAGTAAAAAGCTCCAAATTCAAGGCGCACAAGTCCTGAGGAATGAGGCGTACTCAAGGTACGTCGCAGTGACTTGCCCTGTTAAATCGGCCCAGCCGTCTCGCATAGCGAGAATTTAACAGGGCGAGGACGCAGTGCAACGCAGAAGTTGGACTTTTTAAGAAGCCGTCATGCATGGGGTCACGCAGTTCTCGCGCTATCATGAATCGCTTGATTTCAAACATACCGCGACGGCAGATCATTCGGGCCGGCAGGCGATTGGGGATGTTACTGTATGTCCTGGACATCAGTCACAGGCGGCTTGTACAGCGCAATTTGCAGTTTTGCTATGAAGATTGGTCCCCCGACGAAATTCAACGACTGAGCAAAAAGGTTTTCAGAAGTGCCGGAATCACCCTGCTGGAACTTTGCCAATTTCCTTTCATGACCCGGGAAGATCTTCTGGGCATGTTTCGGGTTCAAAACGAGGAAATCGCCACTGAGGCGATAGGACATAACCGGGGGGCGATCATCATTTCAGCCCACATGGGCAACTGGGAAATGGCTCTTCAGTTTGCCTCCTGTCGCGCCGCAAGGCCTTTCACCGTGGTGGCCCAAAAAATGCGCAACCCATGGGTGGACCGGCTGGTCGATCGTTTGCGCACCCGTTTTGGCATAAACGTCGTGTACAAGAAAGGGGCCTTGCCCGAGATGATACAGGCCCTTCGAAGAGGCCACATGCTCGGATTGATGATCGATCAGAGCAGGCGAAAACAGGGGGTCGATGTGACCTTCTTCGGCCGGGAGGCCACCGCCACGCCCGCGGCTGCTCTGGTGGCGATGAGATGCAAGAGCCCGGTCTTGCCGGTATTTTCCTTCCGTGATGCGGATGGCGAGCTGACCATCCGCGTGATGCCGCCCCTTGCGCTGCAAAGGACCAGGGATTTGCGTTCTGATTTGCAGGCCAACACACAGATCATGATCCGTGCGGTGGAACAGATGGTTCGGGAACACCCGGAGGACTGGTTCTGGATCCTAAGGCCGTGGAAGAAGGCTTATCCCAACCTGTACCCGGAATGGGAGAAGCGACGACAACGGCGCAAGGCAAGAAGGAAGAAAAGGCAAGGGCCTGACAGGAAAGCACGTTGATTGTAGACGGGTATCTTATTCGCGAAATATTCAAGCCCCTGGTCGCCATCTGGACCATCCTGGTGATTATTTTCGCGAGCTATACGGCAGCCGAGTACCTGGCCGACGCGGCCAATGGCCTGCTGTTGGGCCGTGCGGTCATCGATCTGGTCCTGTTCAAGTTGATTACCGGCATGGAGTTTCTGCTGCCCATCTCGCTCTACCTGGCGGTCGTCGTGAGTGTGGGCCGGTTGTATGCAGACGCCGAAATGACCGCCCTCCATGCTTGCGGGATTGGGATTAACCGGGTATTGGGGGTTGTGTTCGGCCTCTCCATCGTGTTTGCTGTGGTGGCTGCAAGCCTGTCGCTGTATGTCCGTCCATGGGCCTATGAAAAGTTCTACCAGTTGAGGGCCCGAGCGAGTAGCGAGTTTGATATTGCCCGCATGGAGGGGGGGCGTTTTTACGAAATCAGACAAGACAACCGTGTCATCTTTGCCGAAGAAGTCGACCACGAACGAAATCGCGCAAAGCGAGCCTTTATTCAAGAAGAACGAGGGGACACGGTCCAGGTCATCTTGGCCAGGCAAGTCCATCAGCGGGTGGACGAACGGAGCGGCAAGCGGGTGCTCGTATTCCTGGACGGTACGCTCTATGAACTTCCCCGGAAGGAAAACGGCGGCCGCATTGTCACATTCGAGCGTTCCACCCTCTCGCTGCCGCCGGAGGAGACCCCGCTGATCGGATACAAAAGGAGAGCCGCCTCCACACGGGTGCTGGCGGGCTCGGTCGACCCGCGGGACATCGCGGAATTCCAATGGCGGCTTTCCGTCCCTGTGACAACCCTTCTCCTGGCACTCCTCGGCGTGCCTTTGAGTAGAACGGCCCCGCGGCACGGCAAGTACGCTAAGGTCGCGGCTGCCATCATCGTCTATGTTGTCTACTACAACTTCTGCGCTATGGCCAAATCCTGGACGGAACAAGGTGTTGTGGGTGCCTTTCCGGGTCTGTGGTGGGTACCCGCGTTATTGGCGGGCTTTTTACTGGCTTTGTTGTTGCGGCCTGCCGAGGGGGTTTTTGGGCGGTGCGAAAACTAGATCGTTACGTTGCAGCCAGCTTCCTCCGCAGTTTTTTTCTGGTGATCTTCATCCTCCTTTCCCTTTTCAGCTTTATTGAGCTAGTGGCTCAACTCGACGACGTGGGCAAAGGACAGTACGAGCTGACCGATGCCTTTGTGGTTGTGGCCCTCACGACGCCCAGACGAATCGTTGACCTCATCTCGCTGAGCACATTGCTCGGCAGTATTATCGGCCTCGGTTTACTGGCCGACCGAGGCGAACTCCTTGCCATGCGCGCTGCCGGCATCTCGGGAAAACGGATCTGCGCGTCCGTCCTGGGTGCGGTTGCGCTTCTTGTCGTGGGAGCGGGTTTGCTCGGCGAGTCTGTTGCACCACCCTGGGAGCAGCGTGCGCGGACGCTCCGGTCACAGGCGTTCGCAGGACCCGGCATGCTGATCACGAAACACGGTTTCTGGGCCCGACGCGGCGATTCATTCATTCACGTCGGAGAGGCCTTTCAAGGGGGAAGAGCAGCCGACCTGGATGTCTACGAGCGTGACGAGGAGGGTCGTCTGACCATGTTCGCCCACGCCCGGGAGGCGGTGATCGATGCGGACAAGGCGTGGTTGCTCAGGGATATCGAGCAAAAAATCATTTCTTCGGAAGGCATCAAAACGAGACACTTGCCCAGCCTGGCGATGCGTTCTTTCTTGAGTTCGCAACAGGTTGCCATTTTGGAGCTTCCCCCGGACAGCCTGTCGGTTCTTGAACTCTACGAATATATTTTGGCGCTCCGCGACCGGGGGCAGAATGTGGATCGCTACATCCTGGTCCTGTGGCAGAAAATGGCTATGCCGTTGACCACCTGTGCCATGGTCCTGCTTTCGCTTCCATTCGTATTCGGCTCCCTGCGCGTAAGAACAGCGGGTTTCAGGATTATGGTGGGCTCGATCGCCGGGGTCCTCTTTTACATCGGTAATCAGATCGCCGGGCACTTTGGACTTGTGTACGGCCTCCATCCGGCCGTGACCACCCTGACACCCGTGGCCGCAATCCTGGCGGTGGCTTTTGTGCTATGGCGGCGGGTCAGGTGATCCCCCGGGGGATTGAGTGAGCTAGAGTGTCTAGAGTGTCTAAAGTGACTGAAGTGAGCTAAGGTGACTAAGGGAAGATGGGTATTTCCAATAACCAATCACTGTTCACCTTCCACCGGTGTTCGATCATCCGCGGGCAGGGCACGCCCTGCCCCTACATGTGAAAACGCGGTCACCTGCCCCTCGCCAGGCCGATACGCCATGCCCCGTATACCGTTCACCGTTTGCCGTTCATCGGTCAACGGATAACGGTCAACCCCACGCTCCCTGCTCCATGCCATGCCCCATGCTCCATGCTATTTCAAGGCCCGTACCAGCCGGAGCGGTTTCTCGCCCTCTTCCCTGAAGCGGTCTTCTGCTTTCGAATAACGACGCGGGGACAGGAAAACATCCCAACCGTCCGCCTTTCGAGCCAACCGGTAAAGATGGTATCGAGCGCGTCGCTTGGGCGTGGCGCCGAGGGCTGACGCAGAAGGGACCCCGATGGCCATGGCCCTCCCCGCAAGCGTTTCAAACCACTGCATCGAGGTGCTGTGTCTGTGGCCGTGCAAAACCAGTTCCACGCCTTCTTTGGCCAGCACGGATCGGAATGCCGCGCCGTCTGTCAACCGCTTGCGCCACGCAACCACGCCCGGCAAGGGAGGATGGTGGATCAGCACGACCCGGAAGAGGCCCTGCCTGCCTGCATCTGACAGGATCCTCTCAAGCCGTTCCAACTGTGCCCTCCCGATACGACCGACGGCAAGCAAAGGGCCACACGGTTGAGCGGTGGAGACGCCGATCAAGGCCGCTTTCCAGCGGACTCGATATGTGGGAAACAGGGTCCGGGAATTTCCTCCGGGGTCATCCCCACGCCCCGTGGTATCTGAACGCATGTAATCCGTCCAGAGAGCAAAGGTGCGCTTCCATTCCCCGCCCACATAGGCATCGTGGTTGCCGGGGATGACACTGACCTGTGAGGGCGGGCCTAAGGTCCGAAGCCATTGCCCGGCGACGCGGAACTCGGCGGGCAGGCCTAAACGGGTCAGATCGCCGGTTACCACGATATGATCAGGACGGGTCGCCGCCAAGTCCCGAAGCAGGGCGGACAAAACTTCGTTCCGGTGCTCAGACCGACGCCTAAGCAGCCAAGAAGCATAACCCAGGGCCCGCTTATTGAGCATTTCTCGCAGCCGCAAGCCTTTTGGAGAAGACAGGTGCGGATCGGAGATGTGGGCCAGTGTAAAGGTGTCCTTTGCGGCATCGACTTCGTGAAAGGTCGGAAGGCCTTTCCGCACAGCGGATTGCTTAGACTTTACATCGGCCATGTTTCCACTATACAATATCAATTCGGGGATTGCCATAAGATAGCGGGAGGTCCCAGAAACCACACAGCGTTGCGAAGTATGAGCGGTTGAAAACGATTCGAATGGTTGACCGACAATCCATGATCGGGGTTCTCAGCAACCCTCTGAGCGGCGGAAACCGGAAGGGTCTGGGAGCCATCCGAAAGAGCCTGTTCAGGTTCCCCGGCGTGGTCCATTGCGAAGCCCGAACACCCGAAGAGGTATCAGGGGCGCTGGCGGATTTTGCCCAAAAAGGCGTGGAGATCCTGGCAGTCAACGGCGGCGATGGCACGATACAGGCCGTTCTCACGGTCCTGTTTCATCATAAACCTTTTGCGGCCCTGCCGTTGCTGGCCCTTTTGCGATCAGGCACGACCAGCATGAACGCGGGGGATGTCGGATTAAAGGGGTCGGCGCCATACGCGCTGCAAAAGCTCATCCGCTGGACAAGAACAGGAAATGGCCCTGCAGTCATCGAAGAACGCTTCGTTTTGCAGGTGCAGGCACCCGGTCGTGAACCGCTCTACGGCATGTTTTTCGGGGCTGCCTGCATCTGCCAGGGGATCCGGTTTTTTCATACCAGGGCCAACAGTCTGGGTCTTCGGGGGGAATGGATGCCCGGGCTGGTTATCGCCCGTCTTCTGTATGGGGTTGTGCGCCGTCATGCCCGGTACTTGACGCCGGCATCCATTGCCATCTCCATCAATGGAAATCCCCCTGAGCGTTGGGACTGCCTTGCCGTGCTGGTGACCACCCTTAAGCGCTTGTTTCTCGGCATGCATCCTTTCTGGGGTGAGGAAAGGGGGCCGGTGCACTTCAGTGCGATTCGCGCCCATCCGCAGCATTTGCTTCGGGCGGTCCCGCACCTGGTACGAGGCCGGGCCGGCCGTTACGGAACCCCCGGAAACGGGTATTTGAGCCATAACGTCAATGAACTGCAGCTGACCCTGGACAGCGAATTCGCCCTTGACGGAGAACTCTACTTTCCTGACAACCACCCGGGCCCCGTTGTTGTGAGAAACGGCGGCCAAGCGTCATTCGTGCGATTGTAATCATGCCGATCCCTCCTCAACTGATGACCACCCAGATCCACCGGCGGAGTTCACGGCCCGTCTCGGGCGGCGTGCGCGCGCTGTGTGACGAAATTCTGACGCACTACGGCACGTCGGCTGCGGCCATTCTCTACTATGGCTCCTGTTTCCGCAGGGGGGACGATCGTGAAGGGATCGTGGATCTCTATGTGCTGGTTGACAGTTATGGCTCAGCCTACCGGAAGCGCGCCCCTGCTGTTCTGAACAGGTTGTTACCTCCGAACGTCTTTTACTTGGAAGTGCCGTTCGAAAATAGGGTCGTGCGTGCCAAGTACGCGATCCTTTCCCTGGCCGACCTGGAGCGCTGCACGTCTAAGGCTTGCTTCCATTCCTACTTCTGGGGCCGGTTTGCACAACCCGCCGGCCTGGCGTATGCCCGTGACGATCAAGTGGCAGAGCGGGTGCACCGATCATTGGTTCGGGCCGTCATGACTTTTGTGGTTCGGGTGCTCCCCGAGGTTGCGTCGCCCTTCACGGCCCGAGACCTCTGGCGCACGGGCCTGGTGCTGAGCTATCGGGCGGAACTCAGAGCCGAAGGACCGGATGATGTGGTGCGTCTATTTGATGCCGATGCCGAGTATTACGATCCATTGACCCGGGCCGCCATGGACACCGTGCCCTTTGATGTCGAGTCTGTGGCCTGCTGTGACACCGCCTGTTACCAGGCCTCTATTCCAGGCCGGGTGCGCTATTTGAGCCGCCTGGCATGGGCTGTGCGGTGTTGGCAGGGTAAGGCCCTCTCCGTTTTGCGCCTCATCAAAGGCTTATTCACGTTCCACGGGGGGCTGGACTATATCCTGTGGAAGATTGAGCGGCACTCGGGTGTTTCGGTGACCGTGGAACCCCATCTGCGGCGCCGGCCCGTTCTGGGTGCATGCGTCCTGTTCTGGCGGTTGTACCGACGGGGAGGTTTCCGTTAAGGAGAGAATTCTGATGGTCTCGCAAAAAGTCGTCACCCCGGTGAAAACCGGGGTCCAGATGGATTTTAAGTTATTGATTTTACTGGATACCGGCTGCAGTTTATCCCGTCCTTGATGCGGGGCCGGTATGACGGAAAAGTCGATTTTCCGACTTTTTGCGAGTTCATCAAATATAGGTTGTCTATGTAGCATAGAAGCCAGGTCCTTCCCTCCACAGCGGGATCTTCGATGGGCTTTGATTCTTTACCTTAACGTTCGTTGAAAGAAGGGAGTATCACCATGCCGGAAACTGACGTGTACGCGGAAAGTCTGCAAAAGTTGATGACCCAACTCATTGCTTCAAACCTTGCACCGCTCTATGTGAGACTGCGCAGTGAGGGCAAGAGCCGGGAAGATGCCCTCGTGGAGACGCTGACAGCGTGGACCGAGTTGTGGGAATCGCTCGAGAGGCTTCCTCAAGAGGCTTTCGATGCCTGACGGAGGAACTCGTTTTTTTCCGCACGTTTCGCCTTTTCCTGCAGATGACATAGGAAAAAGCGACGTGTGACGGAGACGGTCTGTGGTTGATGACATCCGGGAGATATTTAAGCGCAAGCTGGTTCCGATTCGTTTCCAGCGAACCATTGGTCTGTTCGGGGCAACGACGCTCGGCATAGGCGCTCTCATGGGCGCCGGCATCTACGTGTTAATCGGTCTTGCGGCAGGTCGTGCCGGGCCTTCGGCATGGCTCTCTTATCTGCTTTGTGGACTGCTGAGTCTTCTTTCGGTGTTTATGTTTGGAGAGCTTGCTCGCAGGATGCCCGTTGCGGGGGGAGGATATGCCTACGTTTACAACACGCTGGGCAGCTTCGGGGGCTTTCTGGTGGGCTGGCTGCTTGCTGTGGGTTCGGTATTCGCTTGCGCTATGTATGCCACCGGGTTTGCATACTATTTCGCCTCCCTATTGCCTGGACAAACCTCCCCCCTGGGTATGAAGGGGAGCGCCGCAGTCGTGATTGCCCTCCTGACATGGCTTAACGGTCACGGCACAAAGGGGGGGGAAAACGTTCAGCAGGTGTTCACCTGGGGCAACCTCCTCGTCCTTCTCAGTCTCATCTGCTTAGCCATCCCCCACGCTGAACCGAGGCGGCTTGAGCCCATGTTTCCCAACGGCGTCAAAGGCATGGGAGAGGCCGTAGCGGTCATCTACGTCTCCTTTTTCGGTTATCAGCTTATCGCCAATAACGCTGAAGAGATTATCGAGCCAACGAGAACCATTCCCAGGGCAATGTTACTTTCTCTGGTCGTCAGTGTGACCGTTTATGTGGCCTTGGCGCTCATTTCAGTCGCAGTCGTACCCTGGAACATTCTTTCCAAGTCGAATGCGCCTCTGGTGGAGGTGGCCCGCAAAAGTGCAGGCTTGTTCGGGTTTTTCCTGGTAGGCGTGGGAGGTGTCCTTGCCTCTGTTGCCGCCCTCAACAGTACGCTGCTTTCACAAGCGAGGCAGATCTTCGCGATGGGAAAACACAGGTTGTTTCCAGCGCTTCTGGGACGTATCCACGAGACTTACAGGACCCCTGTCGCCGCACTCTGGGCCGGCGGACTGGTCACGGCCACTGTCGTGGTTTTTGGCGAACTCATCTTTATAGTCAAGGCCGCAAACTTCTGCTTTATCGTATCTCTTCTGCCTGTCTCGCTGGCCCTGAGAAAACTCTATCGGTCGGCGGGCACGAATACCCTCCCGCCTTTCTGGAAGCGATACCTTCCTGAAGGCGCGCTGCTGGCCAATCTGGCCCTGCTTTTCACCCTCGATGGGCGTTCCATCTTATTCGGTCTGGAATTAACGGCTGCCGGCGGTGTGATTTATTTTCTCCACGCCCGAAAACAAGAGCTTCGCGCACGAATAGGGATGAGTTTGGTCCTGACCGACGAGCGAAGAGCGGGTGTGCAGAGAAGAGAAAGCATCCTGGTCCCCATGGCCAATCCCAAGACCCAGACGGCGCTGTTTTCGGTTGCCGAAGCCCTGTTAAGCAAGCACGGCGGGGAAGTTGTCGTGCTGAATGTGGTTGAAGCCCCCAGGCAAATCGATTTTCAGGCCGCTTTAGAAGAAGCCGAAGACGCCCTTCGCACGCTGGAGCGGATTACCCCTTTGCAAAAAGGCGGGCAGGTGAAAATCAGGCCCGTCCTTCGTGTCTCCCGGAGCCTCGCCAAGGGGATTGTCCATGCAGCCGAGGAGGAGAGATGCAGGCTGATCGTCATGGGGTATGCGGGCGACGAATCCCCGCAGTCGATTCGTCTTGTAGAAGACGTGCTGAGCCATGCACGAACCGACATGATTCTTCTCAAGCCCAAGGGTGAGTTTGCCCCCAAAAGAATCGCGGTTTCCTTGGGAGGTCGAATCAATCTGAATCTGATGGTGAGATTGGCAGGCGCCGTGGCCGATTATTTTGAAGGGGAAATCAGGTTCTTGAACATCCTGCCGGTGAACTACACGGCCGAGCAGAAAGCGCACTCTTCGAAGATCCTGGTGGAAGCCATTCAGCACCATGCCGGCAAATCGCTCTACCACATCGATGTTTTGAGGTCCGATGAACCTCTCGCGCTTCTTGTAGAGAAGTCGCCTGAGTTTGACCTCCTCATTGCGGGAGCCGCCAAAGTGGGCTTTTTGGAGAGGGTGGTCGTTGGCCCTTTCTCATCCCAGGTGGCCATGAGGGCACAATGCTCGGTGGCTATCGTGAGAGTGGCGCCACCCGTGAAGAAGTTCTTGAAACTGTGACCGGCCGCCCGGCGATGGCCCGAGATGAAGAGGATTTTCACCTGTGTACTTTCGTGTTTTCGCAGTTTGCGGCGTGCGCCTTTAAAAGAGGCGTGTCTTCGTGATAAAGTCCTTTTGTCCTTGGTCTTCGGCTTAGTTCTCTGGGTCTCAAAGGATAATTGCTTATGATACCCCGCCCGCTTGTCGGAACGAAGCGAAGATCCCGTCTTCGCGGGGCGGCGGGGTAATTCATCGTGCGTCGGTTTTCAAAGGGGGGTAGACAAACGGAGACCTTCGGGGCCGAAGGGTTTAAAGGCAATAAGGAGTCGCGGAAGCAATGTGAGGGCGGCGATGAGAGAAATGAACATGGCCAGGCCCGTCAGAAGGCCGAAAAGGATACTCGGGATGAAATTGGACAGGACCAGAATTGAAAACCCGATGATGATGGTCACCGATGTGTAATACATGGCGTGGCCGATGCTGCCGTGACACCGATGGAGAGTCTTAATATAATTTCGGTCAACGCTGATCTCCCGCTTGAATCGATAAATATAGTGAATCGTATTATCGACGCTGATGCCGATGCTGATGGCGGCAATGGTAATCGTCATCATGTCAAGAGGAATGCTGAGCCAGCCCATTACGCCAAGGACCGTTCCAATAGCCAGCAAATTGGGCGCAATGGCGATCATTGCAATTTTCAAAGACCTGAACAGGACCAGAAACATGGCCATCAGCGCCAGAACCACGATGCCCAGCGTCAGGATTTGTGAATTGAAGAGGCTTTGAAGCATATTATTATACAGCACCAGCAGGCCCGCAAAATGGACATTCTCTTCCTTTAACCCCAGTTCACCCGTCAGGTGATGCCGTATCTCTTTAAGCAGCTGGTTCCGCCTCAATGTTTTTTCAGAATCCTTAACGCGTATCGAGAAACGGAGCTCATTATGTGCCGGGGATGCATAGGGCTTTAACAGAATGTCTTTGAATCTGCGAGGCAGTTCGTTGTACAACACGGCCAGCTGGAAACTGTCCAGGCGCTTTCCGTTGTTTCTTTTCTCGACGATTTTGATCACGGTTCCGAGTGACAGGACTTTTCCGGTTTCCGGAAGGCTTTCGAGATAGTCATGGATTTTAACGGCCAGGGCCATCTTTTCAGCCGTAAACCAGTATTTCTGGTCATCTTCCGGTTTTTCAAATTCATCAAAATCCTTGAATGCATCGTCAACTTCAGTATCTTTTGCCGGTGAAATGACCGGGGCCGGTCTTCCTGATTGGTCGACTTCGATAACGATATCCAGCGGCGTCGTTCCGCCCAGCCTTTGATCAATGACTTTCATCCCCCGGTAGATTTCGGTTGATTCTTTAAAGTACTTGATAAAACTGTTTTCGACGTCCAGTCTCGCAATGCCCACCAGACTCAAGACAAAGGCGATGCAACTGGTGACCAGGATCATAGGGCCGTGGCGTTCAGTAAATCCGGCCAAAAATGGTGTCAAGGAGAAACGCGATTCCTTCCGGCGTGGGGGCACAGGCTTGGGCAGCAACATCAAGCCGGCAGGAAAGAGCAGAAACGTCAATATGAACGAGACCGCAACGCCGGCAACCATCATCCACCCAAAGGTTATAACCGGCAGGATATCGCAGAAAACCAGAGAGCCGAATCCCGCAATCGTGGTGAGCTCGGCATAAAGACAAGGGGTCACCATCGAACGAACGGTGTTGAGGACAAGTTGCCGTTGTTCAGCACCGGGGTCGTTGAATAACAGCTCTCTATACCGCACGATCAAGTGGATGGTTATGGCCATGGTGATAATGAGTTGCAGCGATATGAAGTTT
>Ga0307423_1000443_pt1 | contig 28055 bp, 32 predicted proteins | sample SalMarWE160310MG_FD_202154 | JGI IMG/M metagenome (GOLD analysis project Ga0307423, IMG submission 202154) | Salt marsh sediment microbial communities from the Plum Island Ecosystem LTER, Massachusetts, United States - WE1603-10 | ecosystem: Environmental > Aquatic > Marine > Intertidal zone >... | reverse complement strand
CGTGGAGCTATTCGCATCCTGAGTTAAAGTTGTAGGTTCCAGCAAATACCCTGACGCGTTCAGGTAAATTATGTTAAGGTTATCCTCAATTTGCGCGTCCAAGACATCTGTCAGCCCCCTTAAATTTTGCACCGTGCTGTTCAACTGCTGGATTGTGACGGCGTTTTGGGCTACGCTTGCTTGAAGTGATGAAACTTGCGAGTTCAAAGCAGAAATTTCCGAATTGAGATCAGCAATTTCAGTGTTTTTTTCTGTTATCTGAGAATTCAAATTGTTTACCATGGGCAAATAAACTGCAATCACACTAACCAGGCTTGCCGCAAGAATGATACATATTATCGCAACGGCAATAGCTGCGGTTCTATTTACAACCTTTTTTTGACCCTTGTTTTCCTTCATCTACAGCTCTCCGCAGCATCATACTTAACGTGTGAATAAAAGTTTTTTCCAGATTTGTTTCATAATCTAAAATTCTCGATTGGAATGGTGAATGTGCTTTATAGAGCTGAGGTGGAGGCAAACAGGGAACTGTTGCTTTGGATAATGTTTAAATTTCTAGTTTTTATCTGCTAGATATGGTGAAGTATTATGTATTGCTCAAATTGCGGGGAAAAACTTTCTGAAGATGCTCTATTTTGTCCTAAATGCGGCACCAAAACTTTGAAAGGCGCAGAGGAAAATGTTCCCAATCCTAAAGATGAATTAAAAGAAGCGTTCGCCAAGATGGGTCAAGAGCTTGACAAGGCTTTCTCGATAGCTGCTCGGGAAATAAACGCTGCATTTCAAACTGCGAGTGAAAACATCCAGAAGTCTATCAAGAAAGAAAAAATAGTTTGTTCCAGTTGCGGAGCGAAAAACCCAAGCAACTCAGTCGTCTGCTATCAATGCGGCAACAAATTGAAAGCCCAGTAAAAAAGCGTAAATTATAGCGGCATTAGCAAAGCTTGGGTTTGGCGCATATGAAAATAGGTGTTTGCGGGATAGCCTGCGAAAAATGTCCTCGAATGCAAAAAGGTCTCTGCCCGAATGGCGACGCTGGATGCCTCCCGAAACAGAATAAGATGTGCCAAATAGCCACCTGCGCTTTCAATAAAAGCGTAAGAGTATGCTTTGAGTGTCCTGATTTCCCGTGTGAAAACACAGCGAAAGGTCCGATAAACTTTGGTTACTGCCAGTATCTTTCGGGGAAAGCTTAACCGTAGCATGTGTTGAAGACCTGCTAAGGCTGGGGTAATTTTTGGGAGAGAATGTGTTTTCTTCGGAGAGTCTAATTAAAGCGCATGATTTAACTAAGAAGTTTGGCAGTTTCACGGCAGTAGACCACATAAACTTTGAAGTTCACAAGGGGGAGTGCGTCGGCTTTCTGGGTCCTAATGGCGCTGGAAAAACCACTACCGTTCGCATGATTTACTGCTTTTCGCCCGTGACCGAAGGCGAATTAACCGTGGCTGGGATGAATGTTTCCACGCATTCTCGGGAGATAAAACGGATGGTGGGTGTGGCACCGCAAGAAGACAACCTTGACCCCGACTTCACGGTTATTAAGAACCTGCAGGTTTACGCGCGCTACTTCGACATTCCGAAAGCTGAAGCAGCCAAACAAGCCATGGAGTTGCTTAAGTTCTTCCAGCTTGAGGAAAAACAAACCAAGGCAATCGATGAGCTTTCCACAGGCATGAAACGACGTTTAATCATAGCCCGAGCGTTGATCAACCAGCCGCAAATCCTCCTCTTGGATGAGCCAACAACGGGTTTAGACCCTCAAGGCAGGCACATCGTTTGGGATGAAATTCGCAGCTTACTAAAACAGGAAGTAACCATCATTTTGACGACGCACTATATGGATGAGGCAGCAGCATTGTGCGACCGGGTCTTTATTGTGGATAATGGCAAAGTAATCGAAACAGGCGTACCTCAAAAGCTCATCAAGGAGCATGTAGGCGAGGACGTTTTAGAAGTCCCATTCAACGAGGTCATTTTGAACGCATTGAAGAAAGAACTGCCTGAAGCGGACATTGAAATTTTCGGAGACCAAATTCGCGTGTTCGTCAACAGGCACGGCGTTTTTGAGCGAATCATAAAGAAATTCCCCGGCGTAAACATGACCATACGCAACGCGAACTTGGAAGATGTGTTTCTTAAACTCACGGGGAGGAAACTGAGGGAATGACAGAAAACGTCAACCCGTCGCCATCTGTTTCTCGACTGCCCAAGCTGACTTATCGTGTTTGGGCGGTTTGGCGTAGAAACTTTGATGTTTTCATGAAAAAGTGGCACGTGAACTTTTTGCCGTCTCTTATCGAACCGATTCTTTACTTGCTTGCGTTCGGTTTTGGATTAGGTACGTTCGTGACTCAAATTGAGGGCGTTTCTTATATTCAGTGGATAGCGCCTGGATTAGTGGCGATAACAGTCATGTACGGGGGCTTTTTTGAGTGCACTTACGCCTCGTTCGTTCGCATGTACTATCAGCGAACATTTGACGCCATAATCGCCACGCCTATTAACGTGGAAGAGGTGATAGCTGGTGAGCTTCTATGGGGCGCAACCAGAGCGACGTTCAACTCGGCGATTGTTTTGGCGGTGGTTGCCGTCTTCGGGTTAATTTCTACTCCGTGGTTCTTGCTGATGCTACCCGTTGCTTTTTTTGGAGGACTGATGTTTGCAGCGTTGGGAATGTGCTTCACTGCTTTGGCTCCGAACATCGACTTCTTCAATTACCCCACGTTTCTGCTCATCACGCCTATGTTTCTAATAAGCAACACTTTCATCCCGCTGGCCTCTTTTCCAAGTCCGCTTCAAACCATCGCGGTAGCCGCCTTACCGTTGACGCATGTAACGGACTTATCGCGCGTGCTGATTGTGGGCAAGATTGAAACGTTAGGCGGCTTGAGTCCTGAATGGCTGCTGTTTCTGGCTGTTTTCTGGATAGCCATAGTGACTGTGCTGCTCTTTGCACTTAGCATCTACTTGATGAAGAGAAAACTCATCAAATAAGCCGCGGCTGTTTCGGCTCTAAGCGGCTCAGTTATGGTTAAAAGCATGAAAAAATAATGAAAGATGTGTTGGAGGTGAAACGGTGACTAACGTTGGAGACCTTTATGTTTGCAGAATTTGCGGGAACGCGGTTGAGGTTGTTGCGGCTGGTGCTGGAAGGCTTGTTTGCTGTGGGCAGCCTATGGAGCTTGTTGAGGACGACGAGTAAACAGTTTCTTTATTTTTTGTCTATTTTTTGTTTACAGTTCTCACGCTTTGGGTGGTTTTATGTTGCGGAAGGTTGGTTTTGCTGTGTTATTTAAATATGACGCGTGTCATATTTGTATTTATAAGCTAACACGGTTGGCATCAAATTGAAAAAAATTTTTGCAGGAATTGCAACAATAATCACCATATCGCTGATTTTAATCAACCTTGTCTCCAACGCAATACCTGCCGCGAAAAGCGCAACCTCTGACCCTGAAACCAACCCGCCTTCTGCAGGATGGCAGTTAACAGTCACTGGAGTTGTTGAAAACTCTTTCAACCTAAGCTGGAACGAATTTCTCGCGTTGCCTAAAACCACTGTGGCCGCCACACTTATCTGCGTAGATTACCCGAACAACCCGATGGACATAGGCAACTGGACCGGAGTCCAACTTCGGACATTGCTGGAGGAAGCAGCTCCGACAATAACCGCAGTTAAAGTAGGCTTTTTCGCCTCAGACGGCTACTCAACCGACTTAACGGTTGAAGACGCTATGCAGGACAACATAATTCTAGCTTACGAAAATAACGGCGTCTACACCAACGATTTACGTTTAGTAGTTCCTGGCCGATGGGGTTACAAGTGGATAAGCATGCTCACCCACATCGAAGTTTTAGACTACAACTATCTGGGTTTCTGGGAAAGCCGAGGATACTCTGACGTGGCAGGCATAACAAGCGGTGACATTCCACAACCCTCACCCGACGTCAGCGTCTCTCCATCCTCCCCAACAAGCTCACCCGCGACCTCGCCTTCACCGCCCGCTTCTCCACAGCCAAGCACATCTCCAGAGACTACACAGCCCACGCCAACACCGACACCCACGACGGCACCAGAAATCTCAGGAGAAAATTCAATGCCTCAAGAAACAGGCTACATAATAGCTGCTGTGGCAATCGCAGTCACATTGGTTGCAGTGGTAACGGTCGTGCACAGGAAAAAGAAATAGCGAATACCTGACTCAAAAATTTCCCATTTTTTGTTTTTTTAAAAAAACTTCGGAGGTTAGATGTCCAGCGCGTTCAGAAACAGCCAGAACTCTTCAACATTGTCTATTCTTCTTATCTCCAAGTATTCTGGCTTAAACCCTTCGCCCTCACCTGAAGACGCTTTGTAGAAACCCACGGTGTGCGGGTAACTGTTTTCAAACTCTCTGTTTTCCACAATCTTTTCTAATCTAACCAGTTGCTCAGGCTGGTTGGTTCCCTTTTTCCTGTCTATGAATACTACGTTGTAGGTAAGGTATTTTCCTTTGTTTCCGCATTTGGGAAAGTGAACTATCCAATCCATTTCCACGAAGTGAAATTTTTTAGTCGCGTTTTCCAACTGCAAATCACTGGTCGATGTCAGATAGTAGTATAAAGCGTTACATTTAACGTGTGTGTTACTATGAAGGGACAAGCGGGCTGAAATATGTGACGTCGGAAACATGGGTGGGCACGCATGAATAAGCGTATTCTAGGCGCTTTCGCCGTTCTAATCGTTCTTGCCGTAGGCGCGGCAGTAATCGTTTTTATGCTCAATTCACCCCAGAAGACTGGACCGCGTGAATATTCATAAGAAATTGTCAACACGTATCCTCATGACAAAAACGCTTTCACCCAAGGCCGGCTAATTGACGACGGTGTTTTGTATGAAAGCACGGGACTTTACGGTGACTCTTCACTTCGTCGTGTTGACTTAGAAACTGGTGAAATTTTGCAGGTTTACGAGCTGCCTGTTCAGTATTTCGGGGAAGGCATTGCAGCGTTCGAAAGTAAAATTATTCAGTTAGCATGGCTGTCCCAGACGGGCTTCATTTATGACGAAAGTTCTTTTGAAGTACTTCAAGACTTTAACTACTCCACTGAAGGATGGGGAATCACCTACGACGGCAGTCACCTTATAATGAGTGACGGCTCCTCCACGCTGTATTTCTTGGACCCGGAAACCTTTCAGAAAACTGGGCAAGTCGAAGTGCACGACATCGACGGCACGGTGAACCACCTGAATGAACTCGAATACATTGAAGGAGATGTTTACGCGAACAAACCGGGCAGGTCAAAGGCTGGATTGACATGGCAGGGCTCAAATACATGGAAAACTAAGATGTAAACAATGTGCTTAACGGAATCGCGTACGATGCAAAGGCAGACAGACTCTTTATAACAGGAAAACGATGGTCGCAACTTTTTGAGATAAAACTAACCCCTGAACCGTAGCCCTGCACCGGCAAGCTACACTTCAAGGTTTTTCATGTCCGCCACAACCAGATAGTACGCGGCTAAACCCTTCCAACCGCCCCAACTTTCGGCAATTCGCCGCGCCTCAACACTTGAAATCACCTTTCCACCACGGTAATAACGCGAAATAACCCGTCTCAACCCCAAATCGTCAGCCGGCAAAGCGTCCAGCCGCCGCATACCCCGAAGCAACGTAAACTCGGCGGTCCAAACACCCACCCCTCTTACCTCATCAAGCTCGCGGATGACTTGCTCCGAACTCTCGTAAGTTTTGAGATTTTCCAAGTTTAGCTGCCCCTCCATTATAAGCGTGGAAGCTTCTTTGATGTACTCGGCTTTTCGGTAACTTAAGCCACACTGGCGGAACTCCTCGATGCTGACCGAAGCCAACTGTTGCGGCGTAGGATACACAAAGTACACATCACCTTCCAAGTCAAGGGCGTCACCGAACCTTTTGATAATCCTAGCTTCCAAGCTGTTGGCCACTTTCAACGAAATCTGCTGCTCAACAATCGCATCCACCATCGCCTCAAAAACCGTTGGCGTAGTCGGATTTTTCAGCCCCCAAAGCTCTCGAGTTAAATGCGCCATTACCGCGTCGTTTTTCACGGTTTCATAGAAAGGCTTCAAGTCTAAATCCAAGCTGAAAAGCGCTGTAACGGCGTCTCCAGCCGTTTCCTTATCCTCCTCAGTTATCGCCTTGTCCGATTTGAGGCCAACGGTCAATTTCGGTTTTTCTACGGTGCCAGTAGAAGCCACCACCACTAAGACAAGTTTGCTGTTGATACGGATTACTTGCCAAAACCTGCCGTTTTCGGAGTTGCGGATTTTCTTGTCTCCGTTGGCGAAGATTTCGCTGCTGAGGTCGAAACTGAACGGGGGGCGAGCCGTAATTTCAATTTTTTCAGAGTACATCATTTGGAGGTTCATCCTTGTAGGCTGGGACCGAAACGGAGTCAACGATGAAGAAGGCACTGGCAACTACCACGGCAGCGCCAACCAACGCCAGTGAAATGTAATGGCGGAGTCTTTTTCTTTCTTCGCCCAAGGTGCCTTGGTCTTTCGGTCGTTTTACTCGGGATAACTGAATCATGTAAAATATGAAGATCGTGAGAAGAATCACGCCTATGAATTGGCTTACCTGCCCGAGATAAAGCAGCGTCAAAGGAATAAGCGAGGCTATGAAAAGGCCGAAGTACAGGTTGCCTATTTCTTCTTTCGCCATGGCAGGATACATGCATTGAAATCGTGGGCATTTCACTGCTACTATTAAGAAGCATATGCCCAGTACTAGGGCGATGTTGGTTATGTTGGAGCCTAGAATGTTGCCGATGGAGACGCCGATTTTTTCTTCGCTGGCGCCGAAGATGACCACGTTGAGTTCTGGTAGAGATGTGGCGAAACCTACGAGGATGAAGCCGATGGTTGTTTTTCCGAAACCTGTCATGTTGGAAACTTTTACGGAGTTGTTTATGGTTACTTCGCTTGCTATAACTACGATGATGATTGAAGCGAGAAGGATGAGGGAGTTACCGATTAGTCCTAGTCCTTCAAAGGCCATATGCTTCACAATCCGTGTTTAATTGCTTTTAGGCGATGGCTAAAAACGTTTCTTAGCATCTGCAGGCTATCGTGAAATGTCAACTGAATTGTTTAGGCAAATTTTTTCTAAAGGATTTTTAACTTGGACTTTGCGTATATAACAGGAAAGGACGGATTCAATCATGCGCATAGTGTTGCGGATAGGCGGTTCAGTTGTGGCTTCGCCAGTTAACACGGGGCTAATGAGCAAATACGCGGATGTTGTGAGAAAACTGAAAGAGCAAAACCATGAAGTCGCAGTGGTCGTCGGCGGCGGGTCATTGGCACGCGAGTTCATCACTATAGCGAAGAATCTTGGATTAGATATGCAAGCGCAGGATGAAATCGCGATTTCGGTTTCAAGGCTTTTTGCCCAACTTTTCCTCAAGAAGCTGGGAAGCATGGCGTGCGAAAAAGTCGCGTTGACACTTGGCGATGCGGCAACATGCCTAAAGGGCGGCAAGATCGTGGTTATGGGCGGTTTGAAGCCTGGAATCACCACAGACGCGGTCGCAGCTTTAGTTGCTGAGCATGTGAACGGCGAGTTGCTGGTCAAGGGCACAGACCAAGAAGGCATCTACACTAAGGATCCTCGGAAATATCCGGACGCTGTCAAGCTTGACCATTTGTCGTTTGATGATTTGCAGGGTGTTTTTTCGGAGAGCAGCCATAAAGCAGGCATGCATCAGATTGTTGATCCTGAAGCAGTGAAAGTGCTGAAGCGCGAGCGTGTGAAACTGGTTGTGGTGAATGGGTTTACGCCTGAGAATATTTTGTTGGCTGTTCAAGGAGAAAGTGTTGGAACCGTAGTAGAATAAGCGCCTATCCCTTGTTGTTTCGTCTTGTTATGGCAACAAATTTAAATATCACAAGTGATATCACATTTGAGGTCAATAGTGATACGAAAAATGTTTGCTCACCAAAAATGGCTACGCCACACCGCCATGGTGCCCAAAGGCTTCATACGCTTCCGCGTTCTCGAAGCCCTAAACGAAAAACCCATGTCCGGCTCAGAAATAATGAGCGATATTGAAAAGCAAACAGGCGGGTTTTGGAAGCCCAGTCCAGGATCCATTTACCCGCTGTTGGCTTGGCTACAGGATAATGCTTACATCAAAGAGTTGCCCACGGAAAACGGGTTAAAACGTTACGAATTAACAGAAACTGGAAAAGCGTTGTTGGCGGAGCAGAAAAAAATTAGGAAGGAGTTAAGAGAAGAAGTTGGTTTTCTTCCGGCACCTTTCTTTGACAATTTGCTCATGAGAATCTCGCCTGAAAAGAAAAGTGAAATTCGAGATTCTGTTAGGGAACTCGCCATAGCCTTTTTCGAGTTAGGCAGCAGTTTGCAAGAGCATTTCTCTGAGCAAGCAGTAAATGAAGCGAAGCAGGTTTTGGATGAAGCGGCAAGGAAATTTAATGAAATAAACAGCAAAATTAAAGGTGAAAAACGTGAGTGAAGCAGACGCCCACTATAGATTACGCTCAGCTCACACTTCAATACGCCTACGTTGGAATCTTCGCAGCTATATTAATGACGATAGGCATAGAGCTTTCTGGGAGATTTCTACATAAATAAAGAAAAAGATGTGACATGTATGACGACTGTTGTTGAAGCGGTTAACCTGAAGAAAACGTATATGCTTGGAAAAATCCCAGTGGAAGCCCTGCGCGGGGTAAACTTGAAAGTGGAAAAGGGCGACTTCCTCGCCATTCTAGGCCCTTCAGGCAGTGGCAAATCAACGCTCTTGAACCTGATTGGTGCACTGGATAAACCCACCGCAGGCAAGATGTCAATTGATGATGTTGACGTTTCCACTTTGAATGATAATCAACTGGCGGATCTTAGGCTTCGAATCGGCTTCGTCTTCCAGTTCTTCAATCTCATCCCAAGGTTCACGGCAAAATACAACGTGGAACTTTCCATGTCAATAAAGGGCAGGAACAAGGCGGAAAGGCAAAAACGCGCTGAGGAGCTTCTCGGAACCGTTGGGTTGAAAGAAAGAATAAACCATAAGCCAGCTGAACTAAGCGGAGGCCAGCAGCAGCGTGTGGCCATAGCCAGAGCTTTGGCGAACGATCCGCGTTTTCTTTTGATGGATGAACCCACGGGCAACATTGACTCCAAAACAGCCGAGGAAGTTATGAGTTTGGTCAAGAAAATCAATGAAAAAGGCGTAACAATAATCATGGTAACTCACGACCAGCGCTTAGCCAGCGAAGCTAAACGAACGGTGCATATGATTGACGGCGTGATAACCTCGGACATGGTGAATTGACATGAAGGTACCTGACGTTTTTTCCTATTCGTTCAGCGCTATTAAACTGCGGAAACTCCGAGCCGCCCTTACAACTTTAGGCGTGGTAATCGGAATCGCCGCCATAGTCGCGCTTCTCTCCATCACCCAAGGACTACAAGTCACCATTACAGACCAGCTTGAACGCGGCTTAGCAGCAGACACACTCATCATAGTGCCCGGCTCCAATGCCCTAGGCGGCGGTGCGGGCGATGGCGGAGGATTCGGCGGAGGCATAGCAGGAGGCGGAAGCACCAGCGCACCCTTATACGTCAACTACACAAGCGAAATTGACGCGTTGTCGCCTAACATCGTCACTTCATTGGCCATTATTCAAAAATCCGGGTACCTCCAGAACAGCGCAAACGAGTCCAAAAGAGCAAACAGCATTATAGGCGTCAACTTCACCCAATACGCCAATGCATACTCAACCACCTTCGTGGCGGCAAGCGGCAGCGTACCCATGAACCCTTCAGATAGCGACATAGTAGTCGGCGCAAGAGTAAGCGACCCAAGGCTGAACGGAACACTATTTGTTCAAGCTGACGAGGACGTAAGCATCATATGGACAAACAACACCATAATCCCGTTCGCCAATGAAACTTATACCGCTCACATTTCAGCCGTTCTCGACCAAGTCGGCGGGTTCGGCGTGGGTGGCCCTTCGGACACAGGGATTTATGTTCCGCTGTCTCAGGCTGAAAAGTTCTTCGGGACGGATGAAGCGGACATGATAATCGTGAAGTTGAAAAGCAGCGACGCGGCCGTAATTAACAGCACATCGAAGGCAATAACTGACTATTTCGGAAATCAGGTTTCGGTGATTTCAGCCACCGCGGTGCAAAGCCTTCTGTCAACGATTTTCTCAACTGTCTCCCTGTTCCTGGGCGGAATCGCAGCCATCTCGTTGCTTGTGGCGGGCATAGGCATAATGAACATCATGATTGTCTCGCTGATTGAGCGCACCCGAGAAATAGGCATCCTTAAAGCATTAGGCATGAAAAGCCGAACGGTGCTGTACATCTTCCTGACCGAATCGATAATAATCGGCTTGATAGGCGCCGTAATCGGCATCGCATCAGGCTGGGTCTTAGCGAACGTGGTTGCTCTGGTCCTTGGACGCGGTGGACTCATCGGCAGCGCACTTACCATAACGCCCATCCTGACACCCGAAGTCCTTTTCGGCGCGTTAGGTTTCGGCATAGGCGTCAGCGTAATCTTTGCGGCGTACCCTGCATGGAGAGCATCAAAACTGAAACCTGTGGAAGCCTTAAGATACGAGTAAAGCAGCGTACTTACGAAAAAACCTATTTTTTAATTGTTTTTTTGGCTTTTTCCTCTGCCAATTCTTTTTCTATTGACTTCAACTTTTCCTGAATTATTCGGCTGTGTTGTTTGAGCTGTCTTCTTTGGTGCTCAAGTTCTTTAATATCAGATGTTTTTTTGGTTTCTTCTTCGAGGAATGCTGAGAAGGGATTAGGCATGACGGGCATTGGAACTGCTGCTGATTCAATGTTTAGCACGTCTCTTGCGAATTCTTGAAAAAGGGTGTTGATGTTTCTGGCGATTTCGCTTTGTTTTATAATGGCGTTTCTTAGGATGAGTTTGCCTTTTTCGGTTATTCTGTATGTTTTTATGTTTCTGTTGTTTTGTCTATGCCATTCGCCTTTGATGTATCCAGTTTTCTCTAGGTTTCTTAGGATGGGGTATACGCCACCGGGGGTGGGTGTGTAAAAGCCTCGGGTTTTATCTCTGATTTCTTTCATGATTTCGTAGCCGTGGGAAGGTTTATTGTTGAGCAGGATGAGCACTGCTACGCGTATGTACCCTTTTTGGGCTTCTTTCATCCAGTTTGCAGTTGTTTTCTCTTCAGTATTTACTGGCATAAGCCCTTCAATCTACCTATAATCGTCAGCAATATTTATATTTTACCAAAATATATTGCAGTGAATAATATTGCGGTCAGGATGATGATTATGGAGAATAATTCAATAATTCAAGTCAAGAACCTGACAAAAAGGTTCGGAAAGTTCACCGCCGTAGACGACATCAGCTTCAACGTGAAGAAAGGCGAAATATTTGGTCTTCTGGGTCCAAACGGCGCGGGAAAAAGCACAACCCTGCGAGTGCTCTCAACGTTAGCTAGACCCACAAAGGGAACTGCCGTCATAGGCGGCTACGACATCTTGAAAAACGACAATGAAGTCCGCAAGCTAATCGGCATCGTTTCCGAAAAAATGATAATGTACAACCGCTTAACTGCAGCTGAGAACTTGCGGTTTTTTGGCAACCTTTTCAACATTCCCAAAGACGTCTTAAACAAGAGAATCGATGAGCTTTTAGAGCTGGTTCAGCTTACCAAGTGGAAGAACTCGCAAGTAGGGACCTTCTCCACCGGTATGCGCCAAAGAATAAACGTGGTACGCGCCCTCCTTAACATGCCCCAAGTCCTGTTTCTTGATGAACCCACGTTGGGTTTAGATCCTCAATCCTCGGTGGAAATAAGGGAGTTTGTGAAGAAGCTTAACCAAGAAAACGGCACAACCGTCCTTATTACTACGCACATGATGGTTGACGCTGACTTGTTGTGCGACCGAATAGCCATTGTAGACCATGGCAAAATCGTTGCGCTTGACACTTCTACTAATTTAAAGAAGACCATCTCAGGAGCGGATACCACAATAATTAGCTTAGAACTTGCTAACCTCAACCAAGAACTGATAGATACTGTCCGAAAACTCGATTGCGTAGACTCTGTGACCCAAGAAAACTCGATGCACCTCCGCATAATAGTTCACGGCTCTGAAGCCTTTGACTCAGTGCTTGATTCGGTGCGTGTAAAGAAAGGAAAAATCAACTCCGTGCAGAACCTTCAGCCAACGCTGGAGGATGTGTTCCTGCACATCACTGGCCACCAAGTGAGAGACGTGGCAGACCAGAAGATTCCAATGGAGACGCGGCGGCGGTTTGGACAAAGACCGCAAGCACGGGGACGTTAATAAGGTGAAGTAGCATGGGCGCCAAAAATCTGCTTTCACATAGCTTCCGAATAGCTGCGAAAGACCTGACTGAACTGTTTAGAAACCGCTTAGGACTTGTTTTGCTTATAGTCATGCCGCTGTTTATGATGGTTATGGTTGGCTTCATATATCCATCCAACGGCTCCACCTTAACCAATTTGCCCATTGGACTGGTGAATGAAGATTTAAGCTACAACAGTTCAACTATTCCAAGCCCAAGTCAAGCCTTCATAATGCGTTTGCAGGCTTTCAACGCCCAAACCAACATGCTCAAGCTCTCTAATGTGTCCACAGTTGATGACATCAAAGACATGGTGCAACGAGGAGAACTGAACGGAGGTATCATCATATCCAGCAACTTCTCCGAGAGCATAATGACCGGGCAACAAGGCGTCCTGATAATTATGAGTGACCAGTCGAATCCGCAGGTTTCCGCTACGGTCCAAGCCGCCTTGTCTGCCGTGTTTGACCAAATGGGCACGCAGCTGGCAATCCAGAATGTTCAGCCGCTGAACGCAACCAACCCCCTCGCCGTAGTCAAACCCTACAACGTGCAAACCCAAGGCGTAGTTTCTGGAACCCCCAGCTACTTTGACTTCATCGCCCCAGGCATCATAGCAATGACGGTTATGATGAGCGTCATGACTGGGCTACCGGTGGCCATTTCTCAGGAGAAAGAAATCGGGACAATGGATGGCATGATGGTGGCACCGATTAACAGGCTCTCCATAATTCTGGGAAAAACCATGGGGCAAGTTGCAAGAGGGCTCATCCAAGGAGTCATAATACTCGTGCTTGCAGTGGGGTTATTCGGAGTCACCATTCACGGCAACATCCTACTCGTGTTCGGGTTGCTCCTGCTGGGCATATTCTCCTTCGTCGGGTTAGGCATAGTGATAACCTCCTTCACAAAAGACCAAGAAACCGCGCAGATGCTCATGATGACGCTGATGTTTCCAATGATGTTCCTTAGCGGCGTGTTCTTCCCGATACAGCAGATGCCCTGGTACATGCAGGGGGTCTCCAAGTTCCTGCCTCTCACTTACGCTGCTGATGCTCTCAGAAAAGTAATGGTGCTGGGCGCAGGTATACCCGAAATCTCCACAGAGCTGATAATCCTCATTACTTTCGGCGTAGTCATGACTGTGATTGCGGTGCCAGTGTTCAGGAGAATGATGACGCGGTAAACATGGAGAAAATAACCAAAACAAGATTCGAAAAAACGCAATTACAGAAAAACGTTAGGCGAGGCGAAATAGCTTGAGTACCCTGTGTTCAAGATGCCCCTTCTTTCAATTAGCTCCCCGGCTCAGGCGCAAGAACGCCCGTAAAAGATGCCGCATAACACCTCAAAGAACACTTCGCATCTACAAGTGCAAAGACTTCCCCAAAAAACGCGCTTTTAACCTGCCAAAATAATCCAAGACCGCAATTGACCTGAACATGCGCTTCTTTTTGTTTGCGAGCGTTAAAGTTTAAACCCGCAGAAGCTTTAAGATACAATTAACCCTATATCAGAAGCGAGGTTTGCGTGTTGAGCAGGCAGTACCCTAAAAAGCCGGTTGTAGGCGTCGGCGCCGTAATCCTTGACGGAGACATGATTCTGCTGGAACAAAGAAAAAACGAGCCCAGCAAAGGCAAATGGAGCGTTCCCGGCGGCTTGGTGGAGTTGGGTGAAAGCTTGGAGGATGCGGTTGTTCGCGAAGTGAAGGAGGAGACTGGCTTGGACGTGTATGAACCACGGCTTGTTGACGTAGTTAATTACGTCAGCTTCGGTGAAAGAGGCGCTGTGATGTATCATTACGTGATTGTGGATTATCTGGTAACCGTGAGGAGCGGCAAGCCTAAGGCGGCAAGCGACGCGGCTGCTTTGAAGTGGGTGCCCTTCAACGAGTTGGAAGAATACGATTTAACCGAGTCTTTTCGCAGGTTTTTTGAGCGGAACCGGGCGAAGCTGGAGAATCCTAGTTTTTACCTGTGAAGAACAGCCGTGTTTCACCCATTGTTTTGACGTCTAGCGTTCTGACTCGGGCGACTATGGGGAAATCCTGTACGACTTTTCCTAAGGTGAGGCAGTGGTGCGGCGGCAGGTCCCTTGCGATGGAGCGGACAGTTTCCGCATCCACACGGGAGGCGCGGCTTACAACGTCCAAGTCATGCTCATTCGTGAAGTTGAAGAGGAAGATGTTGTCTGCTTGGCGGTAGATGCTTTCTCGGATGGTGTCGGGCTGGTTGGTTATGAACGTGGTGAAAATCCCGAAGTGGCGCATGCGGGTGACGATGTCGTCCCAGTACGTTTCGCGCAGGTATAAATGAGCCTCCTCAGCGAAGAGGAAGACGGCTTTGAGCTTCCAGCTTTGTAGGGAATCAACGAGTTTCCCAAGGACGTATTCAACCAGTATTTGGCGGTCGATGGTGCTTGTGTTTCGGAGGTTTATGATTATAGCGCCGCCTTCATCCTTAGATTTCAGCAGGCTTTCATCAAGAAGGGTGGCTTCTGCGAGGTTGTCGGTGAAAAAACCCGAGTTAACAAGAGCGTGGTAGCGCGACGTCAACGCGTCCCGCACGTGCTGGTTGCAGTTCAGGTTTCGTATGGCTTCTCCTAACGCGGAAAGCGTCAGGTTGCCCTTGTCTTGCAGTGTTTTCCAGATGCGTCTGAATTCGCGGGCGCTTGTGCCGGGCAGATGTAACGCGTGGATCAGTATGCCCATCACCACGTTCAGGTGCAGTTGTTCGAGGGCTACTTTGAAGTTTTGCGAGGGGGTTAACGCATGGATTTTGTGGTAGTGCATGTTTCGTTTTCCGTCCGTCGTCATTCCTATGCTGGAGTATTCGCCGTTCAAGTCGAAGATGACGACGGTTGCCTTGTAGCCTATGAGGCTCACCATCAGGAGCTTAGACAAATGTGATTTGCCGCAGCCTTTCTTGCCCGTTATTATGTTCAATGTGCCGTCTACGGCTGTGGCGTCTATGGTCAGAAGCGAGGAGTCTTTGGTGCCTCCGAGGATTATGGGGCGGTTTCCCTCAACGTTCGCTAGCTTCAACAGCATAGGAACGGATAGTTTCTTGATGGTGGATTGTGAGCGGCTGGGTAGCCAGCTGCTGCTTGGGCTGAGCCTCTCGTTTTCGAGTGTTGCCCTTATTTTGCAGACAAGTAGGCTGGCGTCTTGGATGTACGTGATGTGCGGGGCGATCTCCAGAGGGTCGATGTCTTCGCCTTGGATGGGTACGCCGCCGTCTGGGAGTGTGCGCAATAATTCTTCGAGAACCCCTGGGATGCTTGCGAACTGCACGTCTATTACTTGGGCGATTATGGCTTTTCTTGCTTCTGGGTCTTCAACCAGCAGGTAGTCGCCTTTTTCGGCGTTTTCGTTTGAGAAGCTTAGGATTTGGAGTATGTTGCCTTCTTTTTTGTAGAGTTTCATGAGTAGATTTCTCCTCTGCCGAAAGGTCCGAACAGCAGGCGGTGCATATCGGGTCTGTTTATGATTTGGATGCCGTGTTTGCGGGTGATGAAGTGTTTGATGGCTAGGACTTCGTTGGCGGTGAAGGTGCATAGAATGTGTGATAGCCGTAGGGTTTCTGGGTAGCCTTGCATGTGGAGGTCGTTGCCTAAGAGTTGCTCAACCGCGGTCATTCTTTGCTGCAGGGGGTTTTCTCGGTCTATGTCCAGGCGGAAGGCGTAGTTTGCCTTGTTCAGTCTTGCCACGTACACGTCGCCGAGCGGAATCATGGGGGACTTGAAACGTAAGCCGGTGGTTTCCAACAGGTACGGCGGTTCGTGTTTGGGGAGTTGTTCGGTTATGAGGTAGCCGTTGACTCGGAGGCTGGTCATTTTGCTGAAGGCGAGCACGATGCTTTTGTTTCTTCTGGATAGGCTGAGAATTTCTTTCATGCGTTGCACTGGGGTGTCGAAGGTTCCTGAGGTTAGGGAGCCGTCGAACAGGATTAGTCCGTGGCTTACGGTTTTTGCGAGCATGGTTTGGAGCCAGCGTTCGAGGAGGCTGGCGAGGCGGGTGGGCATCTGCGTGAGGTGGGGTGAGGCTTGGCGGTTGCTGTTGTAGTAGGTGTTGAAGTAGGCTTTTTCGAGGGTGTTGTAGACTTCGTTTTTGTTTTCTTCTGTTATGTGGAATATGAATGGTCCGAGGCGGGTGTAGTGGTATTGCCTGTTTTGTTTCCAGGTGGTTGCGCCTCGGATGGCGATTATGATGCCTGTGGCGGTTTCGCCGATTTTTATGGTTGAGGTGTCTACTGCGGCGATTGTTGTTTCTTGGTGGTTGGGTTTCAAGGTGATTGGGGTGTGATTCAGCCGCAGATGCGAAGGTTGCTGCTCGTAGTTGTGGTATTGTTGAAAGGGTTGTTGGTTTAGTTGAAGGCGTTGGGGCTGCACTTGTTTTAGGGATTGGATGCTTTGTTCTAGAAAGCGTTGGGGTAATGTTGTGTCGATGGTTGGTTGTGGAAAGTTATATTTGGGGGTTGTTGTTATTGTGTATTGTTCAATCACCAAGATTCACCAATAGCCAATATGGAATTGGTGGAAATATTTAAATGTTGTGCATGCGCATCTTGCACAATACAATAGACAACAGGTGACGAGTTGACAGAAAAACCGCAAAACCCACCAATCAAGGTAAAAATGAAGATAGGCGAATTAGAAATAGAAATAGAATCACAAGAGGACCAGTTGCAATCAGCGGTGGACAAGATACTCTCCACCGTAACCGAAAAACTCAAAGACACGCGCTTATCCACCGTCGCCGAAAGACCCCCACCGCCACCCAGAGCCGAAACATGCAAAGGCGTAATCCAGAAACTCTGGGAAGAAAACTGGTTCGCCCACCCCAGAGGCTTAAGCGAAGTCCACTGCGAAATGGCACGCCGAGGCTTCCACTACGACCGCACAGCCGTAGCTCACGCGCTGATAGACTTGGTGAAAGACGGGATACTCACGCGCGAAGGGAAACCGCGCAGGTATCAGTACGCCCAAAAAAGACCCCCGCCGTGACTAATCTATAGAGCGAAAGGTTTATTCTTTTGTACTACTATTTGGTAGTACGATGTTAATATGACATCAAAAACCAAGGTTACACGCAAGTATCAGGTCACCATCCCGAAGGAAGTTCGAAAGAAGATTGGCGTGGAAGTAGGAGACGAGTTCAAAGTTTCAGAAAAGGGCGAGGTAATTGTTTTGGAGAAAGTAACCAAGCAGCGCGACCTGTTAGAGTTCGCTGGTTGTTGGAGGGAATATCCGAAAGATCCTGAAGAGTTCATGAAAGACATGCGAAAACTGTGGTCAACTTGGAAAGCCTAACGCGTGTCTGCTTGGACACTGACGTCCTGATAGACTATTTGAGGAAGCCTCCGGCCGAAATCAGGCGCCTCATGGAGCTTGTTCTCGAGAAGAAGCTGAACGCCTTTATAACAAGCATAAACGCTTTCGAGATATGGTTCGGTGCGTTTTTAGCTCCCGAAAAAGCCAAGCTTGTAGGATGCACCGAGGCGTTTCTCAGCCAGCTGGAGGTCGTGGATTTTGATTATGAAAGCTCGGTTGAGGCGGGTCGTGTTTTGGCGGATTTGAGAAAACGCGGAGAGCCCATTGAAATCAGAGATCTTTTTGTCGGCTGCATCTGCAAAGTTAGCGGTACTCCATTAATTACCAGAAACATGCGGCATTACAGGCGCATACGTGGCCTGAAGGTTTTAACGTCAGAACAAGCACTCAAAACGTTTTAATCAACTAATGTAAGGAAAATCACGTCGATATCAACCTGCACAGAAAACTCATTCAGATATATCTGTCAGACTATCTGTCTGCAGAACAAGCAGAGCAACTTGTTACAGAGTATATTCCTTGACGTCATTAAGTCTCTTTTGACTGTTTTCAGAGTTCTACAGTCAAACCGGCAGTAAAAAACGCGCAAATGGCATCAGATTGAGCGCACGTTCTGAAGATTTGCGTCGTTCTCTGAATGCAATTTTCCGCCAGTTGCCCAGTTCGTTTTCGGGATTTCGTAAATAATGACGGTAACCGCGTCCTTTGGAATACCCAGCTCCTCAAGCACCCTAGTCATCCCTTCAACAACTTTCTTCTTAGCATCTTCTCTAATACCAGCCCAAGCAGAGACTTGAACCAAAGGCAATTTCAACACCTCCACTGAAAAGTATATTTTTTCCACCTATAAAGCAATCTTCCAGGCATGCTAAAATAAAGAAGTCAGAAAACCAAAATACCCTCTTTCAGGATGCTGACGATGCCTTCACTGTCAGAGTCGTAGAAAAACCTGAAGAAGTCAAATCATTGACCTGAAGAAGTCAAATCATTGCTAGAAACCGGTTTCGAATACGTTTGCCAAAAGGACAACTTAATATTTCTCTGTAAGCGTAAGTAAACACCGAAAAAAGGCGACGAAGACTTCCAAAAAGCGGCCGAGGTGAGGTAGCCTCGTCGCAAGTGGCTATATCTCCACTCTCAACAAATCTCTCATTTTGTCGAGTTTTTTAACATAACCCGCATTTTGTGCAGATAGACGTGAGCATATTAAACGGTAAAAACCTACATTTATGCCTTAGCGTTCGTGAGTGCGTGACGGTGAAAAGGTTAACGAAACAGTTAGCTCTCATCCGTCTAAGAGCCTACCATAACCCATTTGATAATGTGTTAACGTGGTTCAGGTGCCCTCTTCAATCTTCTTGCAGACATGCTTTTCTTCTCGTCGAAAGGGGTTTCAAAGGCGCAGTGAGGGCAAACCCAAAATTTCTTTCCGCCTCTATTCACAATCTCCACTTCCGCGTAGCTGCTGGTTTTTTGGCACTCATAGCATCTAAGGATGTTTTCGACAGGGGCATAAGAACATGGTGTTCATGGAGGGGTTTAATGTTTGTGTATGGGCTGAATGCTTACCGTTACGCTGGTTAAGCTCTTGCTCCATAACGTTCCAATCGTGGATACACGCGCTAACAAAAAAGCGGTGTATTTGATGGGAATCGATGTATTCATAAAAATACCTTTTTACTGGTGATGTCTCCCGAAGACCGAACTTAAAATTGGTTTTTTGGATAATGATATACAAATTCTAATACCAAACAGTTATTTTTAACCTTTATGCTAGCACGCGAATATTTTACTTTAACTCTGCACTATAGCGCGCGTTCTGAGCAGAAGGACTTTGTAATTCTTGGATTCCAATTGTGGCGTTCACTTCTCAAGAATTTTGCTAGCAACAATGTTCGCTTTGAACTCGTCAAGTTTGGGCGTGGACTGATGAAATCCCAAAGCTACAGGAACATGATTGTAACTTCAAGTTTCTTCATTGAAAATATTTTGTTTCACTTTTTGCCCATTTCTCGGGGATGCTTACCCGCTCGCCAGTGCGCTTCAATCTGTTCAAGACTTTTCCCTTTGGTTTCCGGCACCAGCCGATAAAAAAAGACCCAGGCGGCGACAGCTATTGCGCCGTATAACCAGAAAGTCTCCGTGCGCCCTAGAACCCCGAGCAGGGTCAGGAATGTCACGGCTATCGCCAGATTCATTCCCCAATTGGCAACTGTCGCCACACTCATGGCAGCACCGCGGACCTTTAAGGGATATATCTCGGAAATCATCAACCAGAAGACTGGCCCGAGTCCAAAAGCGAAACAAGCGACAAATATCGCCAGGCCGCCAATGGCAATATACCCGATGAAACCCGATAACTGCTGGAACTGGAAAGCAGCACCTAAAACCGCCATGCCAACAATCTGACCAGCAACACCGATCAATAACAAAGGCCTCCTTCCAACCCGGTCCATCAAATAGATGGCCAGTATCGCCGACCCCGCGGTCTCAAAGCCGGCGAACTCGAAAATAGTCGGAGCGTAATAGATAACCGTGTTAATACCGGTTATCTGCTGAAATATAGCCAGCCCAACGCCTACAATCAAAGGCATCCTAAGTGAAGGCCGGAATAGCTCGATCACCCCGCTGCCTTTCTGCTCTGCCAAGCTTTGTTGGATTTCGCTGATTTCCGGACTTACGTCTGATACCGTCCGGACACGCTGTAAAACCAGCCTCGCCTGTTCCACCTTTGACCTGCTGACCAACCAGCGCGGGCTATCTGGTAACCGCCACATAGCAAACGCCAAAATGATAGACGGTATCACCGCCACGCCAAACATATATCGCCATCCCTGGATGCCGGACAGTGCATAGTCGACCCCGTAGGCAACAACAATGCCTGTGGTAATCGCAAACATGTTGACCGCCACCAGTGAACCGCGGACTTTTGCTGGTACCAGTTCGGCAATGTACAGCGGAGAGATAAATGAAGCAATGCCGATAGCGATTCCGACAATTATCCTACCGGCAATCAACACGGCAACCGTTTGTGCTATAGCCGTAGAGATGGAGCTGACAGTAAAGATAATGCCAGCTATTATTATTAGTCTGCGGCGCCCGAAGCGGCCAGTCAGAGCACCTCCAATAACAGCACCAATAACGGCGCCAATTAAAACGGCACTGACGACAAACTCCTCCATCATGGTCGACAGAGAAAATTGCTCTTTAACGAACAGTATAGCCCCAGAAATAACGCCCGTATCAAATCCGAAGAGCAGGCCACCGAGAGCCGCAACCCCCACAGCGACGTAGACAAAACGTTTCCCGTCGGCCTTAGCCTTATTCTTCATCAGCGAGCGCTCCATCATTTCTTTTGCTTGTATTGTTTTTTGCTTCTCTTAGATCAAGAACGGATAAGATGAAGAAAGCATGGGACCACGCTAGCGGTATTGCAGAGATGGGCGCTCCGCTTTCTTTGTCAACTTGTTCCGAAAGTAATCCTAATTCGGTTGAGTGGTCAAGTGCCCAGCGAATAAACTGTTCTGCTTTGCCCAATTCACCTGCTTTTTCGTAGTATAATGCTAACCATAGAGTTGTCAGAATCCATGGGTTTCCGCCGTAGTAATCATCATAGGGGTATCTGCCCACGCCGCCTGACTTAAACTTGAAAGCTGATTCTATGGCTATGGCTGTCTTTTTCATTCTCTCGTCATCAGCAGGCAAAGCATCAAACGGATAGGATAAACTTAACAGGCTGACGTCAAGGTTCTCGTTTCTGGGGACGGCTGTTTTGATGAATCGGTTTAGGTGCGCATCCCACGACAATTTGAGCAGCGATTCCTTAAGGTTAATTGCGTTTTGATTCCACTTGTTGCCTAGATCGTCTTTTTCCATTAATTTGGCAAGAGTGACGGCTGATTTCAGCCCTGCCCAAACGGCTGCGTTGGAGTATGTGTGATTACCGAATTTCTCTTCCCAAAGGCCCACAGTCTCAACCAGACCATTAGCTTGAGAAATCCGCGCAGCTAAGAAGTCCGCGGCCTTCCTGACGCTGTTCCACACTGAGCCAACAAACTGGCGGTCACCCGTAAGTTCAAAGTGCTTTTCCATACCCCATAGGACAGTTGCGATTTCGTCTACCTGAGAGCTCCAACAAGGACCCTTTAGCCGGTCGCCTATGTAATAGCGCTGGTATAGTCCCCCTTCGGGTTCTTGAGCTTTTGTGCACCACTTGTAGAAACGTTTTGCCTCCTCATGATACCCGCATCTATCAAATGCATAAGCAACGTAAGTGGCGTCTCTGGGCCAACAGAAACGGTACTCGGGGTTCATGCATGGGGCGGCGATTATGCCGCCGTGACTTTTAACCGTTAGTAGCTTAAGCGTTAGCAAGGACCGTTTTGTCATACTCCATGATTGCGCTTCTAAATTATCAGTCTTAAAATTAGTAATCCATTTTTTCCAAAATTCTTCCGTTCCGCTGATTTGCTTTTCCAGTGATTCGTTCTTGCATTTTCCAAGGATTTCCAACGCTTCCTGCTCCGTGGAGGCCATCGCAATTATGACCGCCAACGTCTTTGATTCATTGATCCTCAAATTTGGGATGTCCCAGCTTAGGCAGGAGTTAACGTCTCTTGAGCCATCGTACAATGTAAGAGAACCCCCTGAAAGCTTAGAGTTATACACGTCTCTAAACGAGTCCGAGTTTTCACCATGCACCCCGCACTGATGACCCGAGGAAAGCAGGGTTCCTGTGTATGCGAAGTGGAAATTGCGCTTGTAGTGAAGGATGGCATCGTTATTTACCAAGTAGTAAGCGGCATCGTCAATCGGCGATTCCGATATTGCCAGATCATTATAGTAGAATAGCCTCAGAAAAACGGAGGCGTTGCTGACGTTCTGGATAACAAAGCGTCTTATTAATGCGTCTGAATCAGGCAAGACCGCATCTGTCAATGTTATGTTCAAATCTGGATTCTGTTGTCTGATAAAGGTGCAGACGACGTTAGTTTCAGGCAGGTATTCTTGTTTCTTCGCCCATGTTGGGTCAGTGAGCCAATCAAAACGGTTTTTTCCTTTAAATGAGTAGAAAATTCCTGGCAAAGAGCCTCGCACATGTTGGGGGTAATCTATTGTTGGCCAGAACAAATATCGAAGCTCACCATGCTTTCCAATTGTAGCTAGCATCCTATTGTTGCCAAGTACGGCTTGTTCGGGAACATCCATATTCGACGCACTTCTTTCTCAGAGTTATGCGGAATTCTTTTCCATAGCTGTCTAAAAGCGCGCGCTTTCCTAAAACCACTTTTGGAACCATTCAGCAAACAATCGATGGCACTCTTTATGCCACATATCTTCTCCTGCGTCTTTTCCTAAGCGATCAGCCATTTTCAGGTTATTGGTAATTTCTTTAGAAGCCTCACCCAAACTATTCCTGACTACGTCCATAGGAACAGAGAGGTCTCTGTCGTTGATTTTTCCATCTAAACCTGTAGCTTCAGCTTCTATGCGTTTCAGCAGTTCTCCTTTTTTGTCGGTTTCTTCCAAAATTCACACCCATAAAATGTGACACACTTTGTAATAAAAAGATATGTGACTGGGTCCCCGCAGCAACAAGGTATCTTTTGAAGAGCTCCACTAACACGATTCTGGAGCAAAACTTGGGTGTAGTAGCATCTCTTAGGCAAACAAGGTACGACCGAAATTTGGTTTTGGAAAATACCTAACATCCAGTTTCGCGCGCGCTCTACGGATTCATCCACCATCTCAGTCACATACTCAAACACTTTCTAAATCAGGAACAAACAACAAATAAATTTTGAATCCAGCCTTTGGAGAACGTCAAAAAAATGGAGCACGCAGGCACAATCGTCAGAGTGTTGATGTTGGCTCATAGTCACATAGCAGCGAATGCATTGCTGCTGGAGGAGTAGGAAACACTGTTCCAGTTAAAGACCACCTTATAGAGCAAAACAAGGAAGCTATTTGTCTCTTTGAAGGGAGCCCTTCTTTTGTTAGGTTAAACATAAAACCTCGCACTTTCCAACATAAGATCACACTATTCGAATATGTGTTTCCGAATTCTTGCTGTTCCATACGTGAACAGCTGATTAGTTTTAAATAGTAACTGCATGATACAATGGTTTAGGAGAATCTTATGACTCGAGAAATTGAAAATGGACTTGGTAGAATCAGCCCGCGCGCGCTCGGTGTGTCCAAACCAATAATGGCTTTGATAGCAATAGTCTTCGGCATACTTGTCATAGTCTTCAAAGATTTGCTTCCATGGATTGTTGGATTATACTTCATAATACAAGGGATACTGTTCTTCGTAGACTACTTCGAAACTAAGAAGACGATAACAGTAAGAACTGACAAGCGCTCCAAAAGCTAAAAGCAGCGTTTCGGTTGTTGCGCTTATTAGAAGCATATTATTGTGAGTACGCAGTAACAAAATATTGAATCTTGTCGGGCGATTTTTTTCGGTGAACAGTCGGGCAAGTTGCCATGTAGCGTATATTGTATAGTAGGATATAATATTGAGGTTTTTAAATGTTTTGGCAGGGGCTCAGGAAAGTACCGAACAAAGTCAATGAAAGAATTTCAAAATCAAAGGGGTCTTTCGCCATCCGAATTGGCAATCGTATTCACAGGAGAGTAGTATTCGCCTCAATAATTTGCATATTTCTGGTCGTTATTCTCGGCTTCATTAATAGTGGAACTGTTGCTTATGCTGGTTCCATTGGAGGGGTTGGAGTTGGGATTTACTGGGACCAAGCCTGCACAAACAGAACTCTTTCGCTTCACTGGGGGCTAATCAACCCAGTTTCAGACAGTACCTTAACGGTTTACATTAGGAATGAAGGAAATTCAGCGGCCTCTTTGTGGCTGACAATGTCAAACTGGACCCCATCAGCCGCCTCGGGCTACATGACTCTAAACTGGAACTGCTCAGGTATAACCCTCAGCGCAGATGAAGTGATTCCTATGGAATTAACGCTAAGTGTCTCCCCCATCGTAAGTGGAATAACCGATTTTAGCTTCGGCACCGTCATAACCACAACAGCGCGGGCGCTAAGCAGCATTTAATCAATGACAATGTTAAATTATCCAAAAAACATCTATGACGCGTGCATGAGGTTTTCAGGTTAGTTTTCAGCTTTTTCCCAGTCGGATTCAAAACCTGTTCTTAGCACGCCTATAAGGTTGTTGTTGTTTGTCCAAAGAGAAGGGCTTTCGCCTAATCCGCTTTCTTTGGAGGTGGTAATCAACGCTTCTTTATCATCGGACATTATGAAGTGATTCAAAGGTTCACGATAAAACTTAACTTCAACCGAAGCAGCACCGATGAGTTTTTTCACTTTTTCCTTGAGCGAATCATCCGGTTTTTCTCCTTCAAGAAGGAGTCGAATCTGAGCACCGTCGTTTATCGCCAGTCTGTATTCATCTGAAAACTGAGCCAAAATGGGCATGATTCTTGCCTTATCTGCAATTAGCGCGACTTCTTTTCTCGAGTCTCTAATCAGTGCCGAAGTCTTAGCCAGAATTGCTTTCTTATCGGGTATCAGTATAAAGATGCTTTCTTCTTCAGGAGAACGATGCGTCCAGTCTTTAAGGGATAGCTTTTTGACTGTACTCTTCAAGCCCGATAAACGTTCATCAGATTTGCGTTTTTCTTCCGCCACTAAGAAAGCTAAGGCATCCGAAATAAGAGTAGCCCGAACTTCAGTTGGTTTGCCCAGCAATCTTTCAATCAGGCCCATCTTTTCGAGTGACGGCAGAATCCTATAGACGTCTTCCCTGCGAACCTTTGAAACCTTTGCTACCTGTCCAACCGTAGTTTTTTCCAGTTTAAGTATTGCTAAGTACACCCTTGCCTGATTAAGACCCAAACCCAGACCCAGCAAAAGGTCTGTACTTTCATCACCTGACATGCTCAGTCAGAATATAGTCATTCAAAATTATATTTGAGTTTTTCGCAGGACTTATTTGAAATCCGGCGCGCGCTACCTGAAGTCTTCCGCAGGTCATTATCTGTTATGGGTTAAAGCTACAATCAGCCCAATTACTGCGCCGAGCAAAACCAGCAAGCCGCCGAGTCCACCGCCGATGAGTCCCACAATTAACAGCACTACAGCCCAGACGAGAGTAGTGACGCTTTTTGCACCAATGACCGCTATTACGCCGCAGATTAACATTACAATTCCACTGTACCCAAACGAGTAAACACTCCAATACAAGAATGATGGTCCTCCGAATCCAATTGAAAATAAACTCAGCAACCCAAAGATTACCAGCAGAATGCCACCTATAAGCGCTAAATAATAAGCCACTTGCCCTAAAGAGGTTCTAGCCATTTAATCCGTTCACCTCCGCCTTGATACTATTTGGGCAGGTAGAGTTTATAAAATTTCTTTGGGTATATACGTAGAAACTTGTTTGCACAATTTTTGGGTTGAATTAGGATTTAGTCCCAACGACGAAATTTAAGCTACACAAAAAAGGTGGAAAGCAAGGAAAAGCTGCTCCCACTCAAAACCAGATTATTTCTTTCCATCCACAACGAAAGCGATTTTAACCACAGCCCTGTATTCACAGATTTTGTTGTTTTCCACCTTCGCATTGCAACGCTTCACGTAAATAGACCTAATGTGTTCAACTGTCTTTGCAGCTTCTGCCAGCGCATTCTTAACAGCATCTTCCCAGCCAATTGGTGAGCTACCTATCAGCTCAATGACTTTTACAACCGCCATAGCTGTAAACTCTCGAAAACTATAAGGTACCAACCACTTATTATTAGTAGCGCGCGCTAAACACTTAATCTAAAAAAACGCCGTGGGTAGCTTTCTCAATAAACATTCTTTGAAAGCAATTTTTTTCTTGGATTCCAATCATTGTATGGATCCTCGGCAAAGTTTGGTGAATGGATGAATACTAGCCTGTTGCGGTTATGACTATGTCGCATCCAAAATCGGTTATTCCACTTACAATGGGGGAGACAGTTAGAATTAATTCAATTGGAATCACTTCATCTACGCTAAGAACCCTACCTGGATAGGTCCAGATTACAGTCATGTAGCCCGAGGCGACGGATGGAGTCCAGTTTGACGTTGCCATCCACAAAAAGACCGCTGAATCGCCTTCATTCCTAACATAAACCATCACAGTGTTGTTTGAACCTGGCTCGACTAATCCCCAGTCAAGCGAACGCGTTCTGTTTGTACAGCCTTGATCCCAGTAAATCCCAACTCCAACCCCCGTCACGTAATTACCGTAAGCAACAGTTCTACTCGAACCTATGTTCCCAATAAAGGTGCCAAGAATAACGAGCAGAATTATGCATATTGTGGCGAATACGGCTCTCCTGTGAACGCAATTGCCAATTCGGATGGCGAAAGACCCCTTTGAGTTCACTATTCTTCCATTGAATTGTTCCAGTACTTTTTTAAGGCTTTGCCAAAGCATTTAAAAACCACACTATTGTTTATTAATATACAATATATGCTGCGAGTGGTATAAACGCATGTGACTGTGGTGCCCCACCTACAAATCTATCACGCTTGACATATGCAACCCCTTATCGAGATAAGTTTCTCAACACTTTCACGCATTTCAGAATGAACACTAAAGCCTGCAAAGTTGCTTTAGAAAAAGGGGCGTGTCTTCTGCGGTAAATATTAAACCAAGATGAAAAACCAATTACCATACGAACGACCGACATGATATTTCCTGAAATATCTCCGAATGGTCCTAAGAAAATCTGTAAGAGTAGAACTTATTTTGGGGAGGGATTCCAATGACAGCAAAAAAACGGTTGGGTCTTCTTCAACCAATCAGATGCTTTTTCGCCAGCCATGCCATATAGAGAGTGGTATTCGGTTAAGTGTTTTTTGCTATATCAAAGCGCGCGAGATGTAAATTATTCTTGTTTAATAACGGTGATGGTGCATTTTGTTGCTAAAGCTGCTATTGCGCCCAAGGCTGCCAGCCAAGGGGCCAATATTGTTCCCACGATACCTGCCCAAGCTGGTATCTCTAAGAGGGTCTTGCCATTCTCGTCCTTCACAATTATTCTTGTTACGTCCCCCTCTTGGAGCAGATCCTTGATTTTCCCGACAAGATCCTCTGAGCGAACTGTGAACTCCTCTTTGACAACTTTACCCACATGAGCTCCACAAACTGAACAGAATTTCGCACCTTCAGTCAGGTCAGCACCACAAGTTTCGCACTTAACCATTTCCTTACCTTCTGCATGTACAACACTGTCGATCATCTTGTATCAATAAAAGCGTTTGGGTTTGGCCTTTGGGGATTAAAATTTTTTTGTGCGATATGTGGGATATGTGAGATATGTAAGTAGTTAAGAGAAAGAAGAAGAGA
>Ga0307423_1000442_pt1 | contig 28066 bp, 21 predicted proteins | sample SalMarWE160310MG_FD_202154 | JGI IMG/M metagenome (GOLD analysis project Ga0307423, IMG submission 202154) | Salt marsh sediment microbial communities from the Plum Island Ecosystem LTER, Massachusetts, United States - WE1603-10 | ecosystem: Environmental > Aquatic > Marine > Intertidal zone >... | reverse complement strand
ATCGAGGGCGCCGTCGAGGATGCGGTCGAAGCCGCCGGAGACGTCGCCGAAAAGGCGGCCGACATCGCCGAGGGCGCGGTCGAAAAAGCAAAGGACACCTTCGGCGGAGATAAGAACTAGCCCTCATGAATAATGCGGGCTAGCAGAGTTCGAATTCCGGGTTCGGAAATACCGCCTATCCACCTGGCACGCGGGCAACCGTTGAGCCGCGCGAGCAGCTCTTACGAATCCTCGGTCATCGTCCGGAAGCGGTCGCCCGCGTACCTCGCGATACTGATCCACACGACGGCCAACGCAATCGTGAGGAAGGACAGCAGCCGCACCGCGGTGAACTCCTCGACAACCGAGCCCAGCAGCAATGCCAGGCCGACAGCAACGACCTTTCCGGTTCGGTAAAGGAACATGTCGATGAACGCCTTTGCCTTGTACTTCTCGTCCCGACTCAGGGGCGTGTACAGGGACTCCCGGGCGCTTTGGTTGATGGAGTAGTTGAGGCCGTTGTCGATGGTACTGAGCGAGCTTCCGATCCAGAGAATCGGCAACAGCAGGTACAGGCCCGACGCCCCGAGGACCAGGGCTGGCATCACCAGCAGCGCCGCCTTGACTCCAAACCGGCTCATGACATTTGCGGTCACGAAGAGCTGCACCACGAGCGCGACAATATTTGTGATGGCGTAGACGGTCGCGAAATGACCGCCGGTTCCGCCCTTCACATAATGCACAACCGTTGCCGTGAACTGGTAGTCGAGGAGCTGCGAAACGATCTCGTAGATCCCGACCAGACCGAAGATAGCCAGCAGATATCGCGACCGAAAAACGAGCCGTGCGCCCTCGAGCGCGACGCTCGCTCGTTGTTCGAACTCCTTTGCGACCGGGGATTCCGGCGTCGGCGGCTCCCCCCGCCGATCGACCCATCGTCCCGCCGCACCTGCGATGACAGCGATCACCACCATGATTCCGGCGCAGATCATCGCCCAACCGGCAGGCTCGAAATTGTCGATAAAGGTGCGGACGCAGAAGGAGCTGAAGGCGCCTCCCGCCACGCCACCGAGAATGATGGGTCCGTAGAGGCGTCGCGCGTCGAGCGGCGATACGCTGTCGTTGAGAAACGCGAAGAAGGTCGCGACCATCAAGGAGTTATAGAGGTCGCCGAATATATAGAAGCTCCACACCGTCGCCTCGCCGGCGCTCGGCAGCAGCGCGCGGTACATCAAGAAAACGACGAAACAAAAGGCGGCGAAGACATAGGTCAGCTGCTGCCGACGAAGACTGCGGGCGAGCCACGTGAAGACCAGGACCGCGAAAAAGACCGCCACCAGGTTGCCGATCTTGGCGATCATCTCGGCCTGCGGACCGGACAGCTGCCAGCCGAAGAGATCGAACGAATGGCCGCCGATCTTGTAGTAATCGATGAACAGAGCCTTCTTGATCGGTTTCAGAATCCAAAAGGTCGTGATGACGGTGAAGAAATAGCAGAACATCAGGACGACGAACGACCATTCGCCCTTCTGCACACGTGCGGAGAGTTTTTTTGCTGCCATGCTTATTGTTGTTCGCGTCCCCTACTCTAACCCGCATTCGTCATTGCGGATTTCAATTTCGCTAAAATTCTTGCCCGGTGGTGCGTCACGTACTCCGCGCCGCGGTTCATGGCGCCTCGCGGACAGGTTTGGCAAGCAGCCGCCAACCGACGAGACCCCACCCTGCGATCAGAGCGACACCACCAAACGGCGTGAACGCACCGAACCAGCGGACGCCGGTCAGGGCCAAAAGGTACAGGCTCCCCGAGAACACGACCGTGCCAGCGAGCAAGAGGACCGCCGCTGGTATCAGCCGCCGTTCCGGCCATGTGTTGATCGCCCACGCCAGGGCCAACAGACCGAGCCCGTGGTAGATCTGGTAGCGGACACCGATCTCGAATGTCGTCAGAAGCTGCGAGTTCAGAATCGCCTTCAGCGCGTGGGCGCCGAACGCCCCGAGGACGACACCTAGGCCAGCCAGAATCGATCCGATTGCGAAAATCCTGCGCTCCATCTTTACTCCATTCCAAGTGCAGTGTATCTCCTTGGGAAATCGGGCTCACCTGGCACAAAATCGAACTCCATCGATTGCACGGCAATACTGGAAGATACAGAACGATTAACACATCCGAATGTCGGATTCTTTCGAATAGACAACCAAAAAAAAGGAGACCTGTATGCGCATTAACACCGCCCTCATCCTCACCCTGTTTCTGACGGCAAGCGGCATCGCCGATAACACCATCGTCTTCTACTCCACCGACAACGGACCCCACTACAACACCTGGCCCGACGCCGCTTCGACTCCCTTCCGCGGCGAGAAGAACACCAACTGGGAGGGCGGCTGGCGGGTGCCGGCCATGGTCCGCTGGCCGGGCAAAATTGCTCCGGGGTCAGTGACCAACGAGATCGTCCACACTCTGTGGGCCGAGCAGCCGCTCTACACCCAACTGATCTTCGCCATCGACCGGGTCAAGGCGATGGCGCCGGAACACCCCGAGTGGAGTTCACAGCAACCCTTCAAGGCGGTCCTCGACCATGACATGGAGGCCGTCCTCGCCGCAGGAGAACACGGGTTGCTCGAGCTGGTCATGGCCACCCACGCCGGGATGACCACCGAAGAGTTCGAGGAGATTGTTGGTGATTGGCTTGCCACCGCAACCCACCCGACGACAGGCCGGCCCTTCACCGAAATGGTCTACCAACCCATGCTGGAGGTCCTCGACTACCTCCGCGCCAACGGCTTCAAAAACTTCATCGACGACAAGGCGGGTAAACCAGTCGGTATCAACTCGCACATTGGCCGCCGGCCGATCGCCGCCTTTGGTAACTCCGACGGCGATTTCCGGACGTTGGAATGGACGACCGCTGGCGCCGGAGCCCGCCTCGGCGTTCTTGTTCACCACACCGACGGAAAGCGCGAATGGGCATACGATCGGGACTCGGCGATCGGGTGCCTTGACCGGGGTTTGGACGAGGCCGAGGGCCGCGGCTGGACGGTGGTCAGCATGCACGAGGACTGGCGCACGATCTTCCCGCAGGAGGAGTAGCCTGCATATCTCACCAACTATCTGCTGTGGCCGGAAAGCTGGTGAGATATGCAGGCTAGGAAACAGCCAGGTTGGGCTACACCCAGCGGTAGACCACCGAGTTGACGTTCATGCCCGCACCGACGGAGGCGAGGATGACGGTGTCGCCGGAGTTGAGCTGCTGGCCATTCATCTCTCCGCGCGCCACCAGGTCGACCAGGGTCGGCACGGTCGCTACCGACGAGTTGCCGAGCCAGGAGATGCTCATCGGCATGATGCCCTCCGGGATCTCATTCACCTGATAGAGCTTGAACAGGCGCTTGAGGATCGCGTCGTCCATCTTGGCGTTGGCCTGGTGAAGGAAGACCTTTCGCACGTCCGTCAGATTGAGGCCCGCTCGCTCGAGGCTCTTCTTGACCACGCCCGGAACATTGGTCAAGGCGTAGTTGTAGAGCTTGCGGCCGTACATCTTGAGGTAGAGGGTCTCGTCGCCGTTGCTCTGATCGTAGGACTCCCCCATCCACAGCAGGCGGGCGTGATCGATGGTGTCCGATCGCGCGGCGTGACCGAGGACTCCGACATCCTCGTCGGTCTCACGGGCCTCGAGCACGGTCGCGCCGGCGCCGTCCGAGTAGATCATGCTGTCGCGGTCGTGGGGATCGGAGATGCGGGACAGGGTCTCACCGCCGATGACCAGCGCACGGTTCGCGTCGCCCGATCTCAGGAAGTAGTCGGCCTGGATGACACCCTGGACCCAACCCGGGCAGCCGAATGGCAGGTCGTAGGCGATGCACTCGGGGTTCTCGATCTTCAGGTGCTGTTTAACCCGAGCCGCCAGGCTGGGACAGAAATCGCTGCGGCGGTTGTTGGCAAGGACATCTCCGAAGTTATGGGCGAAGATGATGTAGTCGAGGCGTTCGGGGTCGATGCCGGAGTCCTCGATCGCCTTCTCAGCCGCCAGGAACCCGAGGTCCGAAGCGACCTGGTCGTCCTCGGCGAATCGCCGCTCGCCGATCTCGGTGATTTCCTGGAACCTGCCGACGGTCTTCTCGTTGTCATCCGTGTCGATCGGCTGGTCGTAATCCATGAAAAATCGGTTGTTGAGGAACTCGTCGTTGCTGACCCGCCTGGTCGGGATGTACCTGCCGGTTCCTACGATCACTGTCCGCCGCATCGCTCCTCCTGGCCTGTCCCCCGCTCAAACCACGAAACCGCCGTTGCAAACGGTAGAACAAGGCGACAGGGTACAGGTTTCAACGCCTGCGTCAATGGTACGGCGCGTCAACCATCACCCATGGCACTCTGCCCAAAACGGAACAACCCGAGCAGATTCTGGCGCCATTCCCGCGAAACGTACCGTGTCATGGTCACCGATATTGAATGAGACGCCGACACACAACTCACAAAGGAAGGCCCCCCGGGGGGGGACCGAGGGGCCAGCGGAAGGAAGGAGGAGCTTCCGCACTCGGTCCTAGCCCACATATCTCACCGGGTTTCGTCGCGAGGGCGGCGAGGTGCCGTGCCCGGTGGGGTTTGCGACCTGAGGGGCGCGGACTCGTACTCAACAGTACGTGGAGCACCCCGAGGCGAGAAAACACCGTTGGGTGCGGTGCATCGGCGCCCGCAGCAGAAAGTTGGTGAGATATGCGGGCTAGATATGCCGTGGCGCTCGGGGGGGTTACTGTCGAGCTTTTTTGGCGGCGATCCGCGTCTGCTCGCAGCGGTCCTGAGTTACAAGGTTTTCGGGCCACTCGAAGCGGCAGTTGTTTCGGATGACGTTGAACGACGCCACGTCGAGACCGGAGCCGGGGCCGGTACGGGCGGCCATTGCGTCCACAGCCGCACGCTGCTCAGCGATACAGGAATCAAAACCGCTCGAGCCTCCCCCGTATTGTCCGGCGCAATACGCAGTCATCACGCGATCGGCCTCGATCGGGTTGATCAGAGGGGCAGCTTCCTCGGCACTATCAGCCCGTGACGCCGCCCCGAGGGCCGTCTTAGCGTCTTTGAAATAGCGCACCGCCTCCTCCGACAGGGTCCTGGACTCCGAAAAGACCGGTCGATCCTCGGCAATCGCGCTCCGTAGTATCACGAGGGCGTCGCGCATCAGGTCCGCGCCACGAATGGCCATGCCGTAGGGCTCCACATACCGTCCCTCGGGCGTGATCAGCTCAAGCTCATCGAGCGCCCCGTCGAGCCGCTCACCCACCTCTTCGACCCGATCGCGCCACGGGCCGCGGTCGAAAGATGCGCCGTCACGGGTTTCTTCGATCAGGTCGCGGAGAGCACTGGTTTCCGTGAGGCAGTCGCCTACGACATCACGCAGCAGATCGCTTTGGAAACCGCTCCGCTGGCGGCGCGCCCTGCCGACGGCGGCCCGATCGATGACAACCGTTTCGCCCTCAGGACGCTTGAGCTTGATCGAGCCCGCTACATCACCCAGGTTTTGTTGCGCGGCAGCCGGCGCAACCAGAACCGCGGTAGCTGTCAAGCCGATCACCAACCGAGACCACTTCATCAAACGCCTCCTGTCGTGGACCAGAATGGGCTCATATCTCCATGTTATCAACAGTTGTTGGCTTCTTCGCATAAAAGAGGTCATCGAGCCACAGCATGAGGCGACGGGCGGAGGCCGACCATCGGATGGCGAACCGCACGAGATTGTGGGCGGGGCTGTCCGGGTGCGAATAGGGACAGACCCGCATGCGCAACGCGCAGTCGGTGCCGATCAGGTTCCAGTAGCGGTAGCAGGTCTCGGGTTCGATCGCCCAGCGCAGCCCGTCATCTATCGTTGTCCGTTCTCCGCTGGGTATCGCCCCGACCGGACAATTGGTGGCGCACTTCTTACATGCGGCACAGAAACCGATCAGAGAGAGGGATCCTGCGCAGATCAGGAACAACGATGCGGCCGCATCCACAGGCCCACCCTACCAGAGGAATGCCGTGAGTCTGGAGATCGAAACGTCGAAGGAGTATCAGGAAGCGACTTTGCGCGCAGCACCTAGCTGTACCGCCTGGTAGCGGACGCCGTTGTCACCTTCGTACGGCAGGGTGTGGTCGCGCTCGTTATACAGGATCGCGACCGGGATGCCTGCCGGAAAGGCTTTGCACTTGGTGGCGTCTGGGCTGCGGTGGGCGCAGAAGGTGCACTGGCTGACCGTCAGGTCTCCGGGGTTGCCGACAATCGTGAACTTGACTGGTGCCATCTGCCTCTCCTCGTGCCCAACGTTCGTTTCTGCCCTCAACAGGGCGTTTTCGATCCTCGTTGAGACATATGGGCAATTTCGATGCCAGGTTTTGGCGCGATTTCGCCAGAGATGGGCCAGGGGAATGTTGTATCAATCCAAAACGAGGGTCTCAGGGTGATACACATCACAATTTCGGTTGAACGCTGCGCGTTCTACCGGAATTGTTGCGGATGGCGGCGGTGGAAGCCAGTCGCCTCCTGGTAGATAAGGGCGAGCGCCAATATTTGTGACTCACCGAAGAGCCGGCCGTTGAAGGTCACGCTGGTCGGCGTCCCGTCCGACCGGAAACCGTTCGGCACAACCACCGTCGGATGGCCGGTAAGGTTGGTCAGCAGCAGATTCGAACCGCCGAACGACGGCGACACCCAGCAGTCGAGCCCGTCGAGGATCCTCTCCATCTCCCGCATCACCAGGGTCCGCACCCGATTCGCCTGAATGTACTCCACCGCAGGAATCGTCCGCGACTGCCTGAAGACATTTGGCCAGGCGTTCTCGATCTGGCGCACGAGCTCGTCGTCGCGGCCCGATCGAGTCAGCTCATCGAAGGCTGCACCCGCCTCGGCCGAGAGGATGAAAGAAAGCGAATTCACCGGCAGGTCCGGGAGCTCGATCGGGATCAGCTCGACACCGAGCGATTCGAGGATCGTCAACGTACCGAGATCGAGGGCGTGCCACTCGCGCGCCCGTTTCCGGTCTTCCACGGTGTCTTGGTCCTCGAACTCGGGCTCCTTCTCGAAGGCCGACTTCAGATAACCGACCCGGAGCGAGCGAATGTCGAGGTCGGAGTCCCATACGAAGGGCTGGACGACCGCCGACGGGTCGAGGTTGTCGGCCCCATGGATCGCTTCGAGGACCAACGCACAATCCTCGACGCTGCGACATATCGGACCGAGCTTGTCCATGCTCCACGACAGCGCCATCGCACCGGCGCGGCTGACCCGACCGAAGGTTGGACGGAGGCCGCTGACACCGCACCGGGTCGCCGGCGACACGATCGAGCCCCAGGTCTCCGAACCTATCGAGAAGCCCACGAGGCCGGCAGCGGTCGCGGATCCCGGTCCCGCCGACGAACCGCTCGAGCCCTGCTCTGTGTTCCACGGATTGCGGGTCATCTCGCCAAACCACACGTCACCCCAGGCGAGGGCGCCGAGCGTCAGCTTGGCAACCAGCACCGCGCCCGCCTCGTCGAGCCGCCGGACCACCGTCGCGTCCTCGTCGATCACCTGGTCCTTGAACGGTGCCGCGCCCCAGGTCGTCGGGTATCCGCTCACCGCCAGCAAGTCCTTGGCACCCCACGGCACACCGTGAAGTGGGCCCTTCCATATGCCGCTGGCAAGCTCGCGGTCGGCGCGCCTCGCCTGCGCCATCGCGCGTTCCTCGGTCAGCGTGATGACGCAGTGCAGCTCGGGATCAAAGCGCTTCAGGCGATCGATGTAGAGGGTCGTCAGCTCCTCCGACGAGATCGCCCCGATACGCAGGAGGTTGCCGATCTCGGTCACCGGCAGAAAGGCGAGCTCCGAGTCCTCGGCCGGACGATTCTCGAGCCGCGGACGGCTGGCGCGCCGGGTCGGCGGCGCGGGCGGGATCTTCATCCCCGGCAACACCGGATCAAAGAGGAGCGCCGGCGACACCGAGTTGTCGAGGGGCACCTCGCGCAGCCGTTCGTAGTCCTCGCGCAGCTCCTCGAGCCCGGCGAGCATGAGCTCCCGCTCGTCGTCGGTAAACTCGAGACCGGCGATCTGCTCGGCGCCGATCAGCGCCTCCCTGGTGACACCGCCAGTCGCCTCTGCCTCCGCCCACAACAGCTTCGGCAGCGCCGTTCCCGCGACACCGAAGCCTGCCAAGTACGCACTGAATTTTCGCCTGTTCAAGCCAACATTGGTCTCACTCATTTTTCACCCCTGCCGCGATTCACAAAGTCTCGGCTGTCCGTCCTGGGAGCTCTTTGACATACACATCCTGCTTGGAATACGGGATCTCGATCCCGGCGTGTCGGAATGCCTTGTAGACATTGCTGTTGAGGTCGTGGAGCACCCGGCCACGGAAGACCGGTTGTTCGATCCACGCCAGCAGCTCGAAGACCAGACCCGAAGTCCCGAACGAGCGGAAGCGCACCCGCGGGCTCGGATCACTGACAATGTACTTCACACCCGCGACGCACCCGAGCAGCACCTCCTCGACCTGATCGATATCGGAACCGTAGGCGGCCTCGACCTTGACCCGCACCCGCATCTTTTCGTCCGGCCCCCCGGTCTGGTTGACGATCTGGCTGTTGGCGATGACGGCGTTGGGAACCGTGACCTCGATATCGTCGCGGGTCAGCAGCCGGGTCGACCGCAAGCCGATCTCCAGCACCTGACCCCGGATGGTGTTGTCGAGGACGACGAAATCGCCCACTTTGTACGGCGAGTCGGCAACGATGAAGACGCCCGAGAACAGGTTGGACAGGGTGTCCTTGGCGGCGAAGCCGACAGCGATGCCGATGACCCCGGCTGAGGCCAGCCACGAGGTGAGCGGCACGTTCCACGAGACGCACACGAAGTAGAGAAAACCGCCGGCGACGACGACCTTGAGGATCATTTCGAAGAGAGGTAGGGTGCGGGGTTCGATGAACTTGATCTTTTCGACCACTCCACTCACGCCTTCGAGCAGGATCCGACCGATCCGCAGCAGCGCCACCGCCCACAGTAGGGCAATGAAGGTCTTGAGAAAGCCGAGCACGACGAAGTTCACCTGCGCCGGGGCCTGGAACTCGAGGTACGCCAACATCAACCCAACCAGAATGATCGTGGTGATCAGCGGCTTTCTCAGCTCAGCCGCAATCCTGTTGTCGATATCGGTTGCGGTCTTGCGCGTAAAGACGCTGATCACGCGCACGAAGAGCAGCCGTATCAGCAGCGCGAGCAGAATCGCGCCGCCCACGATCACCAGCTGGCGAAGTCCCGGACGATCGCTGATTGCCGATATCAACTGGCTGAAATCCATCTCATTTCCTCCCGACTCGCAGCCTGGTCGATCGAGAATGCCGCCGCAGTATAGCCCGCCGTCAACCTGCATATTTCACCAGGTGTCGTCGCGAGGGCGGCGAGGCGCCGTGCCCGGTGGGGTTTGCGACCTGAGGGGCGCGGACTCGTACTGAAGAGTACGTGGAGCACCCCGAGGCGAGCAAGCGTCGCTGGGTACAGTGCATCGCCGGCCGCAGCAGAAATCTGGTGGAATATGTAGGTTAAGCTACACTCTTCGCCGCAACTCAGGGTCTCAAGAACACGGACGCGCATCCAACGGACGTCGATTTGGGGAGGGGCAATCAATGGAGTTCAGGGATTTCCGAAACGTCCACGAAATGCTCAAAGAAACGGTCAATAGTTTTGGCGATCGCACCGCCTATCGGTCCATCTTCGACGACGGGGAAATGGACGCCGTAAGTTGGAACGAGTTCTACTACGACGTGCGACGGGCGGCCAAGAGCCTTATCGCCCTCGGTGTCGGCAAGAACGACAAGGCGAACATCCTGAGCTACTCCAACTATCGCTGGGTGCTCACCGACCTCGCGCTGGCGAGCATCGGCTCGTGCGCGGTAGGCATCTACCATTCGCTGCTCGCCAAGGACGTCGCCCACATCGTCAGACACTCCGACGCGTTGCTGGTGTTTGCAGAGGACCTGAGTCAGCTCGCAAAGCTGAGGGAGATTCGCGACCAGATCCCCGAGGTCCGCAAGGTGATCCTGTTCTCGGGAACCGCACCCGCGGATGACTGGGTCATGACCTACGAGGAATTCCTCGAGCTCGGAGCGGATATCGCGGAGGAAGCGCTCGAAGAGCGGATTGCCGATGTCGAGGCCAGCGACGCCGCCACCATCGTCTACACCTCGGGCACCACCGGCGTGCCGAAGGGCGCCGTCCTCACCCACGACAACATCACCTTCACCGCGCAGTCCGTGTTTCACTCTTCCGATTCGCAGGACGGCGATTTGACGCTGCTCTTCCTGCCGCTCGCCCACGTCTTCGCCCGCGCCTGCGTGTTCACCGCCCTTTTCACCGGCGCCACGACCGTCTTCGCGCGCAGTATCGATACCATCGCCGAAGATTTCCGGATCGCTCGTCCGCACTGGTTCGCGAGCGTGCCGCGGGTCTACGAGAAGGTCCACACCAGGATCATCTCCGGCGCCCAGGCCAAGGGCGGGCTGGCGCTCAAGATCTTCAACTGGGCGGTCAAGGTGGGCTCTCAGGTCAGCGATCTCAAGGTCGCCAAGAAACCGATTCCTCCGCTGCTCGGACTGAAGTACTCCCTCGCCACCAAGCTCGTCTTCTCCACGGTTCAGGAGGCTCTCGGCGGACGGGTCCGCTGGTGCATCAGCGGCGCCGCGCCGATCAACCCCGAAATCGCCATGTTTTTCCACGCCGCCGGGGTACTGATCCTCGAAGGCATCGGCATGACCGAGAACACCTCCTTCACCAACCTCAACCGTTACGACAACTACCGCTTCGGCTGGGTCGGGCCGACCGGACCGGGGATCGAACAAAAGACCCTGGACGACGGCGAGGTCCTCTACCGCGGCCGCAACGTGATGCGCGAGTACTACAAGATGCCGGCCGAGACCGCCGAGGCCCTGACCTCTGACGGTTGGCAGCACACCGGTGATCTGGGCGAGATCGACGACGAGGGCTTCCTCAGGATCACCGGCCGCAAAAAAGATCTCATCGTCACCGCAGGCGGCAAGAACGTCGCACCGTCGGCCATCGAGGGTCTGATCGCTACCTCGAAGTTCATCTCTCAGGTCTGTGTCATCGGCGACCGACAGAAGTACCTGACGGCTCTGATCACGGTCGACGCAGACAACGTCAAGGCCTTCGCCAAGGAAAAAGGCGTTGCGGCCGAAAGTCTCGAAGAACTGCTGAAGAGTCGGGAGGTCAACGACCTCATCCGCTCGGTAGTCGACGAGAAGAACGCGGAGCTCGCATCCTTCGAGACCATCAAAGATTTCCGGCTCCTCGACGAGTTCTCGATCGAGAATGGCCTCCTGACCCCGACCCTCAAGGTCAAGCGCAACATCGCGATGGAGCGGTTTGCGGACGTGATCGACGAAATGTATCGGGAAGCGTAGCTTCCCGAACTCGGAATTCGGAATTCAGAATTCTTGCGCCCGCCGAACTCGGGCCGGCGCCCGATGGAATGATCCTCTGCCCCTGATCCGTTGTCCCTGCTGTAACGAAACCTGTAGTTGGAGTCGACCATGACCGACGAGTACCCAGGAGAGAAAATCACGATCCGCTTCGACGGCGGCAGGTGCATCCACTCGCGCAACTGCGTGTTGGGTCTACCAAAGGTTTTTCAGGCCAACGTGTCGGGAGAATGGATCAAGCCCGACAACGGCACCGTCGAAGAGCTGATCGCGGTCGCGCGGAGTTGCCCGTCTGGAGCAATCACCTACGAGCGGAATGACGGCGGCGACGCCGAGCGCGCCCCTCACGTCAACGTCATTCGCGTGCATGAAAACGGACCCCTTGCGGTCCACGCCGATCTCCACATCGAGGGGCAGGAACCTCGAACGCGGGCCACTCTTTGCCGCTGCGGCGAGTCCAAGAGCAAGCCCTTCTGCGACGGCTCCCACAAAGAGGCCGGCTTCACCGCCACGGGCGAGCCGGCAACCAAGGAGTCGGTAGCGCTCGAGGCGCGCAACAGTCGGCTCGAGATCACACCGTACCCACACGGCCCTCTGGGCTTCGCCGGCAACGTCGAGATCTGTGCCGGCTCCGGACGCACCCTCAACCGCATGACCAAGGGCGCGCTCTGCCGCTGCGGCCACTCGCAGAACAAGCCCTTTTGCGACGGGTCTCACAAGGCTGCGGGCTTCACGACCGACTAACCTCGGGTCGCCCAGCGAAAAACAGTCAACAGTATCGCGGAGGCAATATGGGTCTTCTCGTCGACGGCAAGTGGAAAGATCAATGGTACGACACCAAGAACACCGGCGGGCGTTTCGTCCGCAAGAGCTCGCAGTTCCGGGATCGGGTGACCGCCGACGGTTCGTCCGGTTTCAAGGCGGAATCCGGGCGCTACCACCTCTACGTCAGCTACGCCTGTCCGTGGGCCCACCGGACACTGATTTACAGGAACCTCAAAGGGCTCGAAGATCACATCTCTGTGTCGGTGGTCAATCCGCTGATGCTCGAGCACGGCTGGACATTCGAGCCGCGCGATGGTGTGGTCCCTGACCCGATCTTCGGCGCCCGTTTCATGTACGAGATCTACACCGCCGCCAAACCCGACTACAGCGGCCGGGTGACGGTGCCCGTTCTTTGGGACAAAGAGAAGGGGACCATCGTCAACAACGAGTCGTCCGAGATCATCCGATTCTTCGACCACGAGTTTGACGGCGCCGGCGCCTCAGGGCCCCGCTTCTGCCCACCCGAGCTCGAGTCGGACATCGATGCCGTCAACAGGTTCGTCTACGACAACATCAACGACGGGGTCTACAAATGTGGATTCGCCACCACCCAGGAGGCTTACGAAGAGGCGGTGACAGCACTCTTCGCCGCCCTCGCCGAAATCGAGCACCGCCTCTCAGGCAGCCGCTACCTGATTGGCGAGACCCTCACCGAAGCCGATTGGCGGCTCTTCACAACCCTCGTGCGTTTCGACCCGGTCTACGTCGGCCACTTCAAGTGCAACATCAAGCGCCTCGCGGACTTCCCGAATCTGTGGGCCTACACGCGCGAGCTCTACCAGGTGCCCGGGGTGGCCGAAACAGTCCACGTGGACCACATCAAGGAGCACTACTACCGGAGCCACCGCACCATCAACCCGAGTGGAGTGGTGCCGGCAGGACCCGAGATCGATTTCACCGCACCTCACGAACGAGGAACAGTCGGCATTGGCCAGAGGAAATAACTTCTAACGCACAACGAAACCACAGAGACACAGAGATCACAGAGAGGAACACAGAGGAATCTCCAAATCTGGCGCTGAGTGGCTTGGGCCATATGAAGCTCAGTGTGGCGACGAGATTCCCACACCTAGCCCGCATATCTCACCGACATTCTGCTGCGGGCGCCGATGCACCGCACCCAACGGTGTTTTCTCGCCTCGGGGTGCTCGACGTACTGCAAGTACGCGCTCCGCGCCCCTCGGGTCGAAAACCCCACTGGGCACGGCACCTCGCCGCCCTCGCGACGAAACCCGGTGAGATATGCGGGCTAGATGTCAATACTTTCTCTGTGCTGAACTCTGTGCCCTTTGTGTCTCTGTGGTTCTGCTATTTCTCGATGCCCTGATCCGACCATACCGCCAGCTCGTTGCCGGCGGGATCGGTGAAGTGGAAACGCCTTCCTCCCGGGAAGCTGAAGATCTCCTTGACGATCGTGCCGCCGTTGGCCCTCACGCTCGCCGCCACCGCTTCCAGGTCCGTGGCATAGATAATCACCAGCGGTCCACCGCGGCTCGCCTCTTCCTCAAGTCGGAATCCACCGGCCAGGCGGCCGTCCTCGAAGCTCGCGTAATCGGGACCCCAGTCCTGCGTCTTCCAACCGAAAACCGCCGTGTAAAAGGCTTTTGCGGCCTCCATGTCGGTGACCGAAAGCTCCACGTAATCGACCCTTTTGTCGTGTTCTTCCTGACCCATCGCTCCCTCCCTGGCTTCGATCATCTCGACCAGCCGCTCGATCGGGATGGCCTCTCTGGTGTTGCCGTCACGCCCGGTCACGGCGGTTGCTTTCAAAATCGAGTTCAGCACCGCCTCTTCGACCGCCTCCACCGTCGCCAGGAAAAGGGGGCTGGTGAGGTCGTTGTGCAGCAATGCATCCCGCCGGACCCCATCCATCACCTCGTATGGGACCGGATTCCTGGTCGAAAAGGCGATCACGAAATCTCCCGAGCCGTTGGCCATGAACGACCCGGTGCGCGCAAGACCCATCACCGCCCGCGCCGCTAACCGTTCGAGATTTCTCGGCGACAGCGGCGCATCGGTCGCGAGGACGATCATGCACGAGCCGTCGCCTCCTTCCACTGCGTCCCGGTAGGAGTACCGACCGAGCGCCTCCCCGACCCGCATGCCGTCGACCATCAGCACCCCGCCGAAGTTCGATTGGACGAGGGCGCCGACCGTGAAGCCACCGAGGCTCTCGGGCAGAATCCGCGACGCAGTGCCGATACCGCCTTTGAACCCGAACGCGGTGGTTCCGACGCCGGCGCCGACCGAGCCCTCGGGTACCGGCCCGCTTTCAGCCTCCTCAATGGCGAGGAAGACGTCGAGCGGTCGAACGGCACAGGTCCGGATGTCATTCAGGTATCCGTCATTGGTCTCGCCAACCACCGCGTTGACCGATTGGACTTCCTCGTTTCCCGGCTGGCGCAAGGTCCAATCCACCACGGCCTGCACCGCCGTCCCTACGCACAAGGTGTTGGTCAGCACGATCGGCGTTTCGAGGTTGCCCAGCTCTTTGACCTGCAGGAAGCCCGCCGCCTTGCCGAAGGCGTTGGCGGGGAAAACCGCCGCCGGAAGCTTGGACTGGAAGACGTTGCCCCCGTGGGGCACGATCGCGGTGACTCCAGTGCGGATCCCCTCACCCTCGATCAAGCTGCGATGGCCCACCCGAACGCCTTCGACGTCGGTGATCGCGTTCAGTGGTCCCGGCTCGAGGATCCCGGTTTCCACACCGAGGTCGCGGAGCCGCGGGCGATCGGTAGCCCGACCGACGCCCGCCAGACACAAGAGGAGGGCCGCAGCTACCGCAGTCTTGCGCGTCACTTTTTCGAACCCGAGGCGCCGATCGCCTCGCGCACCAGCGCCTCGGCGAGGATCTGCAGAGGATCGAGCCACGGCAGATCCGGCGGGTGGCGTTCCAATACCAGCGAGACCTCGGTGCAGCCGGCAATGATGGCCGTCGCACCCTCGGCGGCCAGGTTGCGCACCGCCGCACCGAGGGCGCCGTACGCGTCTTCTGAGGGACCGTGCAGCTTCACCGCATCGAGCGCATCCATCACCGCGTACTGGATCCCCGAGGCCGATGGCGCCATCGCGATCAGCCCGACGCCTTCCAGAGCCTCGTGGTAGAGCCGCGTCCGCAACGTCCCATCGGTGGCCAGCAGACCGACCGTGGTCCCTTCACCGAAAATTTCAAGAGCCCGGATCGAGGCCTCGCCAATCATGTCGAGAACCGGAACCCCAACCGCGGCCCGCACGTCTGCGAGAAAGGCGTGGGCGGTATTGCACGGTATGCCGATGATCTCGGCCCCCGCTCGCTCCAGATTCAGCGCGGTCTGCGCGAGCGCCTCGATGACGGGACCGGTCTCGCCCGACAACAACGCATCCGTCCGGTTGGGGATCTTCGGGTTCGAGTCGCAGATGACCCGCAGGTGGTCCTGTTCCACCGCCGCTGGAGTACAGCGGGTGATCCGGACCAATAATTCGGCCGTCGACTCCGGCCCCATACCACCCAGCACGCCAACAATCATGTCGTTCATGATGCCATTCTACGCGCTCACCACCTCGTCGCGTACAACTCCGCCAATTCGATTTCCTCGGTCCTTTTCCCTTATTCGAGATTGAGTCTCTTGACAAAGACCGTCCACGTCGGATAGCCTCAGATCACTCAGTGGAGCGAAAAAAAAGGAACGAGGTCGCGGCGACCGGGGGAATCTGAGAATTCGCCTCCTCGCCATCGAGAACCGCGAGGGTCGGATACCCAAGATCTCCGATCCCCCGCCGAACCCAGAACCTGGAGGTTGTGCATGCGTCGTTTGAGTCCGTCTTTGTTGCTGATTGCGGCTTTTCTCCTCTGCCTGCCCGCACTCGCGGGCGCCCAGGAGGAAAAGCAAACCACCTTCGTCTACGCCACCTACTTCGAGTGCGACACCAGCAAGCAGGAGATAGTGGACGAAATCGTCAAACATGTCTGGGCCCCGGCCTACGACGCCGCCGTCGAGGCGGGGACCATTTCCCAATGGGGTTGGATGGCCCACCACACCGGCGGCAAGTGGCGCCGCCTCCTCTATTACTCGGTGCCGAGCCTCGACGCGCTCTTTGACGCGCCGGAAGCCATATCTCCCGGAATTCAAAAAAACAACCCTGGAGCTAGCCAGGTTTTCGGCGAGATCTGCAACTCCCATGACGACTACATCTGGCAGGTCGGGATCGGTTCGCGCGGCGCCGGTCTGATTCCGCAGGAGCGCGGCAAGGTGGGAACCTCCGTCTACTACTACTGCGACATGAGCCAGGAGGAACGCGCGGATGAGATCGTCGAGGAGTTCTTCGCGCCGATCTACAACAGCCACGTCGAGAAGGGCGACATCACCTCCTGGGGCTGGCTCAAGCACTACTTCGGCGGCAAATGGCGCCGCGTCGCCACGATGACGGGCACCGACGCGAAATCCCTGTTCGCCGCCCGCGACGCGATCTTTGACGAAGTCAACGAAAAGGCCGAGGCCGCGGGCAACGAGTTCGGCGAGATCTGTGGCTCCCATCAGGACTTCCTCTGGAACATCGTCCACGAGGCACCGTAGTCAGGCGATTGAGGCCACCACCACCACCGCCCCCATTTGGGGGCGGTTTTTTCTCACCAAGGCTCCGAATCCCTCACTCGACATACCCGAGGGCCTCGAGGTTCTGCTCCCGTACCCGACGCTCCTGTTCCGTGATGTGTCGTCGCCGATGTACCTGCGCCATTCGCTCACGGCGTGATTGGATCAACGGATTCGCCCACGCCACGGCCGGCTCGCCATCCACCCCAGCTCCTTCGACCGCCGCCGACAGGCACATCGTCAGGCGCTGCAGCTCGTACCGCTTCAGGTCAATCGAGCGCCGGTGCCAGAGTTTCCGGTCACCGGAATGCACGGTCGCGTCCATCAGTGTCTCTGGCGGCTGTCCGTCAGGGGTCACCGTGAGCTGGAAACGCGCGCGCAGATCACGGCCCTCGAGGCGGTTTGCGTCAAACCCGAACTCGACGTGAAGCGACGGCCCGACGGGCATCAGGAGCTCCCGACACGCATCCAGGGAGCGCAGAAGATGCTTCTCCCGACCTTGAATCAACCGCTCTTCGGTCTGCGGAAGAAACTCGAATCGATAGAGATCTTGATCGATGAATGGCTTGCGAGTTCTCGGCCGGACCCTCGACTCGGCTGGCCGGCTCAGGGCGGCGAGCTGCGGACAGTGATCGTAAGCCAGGCGAGCGACTCGCATCGGTTTGAAGGGCGGCGCCCATTCCCAAACCGAGCTCCCGTCGGGCATGATCTCGAAAACTCTCCCGCCCTGGCTCGAGGTAATCAAGGTCGTGTTTCTGGGAAGGGCCTGAGCGGTGCCTCCTACCGACGAGAAGAAGTTCTCGGATCGATACTCCCAGACCACTTCGGCCGCCACCGGATCGATGGCCTGGACGGCGCTCGTCCGATACGCATAGCGGTCTTCGAGCCCATTGTTGAAGACCAGGATCAGACCTGCGTCGCGCAGACCTTCGCCCACCATCTCCGCTTCGTGTTGACGGTCGAGGCCCTGGCTATACGTCCATACCACCTCACCGCTCACCCGGTCGACGATGAAGATCGTGTCGAGATTTCGGCCGCTGACCAGGATGTTTCCCGGCCGGAATCGCTCGTCGCCGGCCTCGGACCAACGGTTGGGTGGCAGCGCCTGGATCGAGTTCGAATGGATGGGGTCCCGGCTTTCGAGGTCCCAGGTCGGGAAGTCCTCCCGATGATCCATCGACCACCACTGCCAGACGATTTCTTTCTGCTCGTTGACCTCCCACACGTAGTCGGCGTGGGTCGTGATGTCGTTGCCCAGGATCAGGTAGTTCCCGCTGGCGAGCTTGCGGAGGTCGTGGTGCGGAAAGTCTCCTTTCCGCGGCAGCTGGAAGAACCAGCTCAGGTTTCCGTCCCAGTCGTATTCCTTGATCAGGTTGTCGGTTCCGATCACCGCCAATCGCCCATCCCGGAGCACACGCGCCCGGCCGATCGCACGAACCTTGGGCCAGGTGTGAACGATGTTGCCGTTCATGTCGATGATCATCGGCACCCTCCGGCGGTAGAGCACCAGGTTGAAGCCCGAAGACGCCCTGCTGGGTCGATAGCGTGTGACCCACGAAGTTGGATCGAGGTCCGCCAACTCGAGATGCAGCTCGTCGAGCTGGGCGGGGTCGTCGATCTCGGAGGGCTCCACCGGCCGGAACGGCTCCTCGTCTTCTCTCATCAGGAGCCACACAGCGATGGCAACGAGCACGAACACGATCACACCGATTCCGATCTTCTTCGACATCCCGAGAACCTTAGCATCCGCCTTTCGAGTTGAATACGGTTGGAAAGGATGCCGTTTCAGCAACGTGCTCGACAGACCGCGATGGATTCACCAACCCAGGCACACATCGCCTCCAGCTGGCGAGATTTACGAGCTCGCAAAGTCCAGGAGGTTTCTCCTGACACCGACCGGAAGTCATTCTGATGTACCGTTGTTTTACAAAAAGGATACCCGGCACTCACACGCAGAGCCGTGATCTCGCGCAGGAGCGGGCCTCGGGCGATCGAAAGGAGCACGTCATGTCAACCGTCGTCGAAACATTGATGAAGGAACATCGCTTCATCGAGAAACTTCTCGGCTCGCTCCAGGTATTCGTGGAACAGCTCGAGTCGGACCAGCAGGATGCGCGAGCACGCGTCGCGGACTACGTGGAGTTCTTCCGCGAGTTTGCGGACCGGTGCCACCATGGCAAGGAAGAGGACCAACTCTTTGTGACGCTCGGAGACCACGGGTTTCCGCGCGATGCCGGTCCCCTTTTCGTCATGGTTGCCGAGCACAACATGGGTCGCCAGCGGATCAAAGAGCTCGGAGCGATTGCCGGCGGGGAGGGACCGCTCAGCGAAGAGGACCTGCGCCAGATCAGGGAGAGCGCAGGCGACTTCATTCCTCTACTGAGGATGCACATCCAGAAAGAGGACGAGATCCTTTTCCCGGCCGCCGAACGCGCCCTCCCGCCCGAGGTCCTCGACGACCTCGCAAAAGGCTTCGACGATTTCGAGCGGACGATCATCGGCGACGGCACGCACGAAAAGCTCCACGCCCTCGGCGAGAGGCTGATCCGGGATTTCCCTCCACCGGCCGCCTGGTAGGCCCGAAGGGGCGGCAGCGCAGAGAGCTGTTGACCGAAAAGTCACCACCCCCGTACCTGTGACCTCTGTTCCTTTACTTCCCCAGGCTTCGCCTGGCGCACTCATGGCACCGATTCCAAGGGCTGCTCAAGATCTACGAACTCACACTGAGACTCGAAACGGCGTCGGGCCGCCGTGATAGCCTAAGGCCGAACTAAAGGGACTTCCTGATTTCTCGAGGGAGTGCCGACGAGAAGATGTCCCGGCCGAAAACTCAAGCCCTCGCCGCCCTCGCCCCGGTGATGAGAGAATACGCGGCAACTCGAGACTCTCATACCTGAAGGCTGCTTGTCGCTGCGTAGGTTGGGACGGCAGCCGTGCAACATCCCGCCGCCTCCGGCAGGAAGCGAGAACGCATGATGCCCAGCCAAGATCAGCAGCCATCCCCGTCTGGTTCTCCCGGAGGACCTCAACAGCCGACGCCTCCCCCGCGCCAGCGTCTCCTGTTCTGGTGGGTCATCCTGACCGCGCTCTTGCTGTGGAATCTGTCCGTGTTCTGGGGCAAGACGACCGCCGAGCAAACAGCCGAGATCCCGTACACGACCTTCCTCGCGCAGGTGCGCGCCGGCAACGTTGCGGAGATCTCGCTGCAGGCAGAGAACATCATCGGCAAGTTCGAGAAGCCGATCGTCTGGCCCCCTCGTGGGGAGAAGGCACCTGGTGCTGCGAATGAGCGGAGCGCTGCCGTGACTCCCGGTAGCCAGACCGGCGGCACGGTCGGAGGCGCGACGGCCGCCCCCTCCCCGGCCCCCGCGGCGACCGAAAAGGCGGTGGCGGCTACCGCAAAGGCCCCAACGGCAGAAGCCGCCCCGTCAGCAGCCACCAAGACCGGCGCCGCCGGAAAGCCCAAGGGTGCGGAGAAGACGAGTCCCGTGCAGCACTACGCCAAGTTCGAAACGGTCTTCCCAGAAGCCATCGGCGACACCTCCCTGATGCCCCTGCTCGAGGCGCACCAGGTCCAGGTGAGCGCCCAGCCACCGCAGAGCCACTGGCTCCTGAATCTGATGATCGAGGGTTTCCCGTTGCTGCTCCTGGTGGGTTTCTTCGTCTACATGGGACAGCGGGCGGGGAAAGCTCAGGTTGGTGGCATATTGGGCTTCGGCCGCACCAAGGCGCGCCGCTACACTGGCGAGCAGACCCGGGTCACGTTCGAGGACGTGGCGGGCGAGGACGAGGCGAAGTCGGACCTGCAGGAGGAGGTTGACTTCCTCCGCACTCCCGGCAAGTACTACTCGATTGGAGCTCGTATTCCGCGCGGCGTGCTGCTGGTGGGCCCTCCCGGCACCGGGAAGACGTTACTGGCGCGGGCGGTGGCCGGCGAGGCGAACGTCCCGTTCTTCTCGATCAGCGCTTCGGAGTTCGTAGAGATGTTCGTCGGCGTGGGCGCGAGTCGGGTCCGCGACCTTTTCGTTCAGGCCAAGGACTCGGCGCCGGCGATCGTGTTTATCGATGAGCTCGATGCGGTGGGTAGACGCCGCGGAGCGGGCGTCGGCACCGTCAACGATGAACGCGAGCAGACCCTCAACCAGCTTCTGGTCGAGATGGACGGGTTCGACGAGCGCCAGCAGGTGATCGTTCTCGCGGCCACAAACCGGCCCGACGTGCTCGACCCGGCCTTGCTGCGACCGGGCCGCTTCGACCGCCAGGTGATCGTGGCGCTGCCCGATCAGAAAGGACGTGAGGGAATCCTCAGAATCCACACCCGGGGGCTACAGATGCAGGCAGATGTCGACCTGGGGATCATCGCGCGAACCACGACCGGCATGAGTGGTGCTGACCTGGCCAATCTGTGCAACGAGGCTGCGTTGGTCGCGGCGAGAAAAAGCCGTGTCAAGGTGTCAATGTCGGACTTCGAGGAGGCGGTGGACAAGCTCCTCCTCGGCCAGGTGCGGCCACTCGTGCTCGACGAACGCGAGCGCCGGGCGGTCGCCTACCACGAGTCGGGTCACACCCTCGTCGCGTGGTTGACCCCGTCGGCCGATCCCGTACACAAGGTGAGCATCATCCCTCGCGGGCGGTCGCTGGGTGTAACCGAGCAGTTGCCCGACGGCGACCGCTACAACTATGGTCGGACCTATCTCATGGCCCGGCTCGCGGTCCTGCTGGCCGGGCGCACGGCGGAGGAAATCGCACTCGATGACATCTCTACGGGAGCGGAGAACGACCTGGTCCAGGCGACCATGCTGGCGCGTCGCATGGTCACCCGCTGGGGAATGGGCTCGCTGGGACTGGTGGCATTCGAGGCCGAGGAGGAGCAACCATTCCTCGGATACCAGCTCGCCCAGGGCCGTGACTATAGCGAAGCCACCGCCGCCCGCGTGGACGATGACGTCCGGCAGCTGCTGGAGGATAGCCACGAGACGGTACGCAACCTGCTGACGGGGGCGCGGGACCAGCTCGACCGATTGTCACAGCTTCTTTTCGAGAAAGAGACAATCGGCCCCGAGGAGTTGGAACAGGTGCTGGGACCGCGCCCACCCCTATCGGTGCCGGGTCCGTAGTTCCGTACACCGTTGGAGATTGCCCGGCTATTCGGTGTGAAACCAGTAGCACCACACCACCAGCGCGAGCGACGAGTCGGCACGTCATTTCGTGCAGCCAGTCTGGGTGCCGGGCCCAATGTTCCGACTCTCAAAACCCAGGTGCCAGGCAACTCTCGGCTCTTGCCGGGTCTTCGCTACCCGAAGAGGCGCCACAGGATGAGGGCGACACCGATTCCGTATGCTGTCCCGCAGACCGGAAAGATCCGATCCGCGAACCACTTCGGGAGGAAGATGTCCGTGACCGACCCTCGCACGGCGCCCTGCCGCTCCGCGAGGAGCGTCAGGGGACACGTCCAGCCTGACACGACCAACACGACGCTCTCGACAAGGAGCAGCACAACTGCGACCCACGTCCACGTGGTGATGCGATTGGCGATGCCGCTGAAGAGCGTATAGACAACGCAGAGGCTCAGGATCCAGAAGATCACCGTATGAACAAGCTTGATCTGGAAGATCGTGATCTTCATCCCGTGCTCCCCCGCCTCCAGGTCTGCCCAACGCGTTGCGCAGAACCTGCAAACCGGCTTGGCGCACCTCCCGAGCCCAGAATACCTCACACAGCCGGCTTGTCATGTTGATGCGCTTGTTGGACAGCTACTACCGGAATGCTTCGCCCGCGGCGTACGTGTCGAAGAACTCCTGGAATCTCGTCACCTTGCCCGACTCGAGAGTGACGAGGTGGACGAAGTCGGACTCGTACACCTTGCCAGTGGGGATGGCACGACAGCGCATGAAGCCGACGACGGCCACCGAATCTTCATCCACAAGCATCTTGCGCGGCTCCAGCACGAGGATGTCCTCCGACTGGCGCCCGATCTCGATCCACTCGAGGAATCCCTCGTGACCGCAGCGAGTGCCTCCCGCCGGATTGAACGGGTTCGACGGTTCTCCCCATTCGACCTCGGGGCTGAGTATCGCGACGATGGCTGGGATGTCGCTCCCAGCAAAGGCTGCGTACATCCGCTGGACGATCTCGAGGTTCTCCTGAGCACCCATTTACGTCTCCTCAAGGTGTCACATAAAGGCGCCTGGCACCTTTACGGTTGTACACGTGGTAGATCCCACCCTCGACAAACACTCTAGGCATTCGAGCCATACCCGGCCTCCAACGCGCAATCTACAATAGCTTCGGAACTGCCGACCTGGCACTCATGGGCGACAATACCCAGGAAAATACGAGGCCCATTAATAGGGCAAGGAGGATTTGAATCCATCGATGAAGATGTCTGAGACTCCCTCGAACGCTCCAGCGTCGACAACGTCATCAATGATCCTTGGCCCACCGTTGCAGTCGAGTGCACCAAGACCGCCTGGAGGAGAATTCGTGCCGGAGTTTTCAGCAACGGAGCCAATCCTGAGGCGATAGTCTCGACCCGTCGAGTCAACGAACCCTGGGTTTATTCCGATGAGATTGAAGCCCATGTCTACGGTGCCCTCCCCTGGCGACAGGATCTCCAGGTCATTCCCATTACCAAAGAAGATTGAGTTGTAGACGGTGATACCGGATTCGAAACCGAGGTTCAAAGTGACGCCGGTTCCTGGTGCATCGGCAACAGTCAGGTTGGTTGCTGTCACTGAGGTTCCGGTTGTGCCAAGCAACGCGCCGTTCGAATTTCCACCGGCGACCAATGAATCGGTGATTTTTCCATCCGCCAGAAAAATATGGAATACGCTGTTGCTCAAGGGCGCCTGATTGTCGACGAACCGACACCTCCGGACGACAAGCGATTGACCGCCACCCAATTGCGCACCAGAGACCCAAACATTGGCGGAACCTTCCAGTAAGTTGCCCTTGACCTGCACGTCCTCCAAGGTCACGATAGATGCATCATCACCAAATACGGCGATTCCGCCGTATTGAATTAAAGCACCGAGATTGGAGCTGGTTACCCGGTTTCGCTCAATCACCGAGGACGATATCTCCACGATGGAAGAGTCGGAGGCAACGATATACAATCCACCGCTGCCACCACCACTTGAGGCGCTATGTGCGGTATTGTCAAGCACTTCCACGCCAGAAAGGTGGAGTTCAGAATTTCTTTCCAGCCAGGCTGACAAGCCTCCTCCCCACACCTGATCAGGCGAGTCAACGGTATTCCCAACAATGCGACAGTTGTCGAGACGAATTTTGCTATCACCGGTGAGCCACGCATGGATGCCTCCTCCAAACGGAAGCGTTGAGCCCACCAATCCTCCCGTGAATGTCAACGAATCAACGAAAATCTCGCCCCCCGAAATTTCAATCGTTAACGGTCTGCCGTTCTGAGCGGCATCAATGGTCGTGATTTCAGCCTGCGGGACGCGCGTGTTGAACGTGCTATCCCAACCACCGCTTATGGTGAGAGATCCGACGCCCTTAGCCGATTTGACGAAAACACTCTCCGTATACAAACCTGCCTGCATTCTGATTTCGTTATTTCCGCCAGCTACGATTGCGCGTTCTACCGCGTTCCGTATCGATGTGAATTCTCCATCGGGTCCAACCGTCAGTGTGCTTGAACCCTGCGGCAAAGCCCGACGACCTGGCCGCCTCGGAGGAGGCACGGGCGAAGTCGTCAGCCGAAGCACCCCGGCACGGTCGGACGCGCCGAGTACCAACCCATCACCTACAGCGATGATGGCCTCAGGGTTTATTTGGTCGGGGCCAATGATGAGTTCCCAATTGTCACCCTGGTTGTAGCTGCGATAGGTCCCTAGGGAGGTGGCCGTGTATACAGTCGACGGGCGATTCGGGTCAACCGCCAAACCTTCGGGCCATCCTTCGCAGGTGAACGGGGCCGGTTCCGTCAGCTCGTCGCATTCATCGCTCCAAACCGGAAAACAACAAATGGTCACACCGTTCCTGACCGCCTCCCAGGTGAGCCCTCCGTTGGTGGTGCGGAATGGTCCTACCCGGGTGCTGGCGTACATCGTTTGGGAATCGGTTAGGTCGAAATTGAGGTCAGTGACGACATGATAATCGGCACAGCCCCATTCCCAACAATTTGGGGGCGTATCCAAACCCTCGGAGATCGAAACCCATGACTCTCCGAAATCTGAAGACCTGAATAATCGATAATAGGTCGCGGCATACACGACTCCGACAGAGTGTGGATCGAGGTAGATTCCAACAACGGTAACGCCTCCTGGCCGGGTCAGCTGCACCCACGTTTCGCCGCCATCATCGCTTCGGTACGCTTCGTATTCATAGGATTGGCCAGCGATCAATATGAAAAGCGTTCCGGATCGGTGGGGGTCCACCTCAATTCCGCCGATGCGTCGACCAGACAACCCACCCCACACCTCGGTCCATGTCTCCCCGGCATCGATGCTCTTGAGGACCCCCCCATTCGCGGACGCCGTGTAGACGGTGCCAGGCGCCAAAGGGTCGATCGCGACGCACGGCCCAGCTCCTTCAGTTCCATCGAGAAACGTCCAGCTCCACCCGGAATCCGAGGTTTTGAAAACGCCGTTCCCTCGACCGCCCTTGCTCGCCCCGGCGTAGCCGATGGTCGAGTCAGATGGGTCAAAAACCACGGTGCTGATGCTGTTGACGTAGAACCCATGCGTGCCGATTTCCCAGCTCAATCCACCGTCGTCGCTTCTGAAAACTCCACGGCGCTCGTCCAGCGTCTCCGCCGCAAGGTAAATGCGGTTGGGGTCAAGCGGACTGATCGCCATATCGTAGCTCGAGAGGGGGTTGAGATCCGGGCCGAACTCCCGCCAGCTCTTGCCTCTATCGCTCGAGACAATGGGGCCGTTCAGGGTATCGGCGTAAACAGTGCGAGGACGACTAGGGTCCGCGACGAGGAAACCATAGCGGTTCAGGTCGGGTTGATCGATGACCCCCCAGCCATGACAGCCACTCACACTCCGATAAAGCTTCTCCCAGTCCCGAGCATAGACAACGTTCGGGTTGAATGGACCGAATGCCACGTGATACGCGCCCCCGGCGATAGGTCCGCACTCAGACCACGAGGCGCCGCCGTCCTCACTGACCACGACTCCATCTCCGGCGACAGCGGCTATTATCAGTTCCGGACGGGACGGATGGACCTCCAGGTCGCGGACCTCACCGAGACTATCGGTTTTCTTGCTCCACGTTTCGCCGCTGTCGGTGCTGACGAAGATATCCCTCCGGGTCGTCGCATACAGGGTGAACGGTGCCGGAGAGGATCGAAGCACCTCAATCGAATCGCCATCGCCGACCTCCAGGGCACGCCATGTTGCGCCACCATCTTCCGACTTGTACAACTCGCTGCGATACCACCCCAACACCACCATCTCGTCCGGACGATCAGGGTTGATGATGATCGTGGGGACAGTCTGACTACCAAGCCCTGTGGACGACCGGGTCCAGGTCAGACCGCCGTCATCACTTCGATAGACACCGTCGTTCGTGCCGGCGAAAACAATGGAGGCATCGTCTGGATGAATGGCCAACGACGACACCTCGCCACCCTCTGGTCCGGATCGCTCCCAGGCCAAGTCCGATGCTGCGACGGAACTGGATACGAGCGACACAGCAGCAACGAGCATGAACGCTACGGATGGTATTGCAGAGATTCTGTCCGGTACCACACGCATGTTGGCCTCCCGGAAAAGGTTGACAGCGAGAACTAATGCCAAAGGTATATCTCTTGTGTGGATGAGGCCACCCGGGTGGTCAAGATCGCTGGCCTCCCGAAAGGGTGCGAACCAACAAGGTTGGTCCGAAGGACAACAACGATTCTCCTGGCAGCGATACTTTCCCGGACTCCGCCGGCAGCGCCCGCTCCGAAGGCAGGCGCCACGGTGAACTCACCTACTCACGGACGTCGAGTGATTTTCCATCGGGCCTCGTGGTTGGTGCACGCCGGGTCGGGCGGCGCGGCTCGGGTGGGCTGCGGTCGAGAACCGCAACTCCGTTGCCGGCCGAGGATACGTACAGCTTTCGCGTCGTGGGGTCGACCAGAATATCGTTGATATAGGGGTTGTCGTCGTCATCACTGATGCGTGTCCAGGTTGCGCCCGAGTCATTGCTCGCCCAGACACCGTCGCCCCACGTGCCGGAGAGGATCTCGCCTCGACCAAAAGTGAGGACGGAGATGTTGAGGCCCTCCAATCCGAGATGGTGCCAGTGGTTTCCACCGTCATGACTCGCAAACACACCGCAGGAGGTGCCCGCGTAGACAAGCCCGCGACGGTGCGGAGCGTACTCGATGGCATATACAACGGTCGACTGGCTATCAGGACACCTGGCGTTGCTATCGGGCGCGGGTACAAACCACGACGCACAACCGTCGTGGCTGGTGTAAAGCCCATAGGCGGTTCCGGCAATTACCGTCGACGCATCTTCAGGGCTCACGGCGAGGGAGTAGAACGAGCCGTTGTCGATCGGATTTTCGGCGCACCTTGACCACGTCAGACCGCCGTCCAGACTTCGCTCGATTTTCTTCCGCGGCGACCCCAGCACCACATACACCCGCTGCGTGTCCCCAGGTGCAACCGCAATCGCGTCAACCCAGTCACCGGGTGATCCCAAATCGTCCCAGGTATTGCCCTCGTCGCGGCTGACCAACATTCCGCACTCGCCAGCGACGATGATCGCATTCTCTTCATCCAACCACTCGACCGAGTGATTGACGAAACAGTCGGGGATCGGCCCGCTCCAAGGAATGAGGTTCGGCCGTCGGCACGTTTCCCAATTCCCATTATTTGCGGTCTCCCAACTCTCGCCGCCATCGAAGCTTTTTTGGAGACCCAGCTCTCGGACTGTGGCGATCAACTGCGCCGAGTTGCGGGGATTCGCTGCCACTGAATACACCTCTGTCGCGAACAAACCGGTATTGGATTTCTCCCACGTATCCCCTGCGACCGTTCGCACAAACATACCTTCACTCTGGGTCCCGAGGAAGAGGCGGGAGCTGACCGGGGAAATCGCAAATGCAGCAGCCATCCTAAAGGTGGTGTCCGACACACTGGATTCGCATTCCAATCCTTCTCCGATCTGCTCCCAGGAGGCGCCACCATCGCGCGTCCGAAACACACCATCGAACCAGGTCGCGACGTAGGCGGCGTCCGAGTCGTAGGGATCGGCCACCACGCCGCGCAAGCTGGCCGTACTCATTAGC